>Ga0255338_1002396_pt1 | contig 27728 bp, 24 predicted proteins | sample MeOH1_35cm_T4_19_FD_203715 | JGI IMG/M metagenome (GOLD analysis project Ga0255338, IMG submission 203715) | Sandy soil microbial communities from University of British Columbia, Vancouver, Canada - MeOH1_35cm_T4_195 | ecosystem: Engineered > Artificial ecosystem > Sand microcosm > Unclassified ...
ACCTGCGCTACGCGATCGACGCGACCCGGCTGCGCACCGAACTCGGCTGGCAGCCCCGCTACCGGGACTTCCGGGAGGGGCTGGCCGCGACGATCGAGTGGTACCGCACCCACGAGCACTGGTGGCGACCCCAGAAGGACGCCACCGAACAGGCCTACGCCCGATCCGGCGAGCGCACACTCGGCCGAGCCGACTGACCCATCGAGCGCCGGGTCGCCTCCAGCGTCGCGGCGATGCCGGCCGGCAGCGGCCGATGGCTGCGACGGTCCAGCTCCGGCCACACCACGGACCGTAACCGCAGGTCCCGGCCCTGCACCGACGCGAGCGGCGACGACGCCAGCACGACGTTGGGGCGACGGCGGAAGACGGTCCGGCAGGCGCCCAGGATCGCGCCGATCGTCACCGACCGGCCCGACGCGAAGATCTTGGTGCTCACCTGGCCCGGGTCGGTCTCCGCCCGGGCCAGGGCGTCGGCCACCATCTCGGCCGCGTCGGAGACGAACAGGTAGTCCCGCAGAGTGTCCATCGAGACGTAGATCGAGACCGGCGTCCCCGTGAGATACCCGCGGCACAGGTGGGAGACGAGACCCTGCGGTTTGGCGAGATTCTGGCCCGGCCCGTACAGGTTCGCGAAGCGCCCGATCACGGCGGTCGCGCCCGTCTCACGCGCGAAATCCGTGACGACGGTCTCGGCGGCCAGCTTGGCGTGTCCGTACAGACCGAGCGGGGCCGTGGGACTGTACTCGGAGTGCGGGGCGCCCGGCGCGGCCGCGTACACCCCGCCTGCCGACGACGCGTGGAACACCGTCCCCCGTTCGGCGCTGCCGCCGCCCGCGTGCGCGAGTCCGTCGAGCACGTCGCGCAGCAGGGCATTCTCGGCCGCGAAGGCCTCCGACGTCGTGCCGTTCACGCCGGCACCGGCACACCACGCGACCCGCCACGGCCCGCCCCCGGCGCCGCGGACGAACCGGTCCGCATCGGCCAGCAGCACGGTGCGGGCCTGTTCCGGCTCGTCCCACGGCACCACACTCGTCGTCACCGGGACGTCGCGGCGACGCAGCTCCCGGGTCACCCACGAACCGAGCAGCCCGCCGCTTCCGACGACCCACGTCGGCGCCGGCACGGTTACCCGCTCCGGAAGGATTCGAGGTCGGGATACCGCTGGGTGCGGCCCAGCGGGCCGGAGTCGGGATCGCTGACGATCAGGTACGGCGGTTTGCCCATCGCCGTCTTCACCGCCACCCCGACGTACTCGGCGATGACCCCGAGGGAGAACAGGACGGCACCGAATCCCAGCAGCAGGATGACCGTCGTCGAAGCCCAGCCCTGCACCGGGAAGCGGTTGCCGAGGAACAGGTAGGACACCAGCACCCACGCCGCCCACAGGAGACCGCCGACGGCCAGGACCACGCCCAGCAGGCTCACCATCCGCAGGCCCTTGGTGCCGCTCGACAGCACCATCCGCCAGAAGTGCGACAGCAGGGTGCGCAGCCGGTAGCCGGACGCCCGTCCCTGCTCCTCGCGCAGTGCGACCGGGCTGGTGCTCACCTTCCCCGCGATCCACCCCAGCGCGACGTCGAGATAGGCCTCCGAACCCGCGTAGGCGGCGAGGGACCGTCCCACCTCGCCCAGCACCAGGCGGAAGCTCTGGTAGTCGGGGCTGTCGGAGACGGACAGCACCCGGGCCAGGAACCATTTGGATCCCCTGGAGGCCACGTTCCGCAGCGCGCCGTGCGGTGCCGCGTTCGTCGGCTTCGCGTACACGACCGTCGCACCCTCGTCGAGCGCGGTGTCGAGCAGACCGCCGATGGCGGCCGGGTCGTGCTGGCCGTCCTCGTCGAGGGTGACGATCCACTCGCCGCCGCTCGACGCCATGCCCGCGAGCGTCGCCGGATGCTGGCCGAAGTTCCGGCTGAGCCACACCCCGGCGACGAACGGGTACTTCGCGGACAGTTCCCGGATGACGCGGGCCGAGTCGTCGGGGCCGTTGTCGTGGACGAGCAGAACCTCCTCGACCACCATGGGACGGCCGCCGGGGGTCAGGGTGACCTCGGTCCACGGAAGGATCTGCTCGAGCAGCTCACCCAGGGTGTGTTCGCCCTGGTAGACCGGTACGACGATCGACACGCGGTGTGGCGTGCCCGTCCCCGCCCCGTCGTCGCTGCTCACAAGTCGGGAGTGTATACGCCGGGCGGGGCTGTTTTCGGGTGCGGTCCGTGCCGATGTACGGTGACGCCGTCCACCGGCCCGCCCCGCGCCGGCCCCTTCGAGAACGGGATGAGCAGCAGTGACGAGGCCGAAACTCTCCGTCGTGATTCCGGCCTACAACAATGCGCCGTACATCGAGGCGACGGTCGAGTCCGTGCTCGGGCAGGACTTCGGGGATTTCGAACTGATCGTCGCCGACCACAGTTCCACCGACGGCACCGCCGACCTGCTCGGCAAGTACGCCGGCGACCGGCGCGTGACCCTGTTGTCGACCCCGGCGGGCGGTGGTGCGCCCCGGAACTGGCAGCGCGTGACGGCCGAGGCCACCGGCGAGTACGTCAAGCTGGTGTGCGGCGACGACCTGCTCTATCCGGGTGCCCTCGCCGCCCAGGTGGCGGCCCTGGATGCGCACCCGTCGGCGGTGGCGGTGGCGTCGCGGCGCGACATCCTCGACGCGCGCGGCACGAAGATGATCGGCGGCCGCGGGCTCCAGGGACTGTCGGGCCTGGTGCCGGGTGAGGAGGCGATCCGGCGCACCGTGCGGCTGGGCACCAACGTCTTCGGTGAGCCGATGTGCGTGACGATGCGGCGCGACGCTCTCGAACGGGCCGGCGGATGGGACGGTCGCTTCCCCTACCTCATCGACATGGCCTCCTACACGAAGGTGCTGTTCCACGGCGATCTGTATGCCCTCCGGCAGGTCGTCGGCGGGTTCCGCGTCAGTGCCGGTCAGTGGAGCGTGGCGCTCGTCGCCGAGCAGGCCCGGCAGGCGAAGGCCTACCACCGGTGGGTGGCCGGACAACTGCCCGGCGGGCTCCGGGCGGCCGATGTGTGGCAGGGAAATCGTCGCGCCGAACTCGCCGCGCTTCAGCGGCGGGTGTTCTACACCGTCTTCCGGTCGCGGCTCAGCCCCCCGTAGTTACAGCGGACCGTAGTGTCAGTCGACCGTGTCAGTCGACCGTGGTCTCAGCCCACCGTGGCGGGCGCCACGGGCAGCGCGGTCTCGTCCGGATGTTCCCGCCGGGTCTTCCGCCGGTCTCGCAGGTACAGCAGTTGCATGGTCGCGGCACCGGCGAGACCGAGGCCCAGTCCGGCGAATCCGGCCCCCTGTCCCGGCGGGGTCCAGCTCACGACGAGTTCCCCCGCGTCGGTGCCGGCGGGGATGTCCACCGCGAGGAACATCTCGTCCACCGACCGCGGATCCAGCGGCCGGCCGTCCAGCGTGACCGCGTAGCCGGGCCAGTTCAGCCGGGCGAAGACGACGCGTCCGCCGTCCGCCGAATCGACGCGGACCCGGCTCGTCGCGTAGTCCTCGGCCACCGTGGTCGCGGTGACTCCCTCGGTGAAGGAGATGCGTCCGTTCCCGCCGCTGACCGGTCCGCCGATCCGTTCGAGGATCACCGCGTCCACGGCGTCCGCGGACCCGGGCGGCGACTGCACCCACCGCCAGCCGGGCGGCGCCGGCTCCGAGCCGGCGTCCGGATACTGCCGGCGCTGCAGCACGACCCGATCCACGAGCATCAGGTCCACGTACGTGCGATCGGTACTCGGCTCAGTGGCGAAGGCAGCGGCGAACACGTCCGCACAGCTCGAACCGTCGTGCCGCATGCACAGGTGGAAGGCGAACTCCTCGAAGCCGATGGGGGTGTAGGCGTTGACGTAGGTCTCGTCGAGGGACTTGGCGAAGTTGCCGAACACCAGGGAGCGGTAGACGCCCTCCGGGTTCGCCGTCCACGGCAGCACCAGTTCGCGGTCGGCGAGTTGCAGCGTGGTGCCCGGCCGGTCCGGGAAGTTCGCCTTCGCGACCGACTGCCGGGCGGGCAGATCCCACGCGAGCGGATGCGGTGTCGTCGACGCCACCTGGAAGTACACGACGGGCAGTGCCGAGAGCAGCAGGAGCGTCGCGACCGTCCGCTCACCGGCGCGGAGCGCGGCCCACAGGACGACGGCCCCGACGAGGAGGACGGCACCCGCCCACAGCAGGTGACGATTCATGAACTCGGGGGACGAGGATCCGGAACGCAGCGTCATCAACAGCACGAGTGTGGCCGCCGCGCCCGCGCGGACCCGGATCCCGCGGAGTGTGCCGTGGCGGCTGAGCAGCACGCACACCACCACGAGCGTCGCGAGAGCGAACATCGGCAGCAGCCGCGCCGGCCAGCGCAGCGGCCCCATCACGCTGGGTCCCGCGGTCGCCATCAGCATGGCGACGAGGAAGATCAGCGCGCCTGCCAGGCTGCGCACGGACCGGTTCACGGTCTTCCAGTCCACGAAGGCGAGAGCCGGGACGACGAACCAGGCGATGTAGGTGACGGGGAACGGCTGCACCTCCCCGAACCAGGCTTCGATGCCCGGCAGTGCCGAGGGGATGCCGGAATTGAGGGTGTCCGACCAGGGGGCCGCGAGGAAGTTGTCGTTCTGGAAACCCTGATCGGAGCGCCACGTGACGGAGCTGGACAGCACCCCGGGCAGATAGGTGATCAGCCCGCCCGCGGCGGCACAGACTGCGACGACCGCCAGTCGCAGCGACGGCCGCCACGAGTTCCGATGGATCCGTTCGCCGATCATGAGGCAGCCGGTGAGGATCCCGGCCACCAGGGCGGGAAAGACGTAGCCGACGCTGATCGCGAGGTACAGGAACACGAACGCCGGCAGGGGGCCGGAGCGGCCGCGCAGGTAGCGCAGTGAACTCGCCCACGCCTGGGCCACCCAGGCGGATCCGGTGAGGGCCGTGACCCAGGTGGCCTGGTCGTAGAAGAGCGCGAACCCGGTGAAGGGGACCGCGGCGCCGGCCACCGCCGCCCACGGGGCGCGAGCACCGTACTCCAGGCAGATCCGGTACACCCCCAGCGCCAGCACGACGGTGAACGCCCACTTCACGCCCGTCGCGAGCAGCACCATGTTGTCGACCGAGGGTGCGATCAGGTTGACGAGCAGCTGCGGCGGATTCCAGAGGCCGCCCTGTCCCTCGACCGGGTAGTTCCCGGCCATCCACTGTTCGGGCACGAGACTCGGCAGCTGTCCCGTCCGCAGGATCCGGCCGAGGAAGAGCCAGTTCGGCACCGCACCGGATTCGGTGTCGTCGGTGTAGAACCACCGATCGTCGGCCGTCAGGATCACCAGGTAGGTGAGCGTCACCGTCGCCGCCACCACCGTGCCCCAGAGCCAGCGCTGCCGCCGCGTCGCGGGCTCGACGGCGGACGTCACATGTGCTCCAGAGGTCGGGAGGGGGCTGGCAGAGGCCAAGGATAACGGGGGTGTGCCCGGGACCGGCCGGGCGGGCGCACAGCGGATCCGCGGCAAGGTCGGCCGGTCCGCGGCCCGTTGGTAGCCTGGGACGAGTTGTGTCCTGGGGGGCAGCAAGGTTCCGAAAGGTGTTTCGACGGATGGACAAGGCCGAATTCGCTGCGATCGAACCGACGGGAGGGGTCGGCACCGCGGCCGACGGTTCGTCCGTCCCGGAGCGCCCTGCAGCCCGGCAGACCGCGCAGCGCGCGCTGTTCGCGGGACCGTCTCCGCTGGTCAGTGACGACATGTACGTCACCGTCAAGGGGACTGTGGACCGGGAGCGGACCCGGGTGCGCCTCGGCCGCCGGAGCCGTATCGAAACGGACACCTACTTCGGCAGGTTCCCCGCCAGCTACTGGCAGCGCTGGACCGCGGTCACCGAGGTCGCGTTCGTCGCCGAGGTCGACGGAGACGGCCGCCTCGAGTTGGTCGCCACCGACGCCCGCGGTCGGCGACGGATCGTCGCCACGACAACCGTGTCGTCCCACGGCACGCCCACGTCGGTGACGGTGTCCACGCCCATCGACCGGTTCGTCGACGGCGGTGCCCTGTTCGCGCGGATCTCGACCGGCTCCGGCGAGCTGACCGTCGCGAACGCCCGGTGGACGGTGCCGGCTCCGGAGACGCTGCGGCCTGCGGCAGTGGTCATCTGCACCTTCAACCGCGCCGACGACTGCGCGGCGACGCTGGCCGCGATGGCGGACGACCCGATCGCGCTGGCCGACGTGCAGTCGGTGTACGTGATCGATCAGGGCAACGACCGCGTCGAGACCCGGGAGGAGTTCCGGCGCGTCGCATCCGAGCTCGGCGACAAGCTCGTCTACATCACGCAGCCCAACCTGGGCGGCGCCGGCGGATTCACCCGCGGTCTGTACGAGGTCACCGGGTCGGCGCGGAATCCCGGCGCCAACATCGTCTTCATGGACGACGACGTCCTGTGCGAACCGGAGGCCGTGGTCCGGCTCAACATGTTCGCGAACTGCACCGTCGAGCCCGCCATCGTCGGCGCGCAGATGCTCTACCTGCTGCACCCCGACCGGGTCCACGTCGGCGCCGAGGTCGCCGACCTGCAGCGTCTCCAGGCCGGCCTCGAGGTGAAGAACGCGCTCGCGGACAAGAGCACGCTGAAGAAGCAGCAGGACATCCGGGTCGACGCCGGCTACAACGGATGGTGGTCCTGCCTGATCCCGTCCGAGGTCGTCGACAAGGTCGGCTACCCGCTGCCCCTGTTCTTCCAGTGGGACGACATCGAGTACGGCTACCGCTCGCGGGCGAACGGCGTCGCGACCGTCACGCTACCCGGCGCCGCGGTGTGGCACGCGGACTTCGCGTGGAAGGACTGGGACGAGTGGCATCGCTACTTCAACCTCCGCAACGCCATGATCACCGCCGCACTGCACACCGAACTCGACGGCAAGGCACTCGCCAAGCAGTTGCGGACGGACCTGTTCCGCTACCTCGTCTCGATGCAGTACGGCATGGCGTTCACCCTGATCAAGGCTGTCGAGGACTTCCTGCGCGGACCCGAATTCCTGCACGACGGCGGCATGGAGGCCGCGGCCGCCATCCGGCGTGAGCGCGCGGAATACGGGGAGACCATCCGCCACAACGCGAACAACGTGCCGGGTCTGCGTCCGGCCGACATGTTCATCACCCCGGCCGGCCCGCACCCGCGCAAGAGCCTCGAGTGGGCGGTGCTGGCCAAACGCGCCCTCAACCAGTGGCGGGGCCGCCTCCCCGCCCATCCGGTCGCGGTCCCGTCGTCGGACGCGCACTGGTGGCACGTCTCGCTGTTCTCGCATGCCGTCGTCACCGACGCCTCCCAGGAGGGCGTCCGCGTGCGCAGGCGGGACAAGAAGCGGGCCGTCGCGCTGCTCCGGCGCGGTATGCGTGCGCTGCAGGCCCTGAAGCAGGAAACCCCCGCGGTGTCCCTGCGGTACCGCGAGGCCGCGCCGCAGCTGACCAGCCGGGAGAATTGGGCCCGCCTGTACGGGCGATAGCGGATGGCCGATCGGACCACGGCGTGCGCGCGGGATGCCGTCCTCGTCGCACTGCTGGGTTCGATCGTCGCAGCGTGGGGGTCGTGGCGGCCCTCCTTCTGGTACGACGAGCTGGCCACCCTCTCGGTGGCCCAGCGCTCCCGCGCCGACCTGGACCGAGTGCTCGGCAACGTCGACGTCGTCCACGGCCTGTACTACGTGGCGATGCGGTACTGGTTCGCCGTCTTCGGGGCCTCGGAGTTCTCGGCGCGGGTGCCGAGCATCCTGGCCGTGGGTGCCGCGGCCGGCGGCGTGGTGGTGCTGGCGTGCATGCTCGCGGACCGGCGTCTCGGCGTGCTCGCGGGTGTCGTCTTCCTGCTGCTGCCCCGTGTGACGTGGGCTGCGGTCGAGGCCCGCAGCTACGCCCCGTCCGCGGCCGTCGCCGTGTGGCTGACCGTGCTGCTGCTCGTGGCGTGCGAGTCGGGCCGGCTCCGATGGTGGCTGCTGTACGCCGCCGTGCTCGCGCTGTCGGTGGTGCTGTTCCTGTACACGATTGCGCTGGTGCCGGCGCACCTGATCACCCTGGCGTGGCGGGGTGACCTGCGGCGCCGCGGACCGGCGTGGGCGGCGGCGGTGGTGGCGGGCTCGGCGGCGGCGAGCCCGCTCGTGCTCGAGGCGTTCGCCCAGGCGGGGCAGACGTCGTGGATTCGGCCCCTCGACCGGAATCTGCCGCGGATCGTGTGGGAGTATCAGTGGTTCGTGGGCGCCCCCTGGTTCGCGGCGGCGTTCACGGTGTTGCTCGTCGCGGGAACCGTCGCGGCGGTGCGGCGACGCACGCCGGTGCGGCGACACGGCGTTCTCGCGGTGGCCGTTCCGTGGATCGTGCTGCCGATGGCGATGCTCGTGACGTACTCGCTCGTCGCGACCCCGGTCTACCTGGACCGGTACCTGACCTTCACGACGCCCGCGGTCGCGCTGGTCGGTGCGGCCGCCGTCGCGGCGGTGGCCGTGCGGACGTGGGCGACGGTCGGTGTCACCGGTGCACTGGTGCTGCTGACCGTGCCGTCCTTCGTCGCACAGCGCTCCGCATGGTCCGACCCCAGCGGCATGGATTTCAGCACGGTCAACCACGATGTCGCCGACCGGCTCGAGCCCGGTGACTGTGTGCTGTTCGGTGGAGCCGCGTGGAACCCGGCGTCGCAGCGGCTGGTGATCACGGCCCGGCCGGAGACCTTCGCGGGCACCCGTGATCCGGGGCTGGGACGGACCGCAGCCGCCGAGGGCTGGCTGTGGGACGAGAACCTCCCGTTCCAGGCGGTCGCGGGGCAGCTGTCCACGTGCGACGTGGTGTGGTTCTTCGCCGACGCCGAGCGGACGGTCGAACAGCGGATCTACCACACGTCGAATCAGTGGTGGACGCTCCCACCGCACCGGTTCGAGACGACCCCGGAGTACGCCGGGCTCGTGGAAGCCGGTTTCCGGATCGACGAGCGCCGACAGTACAACGTCAGTCAGGCGATCCGTTTCGTGCGCTGAGAGTCACCGCAGCTGCACGACGACCTGCTCGTTGTCGGCCGTGTAGGCGAGGTACTCGAACGCGACGCCGGTGCGCGCGACGAACTCGGTCCACGCCCGGTACTCGTGCTGCTGCCAGCCGGGATAGTTGAAGAACTCGTCGAACACCAGCACGCTGCCGGGCACCAGGCGGTCTTCGAGCAGGTCGAGCACCGTCGTGGTGGACGAGTACAGGTCGGCGTCGAGATGGACGAACGCGACGTCGCCGGGATGCGCGGCGAGGAAGCCGGGCAGGGTGTCGGCGAACAGACCGGGCACCAGCTCGGCGCCGGGCACCTCCGGCGGGGCGTCCTGCGCGAACTCCCCGGCCGGGAATCCGCTGCGCCACGTCTCCGGCAGCCCGGTGAAGACGTCGAACCCGAACACCGGGTGCTTCGCGCCCAGCACATCGGCGACGATCCGCAAGGTGGTGCCCGACGCGACGCCGAACTCGAGTGCCAGGCCGGGCCGGGACACCCGGTCGAGCGCGAACCGCAGGGTGTCGTGCGGGGTGTCGAGGACGGCGGCGGTGGGCATGTTCGCGACGGCGAACGCCGCTGCGGTGTCGGTGGCGGCGTGGTCCATCGCGTAGCGCAGGTCGCGGCGCTGCCGGTGCTCGAGGTCGGCGACGCGTTCCCGCAGCAGGCCCACCTCGGACCGGGTCCGCGCGAGTTCTGCCAGCACCTGCCGCAACTCCGCGGTGGTCGCGGTCAGTTCGGCCAGCACACGGTCGTGGTGGTTCTCCTGCAGCTCGCGGGCGCGTCGCGCCGAGAGGTCGACGACCTCGGCGACGGCCCGCTGCAGCTTGCCCCGGGTCATCGCCCGCCACCGACCCAGCATCGCGCCCTCCCGTGCCGCCCGAGATCTTGCCCCGAACCTAGACAGCGCGAGAACCGGGCGCAATCGCGCCTTCCCACCGGCCGAATGTCACATTGCGTCGGTTCCATCGACGCAATGTGACATTCGGCCCCTCACGCGGGCCGGTCGAACCGCTCCTGCCGCCCCAGCTTGCGCAGCCGCACCCACTCGCGCAGCCCGGCAGGGTCACGACGGGTGACGAGGAAGTACCAGCCGAACCGCACCCACTCCTGCGGCAGCAACCGGCGCAGGCCGGGCTGGGAGAGCAGGTAGCCGCGGTTGCGGTAGGTGAAGAACCGCTTGGTGTCGTTGTCCGGGTACTGGGTGTGCATCCGGCCGCCGAGGATCGGCTTGAACTCGTCGGCGCCGTTGGGGTGCAGATAGGCGGTGCGCAGGCAGGTGCCGAACGGCAGACCCGAGCGGACCAGGCGACGGTGCACCTCCACCTCGTCGCCCCGCACGAACAGCCGCAGGTCCGGCACGCCCACCGCGTCGATCGCGGCGGCGGTGAACAGGGCGCCGTTGAACAGCGACGCGATGCCCGGCAGCAGATCATCGGTTTCGACGTCGCCGAGTTCGCTGCGGTGACGCCGCCACGCCACGCCCCGGCGCAACGGGAACGCGAGACGGTCGGGGTCGTCGATGTCGCACACCACCGGCGACACCTCCGCCAGGCCGTGCCGCTGCGCGCAGTCGAGCAGTGTCGCGAGGACGTCGGGGCCCTCGGGACGGCCGTCGTCGTCGGCCAGCCACACCCGGTCCGCGCCGAGCGACAGCGCGTACAGCATCCCCAGCGCGAAGCCGCCGGCGCCGCCGAGGTTGTGCTTGGACCCGAGGTAGCTGGTCGGCAGCGGGCAGGACTCGACGAGCTCACGCACCGCCGCCTCGTCGGCGTTGTCGACGACCACCAGGTGGTCGAGCGGCCGCGTCTGGGCGCTCAGGACCTTCAGGGACTGCGCCAGCTGTTCGCGCCGCCGGTGGGTGACGACCACGCCGACGATGCGTTCACTCACGCCGAGCGCTCCTGCGGCAGACCCTGCTCGCGTTCCAGCTCGGCGATGACGTGGTGCACGTGATCGGCCGCGTCGTCGCCCTCGTAGGCGCGCACGACCTCCTCGATGCCGCCTTCCATGCGGATCCGGCCGTGGTCGATCCACAGCGCACGGTCGCACAGCTGCGCGAGGAACTCGTTGGAGTGGCTGGCGAAGACGAGGATGCCGGAGCGCTCGACGAGCTTCTGCAGGCGCACCCGGGCCTTCTTCATGAACTCGGCGTCGACCGCGCCGATGCCTTCGTCGAGCAGCAGGATCTCGGGGTCGATGCTGGTGACGACACCCATCGCGACGCGGACACGCATGCCGGTGGAGTACGTGCGCAGCGGCATGTTCAGGTACTCGCCGAGCTCGGTGAACTCGGCGATCTCGTCCATCTTGGCGAGCATCTGCTTGCGGGTCTGACCGAGGAACAACCCGCGGATGATGATGTTCTCGTAGCCGGAGATCTCCGGGTCCATGCCCACACCGAGGTCGAACACCGGCGCGACGCGGCCCCGGATCCGGGCGCTGCCGCGGGTGGGCTCGTAGATCCCCGCGAGCAGCCGCAGCAGGGTGGACTTGCCGGCGCCGTTGTGGCCGACGAGGCCGATGCGGTCGCCTTCCTTCAGCGACATGGTGATGTCGCGCAGCGCCTCCACCACCACCACGTCGGAGTTGTTGCGGCCGATCGAACCGCCCGCCTTGCCGAGGAACGCCTTCTTCAGCGACCGGGTCTTCGCGTCGAAGATCGGGAAGTCGACGCACGCTCCGCGCGTCTCGATGCTCACATGTTCGGTCATATCGACGGCCCCTCAGACCCAGTAGGGCACGCGTGCCCGGTACTTACGCAGTGCCAGCAGCGCCAGTGCCCAGCCGACCACGGTGATCGCCAGCACGATGTACCAGTGGTAGGCCTGCTGATCCTGGCCGATCATCGGCGCCCGGATGATGTCGAGATAGTGGAACAGCGGGTTGATCTCGGCCAGCTTGACGCGCTTGGCGGCCTCCCCGCCCTGCGCTTCGAGGCTCTGCGTGGTCCACATGATCGGGGTGAGGACGAACAGCAGCAGCGTGAGGCTGGACAGGATCGGCGCGATGTCGCGGTAGCGGGTGGCGAAGATACCGAACACGATCGACACCCACACGGCATTGAGCACGATCAGGACCAGCGCCGGAATCGCCGCGAGCGACGTCCACGTCAGGTCCCGCCACACCCCGAAGGCGACGACCATGATCACGTAGATCACCAGGTTGTGGGCGAAGAACAGCAACTGCCGCCACACGAGCCGGTAGATGTGCACGCTCAGCGCCGACGGCAACTGTTTGATCAGGCCCTCGTTGGCGATGAACACCTCCGAGCCCTCCAGGATGGAGGCGCTGATCATGTTCCACACGATCAGCCCGACCGTGACGTACGGCAGGAACTCGTCGAGCGGAATATCCAGCAGCGCGGCATACAGGATGCCGATGGCGGTGGCCTGGACACCGGTGGCGATCGTGATCCAGAACGGGCCGATCACCGAGCGCCGGTAGCGCTGCTTGATGTCCTGCCAGGCCAGGCTGAGCCACAGCTCGCGCTGGGCGAAGCCGTCGCGCAGATCCTTCAGGCCGCGCCGGAAGGTCTGCGAATCCGACACCACCGGGGAGTCCGCGGCGGTGGGCTCGGGATCGAGGGCAGAAGCTGACACGAGGTTCGAGCCTACCGGGGATCGGGTCCGGGCCGGCGTTACAGGTACTGCCCGGTACCGGGTGCACCCGGACCGGGGCCGTGCCGCTCGTCGGGACGCGGTCCGCCCCCGAGCATGCCGGGCGGCAGTGCACCCTGACGCATCTGCTCGAGCTGCGCCCGCGCCGCCATCTGCTGCGCGAACAGCGCCGTCTGGATCCCGTGGAACAAGCCTTCGAGCCATCCGACGAGCTGAGCGTGCGCGATCCGCAACTCCGCGTCGGAGGGCACCTCGTCCTGACCGAACGGCAGCGCGAGCCGTTCGAGCTCCTCGCGCAGCTCCGGCGCCAGGCCCTCGCCGAGTTCCTGGATGGAGGACTGGTGGATCTCCCGCAGACGGGCACGGCTCGCATCGTCGAGCGGCGCGGCGCGGACCTCCTCGAGCAGCTGCTTGATCATCGTGCCGATCCGCATGACCTTCGCCGGCTGCTCGACCATGTCGGCGAGCGACTCGCCGTCGTCCGGCTTCTCCTGAGGCTCTGCGGGCGACTCTCGCGGATCACCGGAGGCGGTCCCGTCGCGCGGGACCGGGACGGGTCGGCCGTCGGGCCCGATCACGAGGACGTGCTCATTCTCCGAATGCGTCATGGTTCCATCTTGTCCTCTCGCCGCTGCCCCTGCCGAGTCAGGTTCCCGATACGAGAGGTTTCGCCCCACATTCCGCCCGTCGACGTGCACCTGCGGAGGGCAGGCAGGACCGACGTGGACGACATCCGATTGACACCGGGATTTAGAGTGTCACGCATGGCTTACGACGTTGCCCGGATCCGGGGGTTGATTCCCTCGCTCGGCGACGGTTGGATCCATCTCGATCCCCAGGCCGGAATGCAGATTCCCGACGCGGTCTCCCGAGCGGTGTCGACGGCATTCCGCAACGCCGCGGCGTCCCCGGCGGGCCGGCACACCTCGAACCGCCGGAGCGCGTCGCTGCTGCAGGCGGCGCGGGTCGCCGTGGCCGATCTCGTCGGCGGGGACCCGGCCGGTGGGGTACTCGGACCGGATCGGGCGGTCCTGCTGGCCTGGCTCGCGGAGTCGCTCAGCTCCCGGCTCGGGCTCGGCACCGGGCTCGTGCTGTCCCGGCTGGACGACGAGGCGAACGTGGCGCCGTGGTTGCGCGTCGCGAGCCGGTACGGCGCGCAGGTGCGGTGGGCCGAGGTCGAGATCGAGACGTGCGAGCTGCCGAGCTGGCAGTTCGAGGAACTGATCACCCCGACGACGCGGCTCGTCGCGCTGACCGCGGCATCGTCGCTGGTGGGGTCCGCGCCGGACGTGCGCGTCGCCGCCGACCGGGTCCACGAGGTCGGGGGACTCATGGTGGTCGACGCGGCGGGGGCCGCGCCCTACGCGCACGTCGACATCCACGAGCTCGGCGCCGACGTGCTCGCCCTCGACGCCTCCGCCTGGGGAGGACCGCAGGTCGGCGCCCTGGTGTTCCGTGACCCGGCGCAGCTCGACCGGATCCCCGCGGTCTCCCTGGATCCGCACGCCCGCGGTCCGGAGCGGCTCGAAGTCGGCGGCCACCAGTTCGCGATGCTCGCCGGGCTCGTCACGTCCGTCGACTTCCTCGCGGCCCTCGACGACGAGGCGACGGGTACGCGGCGGGAGCGCCTCGAGACGTCGATCAGCTCGCTCCAGGGCTACCAGGACCAGCTCTTCGAGCGGCTGATGCGCCTGCTGGACAACCTGCCCGACGTGATGGTGATCGGTCGTGCGTCGAGCCGGGTCCCGACGTTGAGCTTCACCGTCGCGGGGGTGCCGGCCGAGAAGATCGCCGCGCATCTCGCCGACCGTCGCATCGCGTCCGTCGCGGTCAGCCGCGGCACGAGTCGTTTGCTCGACTCGCTCGGCGTCAGCGACGAGGGCGGCGCGGTGACCGTCGGACTGGCCCCGTACACCACCCGCTACGAGCTCGACCAGCTCGTGCGCGAACTGCGCAACCTCACCGCCCCCTGATCCGGCGGACCGGGATCAGTGCCGGTCGATCCGCAGCACGACCTTGCCGACGGTATCGGGGGAATCCAGCATCTCGTGGGCCCGCCCGGCCTCGGTGATCGGCACCTCTGCGTGGACGACGGGCCGGACGCGGGCCTCGGCGATCAAGGGCCACACGTGCTCACGGACCTCCGCGACGATCGTGCTCTTGCCGGAGCGGCCGGTCTCCGGTCGCCCCCGCAGACCCGTGGCGAGGACGTGCCCCCGCTTGGCGAGCAGCTTGCCGAGATTGAGTTCGCCCTTCGCGCCGCCCTGCATGCCGATCACCACGAGCCGGCCGTCGGGGGCGAGCACGTCGACGTTGCGGGACAGGTAGGCCGCGCCCATGTTGTCGAGCACCACGTCGGCGCCGCCGAACGCATTCCGGACCTCGGCGACGAAGTCCTGCGTGCGGTAGTCGATCGCCAGGTCGGCGCCGAGTTCACGGCAGTAGTCGAGCTTGCCGGCCGAGGCGGTCACCGCGACCTTCGCGCCCAGCGCCTTGCCGACCTGGACGGCGTGGGTGCCGATGCCGCCACCGCCGCCGTGCACGAGGAGCACCTCGCCGCGGCGCAGTCCCGCCGCCATCACCACGTTGGACCACACGGTGCAGGCCACCTCGGGCAGCGACGCGGCCACCGCGAGATCCACCCCCTCGGGTACGGGCAGGACCTGTCCGGCGGGGACGACGACCTGCTCGGCGTAGCCGCCGCCGGAGAGCAGCGCGCACACCCGGTCGCCGATCGACCAGCCGCTCACGCCCTCGCCGAGCTCGGCGATCACTCCGGAGCATTCGAGGCCCAGGATGTCGCTGGATCCGGGCGGCGGCGGGTACAGGCCGCGCCGCTGCAGCAGATCGGCCCGGTTGACGGCCGTCGCGGCCACGTCGATCAGGACCTGTCCGGGACCGGGCGTGGGGTCGGGCTGTTCGGCCCACTGCATGGCCTCGGGGCCGCCGGGTTCGGTGATCGTGATTGCGCGCATGGGTTCGACGCTATCGCGACACGCCGACGCAGGGGCGACACGCAGCGAACTGACCAGTGAGTAACACCGGTGGTGGCCTGCCCTTACACTGCCCGCGTGACAGCCGAACCGCATGCCGAACGTCCCGACCCGCGCTGGCTCGACACGGACGAGCAGCGGGCATGGCGGGCCTACATCGACGGCAATCACCGGCTGATGGATCGACTCAATCGCGACCTGCAGCAGGCCCACGGTCTGTCCCTCGCCGAGTACCGGATCCTGGTGCTGCTCTCCGAAGCCCCGGACGGGTCGCTGCGCATGAGCGACCTGGCCGACGGCGTGCTGTCCTCCCGCAGCCGCCTCACCCACCAGATCCGTCGCATGGAGGCGGCGTCGATGGTGGTGCGCAGTTCCTGCGCCGAGGACGGACGGGGGGTCCTGGCCACTCTCACCGACGAGGGCCGGCGCCGCCTCACCGAGGCCGCGCCCACCCACGTCGCCGGGGTGCGCCGCAACCTCGTCGACCTGCTCACGAGGACGCAGATCCGCGCCCTCTCCGAGATCTTCACCAAGGTGGAGGCGGCCGTCGACGAGCGGTGTGGTTAGGATTTGCCACGGAAGCGTGGCAGAGCGGCCGAATGCACTCGCCTTGAAAGCGAGCGTCGTGAGAGCGACCGGGGGTTCAAATCCCTCCGCTTCCGCCGGAGCCCGCCACCTGCATGTCAGGTGGCGGGCTTCCTCGTGGGACGGTCGCGCGGAAAAGTGCTTGTCGCGCGCGTTCGGACGCGCGCAAGTAGCACCACAGCGCGCGGACCCGCCGACAATCCCTGGAACGCGTTCTCGCCTCCTACACTGGCGCCATGGTCGGCGCAGCGGTTCGAGCGGCGGCAGCGCTGGCAGTGGGCCTGCTGACCGCCTGCGCGGCGCCGCAACCGGCGGCCGAACGGACCGCGGTCGACGTGGCCGCCGACGGTTACGTCTACGGCTACGCACCCGTGACGCTCGCGCGGACCCGGGCGAACATGCTCTGCCTGCTACCGGTGAACCGGCTGCACCACCAGTCCGCGACGGCCGATCCCACCTCGCGTGTCGTCGTCGCTCCCAACGTCGACACGCTGTATTCGATCGCGTGGCTGGATCTTCGCGGCGGTCCGGTGCTGCTGACCCATCCGGACATGGGAGCCCGGTACTTCGACTTCCAGTTTCTCGACATCTACACCGACGTCTTCGCCAACGTCGGCACCCGGGCGACGGGACCGGCGGCCGGTGCCCACGTCGTCGTCCCGCCGGGGTGGGACGGTCCGCTGCCCGCGGACGCGGCCGTCGTCGAGTCGTCCACCTGGGACGCGTGGATGATCGGCCGGACGCTCGTGGAGTCGGCGACCGACCTCGAGGCCGCCCGTGCCGCGCAACGGCAGTACTCGTTGACCGTGCTGGCCGCGCCCGTCGCCGGGGCGCCGCCGCCGCTGCCGCCGACCGCGTGCGGCAGCAATCCCGACCCGCAGGCGCTCGCGGCGTCGGGTCCGCGGTTCTTCGACGAACTGTCGGCGATCCTGGCCGCGAATCCGCCCCCGCCGGCGGACGCGCCGCTGCTCGACGAACTCGCGGACCTCGGGGTCCGGCCGGGCGCCCGGCCGAGTACGGGTTCCGCGGACACCGTCGCTGCACTCGCGACCGGGGTGGTCCGCGGCGAGCGACACATCCGGGACCTCGTCGACTCGGATCGAGGGTCCGGCGAGGTGTGGCATTCGCTGCCGACCGCGGGCCGGTACGGCACGGACTACCTCCAGCGCGCGGTCGTCGCGACGATCGGGCTCGGCGCGAACGTGCCGGAGGAGTCGACGTACCACGTGGCCCGCGTCGCGGCCGACGGAACGACGCTCCGGGGTGAGACCGGCTATCTCCTGCGTTTCCCACCCGGGGGCCTGCCGCCGGTCGACGACCGCGGCTTCTGGTCCGTCACCGTCTACGGCCCGGACATGTTCCTCGTCGCCAACCCCGTCGACCGCTACGCCGTCGGCGACCGGACGCCCGGGCTCGTCCGTGGTCCCGACGGTGGGCTCGACGTGTGGGTTTCGTCGCGGCCGCCGATTCCGGCCGGCCCGAACTGGCTGCCGGCGCCGCCGGGCGAGTTCGTGCTGATGTTCCGGTCGTACCTGCCTGCGGACCAGGGCTGGCTTCCGCCGGAACCGGTCCCGCAGCGGTAGCCCGCGTCCTCGTGTCCTGTCGTCACCAAGGGCTGCGCTCCGCGTTGGTGACGAGCCCCACTTTCTTGACCCGCCCCGGTCCGTACTGTGGAATCGGTGTTTCCGAAGTCGGGGGACGAAGGAACTTGATGCTCAGATCTGCGGTCGCGGCGCTCGTCGCGGCGTTCGTCGTGCCACTGTCCACGCTGTCCGTCGCGTCCGCCGAACCGGCGACGTCCGCGCGGGTGGAGCGGGTCGAGTCCGTCACGCCTCGTCGTTCGGCGGTGTTCGTGTACTCGCCGTCGATGCAGCGGGTCGTGCAGGTGCAGGTGCTGCATCCCGCCGGGGACGCGCCGCGCCCGTCTCTCTACCTGCTCGACGGTGTCAGCGCCGGAGCCGAGTCGGACTACCGCGAGAGTACGTGGACGCAGCGCACGGACATCGTCGACTTCGTCGCCGACAAGAACGTGAACGTCGTGCTGCCGGTCGGCGGAACCGCGAGCTACTACACGGACTGGCTCGCCCCGGATCCCGTCCTGGGCGTGAACGCGTGGGAGACGTTCCTGACGAAGGAACTGCCGCCGCTGATCGACGCCCGTTTCGCGGGCAACGGCGTCAACGCCGTCGGCGGCCTGTCGATGGGCGCGACGGGGGCGGCGAGCCTGATCGCCCGGAATCCGGACCTGTACCGGGGCGTGGCCGCGCTGAGCGGGTGCCTGGACACGTCGAAGGCGTCCGCGCAGGACGCGGTCCGCGGCACCGTCGCCTACAAGGGCGGCAATCCGGACAACATGTGGGGAGCGCCGGGGGATCCGGCGTGGGCGGCGCACGATCCGTACGTCCTCGCCGAGCGGTTGCGCGGCAAGGAGATCTTCATCAGCACCGGCAACGGTCTGCCCGGCCCGTACGACGTCGGACCCGATGCGGAGGCCCTCGACGTGGGCGGCCCGCTCGAGGTCGGTGCCTTCGTGTGCACGATCGGGTTCGACCGGCGACTGCGGGAGCTGCGGATTCCCGCCACGATCGTCTACCGCCCGTACGGCACGCATTCGTGGCCGTACTGGCAGGACGATCTGCGCACCGCCTGGCCGACGCTCGAGCGCGCTCTCGGGCTCGACTGAACGGGATCGGTCAGGGCACCGTGATGCGGTCGGTGGCCGGCGGCGTGACGGGCGAGTGTGCCGCCAGGTAGGCGTTCAGGGCGTCGAGTTCGGCGCCCGCCCCGGTGGTCCGTCGCGCGTGCGTGAACCCGGTGAACCCGTCACCGCCGTCGGCGAGGAACCCGTTGACGACCACCCGGTACGTCGCGGCCTGCTCGAGCGGGCGGCCCGCGACGGTGACGTCCCGGATCCGGCCGCCCGGCGCCGCGGCCCGGTCGAGGACGTAGCGCAGCGTGTGCGACGGGGCGAGGATCCGCTCGCGGTTCGCGCCGCTTCCGTCCTGCTGGAACTGTTGTTCGAGGACCCCGACCAGTTCCGCACCGGTGAGCTCGAGCACCTGCAGCCGGTTCCCGAACGGTTGGGCCGCGTAGGTGTCGCCGTGGGTGACGACGCCGTCCTCGGAATGCAGCAGGTCGGCGCGCACTCCACCGGGATTGGTGAGGGCGAGCTGCGCCCCGGCGGGTTCGGCGGCCGCCAGCTGTGCGTCCGCGACGAGATTGCCGAGGGCCGACTCGCCGCCGGCCGTGGTGTCGCGGGTCAGGTCGGCGGCGATGCGGCCGACGAAGCGTTCGGCGACGTCGCGGGACTTGTCGACCGCCCGGTCCACGAACTGCTGCGTGCGCGGGTCGGGGGCGATGTCGTGGGTGACGACCTGGTTGAACGCGTGGGTACGGTCGCGCAGCACGTCGCGGCTCTCGCGGTCGATGGTCAGGTCCGCGACCGAGACGATGCGTCCGTGTGAGGCGCCCTGCAGCACGGTCCGGGGATTGCCCGCCGGATCCGGGTAGCTGCAGTTGAAACTGTCCTCGCCGTCCGCGGTGACGACGACATCCACCTTCGGTGACACCCGGGAGGTGAGGGCGCGCGCGGGCCCGGCGGCCGGGTCGCACGGGTCGGTCCCCGCCGACGGGGTCAGCGCCCCCTTGTAGAGCAGCACGATCGAGCGGACCCCGAGGGCATCGAGCGCGTCGGCGGTGCGGTCGACGGCCGTGATCTCGTCGGTGAACTGCAGGCCGGAGATGTCGTCGCCACGCACCACCTGCGGTGTGTCCTGGGGGGCGACACCGATGACGCCGACCGGCACCCCGTCGACGTAGTCCACGCTGAACGGCAGGGCCGCGGGACTGCCGTCGGCCTCCGCGACGTTCGCCGCGATCAGCGGGAAGGCGGTTCCGGCGTACTCCTCGTCGTACCGGCAGCCCTCGGGGTGGCACCCGCCGTCGCGCAGGCGCCGCAACTCGGCGTAGCCGTTGTCGAATTCGTGGTTGCCGAGGGCGGCCGCGGTCACATCGAGGCCGTTGAGCAGGTCCACGGTGGGTTCGTCGTGGAACATCGCCGATTCGATGGGCGACGAGCCCCACGTGTCGCCGACGGAGTAGAGCACCGAGTTGTCCGCCTGCGCGCGCAGCTGCCGGACGTAGGCGGCGAGATATGCCGCGCCGCCCGCGGGAACGGACGCGCCGTCGGAACGGACCACCTCGCTGCGGGGACCCTGGGGTGGGAGCAGGCTGCCGTGCAGGTCGCGGAAGGCGATCAGTCGCAGCGGCAGGGCGTCCGGAGGTAGTGCGGTCGCGGGGACGGCCAGCGACGTCCACAGGACGCCGGTCAGCAGGGCCGCGGACAAGGTCCACCGGCGTGTCACGCCTGAACCCATCCGCACACTCCGCTCCCTAGCCGACCGGACGAGTGTGCCAACGGTTGGTCACGTGATCGCCACCCGCTGATAACGGTTGGGTCTCGTAGACGCTTTCTCGCAGGTCAGGACGTCGAAATTTCCGCGATGTCTAGGCCCTTGCCGGTCGCGAATGTCAGGAATGCGTCGTTCTCGTGCGGATCGCCGATGGTCACCCGCACTCCGTCGTCCGCGTACGGGCGGACCAGCACGCCCGCCTCCGCGCACGCTTCGGCAAACGCCGCCGACCGGTCTCCGAGCGGCAACCACACGAAGTTGGCGTAGCTCTCCGGCACGGGATATCCGGCGTCGACGAGCCCCGTCCGCACGCGGTCGCGCTCGGCGAGCACACTGTCGGTGCGCGCCAGCAGCTCGTCGGCGGCCGCCAGGGAGGCGATGGCCGCCTGCTGCGCGAGCGAGCTCACGCTGAACGGGGTGTGCACCTTGTTCAGGACTTTGATCACCGAGGGGTCGCCGACCAGGTAGCCGACCCGCAGACCGGCCAGACCGTAGGCCTTCGAGAAAGTGCGGAGCACCACGACGTTCGGCCGGCCGGCGGCGAGCACGACCCCGTCCGCCAGTTCCGCGCCGGGCTTCGGGCGGGTGTACTCGAAGTACGCCTCGTCGAGCGCGACGAGCACCTGCGGTGGCACCGCGTCGATGAACCGCTCCAGCTCCGCCCTGCCGAGCAGCGCACCGGTCGGGTTGTTGGGATTGCACACGAACACCACCCGGGTGCGATCGGTGATCGCGGCGAGCATCGCGTCGAGGTCGTGGCCGTGCTCGGGGGTGTTGGGCACCGGCACCGGTTTCGCGCCGGCCACCGCCGTCACCACCGGGTACGCCTCGAACGAGCGCCAGGAGAACACCACCTCGTCGCCGTCGTTGCAGGCCGAGAGCACCAGCTCCTGGCACAGGCTCACCGAACCGTTGCCCACGGCGATGTTCTCGGGCTCGACCCCCAGCCGTTCGGCCAGCGCGCCGATGAGCACGGCAGCCATGTTGTCCGGATACCGGTGGACCGAGTACGCCGCCTCGGCGATCGCGTCGCGCACGCTGGGCAGGGGACCGACCGTGGTCTCGTTGCTGGCGAGCTTGATCGCGCCCGGAAAGCTGCGGCCGGGCACATAGGACGGGATCGAGACGAGGTCGGGGCGGGTCCGTGGGGTCACCAGCCGATTATGCGCCCGGCGATCACGTGCACTGTCGCGGTGGGTCGTGTCATCGTGGACGGTATGTCGGGAATCCACACTGCCGCGGCCCGGTTGCCGGACGGGTCGGGGCAGGTACCGCTGACCGTTTTCCGGCCGGAGGGCGCCCTTCGCGGTGGCATCGTGGTGTTGCACGAATCCCGCGAGTTTCCACCGGCCCTGCTGGCCTTCATGGAGGTGCTGGCTGCCGAGTGCTGGCTGGTCGTGGCACCGCACCTGTTCCATCGCGAGTTCACCGAGGACGACGAGGTGTTCGGGCAGAACCTGTTCGACGACGTCGATGCCGCGATGGACTGGTTGGTCCGCAGCGGGGTCTACCCCGACGCGGTCGGCGTGATCGGATTCGACGACGCCGGCACGGCGGCGCTCCTCGTCGCCGCGAACCGGCGGGTGGGGGCCGCGGTCACCGTCGCGGCGCACGGCATCCTGCAACCGCTGCGGCCCGACGTCCCCGCACTCGTCGAGGCCGTGCGCAGCCTGCAGGCGCCGTGGCTCGGTCTGTACGGCGAGGACGATCCCACGACCCCGCCCGGCGACGTCGAGCAGTTGCGCGAGGCGGCCGGACGGGCCGATGCGCCCACCTTGGTGATCGGGTATCCGGGGCTGGCGCATCGACCCGACGAGCCGCCCGTCGAGCACGACACGGCCGATCCCGAGACCGATCCGGCCGAGGCGGCGATCATCGACGCGCGGCGTCGGATCTTCGACTGGTTCGACTCGAACCTGCGCTGACCAGCCGTTTTGCGTTTGCTGTCCGAACGTGTGTAATCTTTCGTCCCGGCGGTTCGAGAGAATCGAAACCCCCCAGGGAGGCGTGCCAGAGCGGCCGAATGGGACTCACTGCTAATGAGTTGTCCCCTTTACGGGGGACCGGAGGTTCAAATCCTCTCGCCTCCGCCACGTCGGTGCAGCGTCACCGGCGACAACTGAATACGAGAACTGCATGCAGGACACAACTGCGTGCACGAACTGCGCCCGTAGCTCAACGGATAGAGCATCTGACTACGGATCAGAAGGTTAGGGGTTCGAATCCCTTCGGGCGCACAGTGAAGAACCCCCACCGCTCCGGTGGGGGTTCTTTCGTCGTCGGTCCCGGAAGGGACCCTCACGAGTCGGTCAGACCGTGGTCGTACGCCTTGTCGAAGTCGTCGTTCACGAGGACGACGGTGCGGTCGATCCGGTCGATCATCGAGGCGGCGATCGAGGCCCGGTAGCCGGACCCGCAGTGCACCCAGACCTCCCCGTGCGGGACCTGGTCGAGCCGGTCGGCGAGGTCGTGCAGCGGGATGTTGACCGCCCCGCGCACGTGGCCGTCCTCGAACTCGTCCTTCTGGCGCACGTCGAGGACCCGGACCCGCTCGTTGTCGATCTCCCCGGTGAGTTCCGCGAAGTCCGAGACGCGGTACGACCGCAGTTCGTGCCCGTTGACGAGGGTGTGGATCTCGCCGACGGCCGCGCCGGCGAGTTCGTCGATACCGATGCGGACCAGCTCGCGCTTGGCGTCGGCGATCTGCTCGTCGCTCTCGCCGATGAGGGTCAGGGGCGCACCCCACTTGTAGAGCCAACCCAGGTAGGTGACGAAGGAGGTGGACAGTTCGAAGCCGAGCGTGCCGCCCAGGTGTCCCGCGGCGAAGGCGGTGCGCTCACGCAGGTCGACGACCCACTCGCCGGCGTCGATACGCCGGCGCAGCTCGGCCGGGTCGACCGGTTCCGGTGGCGACAGGTCGACCGACGACGGACCCGCCTTGTTGATCACACCCATGTGGGCGTAGTACGCGGGATAGGTGTTGAGTCCCGCGATGAGTTCGTCGACGTAGGCCTGCTCGTCACGGGTCAGCGCCGGGTTGACGTCGCGCTGCTGTCCCACGGTGGACGAGTCGCCGCTGGTGGGGGTGGCCGAGCAGAAGCTGCCGAAGCCGTGGGTGGGATACACCGGGGTGTCGGCCGGCACTTCGTCGGCGATCCGTCGCACGGAGTGGAACTGCGCGTGGGTCAGTTCCTCGGTGTACTGCGGGCCGACGAGGTCGGTGCGGCCGGTGGATCCGTACAGCATCGACCCGCCGGTGAAGATTCCGTGCGTGGCGCCGGTCTCGTCGAGCAGCACGTAGCTGACGTGGTGGTGGGTGTGCCCGGGTGTGTGCATCACCCGCAGCCGGATGGGACCGGCGTCGATCAGGTCGCCGTCGTGGACGGCGCGTCGCTCGTAGTCCACATCGTCGCCGGCCGGGACGATGTACTCGGCCTCGACGGCACGGGACAGTTCCAGCCCGCCGGTGACGTAGTCGTTGTGGATGTGGGTCTCGAGGACGTGGGTGATGCGCGCTTCGCGGTCGTTGGCGAGCGCGAGCACCCGGTCGATGTCGCGCTGGGGATCCACCACGACGGCCACGTCCGCCTCGGTGATCAGATAGCTGCGGTCGCCGAGACTCGAGGTTTCGATGATCGATACGTCCATGTCGGTGCCTTCCCACGGTGCTTTCTCACTATGCCCCCGGATACCCGGGGGCGTACGAAGAATGCGCCGGTTACCCGACGAGTTCCGGCTCAGCGCAGGAACAGGGTGTCCACCAGCACGTACGCGGCCACGACGAAGACGAGCCAGGCGAACCACCGCCGCAGCCGGTCGGTTTCCATGCGGGTACCGAGGTGACCGGCAACCAGTGACGCGACGACCGCGGCCCCGGCGAACGCCGCGGTGAGCGGCCAGTCGATGTCGGCGTCCCCGATGTGCGCGACGAGCCCGGCCGTCGAGTTGGCGACGATGACGATCAGCGAGGTCCCCACGGCGACGCTCATCTCCAACCCGAGGAGGATCACCAGCGCGGGGATGATCAGGAAGCCGCCTCCGACGCCGAACAGCCCGGTCAGGAAGCCCACTCCCACACCGGCCGGGATCGACCTCGGCGCGCATCGCTTCCAGTCGATGCCGGAGTCACCGGTCGTGCACGCGGTTCCGGCGTCGTCGTTCTCGCGCAGCATCCGGATGCCCGCCAGCACCATCACGGCGGCGAAGCCCACCAGCAGTACCGGCTGCGGCAGCAACGTGCCGACCGCCGTGCCCGCGAACGTCGCGGGGATGCCGGCCGCGGCGAACACCGCGGCCAGCCGCCAGTCGACCTGCCCGGCCCGGATCTTGGGGATCGCCCCGGACAGGGCTGCCGCTCCGACGACGATCAGCGAGATGGGGATGGCCTGGCGGAACTCGAGTCCGAGGCCGTACACCAGGGCGGGAACCGCGAGGATGGATCCGCCGCCACCGAGGAGGCCGAGCAGGACCCCGAGGAGCGCTCCCAGAACGAGCGCGATTGCCGGTTCCACCGCATCCTCCCTTCGGTAGTCAGGAATCGGCAGTACCCGGTTCGGTCGCGGACAATGCGGCCTGCACCCGGTCCGCGGCCTCCGCGGGATTCTCGTGCTCCCAGATCCGCACCACCGTCCACCCGGCCGCGGCGAGCGCGGCGTCGGTATTCCGGTCCCGGGCCACGTTGGCGGCGAGCTTGGCGGCCCACCACTCGGCGTTGTTCTTCGGATCGGTGGCGTGCTGCGGGCAACGGTGCCAGAAGCACCCGTCGACATACACCGCCACTCGGCGACGCGGAAACACCAGGTCGGCGCGTCGACGGATGCCCTTCAGCGGCGCCCGATCGACGAAGTAGCGCACCCCGCGCCCGTGGAGCTCCCGGCGCAGGGCCACCTCGGGGGCGGTGTCCCGGCGTCGCTGCCGTCTCATCCGGGCGCTGGTCTGCGGGTCGGTGGAGGGCACGGCAGCCGGATCCGTCCTCAGGCCGCGGCTTCGGGGAAGCCGCCCATGCGGTCGAGGTGGGACTCGACGTCGTCGAGGAAGCCGGGCACGAATCTCAGGTTGCCGGACCGGGCCCGCCGCAGGAATCCGGCCGTGGCCCGTGCGGACAGCAGTCGCGCGTCCTCCAGGTATCCCGCGAGGTCCTCGTACGGCTCCTGGACCGGCCAGTGCGACTCGTGCACCCGGAACGCTCGTCGCCGGGCCCCCCAGGCGGCACTCGGCCAGGGGTCCCCCGGCCGCAGCGGTGTCTCGTGGTCGGGGGAGTAGTCGATGGGCCGGCCGAGCCGTCCCCCGACCCAGGCGGCCATGCGGACGCTCACGGCGTTGCCGACGAGCCGCCACCGATGCCCGGTCCGAACGCCCGGTGCCTGGGTGGCGGGTGCGGTCCAGTCCGGGTCGAAGCCCTGGAGCCGTTCGGCGTCGATCAGACCGGGCGTGACGATCTCTCCCGACGGCAACCGCACCGCCGGCGGACTGGCGATGCCGACCGTGGACCCGCCCTTGAGGGTGGGCACGGCGTTGACCGCCCAGCCCAGACCGCGTACGCCTTCCGTCCAGTAGAAGCCGCACGGGTGGGTGTCGGGATCGCCTTCCGCGGGGGCACCGGCGTCCTCGCCGAAGAGCACCGCGCGGGGATCGTCGGTCCGCGAGGCGAGCATGAGCACCCGCTGTCGCCGCTGCGGAAGTCCGAACGCGCGGGCGTCGACGACCCGGTACGCCCACGCGTACCCGAGATCTTCGAGCGCGTCGGTGATGTGACGCATCGCGGCGCCGCGGCCGAGTTGCAGCATGAAGGGGACGTTCTCGATGAGCAGCCAGCGCGGTCCCTGCTTGCGCCGCACCAACCGGAACACCTCGTCGACGAGGCCCGACCGGGAGCCGGTGATGCCGGCGGTCCGGCCGGCCTGCGACAGGTCCTGGCACGGAAAGCCCGCGGTGACGATCTCGGTTGCCTGAGGAAGGGAACGAAGGCGCGTGACATCGGTGTGCAGCGTCACGTCGGTGAAGCGAGCGCGAAGTACGGCTTGCGCTCCGGCGTCGATCTCGCAGAGCAGTTCGGTGCGCCAGCCGTGCTCGGCCAGTCCGAGCTCGAGTCCGCCGATTCCGGCGAACAATCCCACCATGTTCCCGGTCGACGTCACGGCACCCTTTCTCGCTTTGCTCACGGAGCACGTTACTCGAGAAATCGGGCGGCCCGTGCCGCGACGCGTGATGCCGTGATCACTGTCGCCGAAAGCCGGCACGGCTACCCGAGGGGACGCGACGACTCGAACGCGGCCTTCATCCGGACGACGGTCGCGATCCTTGCGGCGACGCGCGGTGCGACGTCACACGCACAGCCGTCCGACGCGTCTGCGTCGAGCTCGAGGAGGACCTCGTCGAGCGTGTCGAGCATGTCGTCGCAGGCGGCGGCGCACAGCGCCGCCGCGAGCGAACGCGGGTCGGGGCCATCCATCCGGGCCGGCTCGACGATCTCTGCGGGAAAGCCGCTCATGGGTCTCCTGTACCTGAGTGGGTGGCACGTAGCCCTCGGTAGATGAGACGCAGCCGGGCACAGGACGGTTCCGCGTCCCGGAAACACACGTACTCGAGCGCAAATGATGGCTCTGAGCTGGCGATTTGGCGTACAGCCGGATGTTCACGTAACTTATTCCAGGTCAGAGCGACACGGACACCGACCCGGCCCGCAGGGGCTCGGGACAACGAGGTTGGACGCAGGCGCCTGATTACCTTGATTGAGAACCTTCTGGTAAGGTTTCCAATCGCCCCGAGATCGGATCGGCCGCAGAGTTTTGACTCCGAAGGCCCCCGATGTTAGGCTGGAGCGGTTGCCCCGGAGCAAGGCACTGAAGGTGCGGAGCGATGGTGTGTGCGTGTTCTTTGAGAACTCAACAGTGTGCCGATGAATGTCAGTGCCAAATTTTTTATTTGGTGCGATCAGATCAGACGCCGACCATGGTGTCAAGCCGATGAGGCGTCGTGATGATCGTTGCTGGCTGCCGCATTCTTCCGTCTGTGGTGGTCAGTGTTTTTGCTAGTTTGAGTTTTTTGCTAGTGATTCGGCTCTACGCTTATGGCTGATCGGCCCTTCGGGGTTTGATTGAGAGTCTTCAAC
>Ga0255338_1002397_pt1 | contig 27696 bp, 28 predicted proteins | sample MeOH1_35cm_T4_19_FD_203715 | JGI IMG/M metagenome (GOLD analysis project Ga0255338, IMG submission 203715) | Sandy soil microbial communities from University of British Columbia, Vancouver, Canada - MeOH1_35cm_T4_195 | ecosystem: Engineered > Artificial ecosystem > Sand microcosm > Unclassified ...
GATGGGCAGAAGCTGCACTACTACAACCAGCGCGAGACGTGGCAGGCGATGACGTGGCCGGGCAAGAACCTGCAGGACCCGGGTACCCGGCTGCAGTGGCAGACCGAAACGGCGGGCACCAACAAGAGCTACGAGTTCGGCGGCCGCTGGGGCCTGGTGCGGATGCTGGAGCGGGCGCACGTCGAACCGGTCGATAGCGCGAACTACCAGTTGACGTGGCAGGCGAGGCCGGATGCGCCGGAAGCGCACGGCCGGACCTTCTCCGAAGATCCCGACAGCCTGACCGCGCGCAGCGCCCAGGCGCCTGTTGCGGCGGACGTGACCTATCCCGTGCGCTACCTGATGCGCACCGAAGTCGGGCAGGGGCCGCTGGAGATGCTGGCCCTGCGGGACTTCGTGCTGCCAACGCGGATCTTCGTGGGCCGGGAGCCGCAGGCTGCGGCACGGGCCACACCCGGCCCGCGCTAGTAGACAAGCGAAGGAAAACCAAGGCCTTGGCGCCGGAACGCCTGCGCCTTCAGGTGCGTTGCTCATTTTTCCTTTGCCACGCGCCGCGATCGCTTCACCGGCGGTGGCGGCGAAGCGGCCGGTTCATCCTCCCCGACGAACACCTTGGGGTAGTGTTCAAAGGTCCGCTTCACCAGTTCGCGCAGCCAGATGATTGCCGGGTCATGGTGGAAACGCGGGTGCCAATGCTGCTTGATGGCAAATTTCGGCAGCGCCACCGGCGGCTGCATGACGCGCACCGTGCCGTATCTTGCAAAGACGTTGGCGAGCTCCAGCGGCACCGTGGCAATCAGATCCGGATGCTGCTCGATCAGCAGCGGCACAACCAGGAAGTGGGGCGTGGACAGGTAGATGTTCCGCTTGATGCCGTGATCGTCGAAGGCGCTGTCGTAGGCCGCGCTGGCTCGCCCCGACAACGTGACCACAATCTGCGGCATGCGCTGGAATTGCTCCAGCGTCAGGGCTTCGCCGATCTCGCGGTTGTGCGCGCTTACGATCGTCACGAAGGAGTGCATGAACAGGCGCTGCTGGAACAGGCCTTCCGGCGCGGCGCGGATGGAGCCGAGCGCCAGGTCGGCTTCTCCGGTGCCGAGCAGGCCTTCGATCTGCTGGAACGGCACCTGCAGCGTGCGCAGCGTGCAGTGCGGTGCTTCGCGGCGCAGCCGGCTGATCAGCGGCGGCAGGAAGACCAGCTCGCCCATATCGGTCATGCACAGATTGAACGTACGCCGCGCCGCCAGCGGGTCGAAGCGGGCCTGGGACAGGACTTGCTGTCTCACCGTCGCCATCACGCCGACGATGGCTTCGGTCAGTTCCTCCGCCTTGTGCGTGGGCATCATGCCCTCGGGCGTCTTGACGAACAACTGGTCGTCGAAGAACGCGCGCAAGCGGTTCAGGGCGTGGCTCATCGCGCTTTGCGTCAGGCCCAGTTCCTGCGCCGCCTTGGTCACGCTGCGTTCCCGCAGCATCGCATCGAACACCGATAACAGGTTGAGGTCCAGCTCGTCTGCATGCATGGCGTACATTCCCGCTATTAGGTAGATGACGTTGACGCATGTTTGCTCCAAACCTATTCTGCAGTCAAGGACCCCGCAGATGGGTCCCGGCATACGGAGACAAGACATGACGCCCCACCTGTTCGCGCATTTCCACCCGCAATCCCGCCTGCACGGCGCATCGCCCCCATCCTGATTTTCCCCTTGGTCCAGGCCACGGCACCTTGGCCCGGCCTGGCAGTTTGATTTCCCCGCTCACGCATGGCCGGCAGGCAATGCGTGCAGGGCAGCACGCGCCCCGGATTTCCACGCCGGGCGCAAAGAGACCTTCCGAAGGAACGCAGCATGTTTATCAAGAACACCTGGTATGTGGCCGGCTGGGACAATGAGATCCCCGCCGAAGGCATGTTCTCCCGCACCATCATCGGTGTACCGGTGGTGATGTACCGCAAGGAAGACGGCAGCATCGTCGCGCTGGAGGACCGCTGCTGCCATCGCGGCGCGCCGCTGTCGGTCGGGCGCAGGGAAGGCGACTGCATCCGCTGCATGTACCACGGCCTGAAGTTCGACAGCGCGGGCCAGTGCATCGAGGCGCCCGCGCAGGAGCGCATTCCGCCGCAGGCCAGGGTGCGCAAGTTTCCCATCGCCGAGCAGCACCGCTGGGTCTGGATCTGGATGGGGGATCCGGACAAGGCCGATCCGTCGCTGATCCCGGATACGCAGTGGCTGGACCACCCGGACTGGCGCAGCCAGGACGGCTATATCCACTACGACGTGAACTACCTGCTGATCTGCGACAACCTGCTGGATTTCTCGCACCTGCCGTTCGTTCACCCGACCACCCTGGGCGGGAGCGAGGACTATGCAGCCGTCAAGCCCAAGGTGGAGCGTATCGATGGCGGCGTGCGGATTACGCGCTGGGCCATCGATACCGAGGCCCCCGCATTCGCCAAAGCCGTCAAGGAATGGCCCGGGAAAGTCGACCGCTGGAATATCTACAACTTCACGATCCCGGCCATCCTGCTGATGGACTCCGGCATGTCCCCCACCGGCACGGGCGCGCCGGAGGGCGTGCGTGTCGATGCCGCGGAGTTCCGCGGTTGCCAGGCGATCACCCCGGAGACCGAGAACTCCACGCACTACTTCTTCGCCCATCCGCACAACTTTGCCATCGACAAGCCGGAAGTCACCGCGTCGATCCACCAAAGCGTGGTAACGGCGTTCGACGAGGACCGCGAGATCGTCTCGGCGCAACAGCGAAGCCTCGCGCTCGAGCCAAACTTCAAGATGATGCCGTTTTCCATCGACGCGGCGCTGTCGCAATTCCGTTGGGCCGTGAACCGCAAGCTCGAAGAGGAAGCGGCCGAATCCCCGGCGCCCGTTGAGAAGACGACGATGTCCGGGTTGAGGTAGCACGGTATGCTCGAACTGATCGTATCCAGGCTGACCTCGGAGGCAGAGGGCGTCCGTGGCATCGAACTGCGGCGTCCCTGCGGCGGCGCCTTGCCCGCCTTCACCGCGGGCGCGCATATCGATGTGCACCTGCCAGGCAGTATCGTCAGGCAGTATTCGCTCTGCAACGACCCGGCCGAGACCCACCGCTACTGCCTTGGCGTCGGGCTTGCACCGGCTTCACGCGGGGGCTCGCAGTATGTTCATGCCGGGCTCAGGGAGGGCGACCCGCTCACCGTGAGCATGCCGCGTTCGCTGTTTGGCATCGACGCGGCAGCCATGGCGCATGTTTTCATTGCCGGCGGCATTGGCATCACGCCGGTACTCAGCATGATTCGCTGGTGCGAAGCCAACGGCAGGCCATGGAAGCTGCTCTATTGCATGCGTTCGCGCCGGCGTGCGGCTTACCTGGATGTGTTGTCGCGATATGGCGAACGGGTGCAGCTTCATGTCGATGACGAGAGCCGGGGCGAACTGGCGGACCTGTCCGCATTTCTCGGCGCGCTGGCCGACGGCAGTCATGTGTACTGCTGCGGACCATCGCCGCTGATGGACGCGGTGGCCGCCACGGCGGAAGCGGCGGGGGTGCCACGGGCCGCCACGCACTTCGAACGGTTCAGTGCCGAGCCACGGCAAGCCAGCGCAGGCGCGGAGCAGGCATTCACGGTGATCCTGCACCGGCACGGCGGCCGCTTCATCGTTCCCGCCGGCTCCACCATTCTCGAAACCCTGGAACAGAATGGCGTGCCGTTTCCGTTCGCCTGCCGCGAGGGCCTGTGCCGCAGCTGCGAAGTACCGCTCTTGTCCGGCATGGCGGACCACCGCGACCAAGTACTGGGCGATGCGGAGCGCGAGGCGAACACGGCCATCATGATTTGCGTTTCCAGGGCACTGACACCCGAGCTTGAACTGGATATCTGAGCCTGCCCGGAACGCCTTGCGTCCACCATACCCTCACCACGCGCGCCACCAGGATGGCCGCGATACACCAAGGAGACAAAGCGATGTTCCATCCCACCCGCGCACTGATGGCTGCCGTGCTTGCCATTTCCGGCCTGGCCGCAGCCAGCGCCCATGCCGATATCAACGTCGGCGTCACCTTGTCGCTGACCGGTCCGGCGGCGTCGCTGGGTATTCCGGCGAAGAGCGCCATCGACCTTCTGCCCAAGGACGTGGCGGGGCAGAAGCTGAACTTCATTGTGCTCGATGACGCCTCGGATCCGAGCGCCAGCGTTCGCAACTTCCGGCGTCTGGTGGATGAACACAAGGTGGATGTGGTGATGGGCTCCTCGGTCACGCCATCGACCATCCCCCTGGTGGACGTTGCCGCCGAGACCAGGGTACCCCTGATGAGCCTGGCCGCAAGCGCGAGGATCGTCGAGCCGCAAGACGACAAGCGGCGCTGGGCATTCAAGGCAATCCAGAACGAAAGCCTGATGGTCGGCGCCACGCTTGACCACATGCGCCAGGCCGGCGCGAAGACGCTGGCGTTCATGGGCTTTTCGGATGCCTACGGGGATGCGTGGCTGTCGGCGCTCCAGCCGCTGGCGGACAAGGCCGGCATCAGGCTCGTGGCGACGGAGCGCTTTGTTCGCACCGACACCAGCGTGGTAGCCCAGACACTGAAGATCATGGCCGCGAAGCCGGATGCCGTTCTGGTCGCCGCGTCCGGAACGCCCGGCGCCTTGCCGCAGAAGACGCTCGCCGAGCGCGGCTACAAGGGCAAGGTCTACCAGACCTATGGCATTGCCAACCGGGACTTCCTGCGCGTTGCGGGAAAGGATGCGGAGGGTGCGATCTTTGCCGTCGGGCCGGTGCTGGTAGCCGACCAGCTTGAGCCGGACAGCCCGATGCGTCCCGTCGCGCAGGATTTCATCAAGCGATACGAGGCCGCTTACGGGCAGAACTCGGCCTCGATCTTCTCGGCCAATGTCTGGGACGCGGGCCTGGTCCTGCGCTCAGCGATTCCCGCTGCCCTCGACAAGGCCAGGCCAGGCAGCGAAGCGTTTCGCGCCGCGCTGCGCGATGCGCTGGAGAGCACCAGCGGCGTCGTGACAACCCAGGGCGTGACGACGATGTCCAGGTCCGACCATGTTGGCTATGACAAGCGGGCAGCCGCGCTGGTGCAGATCCAGAGCGGTGCCTGGAAGTATCTGAAGTAGGGGGGACGGACGGGCATGCGGCTTGTGCGTGCCGCCGGCGGCATCACCCCGCCGGGCTGCCCGTGGCGAATACAAGGTAGTCATCCGGTTTGAAATGACGCGCCCTGGCCCAGTACTGGGTGCTGAAACCGGGCCAAAGGGTGGTGACTTTGCCGCTGCGTTTGTCCTGGTACCAGCTCTTGCATCCGGTTACCCACACCGACCTGCCGAGCCGTTGCTGCAGCGCCTGGTTGTATTGCGCCTGGACTTCGCGCTTCACCTCTACAACCGTGGCGCCTTGCCGGCGTGCCTGCTTCAAGGCGCCCACGATGTGGGCCACATTGGCCTCTATGATGAAGACCATTGAGTTGTGACCCAACCCCGTATTCGGTCCGGTGATCAGGAATAGATTGGGAAAGCCGCTGACGCTGGCGCCGACATAAGCCTCGGCGCCGTCGCGCCAGGCGTCGTTCAGTTCCAGCCCCATGCGGCCGCGCAGGCTCAGCTTGCCGAGCGCTTCAGTGGCCTGGAAGCCCGTGCCGAAGATGATGGCGTCAACACGATGCATCCTGCCGTCCGAGGACAGTACGCCCTCCGGGGTGACGCACTCGATTCCGGCCGTAACCAGTTCGGTATTGGGGCGCTGCAAAGCCGGATACCAGGTGTCCGAGATCAGGATCCGCTTGCATCCCATCACATAGTCGGGGGTAAGCCTGGAGCGAAGGATCGGGTCCGGGACCTGTGTGCGCAGGTGCCTGAGCGCGACCTTCGTCCCCCACTCCATGTACTTTGGGTTGATGACGGTACCCAGCGCCGACAATTCGTTCAGCCAGTGGATACGCCAGCGGTTCAGCCGCATGACGCCGGGCAGCCATCGGTTGACGGACTTGCGCAAGTCCGTGAAGGGCCGGTCGCCGCGCGGCACGATCCACGGCGGCGTTCGCTGGAACACGCTGAGACTAGCCACGCTCGCTGCAATCTCCGGCACAAACTGAATTGCGCTGGCGCCCGTGCCGATCACGGCCACCCTTTTGCCCCGCAAGTCAAAGGCGTGATTCCAGCGCGCGGAGTGGAAGCGCTCTCCGTGAAAATCCTCGATGCCGGGCAATGTGGGTACGACCGGCTCGCTCAGCCCGCCGGTGCCGAGAATCAGATAGCGCGAACGCAGGCTGCCCTTGTTCGTGTCGGTGAGCCAGGTCTGGGTGCCGGCATCGAACGCGGCGCCCTCCACCAGCGTATTGAAGCGGATCCGCTCCTCCAGGCCATACTTCTTTGCCGTCCTGCGCAGATAGGCATGAATCTCGCCCTGACCGGGATAGGTACGTGACCAGTCCGGGTTGAGTTCGAAGGAGAATGAGTAAAGATGGGAAGGGATGTCGCAGGCCGCGCCAGGATAGTGGTTGTCGCGCCAGGTGCCGCCTACCGTCGCTGCGCGCTCCAGCAGCAGCACCGAATCGAATCCGGCTTCCCGCAGCTTGATGGCCATGCACTGGCCCGCGAAGCCGGTGCCGACGATGATCACCTCGGCATCGAGTTGCACGGAGGATTCTTCTGTCAGCAGTTTCACCACGCTTGCTCTCCAATAGTGCGTTTCACTTCCTGTGCCGCGCGCTGGCCGGCCCGTATGGCGCCTTCTATGTAGCAATACCAGGTGGGCGAGGTCTCGGTGCCGGCCCAGAAGATCGGTGGCTCGTTCCGGCAGAGCGCGTCGCCGTATCCGGTCCAGGTGCCGGGGGCCGCATAGCCGCCATAGCAGCCGCGGCTCCACGGCTCGCGCGTCCAGTCGAGGTCCAGGTAGTCGACGGGACTGCGCGCCGCGTCGCCAAACCAGTGGCTCGCTTCGGCGATGAACTGGCCACGCCGGGCCAGGGTGCCGCGCTCCGACCACTCCACCGCGGCGCGGCCGTCTATGAATCCGCACAGCAGGCCCAAGGACTGATCTGGCGGCGATACATCGAAGATGGGGGAAAACACACGGGTGTCGCTGAGTACCAGGCCGTTCAATCCGGCCTGGCGCCAGAATGGCTTGTCGTAGGCCAGATAGCATTTGATGACCGATCCCATGCACAGCCGCTGCATCAGCCCATCGCGCCGCGCGTCCAGCGGCGGTTGATAGTCGATGCGGCTGGCCAGCGTGGGCGGCAATGCCATGACGAGGGCGCGCGCCGCGTAGGATTTGAGTCCGCTCGTTACGCGCACGGCGCCCGGTTCGCGCGTCACGGCATGGACCGTAGCGCCGAGCTTGACGGCGCCGGGCGGGAGGGATGCCGCAAGGTGCTGCGCAATTTGATGAACGCCGCCCTTGAAGAGCCATTTTTGCGCGCCCTCCGTTGCTGTCGTCAATGTGGTGAAGCTCCCGCCAGACTTTACATAGAAGAGAAAGTGCAGAAAGCTCACCTGGTGTACCTCGGCACACAGCAGGGCTCGGCAGCTGATCGCCATGTCGCTCTTGACCTCGGGCAGCGCGTCGGCGCGGTCCAGCCATTGGGCGAGCGTCATGCCATCGAACTCGGCGGCACGGTGCCATTGCCAATGGTCTTGGGCAGGCATATCGGCGGCCAGCGCTTCAATCGAGCCGAGCAACGTGATGTACTGCCGCCTGGCGGCGTCGGAGCGCGCGCACAGAAAGTCCTCACCTTCGGCACGGGTCACGCGCTGGCCAAGCTCCACGATGTTCTTGCCTTGGAGCGGCTGCGCAAAGCGCTCGATGCCGAATTCGTCGGCCAGCGCGATCAATGCCGTCTGCGTCGGCCCCGCCCACATGCCGCCCAGGTCGACCGTGAGCCCGGCGATGGAGCCTGACATGGTGCGCCCGCCAACGCGGTCGCGTGCTTCCAGCACGACCACGCGCATGCCGTGCTCATGCAGTTGCCGCGCTGCGGTCAGGCCGGAAAAGCCGCCGCCAACAACGATCACATCCGTTTCTTCTACGTTCACATCTCTGCCGGTTCCGGAGGGGGTCACGATGGCTCCATCTGAAGGTTTCTGTAAATGGTGAATCATCATTGTTATGATGCTGACGAGCTGCTCAGCCCGGAATCCGGGAGGACAGCGCTCTTATCACGACGCAGCGGTCCCGGCGCAGGCCGTCCCGCCGCACAAACTTGTTAAAGCCCATGGCCATGCCTCAAGCACCTCGTTCCCTCAAGCGCAAGGCTGTCGCAGCCAGGCCCGCCAAGACGGCGGCGCCCGCGGAATCCAAGGAAGATGCATACGAACGCAAGCGTATTGAAGTCCTCGAAGCCACCTGGCGCGCAATCCTGCGGGTCGGGCTCGAGAGCGTGACGATTCGTGAAATCGCGGCGGAGATGGATGCGACGACCGGTGCGGTGGTGCACTATTTCCGCACCAAGGATGAAGTGCTGATTTATGCGCTCGACCACCTGATCACCGGCCTGGTCGACGAGGTGGAGCGTCGGCTGGAAGGCGTGACTGGTATCGCGCGCCTCGAATGCATCCTGCACGCTTCCCTGCCGCTGGACCAGGAAGGCGAGACGGGCTGGCGCATCTGGCTGGCCTTCCTGAAGGCATCGGTGGGCAGCGAGGCGCTGTCCGCGGAGCACAAGCGACGCTATGCGTTCATGCGGGACTCTCTGGTCGAGGAACTGGGCGCACTGCAAAAGCAGAAGATCATCCGCAGCGGCCTGGACCTGACCCTGGAGGCCGACGCGATGGTGGCACTGGCCGACGGGCTGGGCGTTGGGCGCATCATTGATCCCGAGCGCTTCGCGCCGGCGCAGCAGCGCATGCTGGTCAAGCGCCATATCCAGGCTTTCCTGGCCTCCAGGCCTTAGCGCGTCAGTTCTCATCGGGGCTCACGGTACGATTGGAACGAGGCGAACCGGCATGCTCGCGCCATTCGCCTGACTCCCTCAGCGTCAGAAGCAGCCGCATGTCGCGCCACCTGGCCCATATGTAGAAGCGGCCGATGCTGGTATCCAGGCGATCAATGGCGTAGCCCAGGGACTTCGGTGCTATCGCCAGCGAGCCGCCGATCTGGCGCTCCAGCTGATCGGGCCGGGAGCTCAGGAGGCGCCGGTGCAGCACCAGCAGCGTGCCGTCCGATGTCTGCACCAGGATGCGATGGCCGTAGCCCAGCAGCGTCAGTACAAACTGGATGGCGGTGTCGATGAAGAACCACAGTGTCAGCGGCGAGGCGATCTCGAAGACCGTGCGCGCCACGCTACGCGCGCCATAGGCCTCGAACAGCGCGTAGATAATGAGTTCGTTGGCGATCTGGGAGGCCACAAAGCTGAGCGTCAGCAGCAGCCCCGGATGAATTCTGCGAAAGCCCCACACATATCCGGCGACCGGTCTGCCAAGCAGTGCTGTCAGCTCCTCAAGCATCGCTGCGCGTTCGATCGTCATGGGCAAGCCCCTGGGCGGGCCGCTCGCGGCGTCCCGATGGGGCGTGAACGCGGCCGCATCACATGCCGGCTCCAACGCAACGCCCGCCGCCAGGCGCATGTCATCGGCGTTCAGGGAGGCATTGGAAGATCCGTCGTTGGGGGGCATGGCGATCCTGTTGGTTTGCATGGGGGGCGAGACTTAGAATTTGCGGCTGACGCCCAGCAGCACAGTGAGCTTGCCTGGATCGCGCGTCTTGCCGCCGCCAACATCCACGTCATATGCATGGCGGTTGCGCGCGCGGGCGCCGACCGCGGCGGCGCTGAACTCGAAGCCCTTCCACGAATGCCGATACTCGATGCTGAAGCTATTGGTATCGAAGTCGTGAAAGTTCCGGACACGCTGATGGCCTATGCGTACTTCGATGGCGCTGGCTTTGGACAAGCGATGCAGATAGGCAAGCTCGAAGTAGCCACTGCCGCGGCTATTCTTCAGCCCGCCCTCGTAGCACGCAAGGGAGCTGACAAGGTCAGCGATGCCCGCGCATACCGTATTCGAGTTGATGCCATAGAAGTTCTCGGAAACGGTATGGAAGTAGCGCAGCGAAAGACCACGATAGCTGATGCGGCCGAATAGTTCGGCGGTGTCAGGGCTGACGTCGCCGGGGATCGCCGTGACGTCGACAATCTCTTCCAGTTCAGGGTCGATCGTTACGTTGTAGCCTGAGGCGCCTGGCAGCTGGCTGCCCGGGAAGCGGCTGTACAGCCCGCCCACTTCATAGTGCCAGCCATCCGGGTTGCCCCCGCGGTAGCCGGCCACGGCCTGTAGCCTGATGCCATTCCCGCCAGGGTACTGGTGTTTGCTGACGCCCAGCACTTCCAGCTCCGCAAACACGCCCGACGAATGCAGCAACTCGGCTGCTGCACGGACGGTCGGGCGATTGGCGCTGTTGCTGAGACCGCGTTCGCGGCTGTCCGTGACGGCAGCCAGCGTGAAGTTCAGGTTGAACGCTGGACTGTTTTCTTCAGTGGCGTCAACGCCGGCCTGGGACCAGGCCGGGACTGCCGTTCCTGCGCCGGCGAGCGCGAGCAAGAGAATGGCGATGCGATGGCCCAAGACAGCTCCTCAAGGTTTGCAGGCTTGTTCGGGACCGCTTGCGACCGTCCAGGTCTCGGTCTCGCCAAAGACTTCCGCGCCCACGAAGCCGCGCAGGAATAGCTTGCCGTCGCGCTTGCGCAGTGCTGCCTTGTAGGTCTTGCCTTCCTCCGGGTCATAGACCCAACCGTCCTTCCACATCTTTCCGTCGAACTGATGCAGCTCGAGAATCAGCAGGCCGCAGATGGGGCGCAAGCGCAGCGCCCGATCGGGATTCGCCTCATCCGTGCCGCCCTCCCTTGACCAGGCGATGTAGCCGCACAGGTGGCCGGCTTTGGGGCAGGGCTTCAGTTCGATGACCGATCTGTCTTCGGTATGCCAGAGGCCCTCGAATCCCGTCGCGGCCGGTACTGTCTGGGCTGCCGCCGCCTGAGTCCACAGGTACGCTGCCAAAGCCAGGGCGGCGGGTCGGATACCGGTGCCAGGGCGGATTGCGCCGAATAGCGAGAGCAGCGAGAGCAGCGATTGAAGCGGATGCATAGGTTCTCCAGTGCTTGCGATTGGTAGACTGCCGCGGCTTGGTCAGGACGGCTGCTTCACGAACGCTTCCCGAACGGTCACGATGGGCTGGCTCGTGTCGCGCACCCGGACGAATGGCCGCAGATGGTCAAAGAACGGCTCGGCGTCAATCACGGCCTCGGGGGCGTGGACGCCCTTCTTGTTGATCCGCTTCTCGGCCAGCATGCGCAGCGCTATGGCTGTCGGGATGCAGGTGTTCGGGCCCATTCCGCCGGGAATCTCGCCGTTGAGCCAGGCACTGCAGATATGGCGGCGGCCCTGGTGCATGCCCTCGGCAATCGCCGACATTTCAGCGGGAATGTAGCGGCGGCCAAAGAGCGATTCCTTGAGCGAGCTCTTCAGCAAGAACATGGACTCTCCGAAGGACAGCCCGGACATGTCCTTCCTGAGTACGATGCCGCGCAGCAGCGTGGCCGCTTGCTCGACGGTCTGTCCTCGCTTGTCGACGCGCGCCTGCAGGACCTTCAGCAAGCCGACCAGGCCATGTGAGAGCACCATCGCGTTGATGCCTTCGCGGATGGACGGGAACGTGCTTGGCAGCGTGACGGGCTCCGGGTGGCCCACGGTATGCGCTTTGACGGCGCCCACGCCAGGCACATGCAGCATCACCTCCGCGAGTGGCGTCCCGGCCGTGATGCGCCCGGCCCTGAACACCGGGATGCTCCCCGTGAGCTGTTCGATCCAATGCTCGAGCGCCGCGCCCAGATCGGTATCGGCGTTGGCCTCCTCTTTGGCGCGCGAGGCGCTTCCCCAGGTGGTGACCACGCGGTGCGGTACTTCCACGTTGCGGATGGCTGTGCTGGCCAGCAGGTTCGCCACGCCAGGGCTCGCGCCCATGCCGACGATGGCGGTGATGCCCGCGGCCCTGGCCTTGAGATGCAAGCCCAGCATGTCCAGGGTCGGTTCCGGGTCGTCACAGATATCGATGTAATGGCACCCCGCATCGATTGCGCATTCCAGAACCGTTGTGCCGAACAGGTAGTAGGGGCCTATGGTCGATACCACGACATCGTAGCGCCGCAGGATATCCGTCAAGGCCGCGCGGTCACGGGCATCCACCGCCAGGGCGTCGACGGCCGGATGTGCCAACGCGGCCGCATACGCGCGCGCGGCGTCCGCATTCCTGTCCGCCACGGTAAGTTGGGTGAAGGCCTTGAGCAGGATCGCGGTTTCCACAAAATGCCGGCCCATGAGGCCGCAGCCTCCGAGTGCTATCGCCTTCATGCTGGTTCTCCAATGATTGAGCGCGAGGAAGCCCCGGTTGATCGAGCTGAGCGCGTGCCTTCACAGGACGGCGGGAACGCCCGCGATGCACTGTCGGCTTCAAGAAAATGCTTGACCAGACGATTTGAGATCCTCGGCATCAACGCCTCGGGGAAGTCGTGGCCCATGCCATCGATGCATTCAAAGCTCGCCCCGCGTATATGCCGGGCGGTGCTGCGCCCGGCGGCGACGGGCACGAGCGGGTCTTGCGCGCCGTGCAGCACCAGCGTCGGCTTGTCGATCAAGCCAAGCAACGGAACACGCGAGCCGGCGGCCAGGATGGCGGCGAACTGTCTTTCGCTCCCGTGGGCGGCGGGCGCGTTTCGCTCCAGGTCGCGCTTTACACGATCGATCCACACGCCGCGCGCGGTGGGATAGCCGGGGCTGGCAATCAGCTCCCAGGTGCGAACGGCGTACGCGGTTTCCTCTTCCACCGAGGGATCTTGCGGTGGATTGAGGATGCGCTTCAGCACGTCAGCCCTGGCCTTGGGCAGACGAGGGTCTCCGGAACTCGACATGATGGAGGTCAGCGAACGAACAGCAGCCGGGAAGCGCGCCGCGACGATCTGGGCAATCATTCCACCCATGGACGCGCCCACCAGATGCACCGGCCCAAGGCCAAGCTGGTCGATCAGGCTCGCGGTGTCGTGGGCCATGTCATCCAGCGAATAGGGTGCGCGGCTTCGCAGGCCGAACTGGGCTCGCAGATAGAGCCATGCCAGATGGGGCTTTCCATTCTGACGGCTTGACTTGCCTATGTCGCGATTGTCGAACCTGATCACCCGGTAGCCCGATTGCACCAAGGCGGCAGCCAGGCTATCGGGCCAGCCTGTCAGTTGCTGGCCGAGTCCGTGAATCAGCACCACGGGCGGGGCTGCGGCAGGTCCCAGTGATTCGTAGGCGAGATTGACATTGCCAATGCGGGCAAACCGTAGTGCTGGATTCAAGATGCGCCCCAGAGATAGTTGTCGATGGATTGAAGTTTCTGTTCGCATCATAACGGTTATTATGCGAGTGAAAACCTAGTGTTTACGCGAGGCGCCGGATGCGCCGGGCGCAAGGCTTCCTGCGCCGGCGGGCTTGCGCCCCGGCGGCCGCATTTTCCGGATTTGCTACTGCGGTTTTATTCCTGGACCATCATGCCGCCGCTTGCCTAGACTGGCTCACCTGGCATCTCGCCAACTCAACCATTGCCAGTCCAAACTCAAGGTGAACGGCTTATGAACCTGCGCGCATTCCTTTCAACGCTCCTGGCCGCCACCGCGGCGCTCGCCATTGGCGCCGCCCCGGCGCTGGCTGCCGACAAGACCATCAAGGTAGGCGTGCGCGGCGGCGTGGATGAGGAGATCTGGGAGGTGGTCACACAGGTGGCCAAGAAGCAGGGCCTCAATGTGCAGCCGATCGTGATCACCGGCACCGCCAGCCCCAACGAAGCGCTGAACAACGGCGACCTCGACGCCAATGCCTTCCAGCACATCCCCTTCCTGCGCGACCAGGTGAAGCAGCGCGGCTACAAGATCGTGGCGGTGGCGGATACGCTGATCTCGCCGATCGCCTTCTACTCGCGCAAGTACAAGTCGCTGGAGTCGCTGCCGCAGGGCGCGCGCCTCGGCATTCCCAATGACCCGAGCAACCAGACCCGCGCGCTGGTGATCCTGCGCGATCACGGCCTGATCAAGCTGCGCGATGGTTTCGACCCCTACACCGGCACTGCCACGCTGGCCGACGTGACCGCCAACCCGAAGAAGCTGGACCTGGTGGAAAGCGCCTCGGTGGTGCTGGCGCGCTCGTTGCCTGACGTCGACGCCGCTGCGGTGGTCAACACCTTTGCCTACCAGGCCGGCCTGATCGCCACGCGCGACGGCATTGCCGTGGAGAAGAAGGAGCACAACCCCTACGTGAACGTCATCGCGGTGCGCGAGCGCGACAAGGCCGCGCCGTGGGTGGCGCCGCTGATCAAGGCGTACCACTCGGACGAGGTGCGCAAGTTCATCCTGACCAAGTTCCAGGGCTCGGTGATTCCGGCGTTCTAAGCTTCGGATGTCCGATTTCCGATGGTTGTTGATTGCTGTTGATTGTTGTTGATTGTTGTTGATTGTTGTTGTTCCTGCTATTCCCAGGAGGATCCTGATCGTGTCACAGGTGCTACCGCTGCAATCCAGTCCGCCGCATATCGTCTTCGCGCATCTCGGCAAGCGCTATGCGGGCGCGCAGGCCCCGGCACTGGAGGATGTTTCCTTCACCGTGGCGCGCGGCGAGATATTCGGCATCATCGGCCGCAGCGGCGCGGGCAAGTCCACGCTGCTGCGCACCATCAATATGCTGGAGCGCCCGGGCACCGGGCAGGTTCGCGTGGACAACGTGGACGTGGGCGGACTCGATGAAAACGGCCTGGTGGCGCTGCGGCGGCGCATCGGCATGATCTTCCAGCATTTCAATCTGCTCTCGGCCAAGACCGTGTTCGAGAACGTTGCCTTGCCCTTGCGCGTGGCGGGCGTGCCGCGCGCGGAGATTGCGCCGCGCGTGATGGCGCTGCTGGAACTGGTGGGGCTGGCCGGCAAGGCGCAGCTCTATCCGGCCACACTCTCGGGCGGGCAGAAGCAGCGCGTGGGCATTGCGCGCGCGCTGGTGCACCGGCCCGAGATCCTGCTGTGCGATGAAGCCACCTCGGCGCTGGACCCCGAAACCACGGAGTCCATCCTGGCGCTGCTGCGCGACATCAATCGCCAGCTGGGCCTGACTGTGGTGCTGATTACGCACGATATGGCGGTGATCCGCCAGGCTTGCGACCGCGTGCTGGTGCTCGACCACGGCCGCGTGGTCGAACTCGGCAACGTGTGGCAGGTGTTTGCCGAGCCGCAAGCCGATGCCACGCTGGCTTTGCTGCGGCCGCTGCGGCTGGAGATGCCGGCCCCGGCCGGTGCGAATTCGAATTCCAATGCGGCGTACGCGGGTGCGCGCGCCGGCCATTCCGAGGTACGCGGCTATGCTGCCCATGGTTGACAAGTACATACGCGCACTGGGCGAGACCCTGCTGATGGTGAGCAGTTCGTGCCTGGTGGTCTTCGTGGCGGGCATGGCGCTGGCGATCGTGCTGACGCTGAGCGCGCCGGTCGGCTTGCGGCCCCGGCCGCGGCTGTACCGCGCGCTGTCCGCGCTGGTCAATACCTTCCGCTCGATCCCCTTCATCATCCTGCTGGTGGCGATGCTGCCGGTGACGCGGCTGATCGTCGGCACCACCATGGGCACCTGGGCGGCGGTGGTGCCGCTAAGCGTGCACCTGATTCCCTTCTTCGCGCGCATCGCGCAGGTGAGCCTGAACGAGATCGATCCGGGCTTGATCGAGGCCGCGCGCGCCATGGGCTGCCGGCGCTGGCATATCGTGCGGCACGTGCTGCTTCCCGAGGCGCTGCCGGGTATCGTCGGCGGCGCCACGGTCAGCGTGATCGCCATGATCGGTTCTTCCGCCATGGCCGGCGCGGTGGGAGCCGGAGGCCTTGGCGACCTTGCCATCCGTTATGGCTACGAGCGCTACGAGACCGCGGTGATGTTCAACGTGATCGTCATCCTGGTGGCGCTGGTGACGCTGGTGCAGTTCGGCGGCGAACGGCTGGCACGGCGTTTCGACCACAAGCGCTGATCCGGCCAGCGCGTTCACCGGTCAGCGTACGGTCGAGGCATCCTGCCCGAACAACACGCGCTTCGACGCTTCGTCGACTACCGGTGCGGTATTGATCGTCTTCGCCAGCGCGTAGGCGCGTTCGGTGGCGGGGCGCGCCCGTATGCGCGCAAACCAGTTTGCCAGGTGCGGGAAGTCATCGAGGTTCTGGCGCTGCCGTTCGTGCGGCACCACCCACGGGTAGCAGGCGATATCCGCTATCGAATATCCGGCGCCGCAGATGTATGCGCGACCGTCTGCCAGGTGCTTGTTCAGCACACCATACAGCCGCGCCGTTTCCTTCACGTAGCGCTCGATGGCGTAGGGCAGTGGCTCGGGCGCGTATTGCACGAAGTGATGGTTCTGGCCCGCCATCGGCCCGAGCCCGCCCATCTGCCAGAACAGCCATTGCAGCGCCATGTTGCGGCCACGCAGGTCCGCCGGGATGAAGCGCCCGGTCTTGTCGGCCAGGTACAGCAGGATCGCGCCCGACTCGAACGTGGAGACCGGCTCGCCGCCATCATCGGGCGCCTGGTCGACGATGGCCGGGATGCGGTTGTTCGGCGAGATCTTCAGGAAGGCGGGCTCGAACTGTTCGCCGCGGCTGATATTCACCGGGACCACGCGATAGGGCAGGCCAGCCTCTTCGAGGAACATCGTGATCTTGTGGCCGTTGGGGGTGGTCCAGTAGTACAGATCGATCATGGGGGTGGTCCTGTTGTGCAGCATGGCAGGCACGGGGAAACGGGAGGCCTGGACGGGCTGGCATGCAGGTGGATTATAGGATCGCCTCCCTTTCCCTGCTGCGGCCGGGACCAGCAGGCGTGGACTGCCGGGCTGCCGGCATGCGCAGCCCGCTTTGCCGCGTGCTACGGCTCAGTTCGCCAGCGGCGGGCACGGCGCCGGATCGCTGCGCAGCGCCGCCAGCACGCGCGGGTCGCGGCTGGCGCGCAGCAGTAGCAACAGGGCCGCCAGCCCGAGGCCGGCCAGGGTAACGGCGGAGGTCGCGGGCACGAGGCCTCTGGCGTGCGTTTGCGCTTATTGACGGTAAGACGAGTCGCTGCGGTCGAGCTGCCGCAGCAGGGCGGCCCAGTGTTTGCGCGTGACCGGTCCGCCGGCATTGTTCACCACCACGTCCGCCACCTTGCGGGCCACCGCATCCGGCGCGATCACCAGCGGCGCGCCACCGGACTGCGCGGCAAGCTGCGCGACGCAGGCACGCTCCAGCATGTGCAGTTCCTGGAAGGCTTGCGCGATGGTAGGCGCGCAAGTCAGCAGGCCGTGGTTGCGCAGGATGAAGATGTCCTTGTCGCCCAGATCCGCCACCAGCCGCGAGCGTTCGTCCAGATCGATGGCGATGCCCTCGTAATCGTGATACGCCACCCGGCCGAAGAAGCGCATGGCGTGCTGCGAGATCATCAGCAGCCCGTCGCGCTGCGCCGAGACGCCGATGCCGGCGGCGGTGTGGGTATGCAGCACGCATCCCACGTCGTGGCGCGCGCCGTGAATGGCGCTGTGGATCACGTAGCCCGCGGGGTTGATGCCAAGGCCGGTGTCGTCGCGCAGGATCCGGCCGTCGATATCGACCTTGACGAGGTTGGACGCGGTGATCTCGTCGAACGTCAGGCCATAGGCATTGATCAGGAAATGTTCGTGCGGACCGGGCACGCGCGCGGAGAAATGGGTGTAAATATGATCGGTCCAGCGGAACTGCGCCGCCAGCCGGTAGGCCGCCGCCAGCGCCACGCGCACAGCCCATTCATCGGGCGAGACCTCGGCCTGGACAGCGGGGAAGTGCAGGGCGGGAAGGGACTGGCTGGTGTCAAGCCAGGCCAGCTGCGGTTCGGTGACGGCGTTCATGCGGCGCTCCGGCGTGTGGGGATGGTGCCGCAACATCATACGGCTGCGGTTCAGGCTTGCCAACGCCGCAATCGGCATATGGAAATGCGCTGGCGGAGCTTATGCGCGCGGCCGCCGGCGCGGCATCCCGTAGAATCCGTTGCAGTGCATGCACAACACATAAAACGAAAAAACAGGAGAGCCCCTTGAAGAAGCCCATTTCCCTGATCGCTGCCGCCGCACTGACGCTGGCCGGCACGCTTGCCCATGCCGCCTACCCCGAGCGGCCCATCAAGCTGATCGTGCCTTTCCCGCCGGGGCAGGCCACCGACATCTTCGCGCGCGCGCTGGCCGAGCGCCTGGGCAAGCAGCTCGGCCAGCCGATCGTCGTGGACAACCGCGCCGGTGCCGGCAGCAACCTCGGCATGGAACTGGCCGCGCACGCCGCGCCCGATGGCTACACGCTGGTCATGGCCGGCAGTGCCATGGCGATCAACCAGACCCTGTACAAGAAGCTGAACTACAACCCGCGCCAGGATTTCCAGCCGATCTCGGGGGTGTTCTCGGTGCCGCTGGTGTTCCTCGCCACGCCGGCTTCGGGCATCGTCTCGCTGCGCGACCTGATCGCCAGGGCCAAGGCCGCCCCCGGCAAGTACAGCTACGCCAGCGCCGGCGTGGGCGGTACCCAGCATCTCTCCGCCGAGATGCTCAAGGCCCAGGCCGGCATCTTCATGGTGCACATTCCCTACAAAGGCAGCGGCCCGGCGCAGGCGGACTTCCTTGGCAACCAGATCCCGCTGATGGTGGATTCGGTGACGGCGGCGCTACCCCTGATCCAGTCAAAGAAGGCCGTGCCGCTGGCGGTGACGGTGGCCAGGCGCACGCCGCAGCTGCCCGATGTGCCCACGGTGCGCGAGGAAGGCGTTGCCGGTTTCGAGGCGCTGGGCTGGGCCATCCTGATGGCGCCCAAGGGCCTGCCGCCCGCGCTGGTGAGCCAGCTCAACGCGGAAACGGTGAAGGCCTTGCAATCGCCGGAGCTGGCGAAGTTCATCACGGACCGCGGCTCGGAACCGATGCCGATGAGCCCGGAGGAAACCGGCAAGTTCCTCGACAGCGAGATTCGCAAGTGGGGCGCGGTGGTGAAGCGTTCCGGGGCGCAGGCAGACTGAGTCGCGCGGGACCAGGAGACGGAATCTTCCGGACTTCCGATTGGCGCGCTGCGAAGGGTTTCCTACTCTGGGACAGTGTCCGGCGTTCAGGGGAAGAAGGATGAGCACAAATGCCTGCTCCAAGGCGATCACCGCGCTGCTCCTGGTCTACCCGTACAACGATTTCCTGTCGGACGAAGGCAAGCTCAACCGGCCCGCCCGGGCCGTGCCTTCCACCTTGCGTATGCCAGTGGCGTGCTACAGCGCACGCACAGGAATGCACAGCTCGCAGGTCAGCACCCCCGTGCGCTGGTCCAGCGCGGACACTGCCGAGAACCGCTCGAAGCACGGGCGCTCGTCGCATTGCATGCCGCTCGACGGCAGCCATTCCCGGGTCAGCCACATCCACGCCTCGCCGATGGTGGCAGGGGCGCCGCTGAATGGCGCCACGGCGTAGCGTCCGCCCGGCAGGACGGCGATGCTGGCCTGGCCGCCGGGCTGGAACGCTTCCGGTACCGCCACGCAGGCGTCGTAGCGGCACTTGTCCGGCGGCGTAATGCCCGGGGCGTCGTGGCCGATGCCATAACACGTCCGCTCACTCAGGCCGTTGGCATGCATCCATGGCGCGACGGCTTCGCGCCAGAACGTGCCGATCGCCGGGCCGTAGGGACCGATGTGGCGCTGGTAGGCGACACGTACCTCGGGTAGATCGATGATGCGGACTTCCATATTGCGCTCTCCATGTGCTTGTTGGGAGTCGCCATGGTCGGTGAATGCCCGGCCGTCCGCCTGACTGGCATTGCGCAGCACCTGATCCGGATTGCTATCCGGATTGCCATGGCGGTTGGCATGGCGCTCGCGTGCCGCCGCCATTTGCCCGGCCCGGTGTTGCGCCGCGCCAGCGCGCCAGGCCGACGGCGTGCAGCCAAACCTGAGCTTGAAGGCGCGCGCAAATGCCTCGCCTGACCCGAATCCCGTGGCCAGCGCGATTTCCAGCACCGAGGCCTCCGGTTTGCAGGACAAGTGAAATGCCGCGGATTCGAGCCGGCGCCGGCGCGCGTAGTCGCCCAGCGTCTCACCCATCCATGCCGCGAACACGCGATGAAAATGGAAGCGGGAAAAATTCGCCACGTCCGCCAGTTGCGCCAGGTCGAGCGCCGTGTCCAGATGCTGGTCGATATAGTCGAGCACGCGGTTCATGCGCCGCGCGTACTCTGCGCGATGGATGCGCGGCAGCGATGGGTCGGACGGGTCGGTAGGTGCCATGGCTGCGGATTATGGCATGGCGGCGATGCGCACAAACCGTCGCGGGCATGGGAAACGCCCCGCGCGAGGCGGGGCGTTTCAACCGATCAACCCTTCAGCCAGCCACGCGCGCTGTCGCGCGCGAGCCGGCGCGGGCTGTCATGCCGGGTCAGGCGAGCGCGGGGTAGTCGATATAGCCTTCGGCGCCAGGATGGTAGTAGGTCGCTGGCTGCGGCGCGTTCAGCGGCGCGTCGATCTGCAGGCGGCGCGGCAGGTCGGGGTTGGCGATGAACAACTGGCCAAAGGCCACGGCATCGGCTTCGCCGGCTTGCAGCACATGCTCGGCCGTTTCCTTGGTCATCTGTTCGTTGGCGATATAGACGCCGCCGAAGGCCTTCTTCAGCGCCGGGCCGAGGCGGTTGTCGCCGAGTGCTTCACGCGAGCAGATAAAGGCGATGCCGCGCTTGCCGAGTTCGCGCGCCACATAGCCGAAGGTGGCGCTCAGGTCCGAGTCGCCCATGTCGTGGGCATCGGCGCGCGGCGCCAGGTGCACGCCCACGCGCGATGCGCCCCATACGTCGATGCAGGCGTCGGTCACTTCCAGCAGCAGGCGGGCGCGGTTCTCGATCGGGCCGCCGTAAGCGTCGGTGCGCTTGTTGGTGCTGTCCTGCAGGAACTGGTCGAGCAGGTAGCCGTTGGCGCCGTGCACTTCCACGCCGTCGAAGCCGGCGGCCTTGGCGTTTTGCGCGCCGTGGCGGTAGGCCGCGACGATGCCCGGGATCTCATCGGTTTCCAGCGCGCGCGGCGTGACATACGGGCGCTTGGGGCGCACCAGGCTGACATTGCCGGCGGCCGCGATGGCGCTGGGCGCCACCGGCAGCTCGCCGTCGAGGAAGACGGGGTCGGAAATGCGGCCCACGTGCCACAGCTGCAGGAAGATGCGGCCGCCGGCGGCGTGCACGGCATCGGTCACTACCTTCCAGCCGGCCACTTGTTCATCGGACCAGATGCCCGGGGTGTCGGCGTAGCCCACGCCTTGCGGGGTGACGGAAGTGGCTTCACTGAGGATCAGGCCCGCCGAAGCGCGCTGCACGTAGTACTCGGCCATCAGGGCATTGGGCACGCGGCCGCCGCCCACCGCGCGCGAACGCGTCAGGGGCGCCATGATGACGCGGTTGGGAAGATCGAGGTCGCCGATACGGATCGGATCAAAGAGTGTAGGCATGGCTATTGGTCTTGGTACCGAGAAGGGTGGAGGAGGATGACGCACCATGGCATTGGTGCGGTTTCGGACGCTTGCGCGCCGCCAGGTTTCACAGATCGCTATGCATGTGATCCAGAAAAGCCTGGATGGTCACTTCGTTGCGCTTGAAAAAAATCCATTGGCCAACCCGCTTGGACGTCACCAGGTCGGCGCGCTGCAGCGTGGCGAGATGCGCCGACACGGTGGACTGCGACAAGCCCGTGCGCGCGTCGATCAGGCCCGCGCAGACGCCCAGCTCAAGCGGGTAGTCCTGTATGGCGAAGTGCTCCTGCGGCGATTTCAGCCAGGCCAGGATATTGCGCCGCACCGGGTTTGCCAGCGCTTTGTGGATGGCGTCGATGTCGATCGGGTTTGAGTCGGAACTCGCGTCGGGGGTGGCTTCAGGGTTCACTGCTGTCACGGAAGGGATCGCTGTTTCGCAGGCAGGCGAAACAAATATCTGCTTCTCACAAAATTAATATCGTGACTATACGATATACGTCGGGACTTTGCCGGAGGGGCGAAAACATCACCAATTGGCCCCATTCCGGGAAAGGTTTTGGCGAAACCAATCTGGTTGCTTTAAGAAACCATGGCGGTTAGACTTCACTTGGTTTTTTTACGAAACCAGATGGAGCCCGTCATGACTTTTAACCCAGGAAGCGCAACCGCATTGCGTACGGCAGCGCCTTCGATGCCTTCTTCGCTGGTTTGGCTGTTCGCGCTGGCTTGCGGCCTCAGCGTGGCCAACGTCTACTACGCGCAGCCCTTGCTCGATGCCATGGCGCATGAATTCGGCTTCGGCACCGGTGCGGCAGGCATCGTGGTCACAGCCACGCAGGCGGGCTGCGCGCTGGCGCTGCTGTTGCTGGTGCCCGTGGGTGACCTGGTCGACCGGCGCCGCCTGATACTGCTGCAGTTGTTGCTGCTGGCGATGGCGTTGGCCCTGGTGGCCCTGGCTTCATCGCGCGTTGCCTTGCTGGCCGGCATGCTCGCCGTGGGCCTGCTGGGCACGGCCATGACGCAAGGCCTGATCGCGTTCGCCGCCACGCTGGCTGCGCCCGCTGAACGCGGCCGCGTGGTAGGCGCGGCGCAGGGCGGAGTGGTGATCGGGTTGCTGCTGGCGCGGGCCCTGGCGGGCGTGCTGGCTGACCTGGCCGGCTGGCGCGCCGTGTATGTGGTCTCGGGCGTCCTGGCGCTGCTGATGATCGCCGTGCTGGCGCGCAGCCTGCCGCATCGGCACGGCGCGCCGTTGCGCATGAGCTATGCGCGCCTGCTGGGCTCGATGTTCACGCTGCTGGCGCACGAGCGCACGCTGCAGATCCGCGGGGTGCTGGCCATGCTGATGTTCGCCGCCTTCAGCGTGTTCTGGACCGCGCTGGTGTTTCCGCTGAGCGCGCCGCCGTATTCGATGTCGCATACGGCCATCGGCGCCTTCGGGCTGGTGGGGGCGGCGGGCGCGCTGGCGGCGGCGCGTGCCGGCCACCTTGCGGATCGCGGGCTGGGCCAGCCGACGACCGGCGCGGCGCTGGTGCTGCTGCTGGCTTGCTGGCTGCCGCTGGGTTTCGCGCAGCAATCGCTGTGGCTGCTGGTGGCCGGCGTCATTGTGCTGGACCTTGCCGGGCAGGCCATCCATGTCACCAACCAGAGCCTGGTGTTTCGCGTACAGCCGGAAGCGCACAGCCGGCTGGTGGGCTGTTACATGTTGTTCTATGCGCTAGGCAGCGGCGCCGGCTCGATCGCCTCGACCCACGTCTATGCGCGCGCCGGATGGTCCGGCGTGTGTGTGCTGGGCGCCGCCGTCAGCGCCGCTGCGCTGGTGTTCTGGGCCCTGACCTTGCGCGCGATGCCCCGGCCGCTTGAATAGCAATCCCCCCGTTTGCGCGGTAATCCGGCAGGAACTTTCATTTTGCTTGCGGATCCAGTATGGAAATCGGGCTGATCGCGTCAACCAAAACCCGCCCGCTCGCGTAAGAGCGGTGTCACCTACAGGTGTTCGAGATCAGGCAGGCTATCCATGACCTTCAGCTTTTCACGTGTGATGCCGGTGTTGCTGCTGGCTGCCGCCGGCCTGCTGGGCGCGTGCGCGCAGGGCGGCGGCGCGCCGGACAGCGGCAGCGCTGCGGCATCCCTGAAGCCGGCTGACCTGCACTGGCTCAACACCGTTACCTTCGGCGCCAACCAGGCCAGCATCGAACGGCTGCGCAAGCTGGGCCGCGAACGCTATCTCGATGAACAGCTCAAGGCGCCCGCCACCGATGCCGGCGAACTCGCCGCCACCATCGGCGCGCTGAGCATTGCACAGCAAAGCGGCGAGCAAAGGCTGCGCAGCGTGCGCGCCGAGCAGCAGCGCATCAATACGCTCACGGACGATGACGAAAAGCAAAAGGCGCGCGATGCGCTGAACCGCGGCGGCAACGAGGTGCTGCTCGATACCAGCCGGCGCCATCTGCTGCGCGCGCTTTACTCCACAGCGCAGTTGCGCGAGCAGATGACATGGTTCTGGATGAACCACTTCAGCGTGTACTCCGGCAAAGGCTCGATACGCTGGGTGCTGGCCGACTACGAAGACAAGGCCATACGCCCGCGTGCGCTGGGCAAGTTCCGCGACCTGCTGATGGCCACGGTGACCGCGCCGGCCATGCTGGAGTACCTGGACAACGCGCAGAGCGCGGTCAACCGCATCAACGAGAACTACGCGCGCGAGCTGATGGAATTGCATACGCTGGGCGTGTCCGGCGGCGCAAGCGGCTCGCGCTATTCGCAGCAGGACGTGCAGGAACTGGCCCGCGTGCTGACTGGACTTGGCATCAATGCCAGCGGCCAGCCGCCGAAGCTGCCGCCGCAAAAGCAGGCGCTCTACCGCGCCGATGGCGTATTCGAGTTCAATCCGGCCCGGCATGATTCGGGGCCCAAGACGCTGCTCGGCCATCGTATCGAGCCGACCGGGTTCCACGAGGTGGAGCAAGCCGTGGACATTCTCAGCCGCGAGCCCGCCACGGCGCGCTTTATCTCCTACAAGCTCGCCGCGCATTTCGTTGGCGATGCGCCGCCGCCATCGCTGGTCAACCGCATGGCGGCCACGTTCGTGCAGAGCGACGGCGATATCGCGGCGGTGCTGCGCACGCTGTTCCTGTCGCCGGAGCTGAACGCAACGCTGGCCTCGGGCAACCGCAAGTTCAAGGATCCGATGCAGTTCGTGGCCTCGTCGCTGCGGCTGGCCTACGACGGCCGCATGGTGGCCAACCTGCGCCCGGCCATCGGCTGGCTCAACCAGCTGGGCGAGCCGCTTTATGGCCGCATCACGCCGGACGGTTTCCCCGCCGCGGAAAGCGCGTGGGCCAGCTCGGGGCAGATGGTCAAGCGCTTCGAGATTGCCCGCGCGATCGGTTCCGGGCAGGCTGGTCTTTTCTCCACGGATGATGGCAAGCCGGCAGAGCGCACCGGGTTTCCGCAGCTGAGCAACCGCGTGTTTTTCGACAGCATCGAACCTACCCTCGGGCCCGCCACGCGCGCCGCGATGACGCAGGCAGCTTCGCAGGCGGAGTGGAACACTATCCTGCTTTCCTCGCCCGAGTGGATGCAGGAATGAGAGGCCCTGCCCTGGATCAAGGAGCAACCCATGCAACGACGTGAATGGCTAAAGGGCGCCGGGCTGGCGGGACTGGCCGCGCTGGCACCCGGCATTGCCTCGCGCGCCTACGCGCTGCCGCAGCAGGCCGATGCGCGTTTCCTGCTGGTGTTCCTGCGCGGCGGCTACGATGCCACCAATGTGCTGGTGCCGGCAGGCAGCGATTTCTACTACGCATCGCGTCCGAATATCGCCATCGCCAGGCCGGCTGCGCAGGGCGCCCCGGCCGATCCGCGCGCTGCGCTGTCGCTGGCGGCGGCCTTCGATGGCGGCGCGGACCGGGGCATCGATACGTGGGCGCTGCATCCCGCGCTCAAGGACAGCCTGCTGCCCTTGTGGCAGAAGCAGCAGCTTGCCTTTGTGCCCTTTGCCGGCACCGGGGACGCCTCGCGCAGCCACTTCGAGACGCAGGACAGTATCGAGGCGGGTTTACCGCTGGCTGCGAACGGGAAGGGCAACGGCCGCGCCGATCCCTCGCTGCGCGGCACCGGCTTTCTCAACCGGCTCGCCGAGTCCATGGGCGGACGCGCCGCGCCGGTAGCTTTCACAGACGGCCTGCCGATGGTGCTCAGCGGTGCGCTCAGTGTGCCTAATGTCTCGCTCAAAGGCACCGGGCGCACGCCCTTCGACGAACGCCAGACTCGCGTGCTGGCGCAGATGTACCGCGGCACGCGTTTCGAGTCGCTGATCAACGAAGGCTTCGAGCTGCGGCAGACCGTGGCGCAGGAGGCCGAGGCCATGCAACGCCGCAACAGCATGATGGCCGCGAACCTGCCCGCGCAGCCCGAGCCCGACATGGCCAGCCGCATGCAGGAAATGCAGGCGGCCAACCGGCGCGCGCTCAGCGCCAAGGGTTTCGAACTGGAAGCGCGGCGCATGGCCAGCCTGATGCGCGAGCGCTTCAACCTGGGCTTTATCGACGTGGGCGGCTGGGATACGCATGTGAACCAGGGCGGTGCGCAGGGGCAACTGGCCAACCTGCTGGACAACCTGGGGCGCGGCGTGGCCGGCTTTGCCGATGAGATCGGCCCGGTGTGGAGCCAGACCACGGTGGTGGTGGTTTCCGAGTTCGGCCGCACCTTCCGCGAGAACGGCACGCGCGGCACCGACCATGGCCACGGCACCGTGTACTGGGTGGCCGGCGGCGCGGTGCGCGGCGGGCGCATAGCCGGCGAGCAGGTGGCGGTAGAGCAGCGCACGCTGAACCAGAATCGCGACTGGCCCGTGCTCAACGAATACCGCGCCATGCTGGGCGGCCTGTTCAGGCGCCTCTACGGGCTGGACGATGCGCGCCTGGCGCATGTGTTTCCGGATACCCGCGCGGTGGATATCGGGCTGCTCTAGCCGCTTCGGCCCCTGGCCGGCAGCACCGGCCGCCCGATCCTGCCCACGATGCGGCCGGTCACGATCCGGTAGCTTCCAGCGCTGCCTGCAGCCTCTCCATTTCCGCCATCATCTCCGCCGTGAACTCCGGTCCCTCCCATGCCCGGTAATCCTGCCGCGCATAGGCCAGCGCATTCTTGTAATACAAGAACGCATTGAGCCGGTTGCGCACATAGTTGTTCTGCGTGCGCGTGACCGTGCCGGGGCTGCCCATCACGATGGAATTGGGCGGAATCACGGTGCCCTCCTTGAGGAAAGCATGTCCGGCGACGATGCAGTTGTCGCCGATCACGCAGCCATCCATGATGGTGGCGTTGATGCCGATCAGGCAGTTGTCGCCGATCGTGCATCCGTGGATCGTGCAGTGATGCGTGATGGAGCAATGGCTGCCGATGATGGTTGGCGAGCGGTCGCCGATATGCAGCATCGCGAAGTCCTGGACATTCGTGTAGGCGCCGATCACGATTTCCCTGCTCTCGGCGCGCGCGGCGACATGGATCCAGATCGATGCGCCCTCATGGACGGTGATCTTGCCATAGAGGTAGGCCGATTCGTGCACGTAGGCGGTGGGATGCAGGCGCACATCGGGCCCGATGACTGCCATGACTGTCTCCTTGAATGATTCTTTTGAACAGTTTCTGCCGACGCATACCCCCTCCTAGGGCCGCTAGGCGCAGGAGGGGGGCAAGTCGGCGGCAGCCGTCAGGCTGCTTTGCCTTTACGTCGAGCGTGCTCTTCGGTTCCCTGTCGCTCAACGTAGGCTTTCACCGTTTCCAGCGATGCTCCACCTACGGAAGAGACAAAGTATGCGCGGTGCCAGAATAGCGGCTTCCAATAGAACCGGGCGAGATGCTCGGCGAAGCGAAGACGTGCTCGACGTGCGCTGGCCGTCTTAAGGTTGTTACCGAGATATCCAGAGCGGGATGGATGCTGACCAGCAGGTGGACATGATCCAGTTCGCCGCCAAACTCCAGCAGCTCGCAACGCCAGGCCGTGAGAATCTGCGCGAATGCAGTTTCCAGGTAAGCGAGCAGTTCGGGCACCAGCGTCTTGCGGCGATACTTGGTCACGAAGACGATATGCAACTTGAGGTTGTAGACGGCATGCGCGTTCGACTGATTCCTCGGCTCCATGCTTGCGCTCCGATGTTCTGCTGGTAAAGTGTCCTGA
>Ga0255338_1002398_pt1 | contig 27681 bp, 24 predicted proteins | sample MeOH1_35cm_T4_19_FD_203715 | JGI IMG/M metagenome (GOLD analysis project Ga0255338, IMG submission 203715) | Sandy soil microbial communities from University of British Columbia, Vancouver, Canada - MeOH1_35cm_T4_195 | ecosystem: Engineered > Artificial ecosystem > Sand microcosm > Unclassified ...
AGGTAGGCGGCGATGTCCTCGAACAGGCTCGGCGCGGTGGCCAGGTAGTAGATGCGACCGCGCTGGCAGTGGCTGCCGAGATGCCGGGCGAGGCGGCTGTAGTCGGCACTCTGGCTGGCATCCATGGGGAAGTAATCGAGACGCGCGGAGAAGGCACGCCAGGTCTCGGCATCGAAACTGGCCCGCGGCACATGGGCGCGGCAATGGCGCTCGGCCAGCTTCCGGTAGTCCTCGACGGAGATCGGCTTGCGCGCCAGGGCCAGGATGTTCATGTCGGCCGGCAGGCGCCCGTCGCGGTGCAGGTGATAGAGTGCCGGCAGAAGTTTGTGCAGCGCGAGATCGCCCGTACCGCCGAAAACCAGCATGTCGCAGGGTAGGGTCACAACAACCTCCAAAGCGCTTGGGTTTGGGCTCGGAGCGGGTCATGTAGTATAACTACAAAATTCCTACAGCCCGTTCCTGATCATACTGACCGTCGAGCAGGGTGGCGAGCGGCGGTGCGGCCGCGCCCGGCCCGCCCGAAGCCCGCGAGCTCCTCTCGACGATCCGTCAACCGAGTCCAGTTCCGTGAATCTTCTGCAGCAAATCGCCCAATCGCGCCATCTATTACGCAAATCCGAGCTGAAGGTGGCCGACCACGTGCTGCTCGACCCGGCGGCGGCGATGCACAGCTCGATGGCGGGACTGGCCCAGGAGGTCGGCGTCAGCGAGCCGACCATCGTGCGCTTCTGTAGGGCCATCGGCTGCAGCGGCTTCCAGGATCTCAAACTGAAGCTGGCGCAGAGTCTGGCGGCCGGCGCCAGTTTCGGCCAGTTTGCCATCCATGAGGACGACTCCGTCACCGACTTCAGTCTGAAGATCTTCGACACCACCCTGCACACCCTGATGGAGGTGCGCGAGCACCTCGATCCGGCGGCCCTGCAGCGCGCCATCGGCGCCATCGCCAAGGCCCAGCGCATCGAGTTCTACGGCTTTGGCGCTTCCGGTGCGGTGGCGGCGGACGCCCAGCACAAGTTCTTCCGCCTGCTGCTCACCGCCGCCGCCTACTCCGACCCGCACATGCAGGCCATGTCGGCGGTCACGCTGCAGCCGGGCGACGTGGCCATCTGCATCTCCCAGTCCGGGCGCTCCAAGGATCTGCTGATCACCGCCAACCTGGTCCGCGAGACCGGCGCGACCCTGATCACCCTGTGTCCGGGGCAGACCCCGCTGGCCGAGCTGGCGGACATCAACGTGGCGATCGACGTGCATGAGGACACCGACGTCTACACTCCGCTGACCTCGCGGATCGCCCATCTGGTGGTGATCGACGTGCTCGCCATGGGCGTGGCCATGGCCCGCGGCCCGAGCCTGGTCAAGCACCTCAAGAGCGTCAAGCGCAGCCTGCGCAGCCTGCGGCTGTCGCCGAAGACGCTCAAGGTGCAGGAAGACTGAGGCGCCGCATCATCATCGCTTCATCGGGCTGACGCGAAAGCGTCATGCCCCGGCGGCCATGCTAGAGCTCCCATCCCGACCGGGGAGACTCTCATGTCCCGCCACCAGGAAAGCGCCCCGTATTATCTCCATCCCCTCGATTCCAAGGCCCGCCGCAAGCTCCAGGACCAGCGCCGGATGCACTTCCGCCGGGCCATCGAGCAGTACGACGAGCAACGGCGGCTGTATGGAGAGATCGACGACTATCCCGATCCCGATCACATCCTCGCTAATTCGCTGCAGTTTTCTCGGGAATCTTCCCCGCGAAGCGACCGGCGAGCGCGCTGATCTGGGCGCGCTCCTCACGGATGAAGGTCTGGAACGCCTGGGCTACCGGGCTCAGGCGCTTGCCCTTGGCGTGCACCAGGCACCAGCTGCGGTAGAGCGGCAGCTCCTCCACCGGCAGCTCGCGGAGCAGGCCGGTGGCCAATTCCAGGTTCACCCCGTGGCGCGGCAGCAGGGCCAGACCCAGGCCGGCCAGCACGGACTCCTTCTGGGCGTCCAGCGAAGTCACCTCGACGGTCTGGGCGAAGTGCGCGCGCTTCTGCTGGAAGTATTCCTCGCAGGCTTTGCGCGTCCCGGAGCCGGGCTCGCGGACCAGTAGCGGGTAGTCGGTCAGGTCGCCCAGGCTCAGCCTGGCTAGGTGGCACAGCGGATGCTCGGGCGGCGCCACGGCGACGATCGGGTTGTTGAGGAAGGGCAGGAATTCCAGGGCCATGTCCTGGGGGACTAGGGACATGATCACCAGGTCGTCGCGGTTGTCCCCCAGGCGCTTGATCACCTGGGCGCGGTTCACCACGGTCAGCTGCAGGCTGACCTCCGGGTGCTGGCGGCGGAAGGCGGCGAACAGGTGCGGGACGAAGTACTTGGCGCTGGATTCCACCGCCAGGCGCAGCTGGCCCTTCAGCGAGCCGCGCAGGTCGGAGAGCTGCATGTCGAGGCTCTCCAGGCGGCCGAACAGGTCCGCACTGGCGCGCAGCAGCGCCTCGGCCGCCTCGGTCAGGTAGAGCTTCTTGCCGACGTACTCGAACAGCGGCTGGTCGATCAGCTCCTCGAGCTGGCGGATCTGCAGGCTGACCGCCGGCTGGGTCAGCGCCATCTCCTCGGCGGCGCGGCTGTAGGAGCGGCTCTCGCAGACCGCGCGGAAGATCTGCAGCTGGCGCAGGGTGATGCGCATCAGCGACTTACGCATGCAAAGGCCCTCGGTGAGCGGTTTTTCGCCAACTATAAGCTTTTGCTAATAGCCAACCCAATAATTATTGATTTTGGTTAATCGCTCACGCGGGGTAGGGTGATAGAGCAGCCGGACGCAGGTCTCGGTCCGCGTCGACCGACCGCTCGGTCGCCTAGCTTCCAGTGAGGGCAGCCCCAGTGATCAAGAAACTGTTAATCGCCAACCGAGGAGAGATTGCCGTCCGCATCGTGCGCGCTTGCGCCGAGATGGGCATCCGCTCGGTGGCCGTCTATTCCGAAGCCGACCGCCAGGCCCTGCACGTCAAACGTGCCGACGAGGCCTACAGCATCGGCGAAGACCCCCTCGCCGGGTACCTGAACCCGCGCAAGCTGGTCAACCTGGCGGTGGAGGCCGGCTGCGATGCGCTGCATCCCGGCTACGGCTTCCTCTCCGAGAACGCCGAACTGGCGGAAATCTGCGCCGAGCGCGGGATCAAGTTCGTCGGCCCGAGCGCCGAGGTGATCCGCCGCATGGGCGACAAGACCGAGGCGCGGCGCAGCATGATCGCCGCCGGCGTGCCCTGCACCCCCGGCACCGAGGGCAACGTCGCCGATCTGGCCGAGGCCCTGCGCGAGGCCGAGCGCATCGGCTATCCGGTGATGCTCAAGGCCACCTCCGGCGGCGGCGGCCGCGGCATCCGCCGCTGCAACAGCGTCGAGGAACTGGAGCATGCCTACCCGCGGGTGATCTCCGAGGCGACCAAGGCCTTCGGCAGCGCCGAGGTGTTCCTCGAGAAGTGCATCGTCAACCCGAAGCACATCGAGGCCCAGGTGCTGGCCGACAGCTTCGGCAACACCGTGCACCTGTTCGAGCGCGACTGCTCGATCCAGCGCCGCAACCAGAAGCTCATCGAGATCGCTCCGAGCCCGCAGCTGACTCCCGAGCAGCGCGCCTACATCGGCGAGCTGGCGGTCAAGGCGGCCAAGGCGGTGGGCTACGAGAACGCCGGCACCGTGGAGTTCCTGCTCGCCGAGGGCGAGGTGTACTTCATGGAGATGAACACCCGGGTCCAGGTGGAGCACACCATCACCGAGGAAATCACCGGCATCGACATCGTCCGCGAACAGATCCGCATCGCCTCCGGCCTGCCGCTGTCGGTCAAGCAGGAGGATATCCAGTACCGCGGCTACGCCCTGCAGTTCCGGATCAACGCCGAGGACCCGAAGAACAACTTCCTGCCCAGCTTCGGCAAGATCACCCGCTACTACGCTCCGGGCGGCCCCGGCGTGCGCACCGACACGGCGATCTACACCGGCTACACCATTCCGCCGTACTACGACTCCATGTGCCTGAAGCTGATCGTCTGGGCGCTGACCTGGGAAGAGGCTCTGGCCCGCGGCGCGCGCGCCCTGGACGACATGCGCGTGCAGGGTGTGAGGACCACCGCGCCCTACTACCAGGAGATCCTGCGCAACCCGGATTTCCGCAGCGGGCAGTTCAACACCAGTTTCGTCGACGAACACCAGGAACTGCTCAACTACTCGATCAAGCGCAGGCCTGGCGAGCTGGCTCTGGCCATCGCCGCCGCCATCGCCGCCCATGCCGGGCTCTAACCCGCCGCTGGCCAAGAGGATTGCTGAATGAACAAGAAAATCCACGTCACCGACACCATCCTGCGTGACGCCCACCAGTCGCTGATCGCCACCCGCATGCGCCTTGAGGACATGCTGCCGATCTGCGACAAGCTGGACAAAGTCGGCTTCTGGTCCCTGGAAGTCTGGGGCGGCGCCACCTTCGACGCCTGCGTGCGCTTCCTCAAGGAAGACCCGTGGGAGCGTCTGCGCAAGCTGCGCGCCGCGCTGCCCAACACCCGCCTGCAGATGCTCCTGCGCGGGCAGAACCTGCTCGGCTATCGCCACTACAGCGACGACGTGGTCAAGGCCTTCGTCGCCAAGGCCGCGGTCAACGGCATCGACGTGTTCCGCATCTTCGACGCGATGAACGACGTGCGTAACCTGCGTACCGCCATCGAGGCGGTCAAGGCTGCCGGCAAGCACGCCCAGGGCACCATCAGCTACACCACCAGCCCGGTGCACACCACCGCCTCGTTCGTCGAGCTGGCCAAGCGCATGCAGGAGAAGGGCGTCGACTCGATCGCCATCAAGGACATGGCCGGCCTCCTGACCCCCTTCGCCACCGCCGAACTGGTCGGCGCGCTGAAGGCCGAGATCGACCTGCCGGTGTTCCTCCACACCCACGACACCGCGGGCCTGGGCGCCATGTGCCAGCTCAAGGGCGTGGAAGCCGGCGCCGACCACATCGACACCGCCATCTCCAGCTTCGCCTGGGGCACCAGCCACCCGGGCACCGAGTCGATGGTCGCCGCCCTGCGCGGCACCCCCTACGACACCGGCCTGGATCTGGAGCTGCTGCAGGAGATCGGCCTGTACTTCTACAACGTGCGCAAGAAGTACCACCAGTTCGAGAGCGAGTTCACCGGCATCGACACCCGCGTGCAGGTCAACCAGGTGCCGGGCGGCATGATGTCCAACCTGGCCAACCAGCTGAAGGAGCAGGGCGCCCTGCACCGCATCAACGAGGTGTTCGAGGAGATCCCGAAGGTGCGCGCCGACCTCGGCTTCCCGCCGCTGGTCACCCCGACCTCGCAGATCGTCGGCACCCAGGCGGTGTTCAACGTGCTCGCCGGCGCGCGTTACAAGACCATCACCAACGAGGTCAAGCTGTACCTGCAGGGCCGCTACGGCCGTGCCCCGGGCGAGGTCAACGAGCACCTGCGCTTCCAGGCCATCGGCAGCGAGGAGGTCATCGACGTGCGTCCGGCCGACCTGCTCAAGCCGGAAATGGCCCGCCTGCGCACCGAGATCGGCGCGCTGGCCAAGAGCGAGGAGGACGTGCTGACCTACGCCATGTTCCCCGACATCGGCCGCAAGTTCCTCGAGGAGCGCGAAGCCGGCACCCTGCAGCCCGAGGCCCTGCTGCCGATCCCGACTCCGGGCGCCAGCGCCTCCCGCGAGGGCGTGCCGACCGAGTTCGTCATCGACGTGCACGGCGAGAGCTACCGGGTTGACATCACCGGCGTCGGCATCCGCGGAGAGGGCAAGCGCCACTTCTTCCTGTCCATCGACGGCGTGCCAGAAGAGGTGGTGTTCGAGCCACTCAACGAGTTCGTCGCCGGCGGCACCGGCAAGCGCAAGCAGGCCAGCGCGCCGGGCGACGTCAGCACCAGCATGCCGGGCAACATCGTCGACGTCCTGGTCAAGGAAGGCGACACGGTCAAGGCCGGCCAGGCGGTGCTGATCACCGAAGCCATGAAGATGGAGACCGAGGTGCAGGCGCCGATCGCCGGCACCGTCAAGGCGGTCCACGTGGCCAAGGGCGACCGGGTCAACCCGGGCGAGGTGCTGATCGAGATCGCCGGCTGAGGCCGGCGTATCCCCCGAGTTTTTCAAGGCGGTAAGTTTCGGGAGCCGAAAGGCTCCCTTTTTTTGTCCTGTTCTGACCCGCTGCCAGCCGTGCCTTTGGTCAGGAGAGGTCGCAATCCCCCCATTCGGTATTACTTTTAAGGCGTTGAAAGCCTGAGAGTGCGCCGCAGTCCCGACTTTCGTTCGTAGGCTTTCCTGGATTCACCCGCTGGAAGGGATACCGGCACATTCCGGGAAGTGTCGCCATGGCTATCCCACCTCTGGTCGTCGATCTCGACGGCACGCTGCTTCGCTCCAATCTGCTGCTGGAAACCGGCATGGCCTTCGTGCGCAGCCAGCCGCTGCGCCTGCTCAAGCCGGTCGCCTGGCTGGCCCGGGGCAAGGCGGCGCTGAAGGAAAACCTGGCCTGCGCCACCCAGCTGGACGTCAGCGTGCTGCCCTACGATCCGGCGGTGATCGAGCTGATCGAGGCCGAGCGCCGCGCCGGCCGCACCGTGGTGCTGGCCACCGCCTGCCATCACAGTCTGGCCGAGCGCATCGCCGAGCACCTCAAGCTGTTCGACCAGGTGCTGGCCACCCGCGCCGACCTCAACCTGTCGGCCCGGCGCAAGCGCGACCTGCTGGTCGAGCACTACGGCGAGGGCGGTTTCGACTACGCCGGCAACTCCCGCGACGACATCCCGGTCTGGGCGGCGGCCCGCCAGGCCTACGTGATCAACCCGGAGAGCGGGGTCGAGCGCCGCGCCAAGGCCCGCGGCAACGTCGAGCGGGTGATCCGCTCCAACCCGGCAAGGCTGCGCGACTGGCTGCGGGCGATGCGCCTGCACCAGTGGGCGAAGAACCTGCTGATCTTCGTGCCGCTGCTGGCGGCGCACCAGCTGGGCAACCTGGCGCTGATCTGGCAGGCCCTGCTGGCCTTCCTCTGCTTCGGCCTGTGCGCCTCCAGCGTCTACCTGCTCAACGACCTGCTCGACCTGGCCGACGACCGCCGGCACGAGGCCAAGCGCCACCGGCCGTTCGCCGCCGGGCGGCTGTCCATCGAGTCCGGGCTGGTAGCCTTCCCGCTGCTGCTCGGGCTGGCCTTCGCCGGCGCCCTCTGGCTGCTGCCCTGGGCGTTCGCCGGCGTGCTGCTGGCCTACTACGGGTTGACCCTGGCCTATTCGCTGGCGCTGAAGCGGCGCATGGCGGTGGACGTGATCGTCCTGGCGCTGCTCTACACCCTGCGCATCGTCGCCGGGGCGGCGGCCCTCGGCCTGGCGCTGACCTTCTGGATGCTGGCCTTCGCCACCTTCATCTTCCTCAGCCTGGCCATGGTCAAGCGCTACGCCGAGCTGCGCGAGGCGCGGCGGCAGGGGCGCAGCGGGCGGACCGGCGGGCGCGGCTACTCGCCGGACGACCTGGAGATGTTCTCCACCCTGGGCGCCGCCTCCGGCTACATGGCGGTGATGGTGCTGGCGCTCTACACCCAGGACCAGGCGACCGCCGCGCTCTATTCCCGGCCGTTTTTGCTCTGGCTGGCCTGTCCGCTGTTGCTGTTCTGGATCACCCGGGTGTGGATGATCACCTTCCGCGGCCTGATGCACGAGGACCCGGTGCTGTTCGCCGTGCGCGACCGCGTCAGCCTGATGGTCTGCGCGCTGTTCGGCCTGGTGTTCTGGGCGGCGACATGAGCGGGCCGCTCTATTCCTGGGGACGCTATCCCCGCCTGCCGCAGACCGGGCACGCCTGCCACTGGCGCGACGAGCTGGCGGCCGCCCTGGAACGGCTGGTCCGCAGCCAGGGCAGCACCCTGGCCTTCGGCAACGGCCGCAGCTACGGCGACAGCTGCCTGGCGGCCAGCGACCACGTGCTGCAGGCCCGCGGCCTGAACCGCCTCATCGAGGCCGACTGGCAGGCCGGGGTGGTCCGCGCCGAGGCCGGCGCGACCCTGGGCGAAGTCCTCGCCGCAGCCATTCCTCGCGGCTGGTTCCTGGCGGTCACCCCGGGCACCCAGTTCGCCACCCTGGGCGGCGCCATTGCCAACGACGTGCACGGCAAGAACCACCATCGGCGCGGCACCTTCGGCAGCCAGCTGCTGCGCTTCGGCCTGCTGCGCCATGGCGAGGGACTGCTGACCTGCTCGCCCGGGGAGAACCCCGAGCTGTTCGCCGCCACCGTCGGCGGCCTGGGCCTGACCGGGGTGATCGTCTGGGCGGAGATCCGCCTGATCCCGATCCGCGCCAGCCGCATCGAAGGCCGGCAGCAGCGCTTCGGTGGCCTCGCCGAGTTCTTCGCCCTGTCCGCCGAACTGGACGAACGGCACGAGTACGGCGTCGCCTGGATCGACTGCCTGGCCCGCGGCAGCCGCACCGGCCGCGGGATCTACAGCGTCGGCGAGCACGCCCGCTACGGCCGTCTGGAGGTGGAGGGGCCGACCCGCCTGCGGGTGCCGCTGACGCCGCCGGTATCGCTGATCAACCGCCTGTCCCTGCGCGCCTTCAACGAGCTGCACTGGCGCCGCCAGCCGGCCGCACCGAGCCGCCTGCGCTGCGGCTACCAGCCGTTCTTCTACCCGCTGGACCGCCTGCTGCACTGGAACCGCATCTACGGCCGGCCGGGCTTCCAGCAGTACCAGTGCGTGATCCCCGAGGCCTGCGCCGAGCCGGCGCTGGGCGAGCTGCTGCGGGCCATCGGCGAGTCCGGACAGGGCTCCTTCCTCGCCGTGCTCAAGCGCTGCGGCGACGTTCCCTCGCCGGGGCTGCTGTCCTTCCCGCTGCCGGGCACCTCGCTGGCGCTGGACTTCCCGCAGCGCGCCGCGCTCGGGCGGCTGTTCGCCCGCTTGGACGCCATCGTCCGCGAGGCCGGCGGACGGCTCTACCCGGCCAAGGACGCGCACATGAGCGGCAGCGACTTCCGCCGCGCCTACCCGGCCTGGGAGCGGCTGGAGGCGCTGCGCGACCCGACCCTCGAGTCCCGCTTCTGGCAAAGGGTGACCCGGCAATGAACCAGGCAATCCGCAGCGCGCTCGGCCGGGTGCGGGCCTCCGCCCCGGTCGTGGTGTTCCTCTTCCTGATCCCGGTGGCGGCGCTGCTCGCCTCCATGCTGCTGAGCAACAACGGCGAGCTGGTCTACACCCTGGACGACCCCTACATCCACATCAAGCTGGCGAAGAACATCTTCGCCGGGCACTACGGCATCAATGCCGACGAGTACTCGGCGCCATCCTCCAGCATCCTCTGGCCGTTCCTGCTGGCGCCGTTCGCCGCGCTGGGCGATGCCGCCGTGGAGTACGCGCCGCTGCTGCTGAACCTGGCGTTCGCCTTCGGCACCCTGCTGATCCTCGACGACCTGCTGCGCGACGTCGGCCACCGCTGGCGGATCGTCATCCTGGGCGGCTGCCTGCTCGCGACCAACTTCTACGGGCTGATCTTCAGCGGCATGGAGCACAGCCTGCAGATCCTGCTGGTCGCGCTCATCGCCCGGGGCGTCATCGGCCGGGAATTCCAGGGACGCGCGCCGGCCTTCTCCCTCTACCTGGCGCTGCTCGTGCTGCCGCTGGTCCGCTACGAAGGGCTGGCCGTTTCCGTTCCCACCCTGGTCTATCTGGTCCTGAAGGGGGAGGGGGCGAAGCCGGTCGTCGTCGGCGCGCTGCTGGCGCTGGCGGTCGCGCTCTTCTCGCTGTTCCTCCGGCACCTGGGGCTGGGCTACCTGCCTTCCTCCGTGCTGCTGAAGCTGGATACCCACGGCGTCTCGTCCGTGGTCTTCAACGCCGTCGAGCAGTTCAAGAAGTACGGCTGGCTGGTGCTGGCCGTACTGCTGCTCTGCGCCTACCTGCACCGGCGGTGGGCCCTGGCGCTGCTGCTGCTCTGTGCGACCTTCCTGCACCTGTTCTTCGGGCGGATGGGCGGGCGCTACGAGATCTACTGGCTGACCTTCGTCGGAATCTTCTTCGTCTACGTCGCCGTCACCCGTCTCGACGGCCGGCGCGCCGCAGTGGCCTTCGGCCTGCTGCCGGTGGCCTTCGCCGGGCTGGTCTACGCCACCCTGAGCACGCCGTTCGCCTCCGCGGCCATCCACAGCCAGCAGTACGCCACGGCCGACATCGTCCGGCGGCTGGACGAGCCGGTGGCGGTGAACGACCTCGGCCTCGTTTCGCTGCGCTCGCAGCGCTACGTCCTCGACCTGTGGGGCCTCGGCAGCCTGGAGGCGCTCAGGCTGCGCCAGTCCGGGACGGGCGCAGAGTGGATCGGGCGGCTGATGGCAGCCAAGGGCGTCCGGTACGCCTTCGTCTACGACGCCTGGTTCCCGCAGCGGCCGGCCGACTGGATCAAGGTGGCCGAACTCCGGCTGACCATCCCGAGGGTCTCCGCGGCTAGCGACACCGTGGCCCTCTACGCCACCGACGCCGCTGCCGCGGGGAAGCTGCAGGGCGTGCTGCAGCGCTATCGCCAGGACAACCCCGAGCGGAAATTCCGCATCCACTGGTACTGACATGAAGAACATCCTGATCATCGGCGCCACTTCCACCATCGCGGCGGCCTGCGCCCGTCTCTGGGCGGCGCAGGGCGACGCCTTCTTCCTGGTCGGGCGCAACCCGGCGAAGCTCGAGCAGACCGCCGCCGACCTGCGCGCCCGCGGTGCCGCGGCGGTGACCACCTACCGGATGGACGCCACCGATCTGGACGCCCATCCGGCCATGCTCGAACGCTGCCTGGAGAGCCTGGGGCAGATCGATCTGGCCCTGATCGCCCACGGCACGCTGCCCGACCAGAGGGCCTGCGAGCAGGACGTGGCGCTGGCCATGCGGGAGTTCGCCAACAACGGCGGCTCGGTCATCGCCCTGCTGATCCGCCTGGCCGGCCAGCTGGAGACCCAGGGCTGCGGCACCCTGGCGGTGATCTCCTCGGTGGCCGGCGACCGCGGGCGTCCCTCCAACTACCTCTACGGCGCGGCCAAGGCGGCGGTGTCGACCTTCTGCGAGGGGCTGCGGGCGCGGCTGTTCCGGGCCGGGGTGCAGGTGGTCACGATCAAGCCGGGCTTCGTCGACACGCCCATGACCCGCGGCCTGCCGCTGCCGGCGGCGCTGCTGGCGAGCCCCGAGCAGGTCGCCCGGCGCATCGTCCCGCGCATCGAGCGCGGCAGCTCGACCCTCTACGCGCCGGGCTTCTGGGCGCCGATCATGCTGGCCATCCGCAGCATCCCGCAGCCGCTGTTCAAGAGGCTGAACCTGTGAGCCAGGCCCTGCACCTCTCCGGCTGGCGCTACCGCGCCCTGATCCTCTCGGTGCTGCTGGCGGCCGCCGGTTACCTGGGCTTCTCCCTGTGGGGCGGCTGGGCGGAGGTCGTCCGTGCGGCGGCCCGGGTCGGCGCCTCCGGCATCGGCCTGGCCCTGCTGCTGGCGCTGGCCAACTACGGGCTGCGCTTCCTGCGCTGGCAGCTCTACCTCGGCGCCCTCGGCCAGAGGCTGGCGTGGCGGCCGAGCCTGCGCATCTACCTGGCCGGCTTCGCCCTGACCACCACCCCCGGCAAGGCCGGCGAGGCCCTGCGCGGGGTGCTGCTCAAGCCTTGGGGTGTGCCCTACGCGCAGAGCTTCGCCGCCTTCTTCAGCGAGCGCCTGTCCGATCTCTGCGCCGTGGCGCTGCTGGCCCTGTTCGGCCTCGGCCGCCATCCGGACGCCCGGCCGCTGATCGTCGCCGGCCTGGTCCTGGTGCTGGTCTGTCTGGCGGCCCTGAGCCAGGGCCGCCTGCTGGAGCGGCTGCTGGCGCCGCTGGGCGGGGCGTCGGGGCGGCTGGCCACGCTGACTCGCCAGGCCCTCTGGGTCCTGCAGGCGGCGCGGCGCTGCCACCGGCCCGGTCTGCTGCTGTCCGCCACGCTGCTCGGTCTGCTCGCCTGGGGCGCCGAGGCCCTGGCCTTCTACGGGGTGCTGCGCGGGATGGGCGCGCAGGTGTCGCTGGCCTTCGCGCTGTTCGTCTACGCCCTGGCCATGCTCGCCGGCGCCCTGAGCTTCATGCCCGGCGGCCTGGGCGGCGCCGAGGCGGTGATGGTCGCTCTGCTGGTGTGGCAGGGCATGGCCGCGGCCGACGCCATCGCCGCGACCGTGCTGATCCGTCTGGCGACCCTGTGGTTCGCCGTGGGGATCGGTGTCCTGGCGCTATCGGGCAGCCGGTCCGGCCGGTGAGGGGCGGTCCGGTGCCCGGGCCCATCCACGATCGGGAGGGGAAGCAAGATGACCCGCGCACGAGTGCTCTGTTACCTGACGGTGATCCTGATCCTGCTGCTGACGGCCCTACTCGCCGCGGCCTTCGGCTTCATCACCCCGGATTCCTGGAAGTACCTGCACGTGGCCCAGGCCCTGCGCCAGGGCCATGGCTGTTCGCTGTCCGGGGAATACTTCGCCGTGTTCCCCTGCGGCTACCCCATGGCCATCGCCCTGAGCGCGCCGTCGGCGGACATCGGCAGCCTGCTGGTCGGCAGCAAGCTCGTCAACTTCCTGCTGCTCTCCGGGGGCTTCCTGCTGCTGGCCGACGCCCTGCGCAACCTGCCGGCGGCCGCCCTGGTCGTGCTCAACCCGCTGACCCTGCACCTGTACCGCTACACCTGGTCGGAGAACCTGTTCCTCTTCGCCTGCTGCGGCACCCTGTTCTGCGTGGCGCGCCTGGCCCGGCGGGAGCGGGGCTACGGCTACGCGGTCCTGCTGGCGCTGTTCCTGCTGATCGGCTGCCTGTCGCGCTATTTCTTCGGCCCCTTCGCCGCGGTCCTGTTCCTCGCCACCTGGCTGGCCTTCGGCCGGCGCGTCGCGCTGAAGTCGCTGCCGGCCTTCCTGGTCGCCGGCGCGTTCTTCTTCGGCTACTACAGCTTCAACGCCGCCGTCACCGGCTACGGCTCGGGCCTCGAGCGGATACCGGCGCCGGAGTCCCTGGCCTACCTCTCGCTGGTCTTCGTGCAGGCGCTGGCCAAGAACGCGCTGGCGGTGGCGGCGTCCTTTCTGGTGTTCCTCGCCCTGTCCTTCCGTGCCGTGCGCTTCGCCGGCAGCAGCGGGGAGCCGGTCGACCGCGCCTGTCTGTTCCTGCTGCTCTGCGGCATCGGCTACCTGCTCGTGGCCTACGGCCTGCGGGTGTCCACCCAGTTCGACCTGTTCGGCTCGCGCACCCTCGGCTACGGCGTGGTGTTCGTCATGGCCGCGCTGGCCGGGCTCTGGCTGCGCAACCGGGAGCAAGACCGCCAGCCGGTGATCGGCCTCCTGGCCTGCGGGCTGTTTTCCATACTGGTGCTGCACGGCTCGCTGCTGCCGCAGGCGTTGCAGGCCCTGCGCAGCGGCAGCTTCCAGGCGCCCTGGGCGGGCCTGGCCGACTACCGCTTGCGCCCGGCGACCGACGCCCGGGTGGTCTTCGTCTTCGGCGTGCCGTCGCTGGGGCCGAACGTGGTGGCCGATGTCTACCTCTATTACGGCGACGGGGTGAAGCTGCTGCTCCCCGGCATGGCGCCCTACGAGCGGCGGGAATCCCTGCCCCAGTTCCTCGCCCGGGTGCAGATGCACGCCGACCAGCGCTGCGTCTTCGATTTCACCCCGTTCCCCAGCCGAGCCGCCTTCGATGCCGCGCTCAGCGGCAGCTACGTCGTCGACTGGAATTTCCGCAAATCCCTGCTCGCCCCGGAGAAGGTCTACCAGCCGAGCGTCGACCCGGAGCTGCGCGACTACCTGCTCGAGGTCTTCCGGCCGGCCCGCCTGGTGGACTGCCGCGACCTGCTGGCGCCGACCTCCACCGCCGCGACCGAACGGACCGGCGCCGGTCCGGGGCGCTGAGCCGCCGGCACCGCTTCGGTAGGAGCGAATTCATTCGCGATGCCTGGGCGTCGCCGGGGATCGCCGATGAATCTGCTCCCACGGCGGCCCTGGCGGCAAAGGCCGCAGGGCCGGGCTTCGGTGCCCGCACACGCTCCCGACGCGGGGGCGGATCGCGGGCCGCTTCTCAGCGGAAGCCGGCGAGGATCTCGAAGGCGCGCAGGCGGTCGGCCTGTTCGTAGAGGTCGCAGGTGAAGATCAGCTCGTCGGCTTCGGTCTGCTCGAGGATCACCCCCAGGCGCGCGCGGACCTTCTCCGGGCTGCCGACCACCGCCAGGCCGAGGAATTCGCCGACCGCCTCCTTCTCGTGGGGCAGCCACTGGCCGGCCATGGACTCCACCGGCGGGCGCAGCACCGTGCTCTGCCCGCGGATCAGCGCCAGCACGCGGCGGTAGAGGGTGGTGGCGAGGAACTCGGCCTCCTCGTCGGTCGGCGCGGCGACCATCGGCACGCCGAGCATCACGTAGGGCTTGTCCAGCGCCGGCGAGGGGCGGAAGTTCTCCCGGTAGACGCGCAGCGCCTCGTGCAGGTAGCGCGGCGCGAAGTGCGAGGCGAAGGCGAAGGGCAGGCCCTTCTGCGCCGCCAGCCGGGCGCTGAACAGGCTGGAGCCGAGCAGCCAGATCGGCACGTTGGTGTCGACCCCGGGCATGGCGATTACCGGCTGGTCGGGTTGCGCCGGGCCGAGCAGGCGCTGCAGCTCCTCCACCTCCTGCGGGAAGTCGTCGGCGCTGTCCAGGCGGTCGCGGCGCAGGGCGCGGGCGGTGAGCGGGTCGCAGCCCGGCGCGCGGCCGAGGCCCAGGTCGATGCGCCCCGGATAGAGGGTGGCGAGGGTGCCGAACTGCTCGGCGATCACCAGCGGCGCATGGTTGGGCAGCATGATGCCGCCGGAGCCGACGCGGATGCGCGTGGTGCCGGCGGCGAGGTGGCCGACCAGCACGGCGGTGGCCGAACTGGCGATGCCCGGCATGTTGTGGTGCTCGGCCACCCAGAACCGGGTGAAGCCGAGCATGTCCGCATAACGGGCGAGCACCAGGGCGTTGTGCAGGGCCTCGGCCGGGCCGCCGTCGTCGCGGATCGGCGCCAGTTCGAGGACGGAAAAAGGGGTGTCTGCCAAGCGTGGCATGGAGCGCTCCTTGAGCCGCCGGCGGCGGGTAAGACGTTGAGGCTAAACCAGAAAAACGAAGCCTGGGCGACCGCCCGGCCGGCACGGCAGGAACGTCAGCTGTCGGCGATGCGAAAGCCCACCTTCAGGGTGACCTGGTAGTGCCCGACCTTGCCGTCGACCACGTGGCCGCGGGTATCGATCACCTCGAACCATTCCAGGTGCGACAGGGTCTTGGCGGCCTCGGCCAGGGCGTTGTCGATGGCCTCCTCGATGCTACTGCGCGAGGAGCCGACGAGCTCGATCTTCTTGTAGGTGTGGTGGTCGGACATGGCCTTCTCCGGTGCGTGGGGTTCAGCCGCGGTCGAGGCGGCGGTAGGGGAAAGCATAGGTCTTGAACACGCGGTTGAAGTGGCGGCCCAGGGAGTCGGCCGCGCGCAGCGCGCGCACCGCCTCCGGCGGCACCTGCTCGAAGCGGTAGAGCCCGCCGCTGTGGAACTCCACTTCCAGCACCCGGCTCTGCTCGTCGTAGCCCAGGGCGCGCAGGCAGGAGGAGTCCACCGGCTCGCGGCGCATCTCAGTGCACCTCCGGCGGCAGCTCCGGGTCGTGCATGAAGCCGTGGGCCTGCATCTTCCACAGCGCGGCGTACAGGCCGTCGCGCTTGAGCAGCTCGGCCGGCGGGCCGTCCTCGACGATCCTGCCGCCCTGCAACACCAGGATGCGGTCGAAGTTGGCCACGGTGGACAGCCGGTGCGCCACCGCCAGCACCGTGCGGCCACGCACCAGGTCGGCCAGGGCCACCTGGATCTCCGCCTCGGAGCGGGTGTCGAGGGCCGAGGTGGCCTCGTCGAGGATCAGGATCGGCGAGTCCTTGAGGAAGGCCCGGGCGATCCCCAGGCGCTGTCTTTGGCCGCCGGAGAGGCGCGCGCCGCGTTCGCCGACATGGGTGTCGTAGCCGTAGCGCAGCTCGCGGATGAAGCTGTCGCAGTAGGCCAGCCGCGCCGCCTCCTCGACCTCGCGGTTGTTGGCGTCCGGCCGGCCGTAGCGGATGTTCTCGCGGATGCTGCGGGCGAACAGGGCGGTCTCCTGCGGCACCACGGCGATCATCTGGCGCAGGCTGTCGACGCTGACCTGGCGGATGTCGTGGCCATCGATCAGGATGCAGCCCTCCCTGACGTCGTCCAGGCGCTGAATCAGCTGCACCAGGGTCGACTTGCCGGCGCCGCTGGGGCCGACCAGGCCGACCTTCTGCCCGGCCGGGATGTGCAGGTTGAGGTGGCTGAACACCTGGCGGCCGTCCGGGTAGCTGTAGCTCACGTCGATCAGGTCGATGGTGCCGTCCACCTCCGGCAGCGGCAGGTGGGTGTCCTTCAGGTCGTGGGGACGGACGATCACGCGCAGGGTGTCGGCGATGGCGCCGAGCTGCTGCACGGCGTCCACCAGGGCCAGGGCCAGGTCGCGCGAGCCGTTGAGGATGCGGAAGGTCAGGGTGCTGACCAGCACCACGTCGCCGGCGGTGACGCTGCCGGCGCGCCACAGCAGGATGGCCCAGACCAGCATGCCGGCGGCCATCAGCGACAGGCAGACGTCGTGCAGCACGCGGGTCTTCTCCATGTACATCCAGCTGCCGCGGTGGGCGCGCGCCTCGCGGCCGATCCTCTGCGCCAGGCGGTCGCTCTCGCGGTCGCGGGCGGAGAAGGCCTTGATGGTCCAGACGTTGGACACCGCGTCCACCAGCTCGCCGCCGACCTGGGCGGCCTGGGCGGCGTAGCGCTGGTGCTTGGTCCGCCCGCGGATGCCGTAGGCGGTGATCAGGATGGCCACCAGCAGCACCGCGACGATCAGCGACACGGCCATGCGCCAGTCGACGGTGAACAGCACCACCACCGCGCCGAAGAAGTCCACCAGAGGCGGCATGATCTTCCAGGCGAAGCCGCCGTAGAGGTTGCCCGCGGCCATCCCGGTGGCGGTGATGCGGTTGCCCAGGGCGCCGGCGAAGTGCTCGTTGAAGTAGCGCATCGGGTGGCCGGTGAGGTAGCGGAACAGCTCGACGCGGATGTCCACGCAGCTCGACACCACGGTGCGGCAGCCGAGCCAGCCGCTCAGGCGCCAGAGGCCGTTCTCGGCGACGATCAGGGTGAGGAACAAAGCCAGCGGCGTCCACACGTCGGCGTGCTGGCGATTATTGCTGGCCAGGGCGTCGACCAGGAGCTTCATGCCGTACTGCACCGCCACCGCGCAGCTGGAGGCGGAGAAGATCAGCAGGAACATGAAGCCGAAGTGCCAGGGCCGCAGGCGCAGGTAGCGCCAGAGGAAGGGCACCGGCTGGCCGGGCAGGATCAGCGGCTTGGGCTTGCGCCGGGTGGCGGTCTTCTTGGGTTTGGGATTCATGGCAGGTGATGGGGGGAGTTCGGTTGATCGTCCAGCAGGCGCGCCAGCGCCGCCTGCCGGGCCAGCAGCTCGGTCTGCAGCGGGACGTAGAGTTCGCGCCGGCCGTGGCTGTCGGGCACCCCGATCAGGCCGGTCGGGCAGTGCCGCTCGTTGCTCCAGCCGGGGTAGTCCTGCACCGGGTAGAGGCAGATGCCCTCCACCGGCACGTCACGCTGCATGGCGGCGAAGGTTTCTGCGGCGACGTAGCGCAGCCAGGGTGCGCGGGCTTCGCCCTCGGCGCCGGTCTCGGCGATCAGGATCGGCCGCCGGTAGCGCCGGTAGAGCTCGGCGAGGATGCCCTGGAACGGCCGGTAGGCCGGATGGCCGACGCGCACGGTCTCGCCGCCCAGGAACCACTGGTTGTCCGAGTAATAGTTGATGCCGAGGATGTCCAGGTACTCGGGCCGCCCGCCCAGGCCCGGCCAGGCGCGCCCGGTGAGCAGGTCCCAGGCCTCGTACATGGCCACGCGGTGGGCCTCGGCGGTTTCCCCGCTCTCCGGGCGGCCCGGCAGCGGCAAGACCTGGATCACCGGGTCGACCTGGACGAAGCGGGCGCGCGGCTCGACCGCGCGGATCGCCTCGATCGCGGCGATGTTGGCGCGCACCAGCTGGTGCTTGAGCTCCTGGGCGCGGCCGCGGGTCATGGGGTTGAACATCGCCTGGTCGCCGCCGGCCCAGGCCCAGTAGGAGATCTCGTTGATCGGCGAGTAGAAGGGCCGCTCGACACCCTCGTCGCGCAGCAGCCGGGCGGCGGCGGCGGCGAAGCGCGCGAAGCGCTCGACGAAGGCCGGCCGCCAGATGTCCAGGTCGTCCGGCCAGCCGTAGTGGCAGACGTCCCAGATCACCTGCAGGCCCAGCCGGCGGGAGGCCCGCAGCATGGGCAGGAAACTCGACCAGTCGTAGACCCCGGGGCTGCGTTCGATCAGGTGCCAGCGCAGGCCGTCGCGCACGGTGAGCAGATCGTGCTCGACCATGAGAGCGTAGTCCGCGGCCGCGTGGCGGTCGTGGCCGGTGGCGGCGATCAGGTCGAGGCGCCGGCCGTCGTGACGACGATGGCTGGAGCACTCGAAGCCGCCCTGGAAGAAGCTGGCGAACAGGCTGGGTCGGTACATCGCATCCCGCTGCTTCTGGTTGGATGAGGCGCTGGCGCCGGGCGCCGCGCGGTCACTTGCCCGGACAGGACGGGCGCGGCGCGCCGGCCGCCCGGGCGTCGTCGGGTTCGGGCGGCGCGGCCGGCTCCGGCCGGGCGCCGCGTTCGGCCTCCTCGATGCGCTGGTACAGCGCCAAGGCCTGGCCGACCACCTGGTCCATATTGTAGTACCTGTAGGTGCCGAGCCGGCCGAGGAAGGTGACCCGCGGAATGGCGTCGGCCAGCGCCTGGTAGCGCTTGTACAGCGCGGCGTTCTCCGGCCGCGGGATCGGGTAGTAGGGCTCGCCCTCGGCGCAGGGGTACTCGTAGGTGACGCTGGTCTTGGCGTGGCGCTGGCCGGTGAGGTGCTTGTACTCGGTGATGCGCGTCCAGGGCACCTGCTCGTCCGGGTAGTTGACCACCGCCACCGGCTGCAGCTGCTCGCAGTCCAGGGTCTCGTGGCGAAAGCGCAGCGAGCGGTAGGGCAGGGGGCCGTAGCAGTGGCCGAAGTACTCGTCGATCGGCCCGGTGTAGACCATCTGCCGGTAGCGCACCGCCTGGTCGAGCTGGCGGAGATCGGTGGACAGCCGGACCTCGATGTTGGGGTGGTCGAGCATCCGCTCGAACATTCGCGTGTAGCCGTGCAGCGGCATCTGCTGGAAGGAATCGGTGAAGTAGCGGTCGTCGTCGTCGGTGCGCGTCGGCACCCGCGCGGTCACCGAGCGGTCCAGCTGCGCCGGGTCCAGGCCCCACTGCTTGCGGGTGTAGCCGCGGAAGAACTTCTCGTACAGCTCGCGGCCGATCTGGCTGACCACCACGTCCTCGCTGGTGCGGATCGCGGCCACCGGCTCGGCGCGGGCGGCGAGGAAGGCCCCCGCCTGCTGCTCGTCCAGCTCGAGGCCGTAGAGCCGGTTGAGGGTGGTGCGGTTGATCGGGATCGGCACCCGCTGGCCGTCCACCTCGGCCAGCACGCGGTGCTCGTAGGGGCGCCAGGCGGTGAAGCGCGACAGGTACTCGACGATGCGCGGCGCGTTGGTGTGGAAGATGTGCGGGCCGTAGCGGTGCACCAGGATGCCGTGGTCGTCGAGGTGGTCGTAGGCGTTGCCGCCGATGTGCGGGCGGCGGTCGATCAGCAGCACGCGCTTGCCCAGGCCCGCGGCCAGGCGCTCGGCCAGCACGCTGCCGGCGAAGCCGGCGCCGACGATCAGGTAGTCGTAGTCGCCACGTGAACTCAGCTCATCAGCCATTCGATCCTCTCCTTCATCCGCGCCCGGGTGTCGTCCCAGGACATGCCGGCCAGCAGGGCGTCGGCCCGTCGGCAGAGGGTAGCCCGATCGCGGGCATCGGCCAGGGCGGCGGCGCAGGCGCCGACGAACGCCGTGGGGCTGGCGGCGAAGCGCACCAGGCCGCTGTCGCCGTAGCCGCGCACCACGTCGGCGATCGGCGTGGACACCACCGGGCGGCCGCCGGCCAGGTATTCCGGGGTCTTGGTCGGGCTGATGAAGCGCGTCGCGGCATTCAGCGCGAAGGGCATCAGCGCCACGTCCCAGCCGGCCAGGTAGCGCGGCAGCTCGTCGTAGACCTTGCCGCCGAGGAAGTGCAGGTTGTTCCGCCGCGGCAGCCGGGCCGGGTCGATCTTCGCCACCGGGCCGAGCATGACGAACTGCCAGTCGGGCCGCCGCCGCGCCACCTCGTCGAGCAGGGCGAGGTCGAAGCGCTCGTCGATCACCCCGTAGAAGCCCAGGCGCGGGTGCGGGATCTCCGCCTGGTCGGGCGGGTCCGGCTGCTCCTCGCGGGCGTGGGCGAAGTGGTCGAGGTCGACGCTGCTGGGGAAGGCGTGGACGTTGGCGTGCCGCCGGGACTTGGCCTGCCACAGGCTGTAGCCGCCGGTGAACACCAGGTCGGCGCGCTCCAGCAGCCGGTTCTCGCGCTCGATCAGCGCGGGCGGCGCGCCGAGGAAGGCAGACAGCTCGTCCATGCAGTCGTAGACCACCGCGGCGGCTTCCAGGTGCTCGCTGAAGCCCAGCGCCATCGGCGTGTAGTACCAGAGCAGCAGGCGTGCCGGCGGGTTGCGCGCCAGGTAGTCGTCGAGCAGGCGCCGCTGGGCGTCCTCCGCCGCCGCTGCGGTGCAGTCCGGCGGCAGGCGCGGCACCAGCACCCGCACGCCTTCCTCCTCGCGCTCCTCCAGCCAGGGTTCGGCGCGCTCGCTGGCGATCGGCTCCTCGAAGAACAGCACCGGCCAGTCCTCGGCGAAGCGCGTCATCAGGTGTTGCGGACGCTGGTAGACGAAGCTCCAGCGCAGGTGCGACAGGCACAGCAGGGTGGGCGCGTCCGCCGGGTAGCTTCGTTGCCGCGCCGGCGCCGGCCGGCCTGATTTGCCGAGATCGTATTGGAAGGGGCCTGCCCAGCTCATGCCGTACCTCGTCCCAGTGGGGGAATGTCGCCGACCGGCGGGAGGGCCGGACCGCGGCGGTTTCCCGGTCTCCGGAGTCGGCTCGACAGCACCGCCCGGTGGGCGTCCGAGCCGGGTAATGGGAAGGTGGACCGGCGTCGGATGCGCCGGTTCCGGCCCTCCCGCCGGCCGGTTCGGCACCCGTGCAGCCCAGGGGTGGCGGCCCCTGCAGCCCGGCGGAAGACATGGAACTCCTGTGCCTGCCTGTCCTCGGTATTTCTGTGGACGATCCGCTTTCAGCCCGATCGAATCCGGTCCCCGGCGCCCGGCCACCCCCGGTCTTGCGGGGTTGCCCGGCCAGCCGGCAGCGGCGGCTTGTGCCGACCGCCGCCGGTCGCCTGCGGGGACCGAACGCTGTCCTCTCCCATTCGGAGGTAACCATGATCCTGGTAACCGGAGGTGCGGGTTACATCGGCTCCCATGCGGTCCTCGAGCTGCTCGGGGCCGGCCATGAGGTGCTGGTGCTGGACAATCTGTGCAACAGTTCGGCGCAGGTGCTGCCGCGGCTGGAGCGGCTCGCCGGGCGAAGTCTGGCGTTCGTCCAGGGCGACGTCCGCAACCGCCGGCTGCTCGACCGCCTGTTCCAGCAGCATCCGATCGAGGCCGTGCTGCACTTCGCCGGGCTCAAGGCGGTGGGCGAGAGCGTGCGCGAACCCCTGCGCTACTTCGAGACCAACGTCGCCGGCAGCATCGCCCTGTGCCGGGCGATGGGCCGCGCCGGGGTGTTCCGCCTGGTGTTCAGCTCCTCCGCCACCGTCTACGGCGAATCGGTGAGCATGCCGATCCGCGAGGACGCGCCCACCGGCATCCCGACCAATCCCTACGGCCAGTCCAAGCTGATGGCGGAGAACGTCCTCAAGGGGCTGGCGCAGTCCGATCCGCGCTGGTCCATCGCCATCCTGCGCTACTTCAACCCCATCGGCGCGCATCCATCCGGGCTGATCGGCGAAGACCCCGACGGCATCCCCAACAACCTGCTGCCCTACATGCTGCAGGTCGCCATCGGCCGGCTGAAGCGCCTGAGCGTCTACGGCGACGACTACCCGACCGCCGACGGCACCGGCGTGCGCGACTATATCCACGTGGTCGACCTGGCCCGCGGCCATCTCATGGCCCTGCAGCGGCTGGCGGACACCCCGGGTGCGTCGGTCTGGAACCTCGGCACCGGTCGCGGCCATTCGGTGCTGGAGATGATCCGCGCCTTCGAGCGGGTGAGCGGGCGGCCGCTGCCGTACCGCATCGCCGCCCGCCGTCCCGGCGACGTCGCCCAGTGCTGGGCCGACCCCGGCAAGGCCCAGCGCGAACTGGGCTGGCGCGCCGAGCGAGACCTGAGCTGCATGCTGCGCGACGCCTGGCGCTGGCAGGTGGAGAACCCCCACGGCTACGGGGTGGAGAAGAAGCGCTCGGCCCTGGCCGGCTGAGACGCGGGCCGCCGCGCGGAGATTTCGCGCTCCGCGCGGCGTCAGAGCGTTCCCTTCACAGCTTGCGGCCGCTGAAGGCCGCCTTCCGGTGCGGGCTGTACAGCAACATGGGCGGATTCGAATCCAGATCCAGGGCGAACGGCGTATCGCCGCCGTCGTGGACGATCTGTTTCTCCTTCCGCTTGAGCCGGACCTCCACGCTGCCCAGACGGCTGTTGCTCGACGAGACGGTCACCCGGTCCCGCTCGAGCCGGGTGACCGTCACCGTGGTGTCGCTGCGCGTGGCGTCCTGGCGGTTCGAGACGATGGCGCCCCGATAGGTGCCGGCGGCCTTGTCCGCCAGATCCTCGGAAACCGCCATCTCCTCCCGCACCTTGGCACCGCTCTCGGGGCCGTGTTCGCTCCGCGAGGCGGAGCTGCAGCCGGCGAGCAGCACGAGGATCGCCGTGAATGTCCAACCGAGCCGCCAGCGCCTGGATATGTTCATGGTCCGCACCTTCGCCGAGGATTGCTGGCGACAAGTAAGGCACAGCCCCGGGCAGACTGCACGGCCGGATGACTGCCGGAGCCGCGGCTGCCGCCCAGGGGCGGATTCCTCCGCGATTTGCGGTCGCGCCGGATGCTCCCGGTCGCAAACGGATTCGCTCCTACAGCTCTTTCCTCAGCCACTCGGCCAGGCGTTCGGCGCGGCGGTCGGCCAGCCGTGCCGGCACCCACAGGGCCAGGCGCGCCGGGGTCTCGGCGAAGCCCCAGGGCGCGACCAGCCGGCCGGCGGCCAGGTCGTCGGCCACCAGCTGCTGCGGCGCGATGGCCACGCCGAGGCCGGCCAGCGCCGCCTCCAGCAGGTAATAGAGGTGCTCGAAGCCAGCGCCGTAGGCGAGCGCATCGGGTGCCAGGCCCTGGCTGGCGGCCCAGGCGGGCCAGGCCTGCGGGCGCGATTCCGGGTACAGCAGCGCCTCGCCGAGCAGGGCCTCGGGCGCGGCCCGGCTGAGCGCCTCGAAGCCGCCATAGCGCGGGCTGAGCACCGGGCCGATGCGCTCCACCGCCAGCTCGTGCACGCGCATGTCCGCCGGCCATGGCGGCTCGGCGAACAGCAGGCTGGCGTCCAGCCCCGGTCGGCGCGGGTCGAGGTCGCCCTCGCCGGTGGAGAGCTGCAGGCGCAGCTCCGGCAGCTCGCGATTGAGGCGATCCAGGCGCGGGATGAACCAGCGCACGAGAAGACTGCCGGGGCAGCCGAGGACGAACGGCGCCTCGCCGGTGCGGCGCTTCAGCTCGGCGCAGGCGCTTTGCAGGCGGGCGAAGGCCTCGCCGGCCGCCTCGCGCAGCAGCATCCCGGCATCGGTGAGTTTTAGGCCGCGTCCTTCCTTGACGAACAGGGCCGTGCCGAGCTCGGCTTCGAGGCTCTTGAGCTGCCGGCTGATCGCCCCGTGGGTCACGTTCAGCTCCTTCGCCGCCTGGCTTACACCGTTCAGACGGGCGGTCGCCTCGAAGGCGCGCAGGGCATTCAGGGAGGGCAGGTCGCGGCTCATGGCATCTGTGAGTTTTTCTGACGGATTGCGGCGATCTTATCGCTTTTCCGCGCCCGGGGGATGGCCTAACCTGCCTGTATCGCGGCACGCCGGCCCGGCCGGCCCCCGCCGCACGATCCATCCCAGGAGCCCACCATGACCTCATACCGCACCGGCCCGGACGCCAAAGGGCTGTTCGGCCGTTTCGGCGGCCAGTACGTCGCCGAAACCCTGATGCCGCTGATCCACGCTCTGGCCGCCGAATACGAGAAGGCCAAGAACGATCCGCAGTTCCTCGAAGAGCTGGCCTACTTCCAGCGCGACTACATCGGCCGGCCGAGCCCGCTGTATTTCGCCGAGCGCCTCACCGAGTTCTGCGGCGGCGCGAAGATCTACCTCAAGCGCGAGGAGCTGAACCACACCGGCGCGCACAAGATCAACAACTGCATCGGCCAGATCCTCCTGGCCCGGCGCATGGGCAAGAAGCGCATCATCGCCGAGACCGGCGCCGGCATGCACGGCGTGGCCACCGCCACCGTGGCCGCGCGCTTCGGCCTGCAGTGCGTGATCTACATGGGCACCACCGACATCGACCGCCAGCAGGCCAACGTCTTCCGCATGAAGCTGCTCGGCGCCGAGGTGATTCCGGTCACCGCCGGCACCGGCACCCTCAAGGACGCCATGAACGAGGCCCTGCGCGACTGGGTGACCAACGTCGACTCCACCTTCTACCTGATCGGCACCGTCGCCGGCCCGCACCCGTACCCGGCCATGGTCCGCGACTTCCAGGCGGTGATCGGCAAGGAAACCCGCGAGCAGATGCTGGAGAAGGAAGGGCGCCTGCCCGACTCCCTGGTCGCCTGCATCGGCGGCGGCTCCAACGCCATGGGCCTGTTCCACCCGTTCCTCGACGAGCCGAGCGTCAAGATCGTCGGCGTCGAGGCCGCGGGCCTGGGCATCGCCACCGGCAAGCACGCCGCCAGCCTGAACGGCGGCGAGCCGGGCGTGCTGCACGGCAACCGCACCTTCCTGCTGCAGGACGACGACGGCCAGATCATCGACGCCCACTCCATCTCCGCCGGCCTCGACTACCCCGGCATCGGCCCGGAGCACGCCTGGCTGCACGACGTCGGCCGCGTCGAGTACACCTCGATCACCGACCAGGAAGCCCTCGACGCCTTCCACCAGTGCTGCCGCCTGGAAGGCATCATCCCGGCGCTGGAGTCGTCCCACGCCCTGGCCGAAGTGTTCAAGCGCGCCCCCGGCCTGCCGAAGGACCACCTGCTGGTGGTCAACCTCTCCGGCCGCGGCGACAAGGACATGCAGACCGTCATGCACCACTTTGCCGAACAGGAGGAAAGAATATGAGCCGTCTGCAGACCCGCTTCGCCGAGCTGAAGCAAGAGGGCCGCGCCGCCCTGGTCACCTTCGTCACCGCCGGCGACCCGAGCTACGACACCTCGCTGGCGATCCTCAAGGGCCTGCCCAGGGCCGGTGCCGACGTGATCGAGCTGGGCATGCCCTTCACCGATCCGATGGCCGACGGCCCGGCGATCCAGCTGGCCAACCTGCGCGCCCTGGCCGGCAAGCAGAACATGCTGAAAACCCTGCAGATGGTCCGCGAGTTCCGCCAGGACGACGCGCACACCCCGCTGGTGCTGATGGGCTACTTCAACCCCATCCACCACTACGGCGTGGCGCGCTTCGTCGAGGATGCCAAGGCCGCCGGCGTCGACGGCCTGATCGTGGTCGACCTGCCGCCGGAGCACAACGAAGACCTCTGCGACCCGGCCCAGGCCGCCGGCATCGACTTCATCCGCCTGACCACCCCGACCACCGGCGACGCCCGCCTGCCCACCGTGCTCGAAGGCAGCTCCGGCTTCGTCTACTACGTCTCCGTGGCCGGCGTCACCGGGGCCGGCTCGGCCACCGTCGAACACGTCGAACAGGCCGTCGCCCGCCTCAAGCGCCACACCGACCTGCCGGTCTGCGTCGGCTTCGGCATCCGCAGCCCGGAACACGCCGCCACCATCGCCCGCCTGGCCGACGGCGTGGTGGTCGGCTCCGCCCTGATCGACCGCATCGCCAAGGCCGACTCCGGCGAGCAGGCCATCGACGGCGTGCTGGGGTTGTGTCGGGAATTGGCGGATGGGGTGAGGGGGGCGCGGAAGTAAGGGCTTATCAGTATTGCTCTTGATGTAGAGAAAACCGCTGCCTTATTAGGGTGGCGGTTTAAAAATTGAAGATTAAGTTTCTGCCATTTCATTAAGTCCATAGTTAAATTAGTTCATCCGAAAGCATGCAGGCTTCCAAGAAAAGGAAGAGAGTTAAATGAAGAGAAGGAATGAAAGGCTGAGAGAGTTGGAGTCGGTTTATAGTCTTAGCATAGAGACAAGAAATTTCGAGATCAATCAGCTTATAAATAGAAATAACTTCATTATGCTCTTTCAGGGAGTCTTGCTTGCGGCAGTATTTCAGAATCAAGCTAGTAAGCCTGTTGTTGAGGCGATAATATGTTTGTGTGGAGTGTTTGTTTCGGCGTTTCAAGTAGCATTGTCTAGCGGTGCAAAATACTGGCAGGAGCACTGGGAGTTAAAGACAGAAAAAATAGAGAAGCTTTTGAAGACAGAGCATGCAGATGATAAGTTCATCGCTCTTTTCTCAAAAGGAGAAAACGAATCTCTTGATCCCTGTAGAGAGTGTGAAAGAAGAAGGCATGCTCTTTATATTTGGGTGTTGCTTGCAATTTTCCTCTTTTGCAGCGTCCTGTTTGTTAATGGGCAGATGCTTTGTGCATTAATTGTGATAATCGCTTTTTTGATTGTTGTTGCTGTGGCTGAAGTGTGCGGAACTTGTGATGAGAGTACGGAGATTACTGCGAATCATGACGTGGATGTAACTCCTCAAGATATGAGGAAAAAGATATTTAAAGGAGTTTATCTAAATCCGGCAAGTATTTTAATATATAGGAAATACTCGGTAAGTAAGGTTCCTGTGTATGTAGGGCTATCGTTAGTTGTGACATGGTCAGCTCTAGCACTTCATTCGTTTGGTGTGGATTATTTTGGATGGGCAAAGGGGCATATAGTTAAGCCAGATAATTACCGTAAAGATGCGGACTCTTCATACCGAAAGCCTTCAGAATAATCGTGGTCTATCCCCAAAACTTCTCGTCGACCTCAGGTTCCGAAGCCGAGCAGTGCGGCGCAGAGCAGCAGGAACAGGCTGAATGCGCCGCGCAACAGGCGTGGCGACAGGGCATGAGCCAGCTTCACTCTCCACCCGATGGCGAGCAGGCCACCGACCGCCAACGGGATGCCGGTCAGCAAGTAGGGTGGACGACGGCGCAGCCTTGTCCACCAATCTGCTAGACAGCCCGGAGGCCGCCGGTGGAACACGCTTCGCGGTTTTCCATCCTACGCCAGGCTTCAACTTTGCCGCATTACAAGCCGCTCCTGCCGCTAGGTGCGGAGCGTCCAAAGATTTGGCTTCTACTCGGGAGCGTGGAAGTCATCGGAATAATCGTAAGCGCTCCATAAACCCCGTCCACCAGTACTTTGCCCCTTTGAGGGGCTAACAGAATAAAGCCCCCGGCTTTGTCGGGAGATACTTACCGTGTCGGGGTTTCTGAGCCGTCAGGGCCGGCTGATCCATTACACAACGACCGCTACCGTGACCACCGACGTGGTCATCAAGGCTTTCGACCGTCTGGTCGAGCAAAAGTCGT
>Ga0255338_1002399_pt1 | contig 27660 bp, 24 predicted proteins | sample MeOH1_35cm_T4_19_FD_203715 | JGI IMG/M metagenome (GOLD analysis project Ga0255338, IMG submission 203715) | Sandy soil microbial communities from University of British Columbia, Vancouver, Canada - MeOH1_35cm_T4_195 | ecosystem: Engineered > Artificial ecosystem > Sand microcosm > Unclassified ...
CGTCCGGAAGGGAGCGCAGATCCTGGATGAGCTTCCACTCGGCGGGGCTGAGCTCGGGACGGTCGATGGTCTGGGGCATGGGGACTCCGCGCGCCCCCAAGTATACGGAGAACCCAAAGGCGTCCCTAAACTCCCTCTGAAGGCCTTCGTATCAATGGGCACGATCTCTGACATCGCAGGAGGCTTCCATGTCCCTCATCCGTCCCTTCGCCGCGGCTGTGGCCGCCGTCCTCCTGTGGGCCCCGCTCACGGCCCAGACCCAGGTGGTCCAGCCGGCCAAGGCGGAAAAGACCACCGAGACCCGCACGGTGCCCCTGGCCGCCGGCTCGACGCTCAAGGTGAAGAATGTCAATGGATTCATCCACGTGGAAGCCTGGGACCGGGAGGAGGTCCAGTTCACGGGGGAGTTCAAGCCCAGCAGCCGGGACGAGCAGGTGAAGGTGGAGATTGAATCCGGCAAGGGCAGGCTGGAAATCCGGGGCGTGTATCCCAAGCACGAAGGCTGGGGTTCGTACCAGGGGCCCCTGTGCCAGATGACTCTCAAGGTGCCGCGCCGGGTGATGCCCACGCTGGAGAGCGTGAACGGCGAAGTGGCACTCAGCGGCACCCAGGGCGCCGCCCGCCTCACCACCGTCAACGGCGGCATCCGCGCCACGGATCTCGCGGATTCCCTGAAGGCCACCACGGTGAATGGCGCCATCACCCTGACCCAGGTGCACGGGGAGCTGGTCCTCGAGACCGTGAACGGCGCCATCAAGGGCACAGGTCTGGACAGCCAGGGGAAGGCGCTCAAGGCTTCCACGGTCAACGGGTCCATCCACCTGCAGGCCACGGGCCTCAAGGGTCGGCTGAAGGCCAACACCCTCCACGGCGGCATCACCTTCAACGCGAAGGGGGCGGAGCAGGTGGAGGTGAAGAAGCACTCCGTCACGGCAGTCTTTCCCGGTGGCGGCCAGGACATGGAGCTGGAGACCGTCAACGGTGCGATCACGCTGGACTGAGCAGCTGCTCCCCCCCGGAAAGGGCCGGCATTGCCGGCCCTTCCTCTTGGTGAAAATAAGAGGCGAATCCGGGGTCATTTGATATCGGATTGACAGGTCCTAATTTTATCGCATCCTGTTCCGGTGGCGGGGACAGACCCCCGCACATCGGATGGATACCCTGTGAGCGGAAAGCGTCGCCTGATCCTGTTGAGCGTTCTGGCCAGCGTCTTCGCGGGCGTGTTCCTGGGGTCCGGGGCCTACACCTTCGTGGCGGCCCACGGAACTTCCTATCTGTCGAACAACCCCGAAGTCTGCGTGAACTGCCACATCATGCGCGAGGAGTACGACAGCTGGCGCCATGGTTCCCACCATGCCGTGGCCGTGTGCAATGACTGCCACCTGCCCCACGACAATCCCGCGAACAAGCTCTTCGTGAAGGCCAGCAACGGGTACCACCACTCCAAGGCCTTCACGCTGCTGAATTTCGCCGAGCCCGTCCGCATCAAGCCCGGCAATGCCAAGGTGCTGGAGGACAACTGCCTCCGCTGCCACGGCGAGCTCACGGGCGAGATCACCGCCCACGGCACCCTGGGCGTGCCCACGGATCCGACGCAGAAGGCCGACCTCTACGGTTGCGTGCGCTGCCACCAGGAGGTGGGCCATGCGCCCATGGGCTGATTCCCTGTTCATCCATCCAACCCCTGATTCCACCCCTAGGCGCGTGGCCCCCACGCGGAGGAACCCCCGATGAACGACAACCCCACCCCGCTGCTCTCCCGTCCGCTGGTCCGGATGGGCCTCATCGCCGCCGGCGCGGCCCTGGCGACGGTGCTCGTGATGGCCCTGTACGCCAGCATCTCCAGCCGCAAGGCCGAGGCGAAACAGACCAGCTTCAAGCTGGTGGACCTGGACGAGAAGACCGTGGATCCCGCCCAGTGGGGGAAGAACTTCCCCCGCCAGTACGACGCCTACCTGAAGACCTCCGAGAAGTACGGCACCAAGTACGGTGGTGCCGGCAGCGAGGCCCTGCCCAAGAGCCGCATCCAGGAGGATCCCCGGCTGGTGACCATCTTCGATGGCTACGCCTTCTCCATCGACTTCAACCAGCGCCGGGGCCACGCCTTCATGCTGGATGACCAGCGCACCACCAAGCGCGTCACCGAACGCAAGCAGCCCGGTTCCTGCCTCCACTGCCACGCCTCCAACACCGTGGCCTTCCGCGAGTTGGGGCTGCAGGGCGGCGCGCCCGGCACGCTGGATGAGGCCTTCACCAGCCCCAACGCCCAGGCCCAGTTGATGGCCGGCTTCGAGGCCATGTGCAAGCTGCCCTATGGCGAGGCCACCAAGCTCGTGAAGCATCCCGTGGCCTGCATCGACTGCCACGACCCCAAGAACATGGCCCTGCGCGTCACCAAGCCCGGCTTCATCCGCGGCATCGTGGCCCTGGCGAACAGCACCGAGCCCGTGCCGCACCTGCCCTCCATCGAGAAGTGGCGCAAGGGCGACAAATCCATGGCCTACGATGCCAACCGCGACGCCTCCCGCCAGGAGCTGCGGTCCATGGTCTGCGGCCAGTGCCATGTGGAGTACTACTGCGGCCCCAAGACCACCCTCTTCTTCCCCTGGAACAAGGGCCTGAAGGTCGAACAGATTGAAGCCACCTACGACGAGTACAAGTTCCCCGACGGCCACCGCTTCTTCGACTGGCAGCATGCCAAGACCGGCGCCGAGGTCCTCAAGGCCCAGCATCCCGAGTTCGAGATGTGGAGCCAGGGCATCCACGCGCGCTCCGGCGTTTCCTGCGCCGACTGCCACATGCCCTATGTCCGCGAGGGAGCCCTCAAGATCAGCGACCACCAGGTGCGCAGCCCGCTGCTGAACATCTCGCGCTCCTGCCAGACCTGCCACCGCTTCCCCGAGGAGGAGCTGAAGGCCCGCGTGACGGCCATCCAGGACCGCACCAAGGCCCTCATGGACCGGGCCGAGGATGCCGTGGTGAACCTCATCGACGATATCGCCGCCGCCAAGAAGGCCGGCGTGGATGAAGGCAAGCTGAAGCCCATCCTCGAATTCCAGCGCAAGGCCCAGTGGCGCGTGGACTTCGTCAACGCCGAGAACTCCATGGGCTTCCACGCCCCCCAGGAGGCCGCCCGCATCCTCGGCGAGGCCATCGACTACGGCCGCCAGGGCCAGGTGGCCCTCCGTGACCTGGGCATTCCCAAGGTGGCCCGGAAATAGCCGAAGGAAGTGACAGAAGAAGGGCCGGCGCAGCCGGCCCTTCTTCTGTCACAGGGGACCGCTTGGCGGAAGGTGGTGGCCTCCTGAGGCTGGAGCCATCGATCCCACGCTATCTCGGTGGTGTTCCGGCCGGACTTCCTCATCGTTCCGGCCCTGCTCTGCGTCATCGAAAGCAATACCAGGGGTGCGAAGCAGGGGCGAGGCCCCCTATCGGTACTGGGCCGCCATGGCCTTCAGAGTGGTCGCGAGGTGCATGCGCAGGGGTTTCGGCTCCAGAACCTCGGCATCGGCGCCGAGCTGGAGGATGTAGCGGGTGGGGCCGTGCAGGTCCGTGGCCATGAAGCTGAGCAGCACGGTGCCGCCCTTCTCCTTGCGCACTTCGACGCGGGGCAGGGCGGGGGGGGCGTCCAGCAGGGACTGGGGCCAGTTGGAGCCGCCCACGCGGAGGCGCACCTGGAAGGGCGTGGCGGGGCTGAACCAGCCGCCGATCTGGAGGTCGCGGGCCTGCTCCAGGGGGCGCTTGTCCGGGATGAGGCCCCGCCTGGGGAGCGCCTTCGCTTCGACGATGCGGGCCAGACGGAAGTGCCGGGGTTCCTGCTTGGCGGGGTCCCAGGCCAGCAGGAAGGCCCCACCGGAGAACACGTCGTGGGTGAGGGTGAAGGGCACCACGGTGCGGGCACTGGTGCGGCCCGTGGAGGCCGCGGCGTAGGTCAGTTCCAGTTCCCGCGGGCCCTCCGGGTGGCCCAGGGCCATCAGCACCTGGGAGAGCATCTTCGTATCGAGGGCCTGCTGGTCGTCGGCGCCACCCCGCACGCACACGTGGGACTGGAGGGCGTCGAAGAGGTTCCGGTCGCGGCTGCTGAGGTGGCTGTCCGCCAGGGCGCGCAACCCCTCCAGCTGGTCGTACCACATCTCCGTGGCCGTGCCCTCCAGGGCCATGAGCGCCACCTCCAGGGCCAGGCGGGCGTGGGGCGTGATCTTGCTGTCCCAATCCGGCGCCTTCTCCAGGGTGAAGTGGATGACGGCGGGCCGGCCTTCGCGTTCCTTGCCGAAGCGGGCGCCCTGCTCCTCCAGCAGCGCGATGGCGCGGTCCACGGTGCGCATGGCCACACCGCCCAGCCTCCGGGCCAGCCCCGCCTTGGTGATGCCCCGTTCTCCGGCATCCCGGATGGCCTCCAGCACCGCCTGGAGCCGCTCGGGCTTCACGAGGTTCGCACCGTCTGGACGGGGAGATTCGGGTGTCTTGCGGGATGCGGGCCGGGCCATGGTGGCCTCCTCAGGACCATGATTGGCCAGCGATTGTCCAGAGGCAAGGAGGAGTTGCCTTCCGTTTCGGGGGCATCCTCGGCGGAACGGGCGCTCAGTCGTGATGGAGCGGCCTTGCCAGCTGGCTCCCCCCGGATGGACTCCTGCTTGCCGTGGCTGCAGCTCCTGGTGCGAATGTGAATTGGTAGCCGAGGTAGTAGTGGGTTTCAGTCGGACCTGAGAGATTCCTTCCGAGGCTCATCAGAAGGTGGTGCCGCTCGTCCACGTTGATGACGGCGCCCAGGTTCCAGCCCACAGACGCCCGGCCTTCCAGGGAACTGGCCGTGGCCCGGAATACCTCGCCGCCGAGGGTGAGGTGTTCCGACACTTCCCGCTGGAGGAGCCAGCCGGTATAGCTCCAGTTCCTCTGCCCCTCGCCGGGGTTCCTCCACCATCCATGGCCACCGTAGGTGGTCCACTTGCCGAAGCCCTTCTGGATCCAGAGCGGGAGGTAGACGGCGGTGTGCCCTGCGCCCAGGCCCCGCTCGGCCTGCCTGGTGGGCAGCTCGATCATGGGGAAGATGCCGACCTGCGGAAGGCCATCGCGTTCTTCGATGAACCGGTACTTGAGGCCGATTTCCGTGTCCCCGTACCCGCGCGCCCACGGCTCGTTGGAGGGTTTCACCTGGGCATAGGGCGCCACGACATGGAACTGGAGATCCGGGAGGATCCCATAATTGAACTCAAGCAGCGGGAAGGCCGTGGCCTGGCCATCCGGTGTGCGTGTGCCCATCCAGGTCAGGTAGAACTCGGCATGGCCCAAGGCCACCGGTTCGGGATCATCGGTGCGGAACGGGGGACCGGCCCAGAGGCCGACGCCCATGCCCATGAACAATGTGAGCAGCGTCCTCCGGACGGATCGCTGCGGACGGCCTGACTTGGAATGCACAAAGGCTCCTGGATGCGCGGATTCCCAAAAAAACGGCGCGACGAATGCCGCCGCGCCGTCCCCTCAATCCTCCAGATGGGACTAGAAGCCCCAGGTGATCTGGGCGAAGTAACGCTTGTCCTTGAACTTGGTGGTGCCGGCGGTGGTGATGTTGCCGCCCAGGTAGGACTGCTTCTCGGTGTACTCGAAGTTCCAGCGGGCGCCGCTCTTGTCGCTCTGGTAGAGCATGCCGTTCAGGCCGATCATGGCCATGGTGGTTTCGTTGTTGGCGATGTCCTTGTTGGGATCCAGGTTGTCGATGCGGGCGAAGACGCCGAAGCTGTCGGTGAAGTTGTAGTCCACCAGGCCGTAGTAGCCCTTGTTCTTGGTCTTGGTGCCGCCCAGGTTCATGGTCTCTTCGCCCAGGAAGTAGGCGCCCACGACGCGGAACTTGTCGCGGATGAAGCGGGCCAGGATGCCGTCCTTCTTGAACTTGTTGTCGTAGGTCAGGGCGGTGGCGAAGTCATTCTGGGTGGCGTAGTTGGAGAACTGGCCGTCGTAGTGGTAGACGCCCACGGCGGAGTGGTTGGCATCGAAGCTGTACAGGAAGGAGGCGAACCAGTCCTTGTGGTTGTCGGCATCGATGGAGTTGGTGACGGAGGTGCTGGAACCGTCCACCACGCCCACGGCGGCCTCGAAGTGCTGGCCCACCAGGGTGGCGTCCAGGCCCTGCTGACGGCTGAAGGGACGGTAGGTGTTGGTGCTGCCGGCCAGGGGGTCGTTCAGCACGATGGCGCGCTGCTCGGCGGACCGGGCGCCCACACCGAAGACGTGCAGGATGCCGGGCAGGATCTCGCCGGCGCGGACAGCCAGGAACATGTCCTTGGTGATGGGCTGGTTGTACTGGATGAAGGCTTCCGCGAGCTTCTTGCGGGCGGCGTCGCCCTGGACCACGTTGGCGCCCGAGGTGTTGCCGGTGTTCTCGTTCAGGTAGAGCTCAGTGAAGTAGGAGAAACGGTCGGACAGCGCGCCGCCGGTGTAGAGGGAGAAGCTGTGCTGTTCGAAGTTGGTGGCGGGCTTCTGGGTATTGGCCAGGCCCGTGCGCTTGTTGTCGAGGGTGTCGCCGTAGGCGCGCCCCTTCCAGATGAAGCTGAGGTAGTTGTCCAGCTTCTGGTCCTTGGGGTCCACCTTCAGGGCCTCCATGCGGTGGCCGTTCTTCAGGAAGTCCAGACCCATGGTGGTGAGCTGCCAGGTCGGCGTGGCGTGGCAGGCATTGCAGCTGGCGCCCGTCATGCGGCTGAAGGCAGGGACTGCCAGCAGCTGGACGGTACCCAGCAGCAGTGGGGCGATGTAACGGAGCAATTTCATGTGGAAACCTCCCGCGCGGTCGGCGCATTAGTTGATGAGTCGATCCTGACCCACGGGTAAGTTAAGTCAGCAGCCTGATCCCTGGATGACGCGAACCTGATTGTTTGATCAGGTAACCGGGAATGTGATTTTCGCCACTGTGCCCACACCTTCTTCGCTTTCGATCCTGAGGGTGGCGCCGTGCAGTTTGGCGATGCCATTCACGATGGCGAGGCCCAGTCCGGCTCCACCGCGCTTCCGGCTGCGGGAAGCGTCGGTGCGGACGAACCGCTGACCCAGGTTGGCGAGGAACTGCTTGGGGATGCCCTCGCCCCGATCTTCCACCTCCAGGACGACACCGTCGGGCCCTCGGGAAGCTTCCAGGCGCACGGTGCTGTCCGGGCCGGAATGGCGGATGGCGTTGGCCAGCAGGTTGTGAAGAGCCCGCCGGAGGAGGGTGGCATTCCCCCGGAGGGCGAGCCCCTCAGGCGCTGAGACCTCCACGGAGATCTGGCTTTCCTCGGCCAGAGACACAAAGGGTTCCCGCACGGCGTCCAGCAGCTCCTTCACATCCAGAGGGAGCATTTCGACCTGGTTCGCGGGGTCCTCTGATCGGGCCAGGAACAGCATCTGTTCGATGAGGGCCGCCATGTGATCCAGGGTGTCCATCATGCCGGCCAGCTGCTCCTCCACCACCTCGGGAAGGCCCCCGGTGGCAAGAATGTTTTCCGCCTCCAGCCGCAGTGAATGGACCGGTGTCCTCAATTCGTGTGCCACGTCGCTGTTGAGCTCCGAGAGGCGGGCGAAGGCGGATTCGAGGCGGGCGATGCTGTGGTTCAGGGCCTGGGACAGCGGGGCCAGCTCCGTGGGCAGACGGCGGGAGTCGATGCGGATTCCCAGGTTGCCGGGCCGCAGGTTCTCGGCCTCGTCCTCCAGGTAGCGCAGGGGTTTCAGCCCCATCTTGACCAGCCAGTAGCCGAAGGCCGCGCCGGCAAGGGGCGCGATGGCGAGGAGTGCGAGCATGGAGTTGAAGAACCGCTTGAGCAGGACCTCCTCGGTCTTGAGATCCCTTGAAAGCTGGATCCAGCCGCCGTGGTAGCGGATCTGGAGGGACCGGGGAGAGCGGTCCGGTGCCACCGGGCCGCTGAACCAGATCCAATCTCCCTGTTCCGGCGCCGCGGTGAGAGGCGGGAACTTCTTGTCCATTCCGTAGGTTTCGAGAAGGACCCGGTGAGAGCCATCCATCACCCGGACGAGAAAGTGGTCTCCGACGTCGAGGATCTCCTTGTCGAGCGGCAGGCGGTCGTCGTCGAGTTTGTGGGAAAGCAACCTGGCCGTATTGATGAAGTCCCGGTCGATCTGGGTGTAGACGATGTGTTCGATGGAGGAATACAGGTAGAGACCGGTGGCGCCCACCAGCCCCGAGAGGGTGAACGCGAATCCCACAGACAGGCGGACCAGCAAGGACCGCCGGAGCCTAAGCATCGGCGCACTCGAGGATGTAGCCCACGCCCCTGCGGGTGTGGATGAGCTTGCCCGGGAAGGGGTCGTCCACCTTCCGCCGCAGGCGCCGGATGGCGGCGTCCACCAGGTTGGGGTCCCCGTCGAAGGCCAGCTCCCACAGCTCCTCGGCGATGCGCGCCCGGGTGACGATGTTGCCCCGATTGCGGGCCAGCAGGTCCAGGAGCGCATACTCCTGGGAGCTGAGGTCCAGGCGCTTCCCGTTCCGGTAGACCTTGCGCTGGAAGCGGTGGATGGACAGGTCCCCGATGAGGATGTCCTTGGCGGGGGTCTCCCCGCCCCGCTGCAGGAGGTTGTTGATCCGGAGGAGCAGTTCGGAAAAGGCGAAGGGTTTCACCAGGTAGTCTCCGCCGCCCACCTCAAGGCCGCGGATCCGGTCGGGCAGGGCGTCCCGGGCCGTGAGGAAGAGGACCGGCGTATCGATGCCCGCCGTGCGGAGTTCGGATACCAGCGTGAAACCGTCCATGCCGGGCAGCATCACGTCGAGGATAAGGCAGTCGAAGGGTTCATGTCGGGCCATGGACAGCCCTTGCAGGCCATCGAGGGCGGATTCCACCAGGAAACCGTGCTGCCGGAGGCTGCGCTCCAGCGCCTGGGCCGCCCGGGGGTCATCTTCGACGATCAGGAGTTTCATTGTGGTTTCCAATATCCTTTGGACCAGATTACCAGTCACCCCGGGCCCCCTGCCAGGATGGGGTGGCCCCCTGGAGAGCAGATGCGTCTCGTCCTTCCCCTGATCTGCCTCCTCCCGTCCGCGGTCCTGGCCGCCGGGCCGCCCCGCCTCGACCATGGCCGGCTGGATCCGGCCTGGTTCGGCACCGGCATCACCTTTGAGCGATCCACCCTGGTGTCCTACCTCTGGACCCGGCCCGGCCTGTCGATCCAGGGGCGGGCCCTGCACCTCCGGTCCTGGGAGGCCCCGGCCTGGCTGGTGAAGCCCCGGTCTGAGCAGGACCTGGCCTTTTTGGGGCGCCTCGATCCGATCCTGATCCCCTCCCTGGCGGAAGGCCTGCGTCAGGAATTCCGCGGAGGCGCCTCAGTGTCCACGGAGGGCGGAGACCTGGCCCTGACGGGCCGCGTGACCGACTGCCGAAGCGGTGGCGTGGGAGGGATGTTCGGGGGGGTGGCCGGAATCTATTTCGACCTGAAGCTCACGGATGTGCGCACCGGGGAGTGCCTGGTGGGGGTCCACCACTTCATCGAGGGCGAAACCGCCGAATCCATCCAGGCGCGGTACCAGGCCTGGTGCGGCGTCTTGGGCCGGGTGCTGGCCCAGCGCTTGCTCCGGGACCTTCCACCAGCGCCCCTGGCACCCCTGAAGGTTGCAGCCCCCGTGCTTCCGGCCCAACCGGTTCCGCCCGCGCCCGCAGGTGCCATTGCTTCCGATCTGGAAGCCGCCCTTCGGCGCTTGGAGGCCCTTCGGAAAGACGGCCTGATTACCGAGGAGGAATTCCAGACCCTGCGCAGACAGGCCGTCGAGCGGGCCTCCCGGCGCTGAACCGGTTCAGAGCCGAGGTCCAGGAAAGCCACAGCGTCCCTGGAGCCTTCCAGCACTGCCTGGAGCCGCTCGGGCTTTACGCGGTTGCCGTCGTCGGGGCGGGTGTTCTGCGAGATGCGGGCCGGGCCATGGCGACCTCCAGGCCCAGGATTGGCCAGAGACTGTCAAAGGGCAAGGGGAAGCCGGGCTTCGCCTGGACAGCCGCTATGATGGGGCATGGACGCGTCGGCACCCCCTGCCCCTGGACCTTGGGCGTACCTGTTCCAACGAGGCCGGCCCAGGCGGGTGGGCCACCTTCCCATCGCTGCCTTTCCTGCGATTCCTGTGGCCGCAAAGGCCGTGCAGGTGCTCTCCGGGCCTTCAGCCTTCCGGTCGGTGCTGCTGGAGCGCATCGCGGGGGCCCGGCACCGCATCATCCTGGTGTGTCTGTATCTCCAGGACGATCCTTCCGGGCGCGAGATCATGGAAGCCCTGTACGCCGCCCACCGGGCGAACCCGGGGCTGGATATCCAGGTTCTGGTGGACAAGCACCGCGCCCAGCGGGGCCTCATCGGCAAGGTCAAGAGCCCAGGCAATGCCGCCATGTACCGGGATTTTGCCTCCCGGTATGGGCCAGGCGTCCGGATCCTCGGCGTACCCGTCCAGAGCCGGGAGCTCTTCGGCGTGCTCCATCTGAAGGGTTTCATCTTTGATGACAGCGTGTTGTACAGCGGCGCGAGCCTCAACGACGTGTATCTCGGCCGGGACGGGCGCTACCGGCTGGACCGGTACCATCTGTTCGAATCCAAAATCCTGGCGGATTGCCTGGCGGATTTCGTCCGGGCCACGTTCCTGAACCAGGCCGCCGTGACCCCTCTGAACGATCCAGCCGCCGCCGCCGCCGGGGGATCGTCACAGGATCTGCGAACCTTCCGCCGGGGGCTGCGGACAGCCCAGTACACCTTTGAAGGCGGCCCGGTCCACCCCGGCGAGGTGGCCGTCACACCCCTGGCCGGACTGGGCGCGGGGAACCGGCTCAATGACACCATTCTGGCCCTGCTGAAATCCGCCCAGCGGAAGCTGGTCATCTATACGCCCTACTTCAACCTGCCGGGGGAAGTGCGCCGGGTCGTGTCCCGCCAGCTGGCCCAGGGCCGGGAAGTCACGATCGTGGTGGGCGACAAGGCTGCCAATGACTTCTTCATTCCGCCCAGCGAGCCCTTCAAGGTCATCGGCTTGCTGCCCTACCTCTACGAAGCCAACTTGCGGCGCTTCACCAAGGCTCAGCGGCAGGCGATGGCCGACGGCCGGTTGAAGGTCTACCTGTGGCACCACGCGGACAACACCTTCCACATGAAGGGCCTGTTCGTGGATGACCAGATCGCCGTGGTGACCGGGAACAACCTGAACCCCCGGGCCTGGAACCTCGATCTGGAAAACGGCCTGGTGATCCAGGATCCGCGTGGGCTGCTGAGAGGCCAGCATGCCCGGGAGCGGGCCGCCATCCTGAAGCACGCCACGCGCCTGGCCAGCTACCAGGATCTGGAAACCCCCGGTGCGTACCCGCCGAAGGTGCAGCAGGCGCTGAGACCCATGAACCGCACCCGCATCGACCGGCTGCTCAACCGGTTGCTTTGACGCGCCCTCAGGTGGCCCAGAAACGGGAGAAGGGCTCGGGATCCCAACGGGCCTCCGGCCGCCGGCGGGACCGGAACCCCGTGGCAGCGGACGCTTCGTCGACCAGCACCGCGTGGGCGCCGGCGTAGAGGGCGCTCCAGAGGGCCGCGCGCAGGGCGGGTTCGCCCAGGCGGGCCAGGGGGAGCTCCACGCGGGTGTCGTGGTCCCAGCCGAGGTGGGCGTTCAGGCGCCGCAGGCGCGCCATGAGCTCGCCGTGGGTGAGGCCCGCGCTGAAGAAGGTGGCCGCGGTGACGATCTGCTCGCGGGCGTGGTAGGCGCCACGGCCCTCCTCGGCGTTGAAGCGGGGACCACCCAGGGTTTCAGGGGGCACCTGGTGCCCAGTGCCGTCCCAGGCCAGGCCCGAGGCCGCGACGGCCAGTTCGGCGGCCCAGTCCCAGGGTGTGCCCGTGGCGGAGTGCAGGGCGGGCGCCGGCGGGGTGGCCAGCAGGCCCAGGGCCACGCCCTCGGCGCGGTTGCGCAGTTGGGCGCACGAGAGTGTCCCCCAGCCGGGGGCGCTCAGGGCCGGACGGTCCTGGAGGCGCGCCGCACGCTGGATGAGGAGGTCCCGGAGGGTGGAGGCCATGGAGAAGTGTCGCAAGATGAGGGCGGTGTCCGCAAAATGAAACCGGCCATCAACCCTTTTCGGGGTGGATGGGTCAGAGGGATATCCGCCTTCCCCCCATCCGGAGCCCCGCTCCGCCCCTGGAGATTCCCATGCGTTCCACCTTGCGCACCTTCACCGTGCTGGCGCTGCCCCTGGGTCTCACCGCCCTGGCCCTCAGCGTGGCCTGCGGCGGCAGTTCCTCCGTCAGCTCCGCACCGCCCTCCACACCCATGGGCACGGCTTCCATCATCCTCACCGACGCCCCCTCGGATCAGTGGTCCGCCATCGAGGTGGTGGTGACCCAGGTGGCCTTCCTGAACAAGGCCGACCACACGAAGGAGGTCGTGGCCTTCCAGGGTGCCAGCGCCAAGATCAATCTGGTGGACCTGGACAGCGTGGGCGAGCTGCTGGCTTCGGCCCAGATCCCTGCGGGCACCTACGACGCCCTGCGCATCACCATCGATCCTTCCAGCGTCAACCTCGTGAAGGCCGACGGCACCGCGGTGGCTGCCAACCAGATCCATGTGCTGGGATCGAGCGTGCTGGTGGGGCTCAACGCCGATCTGGTGGTGACCGCCAACGGCAGCAATGCCGTGCAGCTCGACTTCGACCTGGCCCATCCGCTCTTCCTCGTGCAGCTGCCCGACGGAAGCTGGGCCATGAACCTGCAGGTGAGGCACCGGCCCAATGCGAACGGCATGATGGGCATGACCCAGCTGATGTTCCGCCACCGCAAGGGCACCGTGGTTTCCGTGGGGGCCTCCAGCTTCGTGCTCCACACCGACAGCGGGAACGACCTCACGGTGAACGTGGATGGCGGTAGCTGGTTCTTCGATGCCGACGCCCGGACGCAGGGCAGCTTCGCGGGGCTCGCGACCGGCAAGCACGCGCTGATCTCCCTGCGCATGCAGTCCGACGGCAGCCTCTGGGCCGTGCGGGTGTGGTACAGCGCCAGCGCCTTGTCCCCCTGGACGCCGGAGGGCCACCTCTACGGCGTGGACCGGGTCAACAACCGGTTGCTGATCAGCACCAGCACGGGTGCGCCCCGCGCCATCGCCATCGATTCCGATACCGCCTTCACCTATCGCACCAGCTTGAGCCTTGGCACCGGGACAGCCACCCTGGCGAATCTGTGGTCCGGCTTCAAGGTGCAGGTCCAGGTGAAGGATCCTCTGGCCACGCCCATGCACGCCCAGTCCGTGAACATCCAGCGGGCGGTGGATGGCGGGCAGATCAGCGCGGCGGACGCCACCCAGTTCACCTACGCCCACCCCATCGCCGGGGACCGCAGCTACGCCTATGCCAGCCCCTTCGCCTGGTGGTATGTCGGCTTCCCCGGCCTGCCCTCCACCAGCATCAGTGCCTTCGCCAGTGCCGTCACGGGTGCGGGGGATGTGCGGGTGCAGGGCGTGAGCGACCTGGTCTGGAACGGTGGCTCGGGCGCCTGGACCGCCAGCAACGCCATCTTCCTGCCCGTGGCCCTGCCCCAGGGGACCATCAGCGGCTCGTACAGCGGCGGCCAGCTGGGCTTCACCTTCACCAATTCCACGGGCACCAGCCAGACGATCCCGGTCAGCCTCAATACCACGGTCGGCATGCAGCCCGCGGTGCTGGAAGTGGCCAACCAGTCCGGTGTGGTGACCGTGTCGCCCATCGCCGTGACCGCCTGGCCCACCAAGCTCGTCTCCCCCGCCAAGGCCCGCGTGGCCGTGGTGCCCAAGCCCGACGGCAGCTTCGCGGCCTATGCGGTGGTGGTGTTCACCGGGTTCTGAGGCTTTTTGATTCACTCCAGAACAGAAGCGGCGCCAAAGCGCCGCTTCTGTTCTGGAGATCAAGAAAAAGCGGTCATGGCTCCCACCGTGAAGCCGGGGTGGCGGTCCATCAGGGGGCGGGGCGGGGGTACGTGCTGAATCTGGGTGAACCCGGCGTGGCTCAGGGCCTGCTCCCAGGCTTCCGGGGTGAGGAAACCATGGCGGGGACGCCACCGGGGATCGAGCTTCACACCGGTGAAGGCCTTGATGAAATTGAAGAAGAATTCCAGGTAGAGGGGGGTGTCGAGGCTGGGTTTCAGGCACTCGCCGACGACGAGCCGGCCCCCGGGCTTCAGGTGGCCGCGGAGGTCGCGGAGCGTGGCCTCGAGATCCTGGGCCACATGCAGCACGTTGATGCCCACGATGGCGTCGAAACTGGCGGGGGCGATGTCCTGGGTCTCCAGGGGCCGGTTCAGGTCCAGGGCCTGGAAGATGAGTGGCAGGCCCGGTGCAGCGGCGCCCAGGTTCCGTTGGGCCCGCCGCAGGAAGGTGGGGGCCACGTCCGTGAACCGGTACTCGGCGATGCGGCCCAGCCAGCCTTGCTCGGCGCCCAGTTGAGCCACCAGCTGGGCGAAGGACCCGGCCCCGCCCCCCAACTCCAGCACCCGGGCACCCGTGGGCAGGCCCTCGCGGAGGGCCAGCAGGGTCAGCAGGTTGTTGGGGAAGTAGCCCAGGTTCCCGTTGCGGAAGAAGGCCAACCAGAGGGGAAACAAGGCCAGATCGAAGAGCAGGGCGTCGCCGTCCTTGCCTTCGGTGAAGAAGGGCCGGATGTGCGAACGCACGCCATCCAGGAGATCGAAGTTGGCGGCATGGCCCGGGGCCTCGAGCTCTGCGGCCTCACGGATGTCCGCCAGATCAAGGTCGGGGGCCCCCTGGAGGACGTAGCGTCCATCCTCCTCCACGAGCATGTTCTCCGTGGTGAGGAAGGGCAGCATCCAGGCCAGGGGCTTGCGGACTTGCGGGGGCAGGCCTTCGCAGAGGCTGTCGAGCGTGACGCCGCTTCTCAGGCGGGCCTCCCAGCCCAGGTCGAACAGCAGCAGGAGGCAGATGCGGGCAGTGTACAACTCCGAGGCCCGGTGCAGGACCAGGAAGGGCCGGGTGAAAAGGGGCGCGATCTCAGGCCCCAGGGAGCCCAGCAAGTCGAGGCCTGGAGGTGCCTCGATGGGGCCGAGGCGCTCGGTCATCAGTCCATCATCTCGCTGATGCTCCGTCCCCCGTGGATGCGGAGGATGGCGTCGCCGAAGAGGGCGGCCGTGGAGAGCACCCGCAGGTTGGGCAGGGCCTTGGCGCGGTCGGGCGGGACGGGAATGCTGTCGGTCACCACCAGTTCGTCCAGATCGGCGGAGGTCAGCATCTCCACGGCATTGCCGGAGAACACGGGATGGGTGACGCCCACGCGGACCGTGCGGGCGCCGAACTCGCGCAGGATGCGGGCCGCCTCCTTGATGGAGCCGCCGGTGGCGATCTCGTCGTCGTAGATGATGGCGTCCTTCCCTTTCGCATCCCCGATGAGGGCCACGCTCTGGGCCTTCTCGGAGTCGTCGAAGCGGCGCTTGTCGATGATGGCCATGGGTACGGACAGCCGCTTGGCGAAATGGCCTGCGAACTTGGCGGCCCCGGCGTCCGTGGCCACCACCACGGCGTTCGAGAGGTCCTTGCTCTTGAAGTAGTTCGTGAGGGTGGGCGTGGCCAGCAGCTGGTCCGCGGGCTTGCGGAAGAAGCCCAGGATCTGGGGGGCGTGCAGGGTCATGGTGAGCACCCGATCCGCCCCGGCGGTTTCCAGCAGGTCGGCCACCAGGCGGGCCGTGATGGAGATGCGCGCCTCGTCCTTCTTGTCACTGCGGGCGTAGGGGAAGTAGGGCAGCACGGCCGTGATGCGGGCGGCGGACGCGAACTTCAGCGCGTCGATGAGGATCAGCAGTTCCAGCAGGTTGTCGCTGACGGGCGGACAGGAGGTCTGGATCACGAAGACATCCGACTCGCGGACGTTCTCCTCGATCTTCACCTTGATGTTCTCGTTGGAGAACCGGGTGACCTTCAGCTTTCCGAGGGGCATGCCCATGTGCGTGGCGATACCCCTCGCCAGGTCCGGGTGGCTGCTCCCGGAAAAGACCTTCATCTCGCCGAACATGGATCCCCCGATCTCGCCCCAAGTGTAGCCGAGCGGCCGGGTCGTGGTCGTCACATGGAATAGCAGGAAATGCGTGGACAGGATTAACAGGATGAAAAGATGGATTAACAGGATTAAGGATGGCGAGGCTCGAATTCTGTTAACCGATTATCGGCCACACTCAGCCGGTAAAGCCTTCAACCGCGAATGCCGCGAATCGCCCTGCGGGCGCGCGAATGGCGGCCAGACATGCTTCCGCCTCCGCTCAAGGGGCGGGTCCGCCGGCTCTCAAAGGACGGCAGAACCGCCCCTTGAGCGGCCAGCCACGTGTGGCGCGGCTGGGGGCCGGAGGCCCTGGCGGCCAGAACCCGCTGCATTCGCGGCCATTCGCGCCATTCGCGGTTCCAAGTATTGTCTAACCAACCTCAGGCTGAGCCACGCCGATAATCAGGTTCTGTTAATCCAGTCTTCAATCCTGTTAATCCTGTCCCAGCTTTTTAGACCCTGCCGCCGCCGACCCGCTCGATGCGGGCGCCCACGCCCTGGAGCTTCTTTTCGAGGCCTGCATAACCGCGGTCCAGGTGGTAGATGCGGTCCACGATGGTCTCGCCCTTGGCCACGAGGCCGGCGATGACCAGGGCGGCGCTGGCGCGGAGGTCCGTGGCCATGACCGTGCAGCCGGTCAGGTCCGCCGGGCCCGCCACGATGGCCGTGTGGCCGTCCGTGCGGAGGTTGGCGCCCAGGCGCTCCAGTTCCATGGCGTGCTGGAAGCGGTTCTCGAAGATGCCCTCGTTGATGACGCTGATGCCGCAGGCCTGGGTCATGACGGCCATCACCTGGGCCTGCAGATCGGTCGGGAAGCCGGGGAAGGGCAGGGTGGTGACATCCTTCGAGCGCAGCTTCTGGCCGCCTTCCCGCTGGATGCGGAGCTGGCGGCCCTCCTGACCCTCGCGCTCCGTGATGACGCAGCCCGTCCGTTCCAGCAGGTCCAGCAGGGCGCGCAGGTGCGCGGGTTCGCAGCGGTCCAGCACCACGTCACCGCAGGCGGCGGCCACGGCGCAGAGGTAGGTGCCGGCCTCGATGCGGTCGGGGATGACGGCGTGCTCGCAGCCGTGGAGCCGCTCACTGCCGGTGATGGTGAGGGTGCCCGTGCCGATGCCCTCGATCTGGGCGCCCATCTTCACGAGGAGCTGGGCCAGGTCGCCGATCTCCGGCTCCTGGGCTGCGTTCCGCAGGATGGTGGTGCCCTCCGCCAGGGCCGCAGCCATGAGGATGTTCTCCGTGGCGCCCACACTGACCTTCTCGAAGGCGTGGTCGATGGCCTTGAGCCGGCCCTTCACCGAGGCATGGATGTAGCCGTGGCTGAGCTCGATCACCGCACCCATGCGCTCCAGGGCCTCCAGGTGCAGGTTCACGGGCCGGGCGCCGATGGCGCAGCCGCCGGGCAGGCTCACGGTGGCCTTGCCGAAGCGGGCCAACAGGGGCCCCAGCACCAGGATGGAGGCCCGCATGGTCTTCACCAGGTCGTAGGGCGCCTTGGGCTCCTCGCTGCCGGCACAGGCCAGTTTCGCGGTCAGCTCGAAGCCTTCACCTTCCGGTTCCAGCGTGGCTTCCGTGCCCAGGGCCTGGAGCACCTTGACCATGGTGCGGATGTCCGCCACGGCCGGCAGGTTGGACAGCACGACGGCATCCGGCGTCAGCAGGGCCGCCGCCAGACAGGGCAGGGCCGCGTTCTTCGCCCCCGACACCCGGATGCGCCCCCGCAGGGGATGTCCACCTTGGATCACCAGTCGGTCCATCGAAGCTCCAGCCCTCTAGCGTAGCCCAAGCGGGGCGTTCGGACGCCCACCCCGCGACGGGAGCCGCGGGGTGGGCCATGCGCTCTGGGGGTGGCCGGTTCGGAGGGGACCCCTCACTTCTGGCGGGTGTAGGTGATCTCCATGGTCTTGAGCTCTTTCCCGCCCCGGTGTTCGTACCACTCCATGATGTGGGAATCGTCGCTCAGGATCTTCACGGTCTGGCGGACCTTCACGGTCGTGCCCGGCTTCATCGCGTCGACCATGTCGCCCTTGTAGGTGAAGGTCTTGGAGGCGGGGTCGTAGGTTCCCGTCATGAGCATGATGGAGGTGCCCATGTTGTCGGCCCAGGTGGCGGTGAAATGCTTGGCCACGTTGTCATAGCCCGTGAGCCCGAGCCCCGGAAGGACATGCCGCCGAAGGTGCCCTTGTACTCCCCCTGGATGAAGCGTCCGTCCATCAAGGACGTGTAGACCGCGGAGCCCGTGGAGGTCTCCGGCGGGGTCCCGGGTTCCATCCACATTTTGGTGGCGAAGGTCCACTGGCCGGTGAGCCCGGCGAGAAGCTTGTGGTTCGAGCCCGGCGTGGCGGCCTTCTGCCAAGCCTCCATCATCGCCTGCTGAGCGGCCGTGGGCGCTTTCTCCTTCGCCTCCTGGGCCAGGAGCGGCAAGGCCATGGCCATGGTGAGGGCGGCCAAGATGCGCGTGAAGAGATGCTGCAGGGACATGTGAGCCTCCTACAAGATGCTCGGTACGAGCGGAGGGATACCGTACCACAGTCAAGAAAAAGTAAATTAATTTCGATGAGATGGCGTTTTTTTCGTCATTTATGAACCTGTCCAGCGGGTTGCGCGGGCGGGATCGTCCTTCGCCGGCGTGGGCTCGGCGGTGGGCGCCCGCTTCAGAGGATGCGCCCCCGCAGGGCTCCGGCGGGCAATGGCCCCCAGGAACGCCCATCCTGGCTGTCGGGCCGGTTGTCGCCGAGGACCAGGTAGCCATCACCGCAGCCGGTCCGGCCCTGGCCGCCGCGTTCGGGGTGGACGACCCAGGGTTCTTCCTGGCGCTGGCCGTTGATCCAGAGGTCCGGGCCCTGCCATTCGACGGTGTCACCGGGGAGGCCCAGCACCCGCTTCACGGAGGATCCGTGCGGTCCTTCCACCACCCAGACCTCACCCCGCCGGGGGGCATGGCTGGCCCAGGCCCGCAGGACCCAGCACAGGTTGCCATCGCGCAGCGCCGGTTCCATGCTGCGCCCGGAGACGCGGGTAGGGTGCAGCACGGCGAGGGGTGCCAGGGGCAGGACCAGGGCGGCGAGGGGGATCCAGGGCTTCACGGGTGGACGGCCATCCGCCGTCCCCGTCCATCCGTCAGGGCCACTTCCTTGAGGCGGGCGGGGGCGGGGACGAAGGGGGCCAACTCGGCCAGCAGGCGCCGGGCCAGGGCCAGGGGGCCGTCCAGGCCCAGATCCGAGAGGAGCTTCCCCTGGAGGGGGGCGAGGCTGCGGTCCAGGGCGGCCTCCAGATCGCGGAAGTCCACCACCACGTCGAAGCCGTCCAGGCCCTGCCGGGCGGCCACCACCTCCACCATGTAGTCGTGGCCCTCCCAGGTGTCGCCGGTCCGGAAGACCACCGACAGGGGGCGGGTCACGGCGGCTTCAAACATCAGGGGGGAATCGGGACTCAAGGCGGGCTCCGGAAACTGACTCCAGGTCGGGCCTTCAGTTTGTCATGGCCATGGCTACACTGTCCCTTCGACCGCATACCTGATAACTGGGTGAGACAATGCAGAGGCCCGCAGCCCCTCGCTGTGGCCCCGCATTGAACGCTGACTGCTGGGAGGGACCGCCATGAAGGCCCTGGAAATCGCGCTGTTCTGGATCATGACGCTCACTGCGGCCGGGTTCTTCGCCTGGACCATCCGCCTGCGGATCGCCACCATGCAGGCCGGCCTGCCGGACAATCGTTTCGATCAGCCCTGGGTGCGCCTCAAGGGCGTCTTCACCCTAGCGCTGATGCAGAAGCGCATGGTTCGCGACAAGTACGCGGGCTTCTACCACATCCTCATCTTCTGGGGCTTCTGCGCCCTGGCCCTGCGTTCCATCGGACTGGTGGTGGAGGGGCTCTTCCCGGCCTTCCACATGACCGAGGCCCTGGGCGTCTTCGGCTACGGCTACCAGACCACCAAGGATGTGTTCGAGGTACTGGTGCTCCTGGGCCTGGGCCTCGCCACCTTCCGGCGCCTGGCCGCCAAGCCCTGGCGCCTGGAAAACTCCTGGGATGCGTGGGCGACGCTGAGCCTCATCGGCGGCCTGATGATCACGGATCTGCTGGCGGACGGCGCCTTCATCGCCCTGTACAAGCCGACCTGGGCGGCCTGGTCCCCCGCGGGTGTGGCCGTGGCGGGTTGGCTGGGCGGGCTGAGCCAGACCGGCCTGGTGGTGCTCTACAAGGCCATGTGGTGGCTGCACCTGGCGACCCTCTACTTCTTCGCCAATTTCCTGCCCTACTCCAAGCATTTCCATGTCTTCACGTCGCTCTTCAACATCTACTTCCGCGAGCTGGAGCCCCAGAAGAACCTGAAGCCCATGGATATGGAGGCCGAGCACTTCGGCATCAACAAGATCCAGGACTTCACCTGGAAGCAGATGCTCGATTTCTACACCTGCGTGGAATGCGGGCGCTGCCTGGAGAACTGCCCCACCACGCTGACCGGCAAGCCGCTGCGTCCCAAGGATTTCGGGACGGACCTGCGCGACTACCTGAAGGCCACGCCCCTGGAGCAGATGGGCCAGGACAAATCCGTGCCCGAAGATCGCCTGCTCATCGGCGGCCCGGTGCCCGAGGGCTCCTACTGGAAGCGCGATGACGAGGTGGCCCCCTGGAGCAAGGCACAGCTCGAAGGCTGGATCAGCCAGGACACCATCTGGGCCTGCACCAGCTGCGGCTACTGTGAATGGGCCTGCCCCCTGCAGATCAGCTTCGTGGACAAGATCATCGGCATGCGGCGCTACCTCACCCTGGAGGAGAGCAACTTCCCCGCCGAGGCCCAGGTGGCCTTCAAGGGCATGGAACGCCAGGGCAATCCCTGGAACCTGGCCCAGGCCGATCGCGCCAAGTGGGCCGAGGGACTCAAGGTGCCCACCGTGGCCGAGAACCCCGACGCCGAGTACCTCTTCTGGGTGGGTTGCGCCGGCTCCTACGACGCCGCTGGCCAGAAGGTCTCCCAGGCCCTGGTGAAACTGTTGAAGGCGGCCGACGTCTCCTTCGCCATCCTGGGCACCGAGGAGAGCTGCACCTGCGAATCTGCCCGGCGCCTGGGGAACGAGTATCTCTTCCAGTCCGCCACGGAAGCCAACATCGAGACCCTCAAGGGCCACGGCGTGAAGAAGGTCGTCACCAACTGCCCCCACTGCCTCAACACCCTGAAGAACGAGTACCCGGCCTTCGGCGGCGACTTCGAGGTGGTGCATGGCACCGAGCTGGTGGCGAAGCTGATGTCCGAAGGCAAGATCAAGCTCGAGCAGACCGTGGATGTGGACCTCACCTACCACGATCCCTGCTACCTCAGCCGCATCAACGGCCAGGTGGAGGCTCCCCGCGCCATCCTCGACGCCATCCCCGGCGTGAAGCTCACGGAGATGGAAAAGCACGGCGAGGCCACCATGTGCTGCGGGGCCGGCGGCGGCCGCTTCTGGCTGGAGGAGCACTTGGGCAAGCGCGTCAACCACGAGCGCTTCGAGCAGGCCCTGGCAACCAAGGCCACCACCATCGCCGTGGGTTGCCCCTTCTGCAACGTCATGTTGAACAACGCGGCTGGTGAAACCAACCATGAAGGCATGACCACCACGGACGTGCTGGAGCTGGCGGCGAAGGCGCTGAAGGCATAGTTGGTTTTCCTGCTGCAAGACGGGGCGCCTTTGGCGCCCCGTCTTGCAGTTAGCTGGCTTTGCCAGCTAGATCTTCTGTTCGACAGAGAATTAAGATTCCAGTCCGTATAAAGTGCCCTCTATTGGCTTATTTTTAGGCTCATATCTTCTTTTTGGAATCGATTTTCTTGGTTCGAGCTTTCACTGAACTACCGGTCTTGGCTATACCGCTCTTCTTCGTGGCAGTCTTGATGGCGGCTTCCTTCTTCTTTCTTTCGATCGCCAATTCGGGTAGCTCGCCAGTATCTTTAGCGCCGACCTGAATAGTGCGATCGATCCACGCGACTCTTAATCGATGAGGCACTTTGTCACCAAGCCGTTGAACTACATGATGTGGGTTGTACACGAGGACCCACTGAAAATCGTGATCAGTACCGCCCTGATAGTCGATAAAGCCTAGTTGTTTCAATTGCCGCATGCGCTTTCGCCAGGTATCCACGGCGCGCTCTCCAGTGAATCCTGTCTCGGATGCCATTTGCTTCTCGCTTGCAAGTTCGACAATTCCAGGAAAAAAAAGACGACACCATATGGTGAGGTATGTCATCCCCGCAGGCTGACCCTTCTTGCTCAGGCAATCAATGATGTTCATGAGATACGCCATCGTCCGAGGCATGGTGGTGAAACCAGATGCCTTCTTGCGATCCCACAGAAACTCCTCGGACAGGTCCGGCCAAAGTGCTGCCTTCATTTCCTTCGCGCGGAGTTCCATCTTGGTAGCTCGGGCTTTTCCTTGCTTGGCGTTCAATACGTCTGTCATGGATGGGCCTCGTAGGAGAAGGGCTCGGGACCGAACTGTGGAGGTCCGGGTTGATCGCCGTGCTCGTCAGCCAGATAGGATTTGGAGGCCCCGTCTGTCGGCATCAACTTGTCCCGAGCTGGCTTAAATTGTCGGTGATGGGATGAGGCTAAGCCATGACTCATCACCATCGATGCATCAAGACACCGTGCACGAACAGCGACGTTTGATCCTTCAAAAAGGGTTGAATCACTCATTATGATGACTTTAATTGAGTGATTTAGCGCAGGTAAGGTCTAAGAATGACCATGGATGGGGCTTTTTTCGCAAGTGCTCCGTGCTCTTCAGTAATCCCTCTGTGCTCGCATTGTGCTGCATGGTGCTCCACGTGATCTTGGGGTTATGGGAAGGGGGCGTCCATGATGCCCCCTCTTGTCGTCAGCCGGCAACCCCTGCGATGAGTGGGTCCTCAAAGCAGCCGTTCAGCGCTTCGGCAGGTGGTCCTTCAGCAGGTTCCGGGTTTCTCGCAGCATGGCGGCGGTGTCGTCCCAGCCCAGGCAGGCATCGGTCACGGAGCAGCCGTAGCGCAGGGTGGCGAGATCGGCTGGGATGGGCTGGCTGCCCTCCTCCAGGAAGCTTTCCACCATCATGCCGACGATGGAGCGGTTGCCTCGCAGGATCTGGTGGGCGCAGTCCTGGAGGACCAGGGGCTGGAGCCGGGGGTTCTTGTGGCTGTTGGCGTGTGAGCAGTCCACCACGATGTTCTCGGGCAGGCCCGCCTTGCGCAGGGCGGTCTCGGCGAGGGCGATGCTGACGGTGTCGTAGTTGGGGCGTCCGCCGCCACCGCGCAGCACCAGGTGGCCGTGGGCGTTCCCCCGGGTGCGCACGATGGCCGCCGAACCCTGGTCGTTGAGGCCCAGGAAACTGTGGGGCCGGGAGGCCGAAAGGATGGCGTTCACGGCGGCGGCCAGGTCGCCGTCCGTGGCGTTCTTGAAGCCCACGGGGGTGGAGAGGCCGCTGGACATCTCGCGGTGGGTCTGGGATTCGGAGGTCCGGGCCCCGATGGCCGTCCAGGCGATGAGATCGCCGATGTACTGGGGCGTGTTGGGGTCCAGGGCCTCCGTGGCCGTGGGCAGGCCGACCTCCCCGATGCGGAGCAGGAACTCGCGGGCCTTGCGCATGCCCTCCTCGATGTGGAAGGAATCGTCCATGCGGGGGTCGTTGATGAAGCCCTTCCAGCCCGTGGCGGTGCGCGGCTTTTCGAAGTAGACCCGCATCACCAGCAGGAGCGTGTCCGAGACTTCGTCGGACAGGGCCTTGAGCCGTTGCGCGTAGTCGAGCCCGGCGACCGGGTCGTGGATGCTGCACGGCCCCACCACCACCATGAGGCGGGGGTCCTCCCGGGTCAGGATGCGCTGGAGATCCCGGCGGCCGCCGGCCACGATCTCAGCCACGGCGTCCGGGACGGGCAGGGCCGCGTGAACCTCCGCCGGGGAGGGCATCCGGTCGAACGAATCAATGTTGAGGTTTTCGAGGGCCTGGTGGGTCATGGCGGGACCTTCCGGAAGAAAAAGAAAAACCCCGATTCCTGGGGGGGATCGGGGTGGTCAGTGGGATGTTCCAGGATGTCAGGCTGGACCCTCGCCGTGCCACACACGATCCGTGCGCGGGAACCAATAATAGGTGTGGAAGCGGGGCGTCATGGGAGGTCCAGGGTGTTCCATCCTGGACCGGGGGAAGCGGGTTCGTCAAGGCGCAGGCCGGCAGGGTGCAGCCGGGACGGAAGATCCCGGGGGCCCAGGCATCAGACATGGCATCAATGGTGTTTTTTTAATATCGAACATCATAATTAACATGCGCTTGGATTGACCATCTGCTTGGACTAGGCTGGGGGTCTTTCCCGGGAGCAGCCATGGATCGTCGCACCCTTCTTGGAACCCTCGCGGCCGGGGCCGTGGGCGCCGGACTGCATGCCAAGGGCCTGGGCGCCGGCCCCGCCGAGGTGAAGCCCGCCGGAAACCCCCTGGCGGATTACGCCCCTCACGCCTTCGACTTCGGCACGGGGCTGACCGGCCTCGGCAAGGAGCTGCTGGCCGAACACCTCACCCTCTACAAGGGCTACGTCACCCGCACGAATGCGCTTCTGAAGGAGGTGCTCGCCGCGGAGAAGGAGGGCAAGGCCAGTCCGATGGTGCAGGAACTCCGCCGGCGCCTGGGCTTCGAGTTCAGCGGCATGCGCCTGCACGAGCTTTATTTTGAGGCCCTCTCCAACAGCGCCGCCAAGCCCAGCGCGACGCACCCGCTCCACCTGGCCATCGCCGCCACCTGGGGTTCCTTCGAGGCCTGGTGGGGTGCGTTCAAAGCCACCTGCACCATGCCGGGCATTGGTTGGGGCGCCCTCCTGAAGGACCCCGCCACGGGCCGACTCATGAACGCCTGGTTTCAGGACCATGAGAACGCCGTGGCCGTGGGTACCCAGGCGCTGCTGGTCGTGGATGTGTGGGAGCACGCCTACGTGAAGGACTACGGCGCCACGGGCCGGGCCAAGTACGTGGACGCCGTGAAGCCCCTCATCGATTGGCGCGTGATCGAGAAGCGGTTCTGATCCCCTCGCGCTCAGAGGGAAGGAGCTTCGGGTTTCAGTCGAAGTGGTTAATACAAAATTGTCGAGATGATTGATTTATTGTACAATTTTGTAAGATCTCACTGGAGCCCCCATGGCCGCCTCGGAGGACGCCCTCCATCTCTCGCCCCTGCTGGAGCTGAGCCAGGCCCTGGCGGCTTCCGATATCCGGGCCTCCCTGCCGCGGGTCCTGGAGATCCTGGCGGAGGCTTTCGGAGCGCTGAACGGCGCCATCCTGCTGGCGGACGAAGAGGGGACGGCCCTCCGGATCGAGGCGGCCCGCGGCCTGTCGAGCCAGGGGGTGGCGCGGGCCCGCTACCGCGTGGGGGAGGGCATCAACGGGCGGGTGCTGGCCAGCGGCAAGGCCATCGTGGTGCCCCAGGCCAGCCAGGAGCCGCTGTTCCTGGACCGCACCGGCGTCCTGAAGGAGCAGAAGCGGAAGAAGTCGGACATGTCCTTCTTCTGCATCCCGGTGTTCCTGGACCGGAAGACGGCGGGAACCCTCTGCCTCACCGTGCCCTATGACCGCAACAGAGACTTCGACCGGGACACCAAGCTCCTCCAGATCGCGGCCTCCATGGTGGGTCTGGCCATGAAGGTGGCGAAGCTCGTGGCGGCCGACCGGCAGCGGCTGGTGGAGGAGAACCAGCAGCTCCGGCTGGAGCTCCGGGAGCGCTACGACCTGCACCACCTCATCGGCCACAGCCATGCCATGCAGCGGGTCTACGAGGCCGTGGCCCAGGCGGCGCCCAGCAGCACCACGGTGCTCATCCGCGGCGAGTCCGGCACCGGCAAGGAGCTGGTGGCCCACGCCCTCCACTACAACTCGCCCCGGGCGGACAAGCCCTTCGTGAAGGTGAACTGCGGAGCCCTCCCGGAGACCCTCATCGAGTCGGAACTGTTCGGCTACGAGCCCGGCGCCTTCACGGACGCCCGCCAGCTGAAGAAGGGCCGCTTCGAGCTGGCCCATGGCGGCACGCTGTTCCTGGACGAGGTGGGCGAGCTGTCCCCGGCCACCCAGGTGAAGCTGCTGCGGGTCCTCCAGGAACGGGAGTTCGAGCGCCTGGGCGGCGTGCGGCCCGTGAAGGTGGATGTGCGCCTCCTGACCGCCACCAACCGGAACCTGGAGGCGGCCGTGAGGGCCGGCACCTTCCGGGAGGACCTCTACTACCGGCTGCATGTCTTCGAGATCTTTATGCCGCCCCTGCGGGAGCGTCAGGCGGACATCCTGCTGCTGGCTGACCACTTCGTGGAGAAGATCGCCGCGGCCCAGGGCAAAGATGTCCGCCGCATCTCCACCTCGGCCATCGACATGCTGGCGGCCTACCACTGGCCTGGCAACGTCCGGGAGCTGGAGAACGCCATCGAACGGGCCATCCTCGTCTGCGAAGGCGGGGTGATCCACGCCCATCACCTGCCGCCCTCTCTCCAGACCGCCGAGGTTTCCGGCACCGTGCCGGGGGCGGCATTGGGCGACGCTGTGGCCGCCTTCGAGCGGGACCTGCTGCAGGATGCCCTGAAGTCGGCCCGGGGGAACCGCTCCCGCGCCGCCCGGCTCCTGCAGACCACGGAACGCATCCTGAACTACAAGATCCAGAAGTACGGGCTGGAGCCGGAGCGGTTCCGGTCATCCTGAAGCATTAAGCTACAAAATTGTTATTTTTATCTAGATTGGTTACATTTTTGTCAATTCAATTTGGTCAAAATTCGATCATTCCATGTAGTTTAAATTAAATGATTTCATTTTTTACATATATTCAACTTGCGGTTTTCCTAATAGGCATGTTCCCTGCTCTCTCTTTTGGGCACAAGGGATCGATGGTCGGTCCCTGCACTCAAGGAGGATCGGAACGGATCGTGGCCTGGCCCGTCCTAACGGATTCCCACGGCAAAGGCCACACCGATCCCCCGCCCGATGAAGGAGGATCTCCCATGAACCGCCGAACCCTGTACAGGGTCCTCGCGGTGGTGGTGGCCCTGGCGGCCATGTCCCCACTGCTCATCGATCCCGACGGCGGCATCCAGCAGATCCCTTCCTGTGCCGGGGGCATTCCGTCACTGCTCCTGGGCTCCCCCCTCCCGCACTGACTTCCATCCCCATTCTCGATGTCGCCAGGGACTGCCAAGTCCCCCGGGATGGCTCTACCCCGGTTTTCTGGCCCTTTTCCCGATTCCGGGTGCAAACCCGGACTTTCTCCTTCCTGGAGCACGTCATGCACCTTCTCAGGGCCCTTCCACTGCTCGCCTCCATGGCAGCCCATCTCGCGGCCCAGAGTCCGGCACCGTCGCCTGCACCAGCGACGCCACCCCCTTCTCCCGCCATCCTGGGGTTCGCCTTGACCGGTTCGGCCACCCTTGGCTCCCAATACATCTTCCGTGGCCTTACCCAGACGAACGGGAAGCCCACTGTTCAGGCCGAGCTGGATCTGGTCCACCCTTCGGGGTTCTACCTCAGCACCAGCCTCAGCAACATCTCCTGGTTCACCGACCAGAACGCGGGCGTCGCCAGCGCGCCCACCTCCCTCGGTTCGCCCGGCGCGGTGGGGGCACCCCTTTATGTCGCAGGCAAGGTGAACTCCGCCGGGGTGGAACTGGATCTGTTCGGCGGCTACAAGTGGGGCTTCGCCAAGGACTGGACCC
>Ga0255338_1002400_pt1 | contig 27659 bp, 33 predicted proteins | sample MeOH1_35cm_T4_19_FD_203715 | JGI IMG/M metagenome (GOLD analysis project Ga0255338, IMG submission 203715) | Sandy soil microbial communities from University of British Columbia, Vancouver, Canada - MeOH1_35cm_T4_195 | ecosystem: Engineered > Artificial ecosystem > Sand microcosm > Unclassified ...
TACATGCGCCTGCTGTGGGCGCGCGTCGGCGTGCCCTACTCGCCGGCGACCGGCCTGCCGATCGAGAGCCAGACCGTCTCGCAGATGGTCGACCGCGTGCTGGCGCTGCCCGAAGGCACGCGCATCTACGTGCTGGCGCCGGTCGTGCGCGGCCGCAAGGGCGAGTACAAGAAGGAGCTCGCCGACTTCCTGCGCAAGGGCTATCAGCGCGTGAAGATCGACGGCGCCTTCCACGAGATCCAGGAGGTGAAGCCGCTCGACAAGAAGTTCACGCACGACATCGACGTCGTCGTCGATCGCCTTGTCGTCAAAGGCGATATCGGCACGCGGCTCGCCGACTCTTTGGAGCAGAGCCTCAAGCTCGCCGAAGGCCTCGCCGTGGTCGAGCTGGCCGACTCCAAGGCCTCCGGCGCGACCGCCAACCGCGGCCGCAACGCCAATGCCGAGCGCCTGATCTTCTCCGAGAAGTTCGCCTGCCCGGTCTCCGGCTTTACCATTCCGGAGATCGAGCCGCGGCTGTTCTCGTTCAACAACCCGTTCGGCGCCTGCCCGGAATGCGGCGGCCTCGGGTTGGAGCAGCACATCGACGCGGACCTGGTCATCCCCGACAAGGACGCCAAGGTCGGCAAGGGCGCCATCGCGCCGTGGTCGAAGTCGTCGTCGCCGTATTACACGCAGACGATGGAAGCGCTCGGCAAGCACTACCGCTTCACGCTCGACACCAAGTGGAAGGACCTCGGCAAGAAGACGCAGGAGGCGATCCTCTACGGCTCCGGCGACGACGAGATCAAGTTCGTCTACGACGACGGCATGCGCGGCTACACCACCAAGAAGCCGTTCGAAGGCGTCATCACCAATCTCGAACGCCGCTTCAAGGAAACCGAGAGCGAGTGGGCGCGCGAGGAGCTACAGAAGTATTTCACCGACGTGCCCTGCAAGGGGTGCGCCGGCGCGCGGCTCAAGCCCGAGGCACTCTGCGTCAAGATCGACGGCAAGAACATCTCGGAAGTCGCCGAGCTCTCCATCCGCAAGGCCGGCGAGTGGATCGTCGAGCTGCCGAAGGCGCTGACGCCGAAGCAGATGGAGATCGGCGCGCGCATCCTCAAGGAGATCCGCGACCGCCTGAAATTCCTGATCGACGTCGGGCTGGATTATCTCACCCTCGCCCGCGCCTCCGGCACCTTGTCCGGCGGCGAGAGCCAGCGCATTCGGCTGGCCTCGCAGATCGGCTCCGGCCTCACCGGCGTGCTCTACGTGCTCGACGAGCCGTCGATCGGCCTGCACCAGCGCGACAACGCGCGGCTGCTCGAAACCCTCAAGCGCCTGCGCGACCTCGGCAACACCGTCATCGTCGTCGAGCACGACGAGGACGCGATCCGCATGGCCGACCACGTGCTCGACATCGGCCCCGGCGCTGGCATCCACGGCGGCCACATCATCGCCGCGGGCCAGGTGCCGGACCTCATCGCCGCGCCGCAAAGCTGGACCGGCAAATATCTCTCCGGCGAACTCGGCGTGCCGATTCCGGAGCGGCGCAAGCCCGATCCGCGCCGCGCCCTCAAGGTCGTCAACGCCCGCGGCAACAACCTGAAAAACGTCACCGCCGAGATCCCGCTCGGCCTGTTCACCTGCGTCACCGGCGTCTCCGGCGGCGGCAAGTCGACGCTGCTCATCGACACGCTCTACAACGCGGTCGCGCGCAAGCTCAACGGCGCCTCGCTGGCGCCTGCTCCGCACGACCGCATCGAGGGCCTGGAGCACATCGACAAGATCATCGACATCGACCAGTCGCCGATCGGCCGCACGCCGCGCTCGAACCCCGCGACCTACACCGGCGCCTTCACGCCGATCCGCGAATGGTTCGCCGCGCTCCCCGAAGCGAAAGCGCGCGGCTACGAGCCCGGCCGCTTCTCCTTCAACGTCAAAGGCGGCCGCTGCGAGGCCTGCCAGGGCGACGGCGTCATCAAGATCGAGATGCACTTCCTGCCCGACGTCTACGTCACCTGCGACGTCTGCAAGGGCAAGCGCTACAACCGCGAGACGCTGGAGGTGCTGTTCAAGGGCAAGTCGATCGCCGACGTGCTCGACATGACGGTGGAAGAAGCGCTCGAGTTCTTCAAGGCGGTGCCGCGCGTGCGCGACGTGCTGGCGCTCCTGCACCGCGTCGGCCTCGACTACATTCATGTCGGCCAGCAGGCCACCACGCTCTCCGGCGGCGAGGCGCAGCGCGTCAAGCTCGCCAAGGAGCTGTCGAAGCGCGCGACCGGCCGCACGCTCTATATCCTCGACGAGCCGACGACCGGGCTTCACTTCCACGACGTCGCGAAGCTGTTGGAGGTGCTGCACGAGCTCACCGACACCGGCAACACCGTCGTCGTCATCGAGCACAATCTCGAAGTGATCAAGACCGCCGACTGGGTGATCGACCTGGGGCCGGAAGGCGGCGACGGCGGCGGCGAGATCGTCGCGGCGGGGACGCCGGAGGATATTGTGAAGGTGAAGCGGAGTTATACGGGGCAGTATTTGAAGCCGGTGTTGGAGCGGAAGGAAGCGCCGAAGCGGAAGAAGGGGATGCAGGCGGCGGAATAGCTGGTGACAACTTAACTTATCTGGGTGGGCAGTAGCCTGCGCGATCAAATGTCCTCACGGATCACATTATCGCCGAATGATAGCTGCCCTTGTTGGAGCGGCAAGAAATTTAAGCGCTGTTGTCGCGGGGCGGTCGATTGGGAGCACATACTTAATGCAGGCGAAGATCATCGGCCCTATATGTCAATTCGTGGTCGAAATCTTCTTTTCATAACTGCGATAGCCGATGCGCTTGGCCTTGACAATATCGATGCTCCGCCATCGCTCCCGAGCTTCAAGAAAGCATTTACGCCCGAGGCCGTGCGGAAGATTTACGAGGCAGTGGTCGACATCTGGCCGGCAGATACAAATATCCGCGCACTGCTCGAAAAGTCTGGATCGGATGTTTCCGGTCTCTACATTGGCGACTATCACACCAGGTACCTAAGCCGAGCAATAGTTCGGCATTCAACATATGCGAACAAAATTCTACTCGTTGATCCGTTTCAGCACCCGCATGTCTTAGTCGACGAGTACAATCCACTGCTGAATCCTGCGCAGTACCGAACACAGACTCTTAAGAACGTGAATCTATACTTCTCACTTCTCCCTTGGATTGATGCTGGGATCGTAGAACTTATTCGAACGCCAGCGGACTTTGATCGAAAGTTGAACTTCGACTCATTCCGTCTTTCAGACCGCTTTAAGTCCATTCCCAAAGTGCGTGCGGCGCTGGACGCAAGCGCTAATGATCTCAAGTCGCGGCACTACAAAAACGAAATGCTCCATCAATCTTTGCTGAGCATGCCAGATGCGGTGATAAAGCGCGACATTCAGCGACTTGGTTTGGCGAAGGGCGCCTATACGGCAGAAGATTTCGTCCGTTATGTGCAGTCAAAACGAGACCAAGATCCTGACTTTCTCGAGCCCTTGGGAATGGGCAAGGATAACGCTCAATTGCATATGCTGTTTACTGGTGGGACATTTGATATGGCCCGGTTAAGTGCGCAAATGTCTCAATCTTATCTTTTCACCGATCTCGAAGTTCGTTGGGCGATGATCGAACATGATAGAAGAGAGCAACACGCAGAAAACTCCGTGTGGTCACCATTTGCCAAGGCAATGCAGAACGCTAAGCTTACTTATCTGAATAATCTCGACCTTACACACGCCCTTAGACTTCGCCAAGAAGGCCGATTGCTAAGTTTGCGTTCACTGCTAACAAGTGTTTGGGAGAAAGTGAGAGGTGACGATCCATTCGACGAGCAGGCAGCCGTTCATTTGGCTAACAATTTGACAGATGCTGTCAACGAGGCTGAAGCCGAATGGTTCGCTATAAAGAAGGACATAACTAAATACGGCGCAGGCGGTTTGGCAGCCGGTGCGGTCTCTGCTGGACCGATGATAGCAACTGGAAATGCGCTTTGGGCTGCGGCGGCTGCAGTCGCCGGAACAGCCGGGATGGCAATTTGGTCACGCTATCAAAACGCATCCTTTCTTAAGCGATATCCTGCAGCTTTCTTTATTGATCTGAAGGAGGATGATTGAGCCCGTAGCCCGTAGGGCGGATTAGCGAAGCGTAATCCGCCGTTCTGAAAGCTGTGTCGTCAACGCGGCGGGTTACGCCTTCGGCTAACCCGCCCTACAGCGCTCGAGTGGGGCGGCTGGACGGCGCAATACGCTTCGCTATTGCGCCCTACACCTTTGCTCCGCCGCCCTACCTCCTCTCCGCCGCCGCCAACAACTTCCCTACCTCCCCGCCATCGACCGCCTTCTTGATCTCCGCACCGAACCCCGCCTTCAGCCCCGCGCATTTGGATTGCTTGGCGAAGGCGACATACATCGCCGACGACAGCAGCTCCTTGCGCACGAACGAGATCTTGTCGGCGATGTTCAGCTCTTTGACCACGGTGCGGCCCGGATAAAGGCCGACGATCATGTAGTCGGCCTGTCCGGCGAGCAGCGCCGCAAAGGCCTTGTCGACGCCCGCGGCGCGCGCCACCGTGAGCTCTTTGGCCATGAAGGCATCGAATGTGTCGCCGTAGCTCTCGCCGGCATTGGTCACGCCTTTGCGGCCCTTGAGGTCGGTCCATTCGGCGTAGGCAAAGCCCGCGCCTTTGCGCACCACGATCGCCACCGGATCGACCATGAAGGGCGGCTCGATGAAGTCCATGTAGGCTGCGCGCGCGTCGTTCTTGTAAATGCCGAAGATCACGTCGGCCGCGCCGCTCTTCACCGCCGCCTGCGCCGCCTCCCACGAGCCGAAGTCTTTCGACTGCACGTCCTTGACGCCGAGCTTGGTGGCGATCCCGCTCACGAGGTCGGGCGCGGCGCCGATAATCTTGCCCTGCGCGGCCCAGGCGACCGGCGGATAGGAGGGATGCCCGGTGATCACCAGCGTGGCGCAAGCCTGTTGCGCCTGCGCCGCCGTGCCGAAGGGCGCCGGCGCTGCGAGCAACGACATGGCCAACAGCGGCAACGAGAGCCAAAACGCGGGACGCTTGTTCATCGCATGCTCCTGCACAGCCGGGAGGGCCGAAGCCGCGCCAGGGTTGGCGCGCTTCAGGCCGGACCGCGAGCATGCGCGGCGCCCGGTCTCGTCCGGGGGTAGCTGTGTACTAATCAGCAGGCCTGCTTGTCTCGACGCGAGAAGACGTTAATGGCCGGGACGAGCGCGTCGCCATGACAGATCAGGCCGCCAACGCTACCTATCTCTCATGCTCCGCATTGAAACCGAACGCGAGGAAGACGGCCGCTGGCTGGCGGAAGTGCCGGCCCTGCCCGGCGTGCTGAGTTATGGCGCGACGGATGTTGAAGCACGCGCCAAGGCTATGGCGCTGGCGCTGCGCGTGATCGCCGAGCGTGTCGAAATTGGCGCCGGCACAGCCGAGACAGGCTGAGCCGCGCCGCTACTCCACCTTCTCCTTCACGCGCCACAGCTGAAATCCCGTCAGCTTGAGCGCGGCTTCGATCTTGAAGCGGGAGAAATTATGCGGCGGCGATGCGCCGTTCTCGACGAAGCCATCCGGCGTCCATGGCTGGAATTGCTCAGGCAGCTTGGTGCCTTGCGCGTCGCCACTGAAGGCGGACAGGCCGTTGGCCTCGGACGTGAACATATAAAGACGCATGCTGGTAACTCCTTACAACCCGGTGGGCCGGGGGCCGCGCGGCGCGATCGGCTTGCCTTGGGCATCGAATTTCGGTTTCGGCTTCGGGGCCGGCAAAAGGCCTTCGCGGATCGCCTTCTTGCGCGCCAGCTTGCGGATGCGGCGCACCGCCTCGCCCTTCTCGCGCACCGTCTGCTCGGACGGCTTCTCGTAAAAGCGGCGGCGCTTGAGCTCGCGAAACACGCCCTCCCGCTGCATCTTCTTCTTGAGAACGCGCAGCGCCTGATCGACGTTGTTGTCGCGAACGAAAACCTGCATCCATCTGTGCTCCTGTTGAGGCGGGAGCCCAGACGCTTGGCGCAGCGTCTCGCTGTCTCTCAGCCACCGGCGCCTGTTGCATCAGCCGATGATGGAATCGAACCTAGGCGCTTTGGCGCGCAGTAGCGAGACTTAATGCGGGCAAGGGACTGGCTCCTTCGCACGCGTCCGCGCACGAAGGATTCAAATTCCCCCATCCTTCCCAGCCGCTTAGCGTTTTCAAAAATAACTTATCCCCAACTTCCCATACGGGCATATAATCCTCATGTCCGCTCCCATGAGGGACGCGAACCGGTTGCGCCGGCTCGTGGGGTTCGGACCGGCGCCCGCGGGCGTGCCTAGCAGGGCACGCCCCCGGGCGGCGTCGGGGCACCGCCCGGGGGCACTACGACCCCCCGCCGGGAGCCGGCTGACGGCGGGCCGCGATGAGCGGCTGCCGAAAGCGCGGACCGACGCCGGAAAGACGCCGGACGGCGCGCCGGAAGGCGCCACGTGGTCCGAAAGGACCGCGTGAGATTAAGGACCGTCGCGCTCTTTCGGCGCGCCGTCCCCTCGCCTGTTTCAGGCGAGGCCACCTGACGAAGCCTCGGGCGCAATCACGCGCCGCGAGAACGGTGGAGCTTGCTCAATGGGAACCGCAATCGAACCCTACCCGACGCCAAAGCGCTCGCGCGCACAAGCCGCGGCCAAGCCGCGCGGCATCCTCCCCGATCCGGACGGCCGCCTGCGCAAGCGCATCGAAAGGATCGCGCATCGTCTGCTCGATGCAGCGTCCGACCTGGTCGATCAGGTCGCCGCGCCGCCGCCCCCGCTGGATCCCATCGCGGTGGAGACGCAACGCCGGCAAGTCGCCAACACGATCGGCACCTGGCGTTTCTGCGCGCGCGATACGTGTCGGCGCGCGCGCTGTTGCCGGCGCGATCCGGCGACGTGCCTGCACACGGTGCTGCCGCTGATGCCGGGCGTGCTGGTCGGTCTGTTGCGAATGCACCGGCCGAAGCGCGGGCAAGCGTGACATGTGTATGCTGCTTCCCTCATCCGCCGCCGGTGAGCCGCCGCATAATATCCTTCACCGGATAGCCCGCCTTGCCCAATCCCTCGCGACACGTGAGCGTCGCCGGCAGGCTCTTCACCGTGTCCCAGGCGGTGCCCTTCAACAGCAATGTCATCGCGTGCAGGCAACTGCGCTTGTAGTTGGCGATCACCTTGTGATCGTCGACGACGTTGCGGCACAGCGTCTGGTCGTTGCCGGGCAATCGTCCGCACGTCGTCAGCATGTGCGCGCGCTCGTTCGGCTCGAGGCTGAGCAGCGAATACGCAACGGCGTGCCGTGCCGCGACAAAAGACACGGTGACGAACGCGCAAAGAATCACGGTGCGGATCACGGACGCCCCCACGTCCCCAATACACGCTATTATACACGTCATTTTTGGAAAAATGCCGCCGCTTTGACGACGCGCTTATCAAAGATCAAGACGACCAGCAGCGCAGTACCGATATTTTGTTTCACCCGCAACCGTTGCGCGCCGCAGCACATTTTGATCGGCATCCGCGTTTCAATTTCGTTGCCATCCGCAACTGACTACGCTCATCATTCGCATCGGCGGGCCTCCTTCGCGCACTTTAAGGCGGGCCCAGCGACAACGAGCGAGGACAACCTCGCCGCAAGGGGAAGAAACGGAAGGCTTGCCGATGCCAAGGGAAATTGGACTCCGGGCGCAGATCGCGCTGCTGCTGTTCACGACGCTCAACGTCGTCGTGTTCACCGTCGCGGTTTACATCGTGATGCTGTCGCCGACGCTCAACGAGCATGCCGGCTACTGGCTCACGCTCGCGATGGCGGCGAGCGTCCTCATCACCGCGCCGCTGGCGTGGTGCGCGGCCTCGTGCTGTCCCGTCCGGTTGCGCAAGAAGATCGTGGCGGAGCGCTCGCCGCTGTCCGACGCGCCCTCGCGCACGTTCTGACGTCAGGCGCGCCTCTCGCGACGCTATGCGAGACGAAGGGTGACGCGCCGTGCTATGAGCGCGTCATGCACCTTCTCCTGCGCGTCTTCCGATACCTTTGCTATTTCTTCTTCGCCGTCGTCGGCAGCGCCGCCGTTATCACCGGCGTCGTGGAGCTGCTGGACGCATGCCCGGGCTACTCCGCCAACACGGGGATCTCCTGTGGCGGGGCGTGGTACGAGGGCATCGCCAATATCGCGATGGGCACCCTCCTCTATAGCCTGCTCACGCTTTTCCCGGCGGTGCTCGCCATCGCCGGGCTCATCTTCGCGATCATCGATCTGTCGCGCCGCCGTCGCCGTGCCGCGCAGCCGCAGGGCTGACGCCGCCCGGAACCCGCACCTCCCTCCTCGCGTTGACTGGACGACAGAGCGATGGAGGCCTTCATGTCCGCCGAAACGAAAACGCGCGCGCAGATCGCGGCGCTCGTCTTTTTGATGACAAATGCGGTGCTGTTCGGCGCCGGCCTGATCACCGTGCTTACGGTGCCCTCGCTCAACGAAAATGCCGGTCCGTGGATCGCGCTGGTGGTCGCCGCAAGCTTCATTCTGGCGGCGCCGATCTCGTGGATCGTCGCGCCGCGCCTGCGCGCCCGCTATTGGCGACACCGCGCCAGCGTCACGCCCGCGATCATGCGGGGCAGTTGAGCCGCTTACTTCTCTTCCTGCTCAAAGCGTTCCGCCAGCGCATCGAGATCGCGGAAGGCGCGCGGCGCCGATTTCTCGTTCTCGACATGCGCGCGCTTGACGCCGTTGATGGTGAGATCGCCCTCGCCCCAGGGCGCGGTGTCGATCTCCAGTTTGTTCTTGCCGTCGGTCGCGGTGAAGCGCTGCACGGTCGCGCCCTTGCCGGTCGGCAGGTTTGTGTCCGGCGTCCAATCGAGTTTCTTCGTCATCGCGGAGTTCCTTCATTTACACCGCGCTCTTCGCACATCCGCCGATTGTTACGTTTGATCCAGCGCAAGGTGCCCGCGACGGCACCATGGTGTGAAGCACTCGCAATGCATGGAGTGCAGCGATGGCCAATCTGATGAAAGCCGCCGTGGTGCGGCAGTTCGGCAAGCCCCTCACAATCGAAGAAGTCAGGATCCCGGAACCCGGGCTCGGCGAAGTGCTGGTGAAGGTGCGCGCCAGCGGCGTCTGCCACACCGACCTGCACGCCGCCAACGGCGACTGGCCGGTCAAGCCCACCCCGCCGTTCATCCCCGGCCACGAAGCGATCGGCACCGTCGCCAAGGTCGGCAAGGGCGTGCTCGGCCTGAAGGAAGGCGATGTGGTCGGCGTGCCGTGGCTGCACGACGCCTGCGGCTGCTGCGAATATTGCACGACCGGCTGGGAGACCTTGTGCGAGAGCCAGCACAACACCGGCTACAGCGTCGACGGCGGTTATGCCGATTACGTGCTGGCCGCCGCCGCGTATGTCGGCCGCATCCCGAAGGGCGCTGACTTGATCGCCATGGCACCGATCCTGTGCGCCGGCGTCACCACCTACAAAGGCCTGAAGGAGACGGAAGCCAAGCCCGGCGAATGGGTGGTCGTCTCTGGCATCGGCGGGCTCGGCCACGTCGCCGTGCAATACGCCAAGGCCATGGGCCTGCATGTCGCCGCCGTCGACGTCGCCGACGACAAGCTCGCTTTGGCCAAGAAATTAGGCGCCGACGTCACCGCCAACGCCAAGACCGAGGACGCGGTCGCCAAGGTGATCAAGGAAACCGGCGGCGGCGCGCACGGCGTGCTCGTCACCGCCGTGTCCAACGCCGCCTTCGGTCAGGCCATCGCCATGACGCGCCGCCGCGGCACGGTCAGCCTCGTCGGCCTGCCGCCGGGGGACTTCCCCACGCCCATCTTCGATGTCGTGCTCAAGCGCGTCACCGTGCGCGGCTCCATCGTCGGCACCCGCAAGGACCTCGCCGAGGCGATCGCGTTCGCCGCCGAAGGCAAGGTCAAGTCGACCGTCTCCACGCGCAAACTTGAAGACATCAACGATGTCTTCGACGCCATGAAGAAGGGTGCGATCGAGGGCCGTATCGTGCTGGATATGGCCTAGGCGCGGCGCCTCATGCCGGCACTGCCAGTTCCTTGTCCTTCGCTTCGGCGCGCTGCGCCGCCGGCCGCGCCGCGATGCGCGCGGCATAGTCGAGGAATTCCTTGCGCTCGGGAATGAGCTTGAAAATCGTGGCCCAGCGGATGTTGGCGCCGATCACGACGTCGGCCGCGGTGAACTGCTCGCCCATCAGCCAAGGGCCCTTCTCAACCGCCTTGGCGATCACGTTCATGGTCGTGTCGAAATCGCCGTAACCGAGCATCGCCCGCCGCGGCGGGTCCTTGCGCGGGGCGGCGCGGTCGACGACCGCGGGCTCCAGGCAGCCCGGTCCGAAGAACAGCCACTTCAAATAAACGCCACGCTGCGGCGTGCCGATCGGCACATTCAGTTTCTTTTGCGGAAACGCGTCGGCCAAGTAAGTGCAGATCGCCGCCACCTCGGTGATGATCGTGCCGTTATGAGACAAAGCCGGCACCTTGCCCATCGGATTGACCGCGAGATAGTCGGGCTTGAGGTTGTCGCCGGCGCTGAGGCTCAGAAGATGAATGTCGTACAGCTCGCCAATCTCTTCCAGCATCCACAGAACAACCGACGAGCGTGACGGCGAGGCATGATAGAGCGTCAAATCCGGCATGGCGGGAGACCTTGTCAAACGAGGCGGGAACAACGAGCTTGGCCCTAGTGTAGAACCGTGCAGAGAATGTGACCATGCCCGACGACGTTCACGACAATACGGCGCGCCAGCGATTCGAGATCGACCTCGACGGCCATACGGCTTTCGCCACCTATCAGCGCGCGGACGGCGTGCTCACCATCCTGCACACCGAAGTCCCGAAGGAGCTCAACGGCCGCGGCATCGGCTCCAAGCTCGCGCGCGGCATGCTCGACAGCGCCCGGGCGCAAGGGCTGAAGGTCAAGCCGCTCTGCCCCTTCGTCGCGTCCTATATGGACAAGCATCCCGAGTATGCGGACTTGCGGGTGTAGCCGGCGCGGCCGGCCCTCACCCCGCCCGGTGGCCCAGCGCCTCGACCTCGCGCAGCCATTCCTTGCGCTTGTCGTCGCCCGCCGTCTCGACCATGCCGTAGATCGTGCTGCGCACCGGGCCGATGCCGATGAACTTGAGGATGTTGCGCTTCACGAGCTTCAAGGCGTGGGCGCCGTAGTAGAAGCGGTAGAACCACCCCGGCATGCCCATCGTCATGATGATGCGCGCCGACTTGCCCGTGAACAGCTTCCAGCTCACTTTGCCGCCGCCGGCGTGCACCCGCAGCAGGTCCGGCTGCAACACGCGCTCGATGAAGCCCTTCATGAGCGCGGGCATGTCGCCGCACCAGAGCGGGAAGATCAGCACCCAGTGATCGGCGGCCTGAAGCGCCGCCCGGGCCGTCATCAGGTCCGGCTCGAGCGCCTGCTCGCGCCGGTATCCCTCCCGCAGCACGGGATCGAACATCATGCGATCGAGCGCCAGCAGTTCGACCTTGTGCCCGCCGCTCTCGGCGCCTTGCCGGTAGGCCTGCGCCAACGCGCCGCAGTAACTGCCGGCGACCGGGTTTCCCACGATGATGGTAATGTTGGTCATGATGCGCTCTTTTATCCAACTCGACCATCCGACACTTTGACATGACGCAAACCAAAAGCACTCTAGCGGTGGCTAAAATATAACAATGCGCAAGCGCGCCGTTCTCGTGAACGACAAAATGCAGAAGGGCTATCGTTACACGCTGACGGCGCCCGCCGGCCGCAATTTCGAACCCGACTTCACGCCGGAACTGACGCCGGCTCAAATGCTGGCGCTCGGCGTCTTCTGCGGCAAGTACATGACCGACTGCCGCCGTGAGTTCCCCAAGACTTGGTTCACGCGCGCCAAGCTCGCGAAAGGAAACCGCGACTGTGCGCTCAATTTCTTCGGCATCGATGCCAGCCAGCCACTAGCCGAATGGAAGCGTAAGGGCTGGATCAATCCGGATGACCCGCGCGGCTGGTTTCAATGGTACTGCCGTTACTACATGGGACGCCGCATGCCAGACGAAGACGCCCGCCAGATCAAACGCTGGAAGGCGATCCGTCGCCATGTCGCGCAAACTCGAAAGAACTGCGAGCCGGGCGATCTGCTCTGCCGCCGCCGGCAACGACAGGCACTGCTGCATTGGGCCTATGACAGCCGCAATATCTGAAGCGCTACTCCGCCGCCGCCGGACGGACACGCACGGACCTGCCATTCCATCGCGCCCGCACGGCGTCGAGCACGACAACCGCAAGGCCTGCGGCCAGCACCTGCCAGCCCGGCCTGATACCGGCTTCGAAGTCGAACACCGTGTCCAGCACGCGCAGCGGTGAAACACGGAAGGCCAAGCCGATGCCGATCGCCTCGCCGGCGAAGGTCAACAACGAGACGGCGATCGAGAGAACGAGCACGCTCAACGTGGAGAGATCGCTGCGGTCCTGCCACCACGCAACGATGCGATAGCCGATGAGCCACAGGAAGATGCTCGAAACAAACACCGGCACCGTCACGTCCGCCTTGGTTTGCTGGAAGTAATGAATGAGTGCGAGCAACGCGACGACATAAATGGTCTGGTGCAAGCGCCGCCAGCGCAACGGCCCGAGCCGCCGTGTCATCTTGTCGGTCGACGTGACCGCCAAAGCGGCCAAGCCGAACCACGCGACGAAGCCAATGATCAGATAAACGCGGTGCGTGATTTCATGCACGACCTTGGCGAGGTCGTAGCTCTGGTCGGCCACATAGAGCGAAAGATGCGCTGCCGCGTAGCAGAAAGTGCCGACGCCGAGCATGCGCCGAACATCTACGAGTTGCCCATAGCGTCCGATGTGGCGAAACGGCGTAACCGCCAGCGTCACACCCAGGAATACCAGCGTCCAGAAACCCGTGCGATGAATGACATCGTTGAGCGGCCGTGCGCCTTGCACGATCGCAGGCATGTCGATCAGCGCCTTGGCAGCCGGCAACAACAGCAAGACAAGCGCCACGATCCTCAGCACCGAAACGCGTCCGCGCCGATCCCGCCATAGCACCCAGTCAGAGACCACTGCGCGCGCTCCGCTCAGCACCGGCGACCTTCAAGTATTGAGAAGTTGCGGCTTTTGGACCGTGACTGTTGCAACTTTGCATCGCACAATTCGCCTTTCCAATTCAAGGGAACGTACTAACATTGTTTGCATTGTTCGATTCGTCACAACCGATCACAAGGTTGCGCGTTACGAACTGCCGATGGCCGGAAGACGGCAGCACGCCACAGGGGAAGGAGGGCTACGTAACCACGCGGCGATGCGCCGAGGAGGCCAACTATGTCGAACCTCACGACCCGTAGTTTGGTGATTGTGTCGGCCACTTTCTTCAGTTTTTCCGCTTTCGCACACGATAATTGGGTCAATCGCGGCGGCTTCAAGAATGCCGCCGGCGAATGGTGCTGCGGCGACTACGACTGCAAGAGCTATACGCAGATCAGCTCGACAGCCACAGGTTGGATGATCGAAGGCGAACTGGTGCCTTTCGATGAAGCCATGCCGGTGGCACCGCCCGATGGACAGCTTACAGTCTGCCGCCGGCCCGATGGCACACGACGCTGCGTGTTTGGCCTGAAGCCGGGCCTTTAGGCCACGACCGCACGGCCGATAACGCGTCGCCTGCCGCTACACCCGCGGCATCGGCCGACCGCCGCCTTCCTTCGACGGCACCTTCACCCAGGCCTCGCCGTCGAGCACGGTTTCGTCCGCGACGCTGCACATGCAGGCAAGTCGCGCGCGGCACTTCTCCGGCATCAGTTCGGCCACCGTCACCTTCACGTCGACGGTATCGCCGATCTTGACCGGCGCACGGAAATTCAAGGTCTGCGAGATATAGATGGCGCCGGGCCCGGGCAGCCGCGTGCCGAGCACGGCCGAGATGAGGCTCGCGGTATAAAGCCCGTGCGCGATGCGCGTGCCGAACGGCGTCTGGGCTGCAAAGTGCTCCGAAAGGTGGATCGGGTTACGGTCGCCGGTGACTTCGGCGAAGCCGACGACATCGGAAGAGTCGATGGTCTTCTTCAACGTCTCGGTCATGCCGACGGAGAGGTCTTCGAAATAGAGCATCTGGAGCGGCAGGATCATGGCTTCACGCTTTCTCCAAGCACGGTGGTATTTTGACAAATGTCATGTCGGCGATGTTTCCGATGCAGTTGAGTAATGTCATCGGTCACTCCACGGCGGTATGTGTCATGATCCTCATGCGCTTTGCCATTAGCATTTTTGCCCTGGCTCTGCTCGGACTGGCTCTCTCACTCAGCGCCGCACAAAGCCAGCAAGACACCCCGGTTGACAGCACGCGCATCACGGCACGATAGCCTTCGGCCGGCAGAGCCACCACAGCGCGCCGATGAATACAACGTTGGCCAGCGCAAGCAGCGTCAGCACGACGATGGTCGCATTTGCACCCATCGTCTCGATAAGCAGCGCCCCGCCCGACGGCGCCAGCGCCTGAACGATCAGGCTCGGAAAAGCCAGCTTCCCCATCAGCCGCGGAAACCGGATCGGCCCGAACAGCGCGAGCGGCAGCGTGCCTCGTCCGATCCAGGAAATGCCGTAGCCCGCGCCGTAAAGCAGGATGACCAGCACCAGCAGCGGGAAATGGGACGATAGCAGCACCAGGCCGATCGCCATCAGCGCGCAGGACGCGACCATGGTCCAGATCGGATGGTACCGGTTGCCGAACAGGCGCTCGACCACGCGGGCGCCGACCTGCGCCGGACCGAACAGCGTTCCGAGGCTCACCGCGACAGCGAACTCGACGCCGCGCGTCTCCAGAAACAGCATCATATGGACGATGACCGTGGAGCCGACGCCGGCGGTAATCGAGAGCACCACGGCCAGGATCGCGAAGACCAGGCCCTCATTGGCGATGGGCGCAACAGGCGCACCGCCGTCATCGCTCGCTATCGTCGTCGCGGATGGCTTTGCCTGCCGCCGCACGACCGCCATCTGCATCGGCAATACCAGCAACAAGTGCAGACCGGCGTAAACAAGGCAGGCGCTGCGCCAGCCGAGATGGTCGATCATGAAGGCACTGAGCGGCCAGCAGATGGTGCTGGCAAAGCCGCCGAACAACGTCAGATTGGTGATCGGCCCGCGCGCGCCGCTGCCGTACAGACGGCCGAGCGCGGCAAAGACGGCATCGTAGAGGCCCGTGCCCATACCAAAGCCGATCACCACCCAGGCCAAAAGATAGATCGGCAAATTCGGCGCTAGTCCCACACCGACGAGGCCTGCGGCGTAAAACAGCGAGCTCGACAGCAGCACCGGGCGCCCGCCATGGCGGTCGATGAGGCGGCCGACCTGGGGCGAGATCAGGCCGGCGACCAGCAATCCGATCGAGGTGCCTCCCACGACAAGCCCGAGCGACCAGCCGGTGTCGCGCACGATCGGCCCGGCGAAGACGGCGGGAAAATAGAACGACGTACCCCAAGCGAGGATCTGGGCAATGCCGAGGGCGGTGATGACGACGCGGCGGTCGATCGCGCGCGGGCCTTGGTCCGACGACAAAGCTTCAAATCCTCAGGTCGCCGGCTCCATGCCCTTGTCCTTCAGCACGGCGGCAGCGGCGGGGCTAGCAAAGGCTTTGATCAGCGCTTGCGCCGCGTCCTTGTTGCTGCTCGCGGCCGAGAGGCCGGCGGCATAGGTCGTGTGGTTCTGAATTTCCTTCGGCAGCGGCGCGACCAGCGTGACGCCCTTCACCGGCACGATCTCGCTGATCTGGTGCAGACCGAGCTCGGCGTCGCCGCTGACAATCAGATCCGCGACGTAACCGCCTTTCTTCAGCCGCGCCTTGGCGCGCACCTGCTCGGCAACGCCAAGGCGCTCGAACAGCTTGTCGAGATAGATGCCGCTCGAGCCGCCACTGGCGGGATCGATATAGGCGACCGTCTTCGCCTTCACGAGCGCGTCCTTGAAAGCCTCGACGGTAGAGACGTCGGGCCTGGGCGCTCCCTCCTTCACCATCACGCCGACGCCGACACGCGCTAGGTCGACGCGGCTTCCAGCTGCGATCTTGCCGGCGGTGGCAAGCTCATTGATCACAGCCGGCGTGATGACGGCGACGTCGAAGGACTCGCCGCCCTCAATGCGCTTCTTGAGCGCGCCGGCGGTGTCGTTGTGGACGATGACCTTATGCCCGGTCTGCTGCTCGAAGGCCGGAACGATCGCGAGCACTACCTGCTTGAAGGCGCCGCCCGTGAGCACCTTGATCTCGGCAGCCGCGCCGGTCGCTGGTCCGGCGAGCCAGAGGCCGGCCGACAGCAAGAGGGCAGTTCTGGACATCCTCGACATGGCTCTCTCCCCGAAGCGCGTGTCTATACCACCGAAGTAACGCGCAGCGGCGCGGGCCGTGCGAGAATTCCTGCACGGCGCCCTCATCTACGTCCATGCAATATACGCATGGGCCGATTCGTGGCGGGTGAGCGACTGATTGGCGGGAAAGGCAAAGTTCTAGCCGGATTCGACGACTTTTAGCTTAAACGCTGAAAGACGACCTGAAAATGGCACGCTTCCCTCAAAGTTGCGGCTTCTCCTTTCGCAGTTGCGAAACGTTCAGGAGCGTAAAACTTCAACTTCGTGGCAATTTCGGAATTTTTCTTTAATATTCAGCTTCTTAAGCTATGCGTTCTGTGATTAGCTGCAGCGCAACATAAAGACTACTCTTGCTCATCAGCAGGTCTATGTTTCGGTCAAGCGAATTCACCGACTCTTCGGAGCCGGAGCTTGAAGGAAAGAGAGATACCCATGCTTGCCCATATCGTCCGCTTCATCCGTGAGTGGAAGCGCTACAATCAAAGCCTTAGCGAGTTGAACCGCCTGGGCGACCGCGAACTGGCCGACATCGGCATCAGCCGCTCGGACATCCCGCGCGTGGCCTGGAACGCCGCCCACGAAGGCTAAGCGTTCCGCCATCGACTGCTGTAAACGCCCGCCCGGTCGCGGGCGTTTTCGTTTTTGGGGCCTAACCGTCACGCCAGCGTGCGAGCGACATCACCTCGGCCGGCTGGCCATAGGCACGGGTCCAGGAGTCCACGGCCCATTTCACGCCGTTGCCGTTCTCGCGCAGCACCGCCGTGTAGTGCAGCGGACGTCCGTCGATCAGCAGGCCACGCGATACCGGAACATCCACGCTGTGGAACCGCAGAAGCCCTAACTGTTCGAGCACCAGCAGCAGGCTCGTCGTGTTGCGGCTGGCGTCAATACAATCGAACTGCCCCGCGTCGAACATGTATTGCGCCCCCGCAGCCGCCACGTGGTTGCGCGTGCCTGCACGTCCGGCGATGCGGCGATCAAACCAAGCCCAGGCGCCGGCGACAGCCTGCCTTTCGGCAGCCGGCGAGGCTTTACCGCCCGCCATGATCTGCGCAAGCTTGCCGCGATCCGCAGCCGACAGTTCGACCTCCGCGCGGAACTTGCAGCCGAAGCCGTGACAGACGACAACTAGCTCGGGCGTTGGAGCGCTGACGGAATAGTCGTCGTAAGTTGCGGCAACGACCTGCTCGCGATCCGCGGCCGACAGCGCCGGCCCCCAGACTGACAGCACGCAGGCTAATCCTGCAATCCAAGGCAACGTACGCATGACGGAACCCGTTACCATTCGACCGTTGCCGCCGCGGCCACGACAACCTATTCATCATTGAATGACACAACGAGATTTACAAGCGGTGCATGTGATCGGCGGCGGCCTCGCAGGATCCGAGGCCGCATGGCAGCTCGCGCAAGGCGGCATCCCTGTCGTGCTGCATGAGATGCGCCCCACGCGATCAACCGAAGCCCACAAGACTGACGGCCTCGCCGAGCTCGTCTGCTCGAACTCGTTCCGCTCCGACGATGCGGAGCACAACGCGGTCGGCCTCCTACACGAAGAGATGCGCCGGCTCGGCTCGCTCATCATGCGCGCCGGCGATGCCAACCAGGTGCCCGCCGGCGGCGCACTCGCGGTCGACCGCGATGGATTCTCCGATGCAGTCACGCAGGTGCTCAACGAGCATCCATTAATCACGATCGAACGCGGCGAGATCGCTGTACCGCCCGACGAATGGGACAGCGTCATCATCGCCACCGGGCCCCTCACCTCGCCGGACCTCGCGGCCACCATTCGCAAGCTCACCGGCGAAGACTCACTCGCCTTCTTCGACGCCATCGCGCCGATCGTGCACCGCGACTCGATCAACATGACGCAAGCTTGGTTCCAGTCGCGCTACGACAAAGCCGGCCCCGGTGGCTCCGGCGCCGACTACATCAACTGCCCGCTCACACGCGAGCAGTATGAAGCTTTCGTCGACGCGCTGATCGCCGGCGACAAAACCGTGTTTCACGAATGGGAAGCGGCGACGCCTTATTTCGACGGCTGCCTACCGATCGAGGTGATGGCGGAGCGCGGCCGCGAGACGCTGCGGCACGGACCGATGAAGCCGGTCGGGCTGACCAATCCGCATCAGCCGGACGTGAAGGCTTACGCAGTGGTGCAACTGCGCCAGGACAATAAGCTTGGCACACTCTACAACATGGTCGGTTTCCAGACCAAACTGAAGCATGGTGAGCAGGTGCGTGTTTTCCGCTCGATACCGGGGTTACAGGACGCGGAATTCGCGCGTCTCGGCGGCCTGCATCGCAACACCTTCCTCAATTCGCCCAAGCTGCTCGATGCAACGCTTCGCTTGAAAGCCAATACGCGCTGGCGTTTTGCCGGTCAGATCACCGGTTGCGAAGGCTATGTCGAATCCGCCGCGGTCGGCCTGATGGTCGGCCGCTTCGCGGCAGCGGAACGGCACGGTGAGCATCTCGCCCCGCCACCTCCAACGACCGCGCACGGCGCGCTCCTCGCGCATATCACCGGCGGGCACATCGAGACCATCGACAACGGTCCTTCCTCGTTTCAGCCGATGAATGTGAACTTCGGGCTTTTTCCTCCGCTCACCGTTGAGCCGGAGTTCGACCGCAAGAGCAAGCTCGGCCGCGCCAAGGCGCGCGCCCAGGCGAAGAAAAGCGCGTTGACGCGCCGGGCGCTTGCCGATCTCGACGCCTGGATCGGCGCGCAGACGCAAGCCGCGGCGGAGTGACTGTCTTATCCTGCGAATAGTCTTTGCGGATCGCGGGCAGCCCGCCAGATCAACCATTGCCGGCGCAAACGCGAAATCGGCTCGGGATGGAACGGCTCGTAGCCGCGCCGGTCCATGCGCGATAGCTGCGGTCCGACGAGTGCAAGCGGCAACAGCGCCGGCATGATGCTCTCCGGCACGGCGCCCGCTTCCATCAGCGCTGCTTGCAATTGCCGGCGCGCATGGCGGCGCAATTCGGCGAGTGCGGCCTTGAGTTGATCACTATCGCGACCGGCCGCGATCTCGTCGCGGCTCGCGCCATGACGGTCCAGCACCTCCAGTGGAACATAGAGCTGATGCCGCGCGGCATGGCGCGGCAGCGCGACCAGCACGTGCATGACGGCGAGCGCAATGCCGGCGTGGCGGATGAGAATGCCACTCGCAGCCGTGTTGCCACCGAGGATTTGCGCGGCAGCCGATATCACGGCGCCTTCGGTGAGCACCGCGTAGTTGTCGAGATCGTCGAGTGTCGCGAAAGGCTCGTCGTAAAGATCGAAGGTGTGGGCATCGATGAACGCGATGAGCGTGTCTCGCGATAGCTTATGGCGCTTGACGGTCGCCAGTAAAGCCGCGGCGATTGGATTGGCCGCGGCCTCGCCGTCGCGCTTTGCCTCCAGCACTTCGCGCCACCATTGCAGGCGGATCTCGCCCGGCATCGGCTCGCGCGCGACATCGCGCACGCGCGTAATCTCGCCGGCGAAGGCATAGAGCGCGAACAGGCCATCGCGCTTGTCCGCCGGCGCAAACAATGTCGCCAGATAGCGGTCGCGATCGGTGTCGCGGACCAAAGCGACGCAATGCTGAAAATTATTCATTCGACCGCGATCAAGGCCGCGCCGACGCGGCGATTCTCAGCGAGAAGGATGTTCCAGGTCCGCACGGCGGCGCCGGTCGGCATGGTATCGACGTTCAAGGACACGTCGGCGAAGCGCTGGCGCAACCGCTCCGGCAGAACCCAAGGATCGCGCCCACCGCCGATCAGGAAGAAATCGAGCTGCGCGGCCCGCACGAAAGCCGCTTGCAAGGACGAGGCGCTGAGTTCGCCGATGCTTGCGACCGACCACGCCCAGATCCCGTCCGGAAAGCACAACAACGAGCCGCGATGCGACATGCCGCCAAAACGAAAGCCGCCATTGCCATAGGCTTCGATCGGCGCCGGGCGCGGCAGATGCGGGGCGTCGAAGCCGCCGCTCATGGTGTTACGGCTTGTCGTCTTTGGCCGCCGGCGCGGTCAAGGCGTCGGTGCCGCGGCCGACACCGAGATAGATCAGAATCGGCGAGGCGATGAACACCGACGTGTAGGTGCCGACCAGCACCACGCCGAACAACATGGTGGCCGTGAACGAGTGAATGGCCTGGCCGCCGAACAGGAATAGCGCGAGCAGCGCCAGCGACACGGTCACGTGCGTGATGACCGAACGCGACAGTGTCTGGTTGACCGAGGCGTTGAGCAATTCCGGCATCGGCATTTTCTTGTAGCGCCGCAGCATCTCGCGGATACGGTCGTAGATGACGACGGTATCGTTGAGCGAATAGCCGAGAATCGTGAGCAGCGCCGCGATGCTGGTGAGGTCGAAGTCGATCTGCGTCAGCGACATGAAGCCGATGGTGAGCACGATGTCGTGCACGTTGGCGATCATGGCCCCTAAGGCAAACTGCCACTCGAAGCGAAACCAGAGGTAAATCAGGATGCCGAAGATCGCCAGGCCGAGTCCGACGACGCCGTACGATAGCAACTCGCCAGATACCCGCGGACCGACCACTTCGACGCGGCGGTAATCGACGTCGTTGCCGAGCGCAGCGCGCACCTTGCCGACTGCCTCTTGCTGGGCGGCGTCGCCACCCGGTTGTTCCGCAACGCGGATGAGGACGTCGGTCGGCGCGCCGAACTGCTGGAGCTGCACTTCGCCGAGGCCGAGGCCGCCAAGCGTCGAGCGCATCTTGGCGAGATCGGCAGGGCCGGACTTGCTCTGCACTTCGATAAGCAGGCCGCCCTTGAAGTCGATGCCGAAATTCAGACCGTGGAAGAAGTAAAGCGCGATCGCCAACATCGACGCGATGGCCGAAATGGGAAAGCTAATGCGCCGGAAGCGCATGAAGTCGAATTTTGTGTCGTCCGGAACGATACGGAGGAGACGCATGGATCGGGGTCCCTAGATCGGCACGCGCTGGGGGCGCCGCCAGCGGACCCAATAAGCGACGATGAGCCGTGTCACTGTGAAAGCGGTGAACACGGTCGTGATGATGCCGATGCCGAGCGTCACGGCGAAGCCGCGCACCGGGCCGGTGCCGATGTAGAACAGCACCGCGGCAGCGATGAACGTGGTGATGTTGGAATCGAGAATGGTCGCGAGCGCGCGCGAGAAGCCGGCGTCGATGGCGTTGATCGGCGTGCGGCCCGCCCTCACCTCTTCGCGGATGCGCTCGTAGATCAAGACGTTCGAGTCGACCGCGATGCCGACGGTGAGCACGATGCCGGCGATGCCTGGCAAGGTCAACGTGGCGTTGAGCAGCGAGAGGACGCCGAAAATCATGGCGACGTTGATCGCCACGGCGATGTTGGCGAACAGGCCGAACAGGCCGTAGGTCACCAGCATGAAGACGATGACCAGCGCGGCGCCGACGTAAGATGACAGCTTGCCCTTGGCGATCGAGTCGGCGCCGAGGCCGGGGCCGACGGTGCGCTCTTCGATGATGGTGAGCGGCGCCGGCAGGGCGCCTGCGCGCAGTAGGATCGCCAGATCGTTGGCGCTCTGCACCGTGAAACTGCCGGAGATCTGGCCCGAGCCGCCGAGGATCGGCTCGCGGATCACGGGCGCCGAAATCACCTCGTTGTCGAGCACGATGGCGAAGGGTTTGCCGACGTTCTCCTGCGTCACCTGCGCGAACTTGCGCGCGCCGGAGGTATTGAAGCGGAAAGAGACGATCGGTTCATTGGTACGCTGGTCAAAACCGGGCTGCGCGTCGGTCAAGTCGGCGCCCGAGACGAGCACGCGCTTTTCAACCAAATAAGGCTGCTTGGGCGAGGAAGCACTCTGCAGGATCTCACTCTCGGGCGGCACGCGGCCCTGCGCCTGTTCAGCCGGGATTGAGGTGTCGACCATGCGGAAGTCGAGCTTGGCGGTCTTGCCAAGTAACTGCTTCAGTCGCGTCGGGTCCTGAAGACCCGGCACCTGCACCAGGATGCGGTCGGAGCCTTCGCGCTGGATCAGCGGCTCGACGGTGCCGAGCTCGTTGACGCGGCGTTCGATGATCTGGATCGACTGTTCAACCGATTGCCGCACGCGCTCGACGATCGCCGGCTCCGTCACGGTGAGGCGAATGAGATCGCCGTCGCGGGTGACATCGAGGCTGTTCTGCCCGGTCGCGCTCAGAATGCCGCCGAGCGGCTGCGACAGCGTGCGCAGCTTGGTGAGCGCCTGATCTGCGGTGGCGGCGTCGCGGATGCGTACCTCGACGCTGTTGCCGCGCACGACGAGACCGGTATAGCCGATACGCGCATCGCGCAGCGTGCGGCGAACGTCGTCGCGCAACGCCTCGAGCTTCTCGCGCCGCACGGCCTTGCTGTCGACCTCAAGCAGGATGTGCGAGCCACCCTGCAAGTCGAGGCCGAGCACCACATGGCGCTGCGCCCATTTCGGCCAGCTATCGACCGTCGCCGACGGAAAGAAGTTCGGCACGGCGAACAGGCAGACGATAAGCGCCGTCAGGATGATCGCCGCCGCCTTCCACCGCGTGAAATAAAGCATGAGGTCTCGACTTGAATTGAAAAACGATTCCGGAAGCCGCTTAGCTCGCCGCGGCTTCTTCCTTCACGGGCTCGCCCTTGGCGCGGACATCGGTCAGCATCTGTCGCATCTGACGAATCTTCACGCCTTCCGCGATCTCGATCTCGACCTGGTCGTCGTCGATCACCTTGGTGACCTTGCCGACGAGGCCGCCATTGGTGATGACGGTGTCGCCGCGACGCACGTTCTTGACCATCTCCTGGTGCGTCTTCACGCGCTTCTGCTGCGGACGCAGGATCAGGAAATACATGATCACGAAAATCAGCACGAAGGGCAAAAGCGACATCAGCACGCCGCCATCGCCTCCCGCCCCGCCAAACAGCGACCCTTGGGCAAACGCCGGCGTCGTAAACATCGTAGAGGTCCTCGTTTCGGTTAGGGCCGATACGGCCGGGCGGGCTTAAAGCCCGCCGCCACCGCCTAAATTCGCGCGGGACTATAGCGGCCGCCCGCTCAAAAGCAACGCCGCCCGCCCTCTCCAATCCGGCGGATTCAGGCCTTTTCCAGGCGCTCTTGCGGGGCACACCCCTGCCGGCTTAAGAGCAGCGCCATTCCCGAAAGAAGTCCCCCATGGCCAAGCCGAAATCCACCAAATCCAAGCCCAAAGCTGCCTCCAAGACCGCCACTCACGCGAAAGCGGCCACGGCCGCCTCGCCCGATGTGCTCGAACGCATCGCCAACGCCTTGGAGCGGCTGGCGCCCAAGCCCAAGGCGCTGCCGGACCTCTCCGCCGCCGATGCCTTCATCTGGCATCCGGACGGCCGGCTGACGCCTGTGCCGCGCGTCAACCGCGTCGAGATGTCGCTTCTCAAGGGGGTCGATCGCGTGCGCGACACGCTGGTCGAGAACACCGAGCGCTTCGCCAAGGGCCTGCCGGCCAACAACGCGCTGTTGTGGGGCGCGCGCGGCATGGGCAAGTCGTCGCTGGTGAAGGCCTCGCACGCGAGCGTCAACGCCGCCTTCGCGCGCAACAGCAAGACCGGCCCACTGAAGCTGATCGAAATCCACCGCGAGGACATCGAGAGCCTGCCCGAACTGATGGCGCTCACGCGCGGCTCGTCCTACCGCTTCATCGTGTTCTGCGACGATCTCTCCTTCGACGCCGACGATACCAGCTACAAGTCGCTCAAGGCGGTGCTGGAAGGCGGCATCGAGGGCCGGCCGGAGAACGTCATCTTCTATGCGACGTCCAACCGGCGGCATTTGTTGTCGCGCGACATGATCGAGAACGAGCGCTCGACCGGCATCAATCCCGGCGAAGCGGTCGAGGAAAAGGTGTCGTTGTCGGATCGTTTCGGCCTGTGGCTCGGCTTCCACCGCTGCAGCCAGGACGAATACCTGGCAATGATCGACAGCTATGTCGGCCACTACAAGATCAAAATGGACACCGAGCAGTTGCACCGTGATGCGCTCGAATGGTCGACGACGCGCGGCTCGCGCTCGGGCCGTGTCGCCTGGCAGTTCATCCAGGATCTCGCCGGACGCTTGGGCGTGGCGCTGAGCTGAAGCGCCAAGCCTACGGCCGGCGATACAGACAACGTCAGACGGTCTTGTCGACCTTGGTCACCGCGCCCTGCTCGCCCCGCATAATCGCCAGCGCCTATTCGAGCGCTTGCACCTGCTTTTCTTCGTTGCGCGACTTGGCACCCTCCAGTCCCTGCTGTGCCACGTCCATGAAATTATAGCGTTGGCTGTCGCTCGCCATATCGACGGGCTGACCCGTCGCCATTGAAACCTTTACCGTCATGCCGAGAAAGCCGGAACTCTGGTCGAACGTCATCTTGCCGCTTTTGAGCTGCGAATTCATCCAGTCGAAAAGCTGCTGCCGTGTCATGTGGGTGAAGTCGACGGTCTTCACCGCGGAAGACGACGATGCCGTGGTTGCCGAAGCCGCAGCATCTGGCTCACTAGCAGAAGTGTCCGTCGTCCGCGCCGCCGTATAATTCGCGTACGCGGTGGCGATTGAATTCGTCGATACGGCGATCGGCATGCCGCCCCCCAAGCTTCACACAAAGAGCGGACAACCCGTCTCGTCTGAGCGTTAGCAAGCGGCGTACCAGCGCCACCACATACTCCCTTTGAAAAGTAAGGCTTTTTCGGTGTAGCGACGGCAGCACGCCCCGCCATTGTGGAATTTATTGCCCAGTACAGTCGTTCTTACCCATCGCCGCGACGGCGCGCGTCCGCCGCCTCGTCGTAGAGAGACAGCGGCTGTGCCAAAACGTTGATGGCCGGGATCAAGCCCGGCCATCAGACAGAACAGTTCAATATGCGGCGGTTAGATGCTGCCGAGATACTTCGTCGGATCGACCGGGGTCGAGCCCTTGCGGATCTCGAAGTGCAGCTGCGGCGAGGTCACGTTGCCGGTCTGACCGGCATGGGCGATGGTCTGGCCGCGCTTGACGCTGTCGCCACGCTTCACGAGCAGCTCGCTGGCATTGGCGTAAGCCGACACGTAGCCATTCGAATGACGCACCAGCACGAGGTTGCCGTAGCCTTTGAGCTCGTTGCCGGCATAGGCGACGACGCCATCTTCGGCCGCCTTCACCGGCGTGCCTTCGGGCACCGCGAGATTGATGCCGTCATTGGTAATGCCGTTGGCGCTCTGACCGAAGGCCGCGATGATGCGCCCCTTCACTGGCCAGCGGAACGAGGGCATCGCGCCGGTGGCTTCCGCCTGTTTCACGCTGCTTTCCGGCGCCGGCGCTTCGGTCGCAACACGTGCGGTCTCGGCCGGCACGGTCTGCACCTTGGCGACGGCGGGCGCCGCAACGCGCGGCTGCTGGGCGGCCGGCTGCTGCGCGGGAGCGGGCCATGTCGGGCTGGCTGCGGCAACCTGCGTCGCCGGTTGCGCCGGACGCTGCGCCGCCTGCTGACGCGCGCCGCCTGGAATGGCGATGCGGTCGCCCATCGCGATCTTGTGGTAGACTTGAATATTATTGGCCTTGGCCAAGGTCGCCAGCGGCACATTGTAGCGGCGCGACAGGCCGATCAGGCTTTCGCCCGGCTGTACGACATGCACATGCTCGCCCGACGAAGCGCGCGACGCGACGGCAGCAGGCGCCGGTTGAGCGGCGGCGACGTGGGATTGCACCGGGGCTTGCGGCGCGGCGGCGCTGCTCACATAGCGCGGAATGACCAGGCGCTGGCCTGGGCGGATCGCCGTCGGGCTCGCGATATTGTTGGTCTGCATGATGGCCGACGCCGGCACACCATGCTTGCGCGCGATCGTGTCGACCGTTTCACCCTGCCCGACAGTGACTGGCTGACCGCCATCCCAAGTCCAATGGCCGGCCGGTTTGGCCGGCGCCTGTACCGAGCCGGTGACGTCATTGGAAACCGGAGTGCTCGGGCGATAGGCGCCGAGGCTGCCGCTGCCGGAGGCGTAACCGGGACTTGCCGAATAGCCGGTGTTGGCAGCAACCGTCGCCGGACGGCTGGGCGCCGGAAGCGGCTGCGACTCGACCGAGCGGTACATCGGGCGTGTGCCGCCGATGGAGCCGGTCGTTTCCTGCGGCGGCGGGGCCTGACGGTTCGAGGCGTAGGGGTTGGAGTCGAAGCGCGCGGAGTCCGAGCATCCGGCGACACTGGCACCGACCGCAACAAAGACTGCGACACGCGGCCAAACGGACGAACCTGCACGCGAGCGAGACGGCACGGTGGGGCGACGCATGTGGTTACTCACTCATACGCATAAAAAGTTGAATTCGAACTAAAACAGGCGGGTGTAAAAAAGCCTTTAACGCTACCGGACTGTTATAAGGACGCGCGGCAGCGCGACAAAAACATCACAGTTCCTGGGCCTTACCGGGCAGCAATGGAACAAAGCGGACCGCGATAAGCTCTTCATGGTTAACACTTCCGTCCGCGCCCTTGGTCAGGCGGACGATGTGCTGCGGGCCGTTATGCGGCCCCACCGGCAGCACCATGATCCCGCCCTCGCCGATCTGGTCGACCAGGACCTGCGGCACGGAAGTCGCTGCCGCCGTGACCATGATCCGGTCGAAGGGGGCGCGATCGGGCGCGCCTTCGAGCCCGTCGCCGACGAGCACCGCGACATTGTCGTAGCCGAGCGATGCGAGGCGTTCGCGCGCCTTGTCGGCGAGCGTGCGGTAGCGCTCGATGGTCACCACCTCCCGCGCCAGCCGCGACAGCACCGCCGCCTGGTAGCCCGATCCGGTGCCGATCTCGAGCACGCGGTGGTGCGGCCGCAGGCGCAGCTGCTCGGTCATGTAGGCGACGACGTAAGGCTGGCTGATGGTCTGCCCGCAGGCGATCGGCAGCGCCTGATCGGCATAGGCCTCAGTGAGCGTGTCGGCCTCGACGAAGCGGGCGCGCGGCACCTCGTCCATCGCCCGCAGCACGCCGGCGTCGCCGATGCCCCGCCGGCGCAGGGTCAGCAGGAATTCCATGCGGCCGACGTCATGGCTGTTCTGTGGTGCATCCGACAAAGTGTGGCCCTCTTCACGCCTATTTTTAGCACGCCCCGGCGAGATTGAGGTAACGTCGGGTGGAACCGGACGGCGGATGCCGGACTTAAAGAGCGGCGGCAGGAGCGGGCAATGGCGCAAGCCTCGATGGCGAACTTACTGGTGGTCGAGGACGAGTATCTCATCAGAATGCTGCTGGAGGACATGCTGACCGATCTCGGTTACAGCGTGACCGCGGCGGTAGGCACCATTGCGGAAGCGCGCGAGCAC
>Ga0255338_1002401_pt1 | contig 27651 bp, 26 predicted proteins | sample MeOH1_35cm_T4_19_FD_203715 | JGI IMG/M metagenome (GOLD analysis project Ga0255338, IMG submission 203715) | Sandy soil microbial communities from University of British Columbia, Vancouver, Canada - MeOH1_35cm_T4_195 | ecosystem: Engineered > Artificial ecosystem > Sand microcosm > Unclassified ...
TGAAGGCCGCCAAGACCTGGATGGCCAACTTCCCGGCCGGCAAGCAGCAGTCGGCCGTGGTGCCGACCCTGTGGCTGGTCCAGAAGCAGGAAGGCTGGATCAGCGAGCCCGCGATCCGCGCCGTGGCGGAACTGCTGGGCATGCCGGTGATCCGGGTGCTGGAGGTGGCGACCTTCTACACGATGTTCATGCTGGAGCCGGTGGGCGACGTGGCCCTGGTCCAGGTGTGCGGCACGACGCCCTGCCAGACCCGCGGCTCGGAAGCCTTGATGGCGGTCTGCAAGCGCAGGATCGGCGCGCAGAACCATCGCTCGGCCGACGGCAAGTTCTACTGGCAGGAAGTCGAGTGCCTGGGCGCCTGCTCGAACGCGCCGATGGCCGCGATCAACGACTACTACTACGAGGACCTGACGCCGGAGAGCTTCGAGAAGCTGCTGGACGACTTCGCGGCGGGCAAGAAGCCCAAGCCCGGCTCGGCCATCGGCCGCCAGGGCTCGGCGCCGGAAGGCGGGCCTCTGACGCTGACGGACGCCAAGCTGTTCGACGGGTCGCTGGGCAAGAAGATCAAGATCCCCAACCTGCCGCCCAAGCCGACCAAGCCCGTGAAGACGCCGGCATGACCTTGGACGTCGCCGCCTTCAAGAAGCGCCGGACGATCATGATGGTCGTCAATGTGCTGGCCGCCGTGACCGCGCTGACCGCGCTGGTGGGCTATTTCAAGCTCGCGCTCGACTGGGCGCTGATCCCGTTCGTCGCGGCGCTCCTGGTGGGCTTCGCGGCGCAGATCTGGTTTATCGCCGGCCTCCGTGGCCCCGGCAAAGGAGCCTAGGCGTGGCCGGTATTCTCGCCGACAAGGACCGCATCTTCCTCAACCTCTACGGCCAGCGTGACTGGGGCCTGGAGGGGGCGAAGGCGCGTGGCGCGTGGAACGGGACGGCGGACATCGTCGCCCAGACGCCCGAGTGGATCTGCGACCAGATGAAGGCGTCTGGCCTGCGCGGCCGGGGCGGAGCGGGTTTCGCCACGGGCCTGAAGTGGACCTTCATGCCCAAGCAGGAGAGCGAGCGTCCGCACTACCTGCTGGTCAACGCCGACGAGTCCGAGCCGGGCGCCTGCAAGGACCGCGACATCCTGCGCAACGATCCGCACCTGCTGATCGAAGGCTGCGTGATCGCCTGCAAGGCGATGCGGTCGCACCAGGCGTACATCTACATCCGCGGCGAATATGTGCATGAGCGCGAGCGCCTGACGGCGGCGATCAAACAGGCCTACGAGGCCAAGCTGATCGGCAAGGGCAGCATCCTGGGCTACGACGTCGACGTCGGCCTGCAGCACGGGGGCGGGGCCTACATCTGCGGCGACGAGACCGCGCTGATGGAGAGCTTCGAGGGCAAGAAGGGCCAACCGCGGCTGAAGCCGCCGTTCCCGGCCGGCGCCGGCATCTACGGCTGCCCGACCACGGTGAACAACGTCGAGACGATCGCGGTCGTCGGCACCATCCTGCGCCGCGGCGCCGACTGGTTCGCCCAGTTCGGCACCGAGAAATCAACTGGGACAAAGTTGTTCGCGGGCTCGGGCCACCTGAACAAGCCCTGCGTGGTCGAGGACGCGGTCGGGATCAGCGTCAAGCAGCTGATCGAGGACCACTTCGGCGGCGTGCGCGGCGGCTGGGGCAACCTGAAGGCCGTGATCCCGGGCGGCATCTCAGTGCGGATGATCCCGGCCGAGGAGGCCGAGGTCGCGCTGATGACCTACGAGGACCTGCAGGCGCGGGGCTCAGGCCTGGGCACCGGCACCATGATCGTGTTCGACAAGGACGCGGACCTGGTGAAGGCGATCGCGCGGGCGGCCTACTTCTACAAGCACGAGAGCTGCGGCCAGTGCACGCCGTGCCGCGAAGGCACCGGCTGGATGTGGCGGGTCATGGAGCGGATGGTCACCGGCGAGGCCGAGATGTCCGAGATCGACCTGCTGCTCGACGTGGCCAGCCAGGTGGAAGGCCACACCATCTGCGGGCTCGGGGATGCGGCCGCCTGGCCGATCCAGGGCCTGTTCCGCCACTTCCGCCCCGAGGTGGAAGCCCGGATCACCCAATACCGCGCGCGCAAGGGCTCTTACGCCGGCGCCTCGATCGCGGCGGAGTAGACGGCATGCCTATCGCCAAGGTCGACGGGGTCGAGGTCGAGTTCGAAGCCGGGATGAATGTCCTGCAGGTGGCCGAGCTCGCGGGGAAGGAAATCCCGCGGTTCTGCTACCATGAGCGGCTGAGCATCGCCGGCAACTGCCGCATGTGCCTGGTCGAGGTGAAGCCCGGCCCGCCGAAGCCGCAGGCGTCCTGCGCGCTGCCGGCCGCCGAGGGCCAGGAGATCTTCACCGACACGCCGATGGTGCGCAAGGCGCGCCACGGGGTGATGGAATTCCTGCTGATCAACCACCCGCTGGATTGCCCGATCTGCGACCAGGGCGGCGAGTGCGACCTGCAGGACCAGGCCATGGGCTATGGCCGCGACGACAGCCGCTATGCCGACAACAAGCGGGCGGTCGAAGAGAAGTACATGGGGCCGTTGATCAAGACGGTCATGACCCGCTGCATCCAGTGCACGCGCTGCGTCCGCTTCATCACCGAGGTGGCCGGGGTGCCGGACATCGGTCTCATCTCCCGCGGCGAAGATGTTGAAATCACGACCTATCTGGACAAGGCCGTGGCGTCGGAACTGTCGGCCAATGTGATCGACCTGTGCCCGGTGGGCGCGCTGACGTCGAAGCCCTACGCCTTCAACGCCCGGCCCTGGGAGCTGAAGAAGACCGAGAGCGTCGACGTGATGGACGCCCTGGGCTCGGCGATCCGGGTGGACGCGCGCGGGGCCGCGGTGCTGCGGGTGCTGCCGCGCACCAACGAGGCGGTCAACGAGGAGTGGATCTCGGACAAGACCCGCTACGCGGTGGACGGCCTGTCGCGCCAGCGGCTGGACCGGCCCTTCATCCGCGAGAACGGAAAGCTGCGCGCCGCCACCTGGGCGGAGGCGTTCGACGCCGTGGCGACCAAGATCCAGGCGACCAGCCCGGACCGCATCGGCGTCATCGCCGGCGACCTGCAGGACGCGGAGTCCATGAAGGCCGCCAAGGACCTGTTCGGCGGGCTCCTTCGGGTGAAGAGCCTGGACTGCCGCCAGGACGGCATGGCCCTGGGCGGCGGCCAGCGCGAGAGCTGGCTGTTCAATTCGTCGCTGCAAGGCATTGAAGACGCGGACTATCTCCTGATCGTCGGCAGCAATCCGCGCCTCGAGGCGCCGGTGCTGAACGCCCGCCTGCGCAAGCGCTGGCTGGCGGGCGCGCTGCGCATCGCGGTGATCGGCGAGGCCGCCGACCTGACCTACGACTACGCCCACCTGGGCGAGGGCGCGGCGGCGCTGAGCGGCCTGGCCAAGTCGAAGTCCGACTTCGTGACCGGCCTGAAGACCGCCAAGGCCCCGGCGATCATCGTGGGCGCGGGCGCCTTGGCCCGGGCCGATGGCGCGGCGGTGCTGAGCGCGGCGGCGGGCGTCGCCAAGGCGTTCGGCATGAGCTGGAACGTGCTGCATACCGCGGCCAGCCGCGTGGGCGGCCTGGACCTGGGCTTTGTGCCCGCCGAGGGCGGCAAGACGGCCGGCGAACTGGTGCAGAAGGGCGGGGCCGACGTGTTGGTCCTGCTGGGCGCCGACGAGATGGACCTGTCGAAGTCGAACGCCTTCGTCGTCTACGTGGGCACCCACGGCGACGCGGGCGCGCACCGGGCGGACGTGATCCTGCCGGCCGCCGCCTACACCGAGAAGAACGGCCTCTACGTGAACACCGAGGGCCGGGTGCAGATGGGCTTCCGGGCCGTGTTCCCGAAGGGGGACGCGAAGGAAGACTGGTCGATCCTGCGGGCGCTCAGCGAACGCCTGGGCGCCAAGCTGCCCTACGACACCCTGGACCAATTGCGGGCGAAGCTGTTCGCCGACCACCCGACCTTCGGCCGGATCGACTACGTGCCGGAGGCGGCGGCGGCGGTCGACTTCGCGGCCCTGGGCAAGAAGGGCGAGGTCTCCGACACGCCGTTCCGCAGCGGCCTTAAGAGCTTCTACCTCAGTAACCCCATCGCCCGCGCCAGCGTGACGATGGCCGAATGCGCCTCGCTCGCCTCGGGCGTCACCAAGATCGCGGCGGAGTAGGGGCCTATGGAATTCTGGAGCACCCCCATCGGCTGGACGATCATCACGGTCGCCCACATCCTGGCGGTCACGGTCGTCCTGCTGCTGACCATCGCGTTCGTCATCTATGGCGACCGCAAGATCTTCGCCGGCGTCCAGGCGCGGAAGGGCCCCAACGTGGTGGGCCCGTTCGGCCTGCTGCAGTCCTTCGCCGACCTGGGCAAGTTCCTGATCAAGGAACTGGTGATCCCGGCGGGCGCGGACAAGGCGGTCTATCTGCTGGCCCCGCTGATCAGCGTGACGCTCGCGCTGGGCGCCTGGGCGGTGATGCCGATCGCGCCCGGCTGGGCGGTCTCGGACATCAACGTGGGCATCCTCTACCTGTTCGCCGTCAGCTCGATGGGCGTCTACGGGATCATCATGGGCGGCTGGGCTTCGAACTCGAAGTACCCGTTCCTGGGCTCGCTGCGGTCGGCGGCGCAGATGGTGAGCTACGAGGTCTCCATCGGCTTCGTGATCATCACCGTGATCCTGCTGGCCGGGTCCATGAACCTGAACCAGATCACCGAGGCCCAGTCCGGGTGGTTCTGGAACTGGTACATGTTCGGGGGCGGCCTCAAGAACCTGCCGCTGATCCTGATCATGTTCCCGATGGGCGTGATCTTCTTCATCTCCGGCCTGGCCGAGACCAACCGCCCGCCCTTCGACCTGCCCGAAGCCGAATCCGAACTCGTGGCCGGCTATGCGGTGGAATACGGCTCGACGCCGTACATGCTGTTCTACCTGGCCGAGACCTCGAACATCGTCCTGATGAGCGGCCTGATGGCGGTTCTGTTCCTGGGCGGCTGGAACACCGGCATCGCGCCGATCGAGGGCTTCCTGGCGACCCTCCCGGCATGGGTGGGAAGCCTGGTCGGCTTGCTCGTCTATGCGACGAAGACCTTCTTCGTGTTCTTCATGAACGCCATGGTCCGCTCCATCGTGCCGCGCTACCGCTACGACCAGCTGATGCGCCTGGGCTGGAAGGTGTTCCTGCCGACCTCGCTGGTGGCGGTGTTCGCGGTGGCCGGCTGGCTGGTCTACACGGGCTTCCCGGTGGCGGTGGGCCAATGAGGGCCATCCTCGTGAAAGGCGTCGGCGCGATCCTGGCGGCGCTCTCGCTGAGCGCCTGCGCCAGCGGCGCCGGGTTCGGCAAGAGCGGCGGCATCGCGACCTACGACGACCTGAAGGCCGCCCAGGAGGCCTGCGCCGCCAAGGGCGGGTCCTTGAAGCTCCAGAAGAACGGCGACGTCCAGTACCTGGACGACTACGCCTGCGAGAAGAAGTGATGCTGAACCGGATCGGACAGGCGCTGAAGGGCGCGGCGCTGATGGACTTCGTCGGCGCCTTCGGGCTCGGCATGAAGTACATGATCGCGCCGAAGAAGACCGTGCAGTACCCGCACGAGCGGGGGCCGCAGAGCCCGCGCTTCCGCGGCGAGCACGCGCTGCGCCGCTATCCCAACGGGGAAGAGCGCTGCATCGCCTGCAAGCTGTGCGAGGCGATCTGCCCGGCCCAGGCGATCACCATCGAGGCCGAGCCGCGCGCCGACGGCAGCCGCCGGACGACCCGCTACGACATCGACATGGTGAAGTGCATCTACTGCGGCCTGTGCCAGGAGGCCTGCCCGGTGGACGCCATCGTGGAAGGCCCGAACACCGAGTTCGCCGTCGAGACCCGCGAGGAGCTCTACTACGACAAGGAGCGCCTGCTGGACAACGGCGACCGGTGGGAGCGCGAGATCGCGAAGAATATGGAACTGGACGCGCCGTACCGCTAAGACCGCGGCGCGATTCAGCAGAGTTTGAAACGTCATGGCCGGGCTTGTCCCGGCCACCCAGAAACACCGAGGTGGATCGGTTCTTCTGGATCCCCCGGGACAAGCCCGGGGATGACGATCAAGAGAATTTTTTGAGGGGTTAGACGAAGGCCCAATGGCCCTGCAGGCGATCGCATTCTACCTCATGGCGGCGGTGACCGTGGCGTCCGGATTCTGCGTGGTTTCGGCCCGCAATCCGGTGCACTCGGTGCTGTGGCTGATCCTGGCCTTCTTCTCGGCGGCGGGGCTCTTCGTGCTCATGGGCGCGGAGTTCCTGGCGATGCTGCTGGTGGTGGTCTACGTGGGCGCCGTCGCGGTGCTGTTCCTGTTCGTCGTGATGATGCTGGACGTGGACTTCGCCTCGCTGCGGCAAGGCTTCGCCCGCTACATGCCGATCGGCCTCCTGATCGCGGTGTTCCTGGCGGCCGAGATGGTGCTGGTGGCCTCCACGGTCGCGACCCAGGGGGCGGCGAAGCACAGCCCGGGTCCGCTGGCGTCCGGCTCCGGCAACCCGCTCTCGAACGCCGAGGCGATCGGGCGGGTGCTCTACACGGACTACATCTACTTCTTCCAGGCGGCGGGGCTGGTGCTGCTGGTGGCCATGATCGGCGCCATCGTGCTGACGCTGCGCCACAAGCCCGGCGTGAAGCGCCAGATCGTCATGAACCAGGTCCTGCGCACGCCGAAGACCGGCATGCGGGTCGTCAACCCCAAGCCCGGCGAAGGGATCGACGCATGATCATCGGCCTCGCGCACTACCTCGCGGTCGCCGCGATCCTGTTCACGATCGGGGTCTTCGGGATCTTCGTGAACCGCAAGAACATCATCGTCATCCTGATGTCGATCGAGCTCATGCTGCTGGCGGTGAACATCAACCTGGTGGCCTTCTCGGTCTATCTGGGCAACCTGACGGGCCAGATCTTCGCCATGTTCGTACTGACCGTCGCCGCGGCCGAAGCCGCCGTGGGCCTGGCCATCCTCGTCACCTTCTTCCGCAACCGCGGCGACATCGCCGTGGACGACGCCTCGATGATGAAGGGCTAAGCGCAAGTGGATCCCCAAGCCCTCGTCACCATCATCCTGTTCGGCCCGCTGATCGGCGCGGCCGTGGCGGGCCTGTTCGGCAAACGCATCGGCGACACCGCCTCGATGGGCGTCACCACCGGCTTCCTGTTCCTCTCGGCGATCCTGTCGTGGACGGTGTTCAGCCAGTGGACGTGGGGCGGCCTGGAGCCGTTCACGGTCGTCTACGCGCCGTTCATCCACGTCGGGAATTTCGTCTCGAACTGGGCCTTCCGCCTGGACGGCCTGTCGGCGGTGATGCTGGTGGTCGTGACCACCGTCTCGTCGCTCGTGCACCTCTATTCGTGGGGGTACATGGCGGACGATCCGAGCAAGCCGCGGTTCTTCAGCTATCTGTCGCTGTTCACCTTCGCCATGCTGGCGCTGATCAGCGCCAACGACTTCATGCAGCTGTTCTTCGGCTGGGAAGGCGTGGGCCTGGCGTCCTACCTGCTGATCGGATTCTGGCACCACAAGGCCACGGCCAACGCCGCCTCGATCAAGGCCTTCGTGGTCAACCGGGTGGGCGACTTCGGCTTCGCCCTGGGCATCATGACGGCCTACTGGGCCTTCGGGACCATCGAGTTCGCCAAGCTGTTCCCGCTGATGCAGGCCGCCGTCGGCCAGGGCTGGGACTTCGGCAGCTGGCGCTTCTCGCTGATCGACCTGACCTGCTTCCTGCTGTTCGTGGGGGCCATGGGCAAGTCGGCGCAGTTCTTCCTGCACACCTGGCTGCCGGACGCCATGGAGGGCCCGACGCCCGTGTCGGCGCTGATCCACGCGGCCACGATGGTGACCGCCGGCGTCTACATGGTCTGCCTGCTGTCGCCGATGTTCGAATACGCCCCGGTGGCCAAGAACATCGTGACGATCATCGGGGCGGTGACCGCGCTGTTCGCCGCGACGGTCGGCCTGACCCAGAACGACATCAAGCGGGTGATCGCGTACTCGACCTGCTCGCAACTCGGCTACATGTTCTTCGCGGCCGGGGTCGGCGCGTACCAGGCGGCGATGTTCCACCTGTTCACGCACGCCTTCTTCAAGGCGCTGCTGTTCCTTGGCGCCGGTTCGGTGATCCACGGGATGGCGCACGAGCAGGACATGCGCCGCTACGGGGCGCTGCAGAAGTACCTGCCGATCACCTATGCGGTGATGACCATCGGCACGATCGCCATCACCGGCCTGGGCATCCCGGGCATCGAGATCGGCTTCGCCGGCTTCTACTCCAAGGACGCCATCATCCACGCCGCCTACGAGGCCGGCGGGGCAGGGCACCCGATGGGCTACTTCGCCTTCGCCATCGGCATCCTGGTGGCCGGCCTGACCGCCTTCTATTCCTGGCGGGTCGCGTTCTTCACGTTCAACGGCCACGCCCGCTGGACGCCGGAGGACCTCGAGCACCACTGGCACAACCGCGACCACGCGCATGGCGATCCGGTGCATGACGAGCAGGTCTCGCATCACGCGGGCGTGGAAGAGAGCCACAGCGAGCCCGACCACGGCGACCACCATCATCAGCCCCACGAGAGCCCCTGGACGATGCGCATTCCGCTGATCGTGCTGTCATTGGGCGCGATCTTCGCCGGCTTCCTCTTCCACCATCAGTTCATCGGCGAGCACAACGCCGAGTTCTGGAAGGGCGCGATCTTCCACGCGCCGGTCGAGCACGCCGAGGGCGGCCATCACGCCCCGCTGTGGGTGGTCTGGGCGCCGCTGGTGGTGTCGGTGGGCGGCCTGCTGGTCGCGGCCTACATGTACATCTGGCGCGAGGGTCTGGGCGCGAAGCTCGCGGCCAACCAGGGCCTGCTCTACGTCTTCTTCTACAACAAGTGGTTCTTCGACGAGATCTACCAGGCCACCTTCGTCCGTGGGGCGAAGCTGCTGGGCGATCTGTTCTGGAAGGGCGGCGACCAGAAGATCATCGACGGGCTGGGTCCCGACGGGGTCTCGGCGCTGTCGGTCCAGGTGGGCAAGGGCGCCGGGCGCCTGCAGTCCGGCTATGTGTACCACTATGCCTTTGTCATGCTCCTCGGCGTCGCGGGTCTCCTGACCTACGCGCTGTGGGCATGGGCCGTCTGAGGGGGACGACCGAGATGCCGTTGCTCTCCCTCATCACCTACGCGCCGCTGGCCGGCGTGGTCGCCATCCTGGCGCTGAAGCTGTTCGGCGCGAACGAGACCAAGTCGGCGGAAGCGTCGAAGTGGGTGGCGCTGATCGTCACCCTCGTGACGCTGGCGCTGTCCGTCTTCCTGGTCGTGGAATTCGATCCGAAGAACCCCGGCTTCCAGTTCATGGAAGAGGCGCCCTGGTTCATGGGCCTCAGCTACCGGATGGGCATCGACGGGATCTCGGTCCTGTTCGTGCTGCTGACCGCGTTCCTGATGCCGCTCTGCATCGTGGCTTCGTGGACCTCGATCGACAAGCGGGTGCACGAGTACCTGATCGCGTTCCTGATCCTGGAAACGCTGGTGATCGGCGTGTTCTGCGCGCTGGACCTGGTGCTGTTCTACATCTTCTTCGAGTTCGGCCTGGTGCCGATGTTCCTGATCATCGGGATCTGGGGCGGGCAGCGGCGCGTGTACGCGGCCTTCAAGTTCTTCCTCTACACCCTGCTGGGCTCCGTCCTGATGCTGGCGGCGATCCTGTTCATGATCGGCTCCAGCGGCACCAGCTCGATCCCCGAGCTGATGACCTATCACTTCAGCCCTGAGGTCCAGACCTGGCTCTGGCTGGCGTTCTTCGCCTCGTTCGCGGTGAAGATGCCGATGTGGCCGGTGCACACTTGGCTGCCCGACGCCCACGTGGAGGCGCCGACGGCCGGCTCGGTGATCCTGGCCGGGATCCTGTTGAAGATGGGCGGGTACGGCTTCCTGCGGTTCTCCCTGCCGATGTTCCCGAACGCCTCGGACTATTTCGCGCCGCTGGTGTTCGCGCTCTCGGTGATCGCGGTGATCTACACCTCGCTGGTGGCGTTCCGGCAGACGGACGCCAAGAAGCTGATCGCCTATTCGTCGGTGGCCCACATGGGTCTCGTCACCATGGGCATCTTCTCCGGCAACGTCGAAGGCGAGCAGGGCGCGATCTACCAGATGCTGAGCCACGGGGTGATCTCGGGGGCGCTCTTCCTCTGCGTCGGCGTGATCTACGACCGCATGCACACCCGCGAGATCAAGTTCTACGGCGGGCTGGTGACGCGCATGCCCTGGTACGCGGCGGTCTTCATGCTGTTCACGATGGGCAATGTGGGCCTGCCGGGCACCAGCGGGTTCGTCGGCGAGATCCTGTCGATGACCGGCGTCTACCAGGTGTCCACCTGGACGGCGCTGTTCGCGGCCACGGGCGTGATCCTGTCGGCGGTCTACATGCTCACCCTCTATCGCGCGGTGGTGTTCGGCCCGCTGACCAATCCGAAGCTGGCGGCCATCGACGACCTCAACTGGCGGGAGGTGGCGATCTTCGCGCCGCTGATCCTCGCGACCCTGTACATGGGCGTGCAGCCCAACTCCGTTCTCAACCTGACCTCGGCCTCGGTGGACCAGCTCGTGCGGGCCTACCAGGCGGCGATCGGCGGGTGAGGGGCCACTCATGACCATCTCCACCCACCTGGCGTATGCCTATCCCGAAGTGATCCTGGCGCTGGGGGCCCTGGCCCTGCTGGTGATCGGGGCCTTCGCGCCCAAGCAGACCTCTCTGGTCGGCGGCGCGAGCGTGCTGGTGCTGCTGGCGGCCGCCTACGCCACGGCGACCCAGCCGTTCGGCGTGGCGTTCTCGGGCGCCCTGGTCTCGGACGCGGCGGCGACCTTCGCCAAGGTGGCGATCTACGTCGCCTCGGCGGTCGCCATTCCGCTGGGCCAGCCGTGGTTCGAGCGGCGCGGCGTGCGGAACTTCGAGTTCCCCGTGCTGATCCTGCTGGCGGCCCTGGGCATGGGCATGATGGCGTCCTCGGGCGACCTGATCTCGCTCTATGTCGGCGTGGAGCTGCACAGCCTGGCGCTGTACGTGCTGGCCGCCATGCATCGCGAGAACGCCAAGGCGTCGGAAGCGGGCCTGAAGTACTTCGTGCTGGGCGCGCTGTCGTCCGGCCTGCTGCTCTACGGCGCCAGCCTGATCTACGGCTTCGCCGGCTCGACCGTGTTCACCGACATCGCCGCGGCGGCAGGGAACAAGGCCAACACCGGCCTGCTGTTCGGCCTGATCTTCCTGATCTGCGGCCTGGGCTTCAAGGTCTCGGCGGCGCCGTTCCACATGTGGACGCCCGACGTCTACGAGGGCGCGCCGACGCCGGTCGTGGCGTTCTTCGCCGCGGCGCCCAAGCTGGCGGCCATGGTGCTGTTCGCCCGTGTCCTGGCCGACGGCTTCGCCGGCGCGGCGGACCAGTGGCAGCAGGTGCTGGTGGTGCTGGCCCTGCTCTCGGTGGCGGTCGGCGCGTTCGCGGGCTTGGTGCAGAAGAACCTGAAGCGGCTCTGGGCCTATTCCTCGATCGCCAACGTCGGCTACGCCCTGCTGGGCCTGGCGTCGGGCACCAGCGAGGGCGTGCAGTCCATGCTGGTGTTCATGGTCCTCTACATGATCGACGTGACGGGCTTCTTCGCCTGCCTGGCGGCGCTGTCGCGCGGCGGGCGGTCGATGGAGACGATGGAGGACATGGCGGGCCTGATCAAGGAACGCCCGGGCATCGCGCTGGCCATGACGGTGTTCTCGCTGTCGGCCCTGGGCCTGCCGCCGTTCTCCGGCTTCTGGGCCAAGGTCGTGGTGTTCAAGGCGGCGATCGACGCCGGCCTGTGGGCTCCGGCGGTGATCGGCCTTGTCGGCTCGGTCGTGGCGGCGTTCTACTACCTCAAGCTGATCAAGGTGATGTGGTTCGACGGCAGCGCCGGAACGACCGACAAGCCGCCGTTCGAGGCCAAGGCCATCGCCATCGCCACGGCGCTGTTCGCCTTCCCGGTCGTGATGCTGGCGCTGATCTGGCTGAACCCCCTGGCCGAGCGTGCGGCGCACGCTTTCGGCCTGGCCTGACGGTTGGCCGCTCGCCCGCCGATCGAGTCCTACGCCGAGCTGGATTCCACCAACGCCGAGGCGCGCCGACGCGCCGAGGCCGGCGAGACGGGGCCGGTCTGGATCACCGCCAGCGTGCAGACGGCGGGGCGCGGACGGCGCGGACGCACCTGGTCGACCGAGGCGGGCAACCTGGCGGCGACGCTGCTGACCCTCACCGACCGGCCGCCGGCCGAGGCCGCGCAACTCTCCTTCGTGGCGGCGCTGGCCGCCTGCGACCTGGCCGACACCTGCTTAGGGGCCGGCGCGGCGCGGCTGAAGTGGCCGAACGACGTGCTGGTGCACGGACGCAAGGCGGTCGGCATCCTGGTGGAGTCGGGCTCGCGGCCGGACGGGCGGCTGTGGCTGGCCGTGGGCATCGGGGTGAACCTCAAACACGCGCCGCAGGACGTGGAGCGGCCGGCGACGACCTTCGCCGACCACATGGCCGGACCGCCGCCCGATCCCGTGGTGGCGCTGGATGTCCTGGCCACCGCCTTCGAGCGCTGGCGGACGGCCTGGGCGACGCAGGGGTTCGCCCCCATCGCCGCCGCCTGGTCCGAGCGCGCCACGGGCATCGGCCAGCGCTGCGAGGCCAGGCTGCCCAACCGGACGCTTAGCGGCGTGGCGGAAGGGCTGGATACGGATGGCGCGCTGCGGCTCAGGCTGGACGACGGGTCCCTTGAGCGCATAACGGCGGGCGACGTTTTCTTCGGAGGTGCGTGAATGCTCTTGGCCATCGAACAGGGCAACACCAACACCCTCTTCGCGGTGCATGACGGCAAGGAATGGATCGCCCAATGGCGGGCGGCCACCCATTCCAGCCGTACGGCCGACGAATATGCGGTGTGGCTGTCGCAGCTGCTGGGCATGGCGGGGCTGGCCATGGGGGCCTTCGACGGCTGCATCATCTCGAGCGTGGTGCCGCAGTCGATCTTCAATCTTCGCAATCTGGCGCGGCGATACCTACATGTGGAGCCGCTGGTGATCGGCGAGAACGTCGACCTCGGCATCCCCGTCCGCATCGAGAAGCCTTCCGAGGCCGGCGCGGACCGGCTGGTGAACGCTATCGGGGCGCACATCGTCTATCCGGGCGACCTGATCGTCATCGACAGCGGCACGGCGACCACTTTCGACGTGGTGGCGGCCGACGGCGGTATGGAAGGTTGCGCCATCGCGCCGGGGATCAACCTCTCGATGGAGGCGTTGCACCAGGCGGCGGCCAAACTGCCGCGCGTGGCCATCCAGCGCCCTCGCGGCAACACCGCCATCGGCAAGGATACGGTGGCGTCCATGCAATCCGGCGTCTTCTGGGGCTACATCGCCCTGATCGAGGGGCTGGTGGCGCGGATCAAGGCCGAATGGGGGAAGCCGATGACGGTCGTGGGCACCGGCGGGGTCGCCTCGCTGTTCCACGGGGCCACGGACTCCATCGACCACTTCGACCCGGATCTGACGATCCGGGGCATGCTTGAAATTTATCGCCGCAACGCGGCCAAGGCCTGAATGACCAAGAACAAAAACGACGAACTCGTCTTCCTCCCGCTCGGCGGGTCGAACGAGATCGGCATGAACTTCAATCTGTACGGCTTCGGGCCGGCGCACGACCGCAAGTGGATCGTCGTCGACCTGGGCGTGACCTTCGGCGATCAGACGACGCCGGGCGTCGAGGTGATCCTGCCCGATCCCACCTTCATGGAGGAGAACGCGCACCGCCTGCTGGGCATCGTGCTGACCCACGCCCATGAGGATCACATCGGCGCGGTCGCGCACCTGTGGCCCCGCTTCAAGGCGCCGATCTTCGCCACTCCGTTCACCGCCTTCATCCTGCGCGAGAAGCTGCGCGAGGCGGATCTGCTGGACCAGGCCGTGATCACCGAGGTGCCGCTGGGCGGGACCATCGAGCTTGGCCCGTTCAAGCTGGAGCTGATCACGCTCACCCACTCGATCCCGGAGCCGAACGGGCTGGCGATCCGCACCCCCTTGGGCACGATCCTGCACACCGGCGACTGGAAGATCGACCCGGACCCGCTGCTGGGCGACGTGACCGATGCGGCCGCGATCCGCAAGCTGGGCGACGAGGGCGTCCTGGCGATGGTCTGCGACTCGACCAACGTCTTCGTGGACGGCCATGCCGGGTCGGAGGCCGACGTTCGCGTGGCGCTGACCCGGCTGATCGGCGACCTGAAGGGCAAGGTGGCCGTGGCCTGCTTCGCGTCCAACGTGGCGCGGATGGACAGCGTGATCCGGGCGGCGGAGGCCAATGGCCGCCGCGTCTGCCTGGCGGGCCGGTCCATGCACCGCATGTCGTCGGCGGCGAAGTCGGTGGGCCTGATGCAGGACATCAAGCCGTTCATCGACGACACCGAGGCCAAGCACCTGCCGGAGAACGGCGTGCTCTACCTCTGCACGGGCAGCCAGGGCGAGGCGCGCGCGGCGCTGGCCCGGATCGCCGAGGGCACGCATCCGCACGTGAAGCTGGGGGCGGGCGACAGCGTCGTCTTCTCCAGCCGCGTGATCCCGGGCAACGAGATCCCGATCCGCAACCTGCAGAACAACCTGACCGAACGCGGCGTGCGCCTCTACACCGAGCGCGACCATCCGGGGATCCACGTCTCCGGCCACCCGTGCCGCGACGAGCTGGCCGAGATGTACGCCTGGGCGAGGCCGGAGATTTCCGTGCCGACCCACGGCGAGCGCCGCCACCTGATGGAACACGCCGCCTTCGCCCGGGACCTGCAGGTGCCGCAGCAGGTGACGCCGCGCAATGGCGACATGGTGCGCCTGGCTCCGGGGCGCGCCGAGATCATCGAGGAGGTGCATTCCGGTCGCCTGTACGTGGACGCAGGCGTGCTGACCCCCGAGAACGGCGACGCCCTGCGCGAGCGGCGGCATGCGGCGTTCAACGGCGTGCTGGCGGTGTCGGTCGTGCTGGACGAGCGCGGCCGGGTGGTCAGCGGCCCGCAGGTCCGGGCCCTGGGCCTGCCCACCGAGGACGAAGACCATCTCGACGAAGTGCTGAACGAACTGGCCGACGAGGCCGAGCGCGCCCTGAAGCGCCTGAAAGGCGACGAGGCCGAGCGTGACGAAGACATCGAGAAAGCCATCTCGCGCGGCGTGAAGAAGGCCAGCCAGCGCATCTGGGGCCGGCGTCCGGTCGTGGAGACGACGGTGCTGCGGATCTAGAGCCTTTCTGGGTCAGGTGGAATCACCTGAACCAGATAAAAAGGCTCGATCTTCAAAGCTTGAGAGCGCGTCGGGCGGCGAAACCGGTATCCACTTTCGCCTGACGCGCTCTAGGATCCAGCCAGGCCCAGGGCGTCGATCTCCGCCATCTGGGCGGGCTCCAGCGGGCCGGCGGCCTCGGCAGCGACGCATTGGGCCAGCTCGGCGCGGTTCTTCACGCCCAGGACGACGGTGTCGATGTTGGGGAGGCTCAGCGCGTAGCGATGCGCCACGGCGGCCGGGTCCTCGCCCCAGCGGGCGCAGAGGGTGCGGAACGGGGCGGCGCGGTCGTAGTCGGTGCGGTCCGGACTGTTCGGTGAGAGCTGGCGGTCCACGGCGGCCGTCAGCGCGCCCGCCTGTACCGCGCGGATGCCCATGACTCCGGCGCCCCTGGCCTTGGCGGCGGCGGCGATCTCTCGCGGCCGCGAGGGCTCGGCGTAGCGCCGCAGCGCGCCGGGCGAATCCATCAGGTTGGCGATGGCCTGGACGGCGTCGGGACCCGGCGTGTGGCCGATGGCCGCCAGCACGGCGGTCGGCACGCCGATGCCGGTTATCCCCCAGGCGCCGATCCGGCCCTGGGCCTTCAGCGCCTCGAGCGCCGGCGCCACCTCGTCCCGATAGATCGACAGCGACGTCGAGTTTGCGTCGCGCCGGTCGTTTCCGTGGGCGTAGGCGTAGCCGTCGGCGTGCAGGTTCGAGTGCAGGAAGAACAGGTCCACCTGCTCCAGCTTCATCGCCGCCAGGCTCGCGTCCAGCGAGGCGGTAAGGCGGGCGGCGCTCTCGCCGGCCGGCGGAGAGCCCAGGTAGCACTTGGTGGTGACCTTCACGCCCGCAGGCAGGCGGCCGCCGAAGGTCTCGCCGATGAAGGCCTCGCAGTTCCGGTAGGACGGCGCGGCGTCGAGCACGGTAATCCCGGCGTCCAGGGCCGCCGTCAGGGTGGCGTGCGCCTCCTCCGCGGAGGTTTCGCCCCAGATCTGGCCGATGCCGCCCCCGCCCAGGGTGAGCCGGCTGACCTCGCCCAGCGGTCCCAGTGTGGCCGTTCGCATGTGCGCCCTCCCGTTTTCCCGAAGCTAGCATGTTGCCGCGGGTTCGAACGGCGGGTTTGATGGCGGAGGGCGAGACGCGGGAACCGCGCCGCCGGATCGGCTGGGGAGGCCGCCTCATATGTCCGCGTACCGGGGCGTTCGGATCGCCGATTTCAGCCAGGGCGTCGCCGGGCCGATGGCCGCGATGCTGCTGGGCGATTTCGAGGCTGAGGTGGTCAAGGTGGAGCCGCCGGGCGGCGACCGGCTGAAGGATCATCCGGGCTACCTGGCCTGGAATCGCAACAAGCAGGTCGTGACCCTGGACCTGGAGACGGCCGAGGGGCTGGCGGCGGCGAAGGCGCTGATCGCCGGGGCCGACGTGGCGCTGTTCGACCATGCCCCGGGCAAGCTGGAGGCGCTGGGGCTGGACGGGCCGACGCTGACCACGGCGCATCCCGGCCTGGTCCACGCCTGGATGCCGCCCTACGGGACCACGGGCGTCTGGAGCGACCTGCCGGCCCGCCACAGCCTGCTGGCGGGGCTGACGGGCGTGGCGTTCCGGCAAGGGGCGTGGAGCGACCAGCCGATCCACCTCGTGCTGCCGATCGCCTGGTATTCGCAGGCCGTGCTCGGAGCGGGCGCGATCGGGGCGGCGCTGTTCGAACGCACCCGCAGCGGCCTGGGCCAGGCGCTGACGGTGAGCGGTTTGCACGGTTCCGCGGAGGCCGCGCCGCCGGCGCGGATCCTGGGCGAGCCGCCGTTGCCGCGCGGGACCCCGCCCGGGGCCAACCCGCGCTACCGGCTCTATCAGTGCGCCGACGGGGAATGGTTCTTCCTGGGCACGCTGTTCACCAACTTCTACCGCAAGGCCTTCGAGGTGCTGGGGCTGGAGGACGCCTTCGACGCGCTGGAGGCCGACATGCTGGCCGCCCGGGACCTGCTGGAGGGCATGTTCCTCAGCCGCACCCGGGACGAGTGGCTGGAGGCGCTCAGGGCCAACGACGTGCCGTGCGCGCCGATCGGGCGGCGCGAAGCCTGGTTCGCCGGCGCGGCGGTGGCCGAAGGCGGGCTGCGGGCGGTGCTGGAACATCCGACGCTGGGCGAGGTGGCGATGCCCGCGCCCCCGACGAAGTTCAGCGCCACGCCGGCGAGCATCCGGGCACTGCCGCACCGGGTCGCCACGCCACCGGCTTGGCCGGACAGGCCGCCCCCGCCGCGCGGGCCCGTCAACGGCCAGCCGCTGGCCGGCGTGAAGGTGCTGAACCTGGGGACGGTGATCGCCGGGGCCTATGCCGGCACGATCCTGGCGCAACTGGGCGCCGACGTGGCCAAGATCGAGCCGCGCGAGGCCGATCCCTTCCGCTCCGACGGCTCGCAGTTCCTGGCCTACAACCGCGGCGTCCGAGGGCTGGGCCTGGACCTCAAGAAGCCCGAGGCGCGGGAGCTGTTCCTGGAGCTGGCGAAACAGGCCGACGTGGTGATCGACAACGCCCGGCTGGGCGTGCGCGGGCGGCTCGGGATCGACTACGCGGCGCTGAAGGCGGTGAACCCGAAGATCATCTCGTGCTCGATCAACGCCTATGGCGAGACCGGCCCCCGGGCGCTGTCGCCCGGGTTCGATCCGCTGCTGCAGGCCGAAGGCGGGATGATGGCGGCGCAGGGCGGGGAGGGCGACCCGATCCTCCACACCATCGCCGTCAACGACATCGCCACCGCGGCCACGGTGGCCGGCGCGGTGATCGCGGCGCTGAACGCGCGCGAGCGGACGGGCGAGGGGCAGGAGGTGCTGACGAGCCTGATGGCCCAGAGCCTGCTGTTCCAGCTGGGCGAGCTGGTGACCTACGAGGGACGGCCGGCGAACGACCTGGGCGGCGCGGACTGCCTGGGGATCTCGGCGCTGCACCGCTACTACGCCTGCGCCGACGGCTGGATCGGGCTGGTGGCGGAGACGGAGGCCGAGGCCCTGGCGCTGGGCCATGTGCTGGCCGTCGAGTTGGGCGCCGCGCCGCTCGCGGAAGCGCGGGACGGGGAACTGGCCGGCCGGATCGAGGCGGCGCTGGCGGAGTGGCGGCGAGCCGAGGTGCTCTCCGTGCTCCGGGCCGCAGAGATCGCGGCGGCGCCGGTGATCCGCGGTGGCGAGGCTCTGGAGGACGGCTGGCTAGCGGAGAACGGCTTCGTCGAGGGCTGGAACCATCCGCGCCTGGGGCCGATGATCACGGCCACGGCGTTCTCGACGTTCTCCCGCACGCCAACCGGATTCTCGCACCCGACGCCGGAACTGGCGGAACACTCGGCGGAGATCCTGGGGGAATACGGGATCGCGCGGGAACGGATCGCGGCGCTGATGGCGGTCGGGGCCGTGTTCTAAAGCCGCAGGTCGTGCCGCAACGTGATCTCGCGCCCGCGCCCGGGGCGGCGTATACGCACGGCATGATCGGGAAACTGAACCACGTGGGCGTCGCCACGCCCTCCATCGAGCAGTCGGTCGCGATGTACCGCGACATGCTGGGCGCCACGAAGATCGGCGAGAAGTTCGCCATGCCCGAGCAGGGCGTCTGGGTCTGTTTCGTGGATCTGCCCAACAGCCAGATCGAGCTGATCGAGCCGCACGGCGAGGCCTCGCCGCTGAAAGGCTTCCTGGAGAAGAACCCGGCCGGCGGCCAGCATCACATCTGCTTCGAGGTCGAGAACATCGAGACCGCGCGCGACGACATGGTGGCCAAGGGCGCGACGGTGCTGAACGGCGGCAAGCCGCGGATCGGCGCGCACGGCACCCCGGTGATCTTCGTGCACCCGAAGAACATGGGCGGCGTCCTGGTCGAGCTGATGGAAACGCCAAAGGGAGCCCATTGATGGGTCCGTTCACGTCCGTCGCGATCTTCCTGACCATCTGGTGGACCGTGCTGTTCGTGGTCCTGCCGCTGGGCGTGACCAGCCATGCCGAGGCCGGGATCGACAAGGGCGACGGCGGCGACCCGGGCGCGCCGGTGGACCCCAAGCTGAAGAAGAAGTTCTTCACCACCACCTGGATCGCGGTCGTGATTTTCGCGGCCCTCTGGCTGACGATCAGATCGGGGATCGTGACCCTGCCGAACCTTCCCAGCACGTACTGAGGAACTGCGCCGCACTCTCCGGCATTGGCCGTGGATGACCCCCTCCGTCTCGGCGCGTCGCGCCGATCCACCTCCCCCAAATCGCGCTTCGCGCTGGTGGAGGAATGCCTCATCGTTGCCAAGGTTCTCGCGGCAAGGGTATCAGGGCGCCTTCGCCTGATAAGACGGGATTCCAATGCGCCTTTCGCGATACTTCATGCCGACCCTTCGCGAGGCGCCGGCCGACGCCCAGATCGTCTCGCACCAGCTGATGCTGCGCGCGGGCCTGATCCGCCAGGAGGCGGCGGGCATCTATGCCTGGCTGCCGCTGGGCCTGAAGGTGCTGAAGAAGATCGAGCAGGTGGTGCGCGAGGAGATGAACCGCGCCGGCGCCATTGAGATCCTGATGCCGACCCTGCAGCTGGCCGACCTGTGGCGCGAGAGCGGCCGCTACGACGCCTACGGCGACGAGATGCTGCGCATCAAGGACCGCCACGACCGCGACCTGCTATACGGGCCCACGGCCGAGGAGGTCGTGACCGACATCTTCCGCAGCTACATCAAGTCCTACAAGGACTTGCCGAAGAATCTTTACAACATCCAGTGGAAGTTCCGCGACGAGCGCCGGCCCCGGTTCGGGGTGATGCGCGGCCGCGAGTTCCTGATGAAGGACGCCTATTCGTTCGACGTGGACGAGGCGGCGGCGCGCAAGTCGTACAACCGGATGTTCCTGGCCTACCTCAACGTCTATGCGCGCCTGGGCCTGAAGGCGATCCCGGTGAAGGCCGACCCCGGCCCGATCGGCGGCGACATGAGCCATGAGTTCATGATCCTGGCCGACACCGGCGAGAGCGAGGTGTTCGCCCACCGCGACCTGGTGGAAATGGGCGCGCCCGGCCCCGACGTGGACTGGGAGGGCGACCTGGAGCCGGAGGTCGGGCGGCGGACCAGCCTCTATTCGGCCTCGGACGAGATGCACGACGCGGCGCGGTTCGCGGCGATGCCCGAGGACAAGCGGATGACCGCGCGCGGCATCGAGGTCGGCCACATCTTCTATTTCGGCGAGAAGTACTCGAAGCCCATGAAGGCCCATGTCACCGGGCCCGACGGCAAGGACGCGCCGGTGCACATGGGCTCGTACGGCGTCGGCGTCTCGCGCCTGGTGGCGGCGATCATCGAGGCCAGCCATGACGACGCCGGGATCATCTGGCCGGACGTGGTGGCGCCGTTCGGCGCGGCGGTGCTGAACCTGCGCGCGGGGGACGCCGCTTGCGACGCCGCCTGCGAGCAGGCCTACAAGGCGCTGTCGGACGCCGGCCTCGATCCGCTGTACGACGACCGCGACGAGCGGCCTGGCGCGAAATTCGCCGCCACCGACCTGGTCGGCATTCCCAAGCAGCTGATCATCGGGCCCAAGGGCTTGGCCGACGGCGTCGTGGAGCTGAAGATCCGGGCCACCGGCGAACGCCAGGCCCTGCCGCTGGACGCCGCGCTCAAGGCCATCATCGGGTGAGCGAACACCCCGCCGTCACCGGCGGCCGCGCGCCGCCGTTCGGCCTCTGGGAGCGGATGCTCGCCGGTCGCTACCTGCGCGCCAAGAAGCACCAGGGCGGGGTGGCGCTGATCTCGATCATCTCCTTCGTGGGCATCATGCTGGCGGTGGGGGTGCTGATCGCCACCATGTCGGTGATGAACGGCTTTCGGGCTGAGCTGCTGGGCCGGATCCTGGGGTTCCAAGGGCACATCTTCGTCACCGGGGGCGTGCTGGACGGGGCCGAGCGGGACCGCGCCGCCGCGGCGATCGTGAAGGTCCCGGGGGTGCTGCAAGCCGCGCCGATCATCGAGGCCCAGGCCATCGCGATCGGCCCCAGCCAGATCACCGGGGCCCTGGTGCGCGGCATCGGACCTGCGGACCTGCGCACCACGAAGCTGGTCGCAGGCAACATCGTCCAGGGCTCCTTGCGCGACTTTGGCGCCGGCGAGTTCGGTGGAGACACGGTGGTGGTCGGCGAGCGGCTGGCCCAGTCGCTGGGCGTGCGCGCGGGCGACACCCTGACGCTGATCTCGCCGTCCGGCGCGGCCACCGCGTTCGGCGGCACGCCGCAGCAGAAGGCCTACACCGTGGGCGCGACGTTCAGCGTCGGCATGAGCCAGTACGACCAGGCCTACATCTACATGCCGCTCAGTCAGGCGCAGCTGTTCTTCGGGCGCGAGGACACCGCCGACGCCATCGAGGTCCGGGTGGTCGATCCCGATCACGCCGCGAAGATGAAGGCGGCGATCACCAAGGCCGCCGGCCCGGCGGCGATCGTCAACGACTGGACGCAGCGGGACACGGCCTTCTGGGGCGCCCTGGCCGTGGAGCGGGTGGCGATGCGGTTGATCCTCGGCATGCTGATCGTCATCGCCGCGCTGAACATCATCTCGGGCCTGGTGATGCTGGTGAAGAACAAGACGCGCGACGTCGCCATCCTGCGAACCATCGGGGCGGGGCAGGGTTCGATCCTGCGGATCTTCTTCATGGCCGGCGCCAGCATCGGCGCGCTCGGCACTGGCGCGGGCGTCGCGCTGGGCGTCCTGTTCGCGATCTACATCGGCCCGATCCAGGGCTTCGTGGAATGGGCGACCGGGACCCAGGTGTTCGCCTCGGACGTCTACTATCTGTCGCGGCTGCCGGCCAAGGTGGACTGGGGCGAGGTCGCCGCCATCTCGGCCTTCTCGCTGGGCATGGCCTGCTTCTGGAGCCTGTTGCCGGCCTGGCGGGCGTCGAAACTCGATCCTGTGGAAGCGCTTCGCTATGAGTGAGCCGGTGCTGTCCATCCGCGGGCTGGAGCGGACCTATGTGACCGCGGCGGGGCCGCTGACGGTGCTGCGTGGCGTCGACCTGGACGTGCGGCCGGGCGAGATCGTGGGGCTGATCGGGCCGTCGGGCTCGGGCAAGTCCAGCCTGCTGCACGCCGCCGGATTGCTGGAGCACGCCAACGGCGGCCGGATCTGGATCCAGGGGCGCGACTGCACCGACCTGACCGACCGCGAGCGCAGCCGGGTGCGGCTGGCGACGGTGGGCTTTGTCTACCAGTTCCACCACCTGCTGCCGGAGTTCTCGGCGCTCGACAACGTGGCCCTGCCGCTGATGATCGCCGGCGTTGCGCAGAAGGCCGCGCGTGAGCGGGCGGCCAGCCTGCTGGGCGACCTGGGCCTGAAGGACCGCGTCCAGCACCAGCCGGCCCAGCTCTCGGGCGGCGAACAGCAGCGGGTGGCCATCGCGCGCGCGCTCGCCAATTCGCCCCGCCTGCTGCTGGCCGACGAGCCCACCGGGAACCTGGACCCCACGACCTCCGGCGCGGTGTTCGAGAACCTCTACGAACTGGCGCGCAGCCAGGGCGTCGCCGCCGTGGTCGCCACCCACAACCTGCAACTCGCCAGCCACATGGACCGGGTGTTCGCCCTGAAGGACGGCCACCTCGAGGAGCAGGCGCGCTAGGCGCGGGCGATGCGCCTGATCATCGACACCGACACCGCGGGCGACGACGTCTTCTCGCTGATGATGGCGCTGACCCGGCCGGGCGTGCGCGTCGAGGCGATCACCATCGCCCACGGCAACGTCGGCTTCGAACAACATGCCGAGAACGCGCTGAAGACCATTGAGGTGTGCGGGCGAGGCGGGGAGGTCCCGGTCTACCTGGGCGCCGAGCGGCCGTTGAGCCGTGCGCCGCTGGCGGCGAGTTACGTGTTCGGCGCGGACGGGATGAGCGATGCTGGTTTTGCGCCTGCGGCGCAGCGACCGGCCCAGGGCGACGCGGTGGACCAGATCGTGCGGCGGATCATGGCGGAGCCCGGCGAGCTCACCCTGCTGGCCCAGGCGCCGCTAACCAACCTGGCGATGGCGGTGATGATGGAGCCTCGTATCGCCCAGGCCTGCCGGCATCTGTGGATCATGGGCGGCACGGACAACGGGGTCGGCAACGTCACCCCGGCGGCGGAGTACAATTTCTATGTCGACCCGGAGGCGGCGAAGATCGTGCTGGCGGCCGGGTTCGACGTCTCGATCGTCACCTGGACCGCGACCCTGCGCGACGGCCTGTTCGGCCTGGAGCAGCTCGGCGAACTGGAAGCGATGGACACGCCGCGCTCGCGGTTCTTCACGGCGGTGAACTGGTCGTCGCTGGCCTTCGCCCAGAAGACGCAAGGGCTGGGCGGCAGCCTGCACCCCGACGCGCTCACCTGCGCCCTGGCGCTGGACGAGGGCCTGATCCTGGATAGCGACCGGTGCGTCGTGGACGTGGAGACCAAGGGCGAGCTGACCCGCGGCTACCTCAGCGTCTCGCATCCGATCCTGCCGGACGTGGAACTGGCCGACCCCGACCTGGCGCGGAAGGCCCCGAACGCGCGGGTGATCAAGGCCGTGGACCGGGCGGGCTTCTTCGCGGCGATGAAGGCGGCGTTGGGTTAGTCGCGCCGCAGAGCGTCGATCTCGGCGATCTGGGTCTCGAGGCGACGACGGACACGGCGAATGTTCCAGAACCAGATGCCCCCATAGAGCAGCATCAATCCGGGAAGGACGAGCTTCCAAGCCAGCGGCGCCTCCGGGTGTCCCAGCAGCAGGCCCACGACAAACAGTGAGAGGCCCGGAACGAAGGGCGTCAGGTACCAGGCCCAGGCGGTCCGCATGGCGTCGTTCTGGCGGACCAGTTCGGCCCGATGGAAGGCCAGGGCGTCGGCGGCCGGCGCCGGCCGGGCCGATCCGCGCCGGTGGAGCTGGAGCGCGACAAAGGCGGCCGCCAGTGCGCACAGGACGCTCGCCACCTTGAGGATCGGGTCGGGCAGCACGAAGACGTAGGCGCTGAACGTCGCGATCACCACGACGCACGCGACATACTCGATCATGTTCCGGCGCTTGACGCGGTCCTGGAAGCCGCGGGCGTGGATCTGTTCCAGGGTCATGGGCGAGGTCTCCGTGGGCTGGTCGCGCCAGAGGTCCTTGGGGTCGGGCGGGCCGGTCATGACGGCCTCCGTGCGTGAAAACGGGTGGCGAGGATCGCCTTCAGGCGGTGGACGCGGACGGCCACGGCGCCCGGGGAGAGGCCGGTGACCTCGGCGATGGCGGCGGCGTCCAGGTCTTCGAGGTAGAGCAGGGCGACTTGGCGGTCGGGCGGCTTCAGCTCGTGGATCAGCGCCAGCAGGCGGTCGAGGGCCTGGCGGGCCCCCGCTGTGGCCTCGGGGTCGTCGGGGCCGCTGAGCTCGGCGATCTCGTCCAGGCCGGCCAGGCCCGCGGTGGCGCGGCGGCGGCGCAGGACATGGCTGGTCGCGGTGTTGTGGGCGACCCGGTAGACCCAGGTCCTGAGCGAGCACAGGCCGTCGAAGGCGGCGAGGCTTCGCCAGAGCGCGACGTGGATGTCCTGCAGCAGGTCGCGGCGCAGGTGGGCGTCGCGCTCGTAGCCGCGCGCCAGACGCTCCAGCGCCGGCCCATAGGCCTCGGCCGCCTCGCGGTAGCGCTGGTCCTGACTGGTGTCGCTCGGCACGCGGCCTCCCGTCTCGTTGGAGAGGATAGTCGGCGAGGCCCGAGGTTTCTTACGGATCGACGCCGCCGAAGGTGGTGGAGCCGTCCGGCTGGATGACGCAGCCGGGGTTCCAGGCCACCTCCCAGGCGTGCCCGTCGGGGTCGGCGAAGTAGCCGGAATAGCCGCCCCAGGGCGCGTCCTGCGCGGCCTTGGTCACTCGCCCGCCGGCCGCCACGGCCTGGGCGATGGTGCGGTCGACGTCGGCCTTCGAGCGCTCGTTGATGGCGATGGCGACGCCGCTGAAGGCGCCGTCCACCGGTCGGCCGGCGTCGACCTCGAGGGCCGTCTTCTCGAACAGCGCGAAGCCCAGGCCGGGCAGCTGGTAGAACGCCACCTCGTCCAGGGCGCTGAGCGGCGTCCAGCCGAGGCCGTGCTCGTAGAAGCGGCGCGCGCGGCCAAGGTCGGCCACGCCCAGGGTGATCAGCGACGCGCGTTGGTCCATGCGGCCCTCCTGTGGATGACGACGAATCTAGCCGCTTGACGATGAGAACAAAAGAGGAATAAGAACGAATACGGAACGCCCCACAGGTTACCCACAGGGGGCGCACAGAAGGATGCCGAAGATGGTTCGTCTGGCCCGGGAATCGCTGGCCTTTGCGTCGGTGGCGAGCTTTGTCTGGATGGTCTGTTCGGTGGCCGGTCTGATGGGCTGACCGCCATGCGAATGGGGGAGGCGCTTCAGGTGCAGGACGACGGTGACGGCTTCGTCCACCTGCGGGTTCGCTCGGCCTATTCGCTGCTGGAAGGGGCCATCAAGGCCGACAAGCTGGGCGGGCTGGCCAAGGCCGATGGCATGCCCGCTGTCGCGATTGCGGATCGCGCCAATCTGTTTGGGGCTCTGGAATTCTCGGTCGCCACCAAGGGTGAAGGCGTCCAGCCGATCATCGGCTGCGCCCTGCCGGTGCAGGGGATCGGGGAGCCGCTGGCGGAGCGCTGGGCCAAGACCGCCACGGTCATGCTGTTGGCCCAGAGCGAGCAGGGCTATCTCAACCTCTGCGAACTCTCGTCCTTCGCCTACCTCGACATCGAGCCCACGGATGAGCCGCACGTGCCCTGGGCGCGGGTCTGCGAGCATTCCGAGGGGCTGATCCTGCTGTCCGGCGGGCCGGACGGGCCGGTCGACCATCTGCTGGCGGCCGGCAAGATCAAGGAAGGCCGCGCTGCGCTCGCCGAGATGAAGCGGGCCTTCGGCGATCGGTTCTATGTGGAGCTGCAGCGACACGGGACCCCGGCCGAGGCCGCCGCCGAGGGCGAGCTGGTGGCCTACGCCTACGAGGAGGACGTGCCGCTCGTCGCCACCAACGACGTCTATTTCAAGCACGCCAAGGCCTATACGGCCCACGACGTGCTGCTGTGCATCGCCGACGGCAGCTTCGTGGGGCAGGAGGAGCGGCGGCGGGTGACCGCCGAGCACGGCTTCAAGTCGCAGGCCGAGATGCGGGCGCTGTTCGCCGACCTGCCCGAGGCCTGCGACAACACCCTGGATATCGCGCGGCGGTGCGCGTTCACGGTGGCCAAGCGCGATCCTCTGTTGCCGCGCTTCCCGGGCAGCGACGGCCGCACGGAGGCCGAGGAACTGGCCCACCAGGCGCGTGAGGGCCTGAGGCTGCGGATGGCCGCGGGCCGGGCCAACGTCTTCCCCGCGGCGGACTACGAGGCGCGCCTGGAACGCGAGATCCAGGTGATCAGCCAGATGGGGTTCCCCGGCTACTTCCTGATCGTGTCGGACTTCATCAAGTGGGCGAAGGCGCGCGGCATACCTGTTGGACCGGGGCGCGGGTCGGGCGCGGGGTCGCTGGTGGCCTATTCGCTGACCATCACCGACCTGGACCCGCTGCAGTACGGCCTGCTGTTCGAGCGCTTCCTGAATCCGGAGCGGGTGTCGATGCCCGACTTCGACATCGACTTCTGCCAGGAGCGGCGGGAGGAGGTGATTTCCTACGTCCAGCAGCGCTATGGCCGCGACAAGGTCGCCCAGATCATCACCTTCGGCACCCTGCAGGCGCGCGCGGTCCTGCGGGACGTGGGCCGGGTGCTTCAATTGCCGCTGGGCCAGGTGGACCGGCTGGCCAAGATGGTGCCGGCCAACCCCGCCAACCCGGTGACGCTGGCCCAGGCGATCGAGATCGAGCCCCGGCTGCAGGAGGAGCGCAAGCGCGACGAGGCGGTGGCCCGGCTGCTGGAGATCTCGCTCGAGCTGGAGGGCCTCTACCGCAACGCCTCGACCCACGCCGCCGGGGTGGTGATCGGCGACCGCCCGCTGACGCATCTGACGCCGCTCTACCGCGATCCGCGCTCGGACCTGCCGGCCACCCAGTTCAACATGAAATGGGTCGAGAGCGCCGGCCTGGTGAAGTTCGACTTCCTGGGCCTGAAGACCCTGACCGTCATCGACCGGGCGGTGAAGTACCTGGAGAAGCGCGGCGCGGGCGTGGACATGGCGGCCCTGCCGCTGGACGACCTGCCGTCCTACGAGCTGATGAGCAACGCCCAGACCATCGGCGTCTTCCAGCTTGAAGGGCAGGGGATGCGCGACACCCTGCGCCAGCTGCGGCCCGGGTCGATCGAGGACGTCACCGCCATCGTGTCGCTGTACCGGCCGGGCCCGATGGACAACATCCC
>Ga0255338_1002402_pt1 | contig 27650 bp, 30 predicted proteins | sample MeOH1_35cm_T4_19_FD_203715 | JGI IMG/M metagenome (GOLD analysis project Ga0255338, IMG submission 203715) | Sandy soil microbial communities from University of British Columbia, Vancouver, Canada - MeOH1_35cm_T4_195 | ecosystem: Engineered > Artificial ecosystem > Sand microcosm > Unclassified ...
ACGTCAGCAGCGATTGCCGCTCCGTTCGATCGCGCGGCCGGCAAGCGCGCCGCCTCCAGCCCCCAGCAAGGTACCCAGGGTGCGATCGCCATGGCCTGCTATGCCATTGCCGAGCAGACCCCCGGCCAGTGCGCCGACGATCGCGCCGGTCGAACCGTCGCTGTGACAGCGATAGGTCACCCGCGGCCGGCCCTGATAGCCGGTGCCGTAACCACTCTGGGGATAGTAGCCGCGGTTTTCGTACCGGCGATGATAGCCGTGATCGTAGCCCTCATTGTCGTAGCCGCGATTGTCATAAGCGCGATATCCGCGGGCCTGACCATAGTCGCCACGCCGGCCATTGCCGCGATCATCGCGACGATCTTCGCCGCTGCCCCAGCGATCTTGCTGGTCATGGCGGTCGTAACGCTGGTCCCGGTAGTCCGAACGTTCCCATCCACCGCGATCCTGCGCAATTGCGGATGCAGGCGCGATTGCCGCCGCAGTGCTCAGGGCCATAACCGCCATCGTGATCATTCTGCGTGCCATCTCGAATATCCTTTCGTCACCGGACTTCAGCCCGATGACGATCGAATAGGACTCGGCGGATGGAACAACGTTGAATGGGGCGTGCAGCCCGAATTCAGCTACATCGCAATTCGCCAATATGTGCTGCGGCTTGGTGTCGCATCACGACTATGCCGTATATTGCCTGCCGGCATTCTGGAATTGCCTCTCGCGCATGCGCTCGCTGGTCAGACCGCGCGCGCCGAGCCGCGGCCCAAGGAAATCATAAAAGAAGCGGTCGCGCCATTGGGTGGGCGTCGCGTGGTAGAAGAGACGTTCGAGCAGCGTCCAGCGAATGGAGTCCCGGTCGCGGTCGCGCTGCGACGGCATGCACCAGAAGCCTGGGCCATATTCCAGCGACCCGCTCCGGACCACGCGGTGCATGATCTCATGGTCCTCGAGCACATAGTTCCAGCGCGACGGGTCGAAGCCGCCATTGTCACGCAGGCTCGAGGTACGGAAAACCTGACCGGCGCCGCCGGTATGGCATTGCCGCGGGAACAGGCTGGCGACGATGACAATACGCCATGCAGCGACGACATGCTGCCAGCGCGGCGTGCTCCCGCGCACGAAATAAGCGCCCGCCGCGGTGCCGGAATCGCGCTCAAGCAGGACGCCCCCTTGCGAGAGATAGCCCGATGGATACCATGTATCCGCATCGCATGTCGCGACAAAGGGCGTTCGGACCAGTTCCAGGCCCGCCGCCAGGGCATTGACCTTGCCCGGCTTGCACTCATTGAGCAGGGTGAAGCGGAGGCCGAGCCGGCGGCACGCCGCCGTCGCGATTTCGCCGCTGCCATCGGTGGAACCATTGTCGATCAGGATAAGGCGGAACGACCGATCCTGGGTCGCGAGACTGGCCAGCGTATCCGCAAGACAGAGCCGCTCGTTGAAAAAGGGCAACAACACCGTCCAGACCGTCTCGGGACGGCCATTGAAATCGGCGTCGATCGGCTCCCAGGGGGAGCGCCAGGCGTAGGAGGTGCCGGTCTCAAGCAGCATGGAACGTTCCGAAAATTGGCGTCGGCAGATTAGCGGGCAGGAAGCCGCCCTCCCCCGACCTTCTCAAATCCGGACCCATCGTCGCCCGGAGCGCCTCACCTTGACGTGGTGTCAGAGCTATCGATAGTCAAGCCAGTCGCGAATATGGATATCGGAAAGCTGCATGGCGATCGGGCAAGCGGAGCCGATCCCCTCCGATTCGGTGAGAACATTTATAGAACTTTAGGTGCGCTGCCCTGCCTGCTCGCCCTCTCAGCTTATTCGCGAGAGACCGCGCCCGGCATCACCGGACGCACCCTGTCGATCACCCTTGACCTGCGCGCCGCGAGGCGGGTGATGAGGCATACCAGGTCAAGCTCATGCGCTAGCCGCGATGGGCCGGCGCGCAGGACCCATTGCGGCACCTGCGAAGCCGGCAGGCGCAAGCGCGTCCCTTCCCCGAACAGAAAGGGACGCGGTCGCGAAGTTATTGCTGTGAATTGCCAGTCGAGTTTTTGGCGCGCCCGCGCGCAGCGGCCGATCCATTGCCGGAGGCGTCGCCGCCGAGCGACGGCGACGGTACGCGGCCTGCGGCCTTTCCGGCCAGCGATCCCGCACCAGAAAGCGCTCCCTGGCCCGAGCCCCGCGCCTCGCCACTTGCCCGCCCAGCAGACGTTGCCGCGCCGTCGGTGGTGCCCCGTGCCGTGCCCGAGGCCTGCCCCGCAAGCGCTCCAACCGCATCGGTCCCGACGCCCTGCGCCCCGACACTGGCGCTCTTGCTGAACGACTGGCTGGTCGAAGCAGAGCCGTTTCGGGCCAGCGATCCGCCCAGGCCGTTGGCGGAGGTGGCGCTGTCCACGGCACCCGTTACGGTGCCGGCCAGACCGGCGTTTGCGTTCGCCGAGCCGGACCGCGTATCGACTGATTTACTGGCGCTGGCGGCGCCCGAGCCGGTCACCGACCCCGTGACGCTCTGGGTTGCCGATCCCACGGACCCCAGCGTGCCGCCGAGCGAGCCCGCTCCGCCCAACGTGCCGTTGACTGCACCGCCGAGTGTTCCACCAAGGCCGCCGCTTCCCAGGAGCTGTGCCTGGACGGGGGACGCCGCAGCAAGGGCGGCCAGGATAAGCGTATTTGCAATGATCAGCTTCTTCATGTCGTCGCTCCTCAAGATCGGAAGCCCTTGATGCTTCCTTCACGAGGCAAACGACCCCTCCAGACGTTTTCATCCCGCCTGCTATAATTTTTCTGTCCGATGGATTCGACCGTGGTCCCATCTATCGTTTCGCGCCGACGGCGCGCGGTGCGATACGGCAGGATTCGCAGATGATACCTTTGCCCACCCTGCCGTGACCGCTCACCGCTTCGCGTGAGACCGCCTCGATCGCGGCTTCCCCACCGCCCGCCATTATGAGCCGCGCCGTCACGAGCGGCGCCGCGAACGAGGTACCCCGGACCGCGGCATATCCGCTTCCTGGCAGGGCCGCGGCCATTTCGGAGCCGGGCGCGGCAAAATCGAGATGAAGCGCCTTTCCCGCTTCCGGCAGTGCACGATTGTGAAGATCGACCCCGGTGACAGCGACTACGCCTGGATAGGACGCCGGATAAGCTGGCGGCGCCGCGGGGCCATCATTGCCGACTGCAGCCACCACCAGGACTCCGCGCGCATTTGCGGCCGCTACGGCACGCCCAAGCAGCGGATTGGGCGGACCGACCAGGCTCATATTGACGACGCGAACGCCGCGCGCGGTAAGCCAGCCTAGGGCGCGCGCGATCGTCACGGCCGACCCTTCGGTCGGATCGCCACCATAGACGTCGGCTACCAGCAAGGAGACACCATGAGCGGCACCCTGGAAACGCCCGTCGGAACCGACGATCAGCGAGGCGACGGCAGTACCGTGGCCGCTCGGCCGCGCGCCCTGTGCCGCAAAGCCACGCTGTTCTATCGATGCGTTTCGGAGCGATGGATGTGCGGAGACGCCGCCATCGACCATGCCGACCGCCGCGTGGTTTTGGAGAACCGAAACCGGCGCGGCGGATCCCCCCAGCGCCAGCAGTGCAGTGCCCGCAGGTTCAAAGACATGATCATAGTCGAACTCGCCATCGGGCGCGATCCGCCTCAGCCGGGCAAGACCTTCACGGGTGTCGTCGCCGGCGGGCGGCGCGAAAGTCACGACGTGCAACTCCAGACCTTCGATCTGTTCATCCTGCAGCACGCGGAACCCGGCGTCGCGCGCACGCGCCATTGTATCGGGCGAAGGATCGATGGCGATCACCTCGCCCTTTCGCACGGGATCGCCGTTCCGATCCGCATCAAGGACATGGCGGTGATCACGGACCAGCCCTTGCAACCGTGCGCGGCGCATATCGAGCAGGCTCTTCGTATCTGCGACCGCGATGCCGCCGACACCGTTGAGGCGATCGATCACCGGTGCGACAACAGGCGGATTGCCCGGCGAACCGAGAACCCCTCCCACCACCTGGCCCGGAACGCCGCCGAGCGAAGGGAGCAATTGGGCATTGCCTGAGCCGGCCGCCAGGAGAACCGCGCTGCAGGCCATCATGGTTCGGAAGATGGGGCGGGTCACGGCTATTCCTTCTTTATTGTGTCTCGCGGGATTAAACGTGCGGGCTATGTCGTTTCATCCGCATGAACACAGGAAATCCGTTTGAGCGCATTCGAGAAGGGAGTGGAGGCTCTTCTGCCGCGGTTACGGCGGTTCGCGCACGGCCTTGCCGCCAACCGCGCCGATGCCGACGACCTGACGCAGATCACGATCGAGCGCGCGCTGCGTGCCAGGATGCAATGGCAGGAAGGCACAAGGCTCGACGCTTGGCTTTACCGCATCATGCGCAATTGCTGGATCGACACCGTCAGGGCGCGCGGTCGCGCGGCCAGGATCATCGCGCCCGAGGAGGCAGGCGAACATGTGGGGCACGATCCGACCGCGCAGATGGATGCCAAAATCGATCTCGACCGCTTGATGCAGGCCATGGGAAAGCTGCCGCCGGAGCAGCGCGAGGTTGTCGCGCTCGTCCTCATCGAAGGCTTTGGCTATCGCGAAACGGCCGAACTGCTCGATCTGCCGATCGGGACCATATCCAGCCGTCTGGTCCGGGGCCGTACGGCGCTCCTCGCTCTGGTCAAGGAGGGCTGAACAATGATCGATGAAGAAGCGATCTTCGCCTATATCGACGGCGAGTTCGAGGGCGAGGAGCGCGCCCGGATCGAAGCCGCGATTGCCGCCGATCCGGCGCTGCGAGCCATGGTGACCGAACACCGCGCCCTGACCGACCGGCTTCAGGGCGCGTTCTCGGCAGTCCTGGAGGCCCCGGTGCCGGCAGTCCTTTCGGCGGCCGTGAAGCCGGGTCCCGACGTAATTTCACTGGCGGAGGAGCGTTCGCGCCGCGATCGCAGGGGCTCCCCGTGGGGCGGGTCGCACTGGGCGGCGATGGCCGCAACTCTGGTTGCGGGTGTGATCGGCGGGGTCATCTTCAGCGGCGGACGCGGCGGGCCAGTGACAGAAAGAGGCGGCCAGCTGATTGCATCGGGCCCGATCGAGCTTGCGCTGAATACGCAATTAGCCAGCACACAAAGCGCCAAGGCACCGGTCCGGATCGGGCTGACGTTTAGAAATCATGGCGGGGCGATATGCCGGTCCTTCGCCGCCGAGGCGACCGAAGGCGTGGCCTGCCGGGATGGCACGGCCTGGCAACTGCGCGCATTGCTCAGCCGCGAGAATTCCAGCGCCGGAGATTATCGCATGGCAGGCAGTTCCGGCACGGCGGAATTTGTAGACACTCTCATCGCGGGTGAGGCGATGGATCAGGCGCAGGAGCGAGCCGCGCTGTCGGCAAACTGGGCTCCGTCGAAAATACCCTGACCAGTTCATCAATGTACCACAGGGGAGGCAAAGACGTCGCTGTCGGGACTATCACGCGCGGACCGGCATAGGTCCTGATCAAGACCGCACGGTTGTGGCCGCGCTTTGTATCGATCTCAACCGCGCACGGTCTTTCATCAGTCGGCGCATCCTGGAGCCGCCCACAGTGAACGCGCTGACAGCCGAGATGTTCGCTTGAACCCCGCTACAGGTTGGCGAATTTCGAACTAGGTGAATTCTGCTTGCACGCGCCGTTCAGCGCTGTCTCATCTGCCGAGTGCTATTCAATCGTCATCGGGCTGAAGCTCGGTGATGAAAGGATTCCGAAATGGCACGCAAGATGATTACGATGGCGATTATTGCGGCGAGCGCTGCGACGGCGATCCTCCCGGCCTCGGCAATTGCGCAGGACCATGGTGGCTGGGATCGTTCTGGCTATCAGGACCAGCGCGACGGCGGCCATGATCGCCAGGATCGCCAGCGCGGCGGCGAAGATCGTCGCGAGTATCGCGGCTATGACCGGCGCGGCGATTATGGCCAGGGCCGTGGATACGGCGCCTATGGCAATCGCGGCTACTACAACAACAACGGCTACGACCGCAGCTATCGTCGCGACTACGAAAACCGCGGCTATTATCCCAACGGTGGTTACGGTGACGGCAATTATGGCCGGCCGCGGGTGACCTATCGCTGTCACAATGACGGGTCGACGGGCGCGATCATCGGCGCGCTTGCCGGGGGCCTGCTCGGCAACGGGATAGCGGGCCGTGGCGATCGCACCCTCGGCACCGTGCTAGGCGCCGGCGGCGGCGCGCTCGCCGGCCGCGCGATCGAACGGAGCGGCAATCGCTGCTGACGTCCCAGCCCGGGCAGCCGGCGCCCGGGCAGTTCTTTCAACCCGCCTGTTTCGAAAGGATAATGACCATGTACCGTAAATTGCTGCTGTCATCCGTCCTAGCCGCTTCCGCAGCCTGTGCTATTTTCCCGAGCGCGGCATCGGCCCAGAGCTTCGGCTTTTCGATCCGCTCCGGCGATGGCGGGCGCGGCTATTATTACGATGATGATGATGCCCCGCGATATTATTATCAGAATCAGCGGGAGGTCTGGCTCGCGCATCAGCGTTGGGAGCAGCGCCGCCGGTGGGAGCAGGCCGAAGCCCGGGAACGCTGGGAGCATGAGCGCGACGAACGCTGGGAGCGGAACCGGTGGCACGATCGTCACGAAGACGATGACGACGATTGAGTCCGAGGCCGGTGAATTCGAGGCCGGTCGGCTTAGCGATTTTGCTGAAGATACGCGACGGGCTTGCGAACAGCCCGTCGCCGTCCCCGCGATCCAGGTACCTGGCCGCTATATTGGCAAGTTATAATATAACTGGCTTCACCTTCCAAAGGAGTGGGGCGAGGCTGGTGGTTCGAGCGGCCATGCTCGCGTGGAGCAGCAAAAAAATCATTCTATTCTCGATGTTAAGATATCAAGGCAGGCGCCGGTTCGGGCAATCGTCGCGTGCTTGTAGTGGTCGCGCCTTGATCTTCGTTGCACTGGCGCATCCGTGCCCGGATCGATCGCGTGGCCGGCTTTGCAACCGATGGCAGCTGCCGCCCTTGGGGCTTTGAGTGGTGGGATGCACGCTTGCCGCACCGTCGCGACGGACGATGGAGGTGATCGTACTCCGGCCGCGACAAAGGAACCGCATATCATGAGAGACGATACCAGGAGTCGCCTTTGATTAGTGCTGGTGCCGCTGGTGCACGTCACTTCTGATCTGGGTGATCTGTCATATTGTGCAGCAACTGGATCTGTCGGGGGGTTAGATTTGGCCGACAGTTTGCAGGAAATCTACAGTGTATCCGCTGTCGAACCTGGGCTTCGGGGCGCCACGTCGCCGATTCCCCCACGAGGCGCACAATAAGCCCAGCCAGAACGCGGTTCCGGATCGCTATCTTGGGTTCGGAATGGGCTACGTCGCCGCTGGCGCCCATCCTCTTCGCGGCAATTCGTGATGGCAACAGCCTGCGAACAGATTTTCGGAACACCCACGGAACGAATTCGACCGTATCGCGTATTATGTGCGCCGACGCACCGGGCTCACATCCTAGCGGAGGCCGTAAGATCAGGCCGGATCGGACAGCGCCCCGGCCTGGTTTTACGATTCCGGGATCCGCCCGAGAATGATTGCAACCACTTGAGCGTCGTTCAAGAACCGGATACGCTTCGACTATGCAGAGACACGACCTGCCGGACCTCAAAACGATCGTCCTGCACCTAAGTGTCTTTGTCACGATCGCTGCATTCATGCTTTGGCGCTTCGCGGATTAAATGATTCCCGTAAAGGCTGGCCTAGGTCCGCCGCCTGACATCTTTGACGCAGCGTTCGCTTTACACCCTATATGTGGGCGCATGTGTCCTCTTTGAGTAAAGCCGAGCTGTGTTAATCAGGAATGATCCGCAAGGTTAGAGTTCGGCCCAGCCACACAGAAGACAAAGAAGGCCCGGAGGGCGTGCACCCCCGGGGTCTTCAGTGACGGCTCAAAGAGCCGATCTCCCTGACCCGATGTTGTTATCTCGTTTTTTGAGCGCGTGCTCCAAACCTGACTTGTCAAACAGCCCGCCACCACAATAGTTCCGCGATTTCCAAGTGGCGTTGTCGGCCTCTGACCCGGACCTCGCCGCCGGCCTGCGGGCGGTATGGGCAAGTCCTGACCAGGCGACCGCGGTCGCCTGGTCAAAAAAGGGGTAGAAATCTCCCCGATGCACCAGGCACATTTGGGACGCCTCCGTGTGCCCCACTACTCGACCGAACGTGTCGTACAAGTCCCGGACATTTCTGCGAGCATTCGTTGGGCGCTGTCGCGATGCCGCGACGGGTGCATGAGGCCGCTACCGTCAAGGCACTCATCGCGCACCCGCCACGACCGGCATCAACCAGAACCGGAAGGGCGGCTTGGCCGTGGCGTCGGCATCGGACTGAGCCGCAAGGGTGTACATCCTTTTTGGCCAAAACGCCAAAGCACCAGCAGCAATGTCTCAGTTTGAATTTTGGTTGGCGGCTGGCAGGATCGCAAGAGGAGGGCATTATGCACCAGAAAACGGGCCCAGCAGAAATCACCCCGCGCTTCCAGGAAGCGTGGAACACGCATGACATGGACGCCTTCGGTCGGCTGTTTCATCCCGACGCGACGTTCGTGAACCGGTTCGCCACCTATTGGCGCGGGGTCGACCAGATCGTCGCCGGCCACGCTGGCATTCACGCGTCGATCTATCGCGATTCGACGCTGGCGATCGACGTGCCCGATGTCGATCCGATCTCCGACGATGCGGCGATCCTGCATTTCTGGACGCGGCTCAGCGCCGGCGCCGCCCATCCGGCCGGGCCGCATCAGATCGACACGCTGATCCTCGCAGTGATGACGTATCGCGACGGCGAATGGCGCATCCAGGCGCTGGAGAATGTGACACTGACCAATCCGATGACCGGGACCGCGACACTGCGTCCCTGAATGCGAGGCGACCAGCGCTTCCGCCCCTGGTCGCGGTCCAGAAGGTAGCATCATCGATATCGGACCACTCACTAGCGTGCCCAGGATCCCGATGCTCGGCATCTTTTCCACCTGGCAGTCGATGTTGGCGCAATTCCTGATGCTTGTCGCCATCGCCATAGGCTTTGCGTGGAACGGCCGGCGACATAGCTGGTGATAGCTCCTCAAACGCCCTGGCCGATGGTCGCCACCATGCCAATAACCGCCAAGCCCATAACGATCGTGGCAGCCCACCCCACGGACTTGAGAACGGGCGGAAGGGTGAACTCACCCATGACGGCCTTCCTGGACGTCATGAGCATCATCATTGTCATCACCGGTACGGCGACCACTCCGTTTATGACAGCGGTCCAGAACAGCGCCTTGATCGGGTCAATCGGCGTGAAATTGAGGATCGCTCCAACCACTGTCGCAACGATAATGACCGCATAGAACGCCTTGGCGCGGTGGAATGTGCGCGACAGCCCGACATGCCAGCCGAATCCTTCCCCTACCGCATACGCCGCAGAGCCCGCGAGGACCGGCACGGCAAGAAGCCCAGTTCCGACGATGCCCAAGGCAAAAACGACGAATGCACCGTCGCCCGCGATCGGTCTAAGCGCCTGCGCCGCTTGCGCCGACGTCTGGATGTCGGTGATCCCGTGCGCGTGAAGCGTCGCGGCGCAGGTAATGATGATGAAAAGCGCTACCGCGTTGGACAATGCCATGCCGGTATAGGTGTCCCATCGGATGCGTTTGAACTCGCTTTCCGCCTCGCGCGGCGCGCGCTCGAGGGGCTTGGCGCCATCGCGCTCCTTGACTTCCTCCACCTCCTCCTCGGCCTGCCAGAAGAAGAGATATGGGCTGATCGTGGTGCCGAGGATCGCAACGACCATCGTGATGTAGGGCGCCGTGAACTGAACGTGCGGCACAACCAGATTGTAGCCGACGGTTCCCCAGGGAACACGCACAGCGAACACCACCGCGACATAGGCGAACAAGGCGAGCGTCAGCCACTTCAGGACCGAGACATAACGGGCATAGCGGACGAACACCTCAAGCAGGATCGAAACTGCCCCGAACACGGCCACATATGCGAGTTGCGGGCCACCGATGACCAGTTTGAGGGCAGCGGCCATCGCACCCAGATCCGCGCCCAGATTGATGGTGTTCGCGATGAGAAGCAGCATCATGATCGCGAGGAGGAGCGGACGCGAAGAATGACGCCTGAGATTGCCGGCTATGCCATAGCCGGTAACGCGGCCGATCCGAGCACTTATCTCCTGGATCGCGCACATCAGCGGCCAGCTGAAGAGCATCATCCACCCGATGCCATAGCCGAACTGTGCACCGGCCTGCGAATAGGTTGCGATGCCGCTCGGGTCATCGTCCGAGGCGCCCGTGATCAGGCCGGGGCCGAGAATCTGGAGGAGTTTGGGTCTATCGGGCTGTTTGATATCCTGTTCGACGCTGGCCGGGGATGTCGTCTCTGTCATTTCAACTCCCCGTCCCCTGCCACGCTCGCCTCAACGCGCCGCGAACGAATAGCGATCCCATATGGCTGGCCAGGCAATTGCCGCAGGTTGGGAATGGAATCTGCGGCTGTCCAGACGAGCGCCCTGCGCAAGCACTCCAGGTATTGAGGACTTCTCTGATCACGCGTGCTAAGCTGGCTGTCTTCCAGCATCTTCGAGGTTCGTCATGAAGATCAGCGCGCGTAACCAGATCGCCGGCCGGGTTATCGCGATCCAGCCCGGGGCGGTGAACGGATCGGTCAAGGTCGATATCGGCAACGGCATCGTGATAACCGCGAACATCACTGGGGAAGCGATTGCGGAGCTGAGCCTTGGCGTAGGCGACGACGTCACCGTATTGATCAAGGCAAGCGACGTGCTGATCGGCAAATAACATGCGCGCCGGGCAAGCGAGACTGAAGCTGCAGATCGTCTGCGGCGACGAATATGCGATGGGGCCGGGCAAGGCCGATCTGCTCGAAGCGATCGACCGCGAGGGATCGATCTCGGCCGCTGGTCGCGCGCTCGGCATGAGCTACAGGCGGGCCTGGCTGCTGGTCGACCAGATGAACCGCTGTTTCCGCGAAAAGCCGGTCGAGACACTCTCGGGCGGCGGCCATGAGCGCGGCGCCCGGTTGAACGAGAGCGGACACGCCGTGTTGCGCGCCTATCGCGATTTCGAGGCGACGGCGGCGCTTGCCATGGAGAGCGCGGCCTATCGATCCTTGATCGAGGCGCTGCGCGAACAGCCGCTGCCGCCCGCAAAACCCACAAAGACAGACTGACGGACCGAGCGACGCGTGTCTCAGGCGCCCTTCCTCTCGCGGCTACCCTCTATATACGGCCGTATATCGTGAGTCGGTGGCCGCAGTAGCGGCCCGAAAAGGGGGAATTCCATGCGGTTGCGGAACGCGAGCATCATGTCGTCACTGCTTGCGCTCGCACTCTGCGCGCCGTTGGCTGCGCAAGCCGAGGATGCGGCCAAGGGTGGCGGCGATGGCGGCACGTCCGCTGCCTCACCGGCGCAGACCGGCGATCCGCTCGGCGACATCATCGTTACCGCGCGCCGCCGCGCCGAGGATGCGGAGAAGGTGCCGGCCGCGCTGTCGGTGATCGACGGCTCCCTGCTCGACCGCTCCTATACGGTGAACACGCAGCAGCTCTCGCACCTCGTGCCCGCGCTAAACTACAGCTCGGCCAACCCGCGCAACACGGCCTTCACGATCCGTGGGCTCGGCAGCAGTGTCGTCGCGGTCAGCCAGGCGAATGACGGGCTGGAGCCGGGCGTCGGCTTCTATGTCGATCAGGTCTATCACGCGCGGCCGGCGACCGCCGCGTTCGACTTCAGCGATATCGAGCGGGTCGAGGTGCTGCGCGGGCCGCAGGGCACGCTATTCGGCAAGAACAGCACCGCGGGCGCGATCAACATCACCTCGCGTGCACCAACCTTCACACCGGAAGCGGAGGAGGAAATCTCCGTCGGCAGCTTCAACTATGTCCAGGCAAAGGCGGCAGCCACGAGTCCTCTGATCGGCGACACCGTAGCGGCGCGGTTCTCCGCCGTGATCACGCGGCGTGACGGCGCGATTCGCAATGTCGTCACCGGGCAGGACGAAAATAATGTCGGTAACCAGGCCTTTCGCGGGCAGCTGCTGATCAAGCCGTCCAACAGCTTTCAGCTCCGGCTGATCGCCGATTGGACCAATTTCCAAAGCGAGTGCTGCACTCAGGTCTATCTCCGCGTCGCACCGACGTTGAAGACACCGGCGATCACCAAACAATATGCCGGCCTCGCCGCGCATTTCGCTACGCGCCGCCAAGCCTGAAGCCTTACGACCGCCTGACCGATATCGATGCGCAGCTCGGTGTCGACACCAACGAGGGCGGCGTCTCGACGATCGCCGACTGGAATCTCGGTGGGGCAACGCTCACCTCGGTGAGCGCGTGGCGCTTTTGGAACTGGGACGCGGCGAACGACCGCGACTATACCGGCCTGCAGATCCAGACCACCCAGCACATCCCCTCTCGTCAGGACCAGTATAGCCAGGAACTGCGCATCGCCTCGAACGGCGACCATGCACTGAGCTATGTCGGCGGGCTCTACTTCTTTCGCCAGCGGGTAATCGGACGGCCGATCTCGATCTATGGCGCGGACGCGGCCTATTGGCTGATCGGGCCGAGCGTCTCCACCACCAGCGGCACACCTCCGGTAACGACCGTAACGCCGGTGCCATCCAACCTGCTCGACGGCTATGGCACCGACGGGCGCACCGATTTCCAGTCGAACAGCTATGCCGTGTTCGGCGAGGTCAACTGGCGCATCCTGCCGCGCCTGACGCTGACCGGCGGCCTGCGCTATACCTATGAGGACAAGAAAGGCACCTACGACACCTTCGTTTTCGGCGGCCTGCAAACGAACGTCACCGCACTCAACAATGCGAAGCTCTCGATCCTGCGCGGGCAGAGCTATGCCGCCACGGTCAATGGCGGCAATCTGACCGGCCGCGCGAACATCGCGTGGCAGGCGACCGACGACGTGATGGCCTATGCAAGCTTCGCGCGTGGCGCCAAATCAGGCGGCATCAACATGTCCGGCCTGCCGCTCGACGCCGGCAATCTGCCAGTGCTGAGCACCGCGGTGGTGAAGCCGGAGCAGAACACCAATTACGAGGTCGGGCTGAAGACCCGGCTGTTCGATCGCCATCTCGTCTTCAATATCGACGGCAATTACACCCGCGTCACCGATTTCCAGGCGAACGTCACCGACACCAGCGCGACGGTGGCGCTGCGCACTTATCTCGCCAATATTCCAAAGGTGACGGTCAAGGGGTTCGAGGCCGACGCGACCGCCGCCCTCACCCGCGACTTCTCGCTGCGCGCCTCGGTCGCCTATGCCGACGGCAAATATGCTTCCTATCCGAAAGGGCCTTGCCCGATCGAGCTGATCGGCAACGGCACCTCCATCTGCGATCTGACCGGCAAGGGGCTACCCGGTCTGCCGAAATGGTCGATCACGTTGGGCGGGGATTATGCACATCAGATCGACGCGCTCGGCGGCGGCAGCCTGTTGCTCCACGCCGACGCCAATATGCGCACGAAGCAATATGGCGACCCGACCGGCTCCGCCTATACGATCATCGACGGCTATACGGTGGTGAACAGCAGCGTCGGCTTCCGCCTGAGATCCGGGCTTGAGATCGCGGTGTTCGCGAAGAATTTGTTCAACCGGAAGTATATTCAGAACGTGACGATCCAGGCAGGCAATTCGGGCCTGATCCTGGGCACGCCGAGCGATCCTCGCGTGATTGGCGTCACGCTCCGCGCGCGCCAGTAACTAACTCGGAATTACCCGGCATTGAGGCCTGCCGCGAATGTCCTGCGGCAGTTCGATCGACCAGCGCCAGCATGCCTCAAATGCTTCGCAACTGTCTTATGCAGCCAGGGATGGCGTCGCCGCCTTCGGGCGCATGGCGCACCTCCTGGATTCCGGCAAGAGGGTATGTGAGGATTCATGCGGGCGGCGCCACAACTCACGCGCTCAATCGCAGATCGGTCTCGGCTACGCCTGGTTGATAGGGTGCAATGCCCCCGCCGAGCCGCTTGACCTTGCATAACGCCTCGTCCGCCTGGGCCATCAGGCGGTCGAGATCCGCTCCTTCCTCAGACGACAGCGCATAGCCGATACTCGTGCCGATCGAGATCTCATGACCGCCGATAGATAGGGTTGCGCGATTGCCCGGGCGATCCGGCGCGCCAGCATCTCCGCTTCCCCGGCTTGCGACAGCCCGGTCTGAACGATCACGAATTCGTCGCCGCCGATCCGCGAGGCGAAATCATTGTGCCGCAAGATTCCCTGCAATCGTCCCGATACCGCTTTCAGCAATTCGTCGCCGACCGGATGGCCATAGCGATCGTTGACCGGCTTGAACCGGTCGAGATCGAGGCAGTGGACCGCGATGGTCCGGAACGCGCCGCCATTAGCGATGCAAGTGTCAAAACGCTCGCGCAAACTCAGGCGATTGGGCAGGCTGGTCAGATGATCGGAGCGCGCCAGCGTCGAAAACAGCCGGCGCATCGTGATCTCTTTCGCGGCCCGCCGATAACGAGACAGCATGCTCTGGATCCCGCCGGCCAGGAAACTTGCGAGTAGTGCACCCGTCGCAGAACTGGCGATGTCGGACACCGACCAGGAGATGACGATCGTCGGCACGATCGCGATCAACATGCTCGGCACGCTGATCCAGGGCCGCGTCGACAACCCCGCCGCGACACCGGCGCCATAACCGAACAACAGACCGACGATCAGCATGTGCATGGCTGGCGTCGCGACCATGAAGGCGCGCGCTTCGAACATGCCGAACACCAGCGCGAAGGCGAGATATGCTATTGCAAACCACCGTTGGAAGTGGCGCGCATCCTCGGTGCTCAGTGAGTCGGTCGCCGCACGCCTGCGGCACACGAGGAGCACCGTCAGCCTGGCGGCTGCCGCAAGCAATCCGGCGATGGTGAGTACCGTCAGCGCGCGGTCCGGCGTCTGACTGGTGACCAGTAGAGCGGTGCCCAGGAATGAGACCGTCATGATCACGGTCGGCAGCAGCGTCGAGAACAGGCTCGCAACCAGCTCGATATAGGTGCCTTCTGGCAATCTTGACTTGGCCGGATTCAAACGCTGGCGCCTCCCCTATAACGCAGCATCTTCCATCGGCGTGGTTAACATCTGGTCCGCGCTGGGCGGCCGGGCGGTTCCGTATTTGTACTTACCCGACTTATTGTTGCGCTGTTCATTATCGCATCCAACGGATGATTCGGCGCCCGAGCTGCCGTTTGCTCGGCGCCACGGTCGCGTCGAATTGAATTTCAACCCCGTGCGACAGCGATCATCGCCGCTCGCGCGGGGTGACGCCGATCGGCTTGGCCGCCAGCTCGCAGATCGGCACGCCGATGAGATGACCATCACGCATTGGCGCGTCCGCCGCCCGTCAGGACGGCGGGAAAACCAATCACGGATCCGCCGCCAACCAATCTCGTCGGTCGCTACGACGCGAAGACGCGCGCGGGATCAAGTCGCAACACCGGGCGCATGCTCATCAGCGCGGCAGCGGTGCAGGCGAGCGCGTTGAGCAGGGCACAGCCCAGGGGGGCCCACCACATCATCCGATAGGGGAGACCGGCGCCGGCCGCGAGGAACCTGCTCCCGGCGCAAAGTCCGATCCCTATTCCGGTCCCGAGCAGCCCGGCGACACCCGCCTGCGCCAGCACCATGGAGCGAAGCGTCGCGGGCGGCGCTCCGAGGGCCGTGAGCACGGCGTACTGACGGAGATGCTCGGCGGTGAACACATAGAGCATCACCGTGGTGAACCCGAACCCGATCGCCACCGCGATCGTCAGCATCGTCGCGATATCGCCGACATCCTCGGACGTATCGAGGAACCAGCGGACCGTCGCTGTCTCGAAATCGTCGCGCGTGAACGCCACGAACCCGGTGCGCTGTTCGATCGCCTTCGCGAGCACGGGGAGATCACTGCCGGGCACCGCTCGGACGATCACGAAGGAGGTTCGCAACCGCTCGATCGGCAATCCGCGCGCAGCATTCGACCAGCTCATATAGAGCAATGGTCGGGGCGGGAATCGCGGCAACCCTTGCGACATTCCCATGATTAACAGGCGTTGGTCGGAGATTCTGAGCTCGTCGCCGGGCTGGAGGGTGCGCAATGGACCGTTGCCTGCGCGATCATGCGTGTCGAGTTTGCCTTCCGAACCGCCAGCTTCGACGATCGCTGCATCCGCGGTCCGCAGCAAGGGCGCGCCCGGGGTCGGGCCGACCATCGGCGCAACGGCGAGGGTCGCGTCGTCGAGGCCGATCACCTCGAACGGTTGAAGGCGGCCATCGGGCATCCGCGCGTCGGCGGCGCCCAGAGCGAGAATGTTGACCTCGGCGACTCCCGCGACCGAGCGCACGCGGTCGCGCACGGACGCCGCCAGATTGGCGAACTGATCCGGAGAGGCCGTTGTCCGGTCCATCACCCACACATCGCCGGGCTGCTCCGGACCAGCGCGAAGCTGCGCGTCATGAAGCCGGCGAAATAGGCGGCGGCGAAGCAGGAGAGAAACGAGGCAAAGGCGATGCCGGCGAGCAAGCCGCCGAACTTGCCCGCATCGGCCACCAGCATCCGGAGCGCGACCCGGATCAAGGGCCGCGCTTTCGCGGTCCCTGCGCCGCCAGCGTAACGTCGACCTGCTGGCCGATATAGACCGGCAGCGCCCTGGGATCGAAGCCGTAGATGAGCTGGAGCACGCGCGTATCGGTGCGCTCGGCGGCGGCCCCGGTTTGGCTCGTTTTCGGCTGTACGAACGGCTCGACGCGCTCAAAATGCAACGGGGCGTGGAGCTGGCGATTGCCCTGGGCGAAAGCCTCGCCCGGAAGGCCATCCCGAACGCGCCATGCGTCATGCTCGTCGATGTCGCCGCGGACATAGAGCCGCTGGTCACCGCCCATCAAGAGAACCGGCTGCGCGCTTGCGACCATCTCGGCCAGTTCTCCGGGCCTGACGTTGATCTTGAGGATGCGACCCGCGACCCGCGCCCGCACAGTACGGCGCTCGACCTCAGCATCGAGCTCGTACAGCTGCGCGGGTGCCGCGAGGATATTGGCTGGCGCCACGGCGAGATCGGACTGGCGCTGGACGATATCGTTGCGGGTGACGAATCCGGCCATGCGCGGATCGGAGATCGCTTCGAGGCGCCGCTGGACCGCAGGCGTTCCGGCCTGGGCCTGCGCGATCGCTGCCACCAGAGTCGCCCGCCTGTTGAGCAGGTCGCGGGCATCGATACTGAAGAGAGGCGCGCCGCGCGCGACCTGCTACCCCCACCTGACTTCCATGCGCTCGATCAGTCCGGTGACCGGCGTGCTCACCGGAATCGTGCCGGTGCTCGCCTCGACGATGCCGCTGCCGGCGACCTGTCCGTCCGCATCCACCGAAGCAGCCGCCGCTGCCGGCGTGTCGGTGCCACCGCTGTCATGAATGACCATGGCGCCGGCGGCGACGGTACCCGCGACGGCCAGTCCGATAAGAATGCGGAGCAGCCATTTCATGCTGCGGCGCTCATGGGTTCGGAAACGATGTGGCCATCCTCCATCTGGACAATTCGATCGGCGAAGGGGGCGATTCTCGCATAGTGGGTCACCACGAGCAGCGCCGAGCCCAGGGCGCGGACCTGCGCCGTCAATAGCTGCATGACCTGCTGCCCGGTCTCCTGGTCGAGCGCACTCGTTGGCTCGTCGCCCAGGAGGGGCGCCTCACTCAGCTTTATCAATGCGTTCCGTCAGCAGGAAAATAGCAGCAGCGATTGCTTCGATGACAATAATTACCGCCCATACCAAAAGAGATGGAAGCTGAAGCGAAAAGAAGTCTCTCAGTGGGGGGAAAGCCATGATCGCGGAAAGGACCACCGGCAGGACCGCGAGAAGCAGCCAATCCCGAACGCCGCGCGGGCGCGCCAGCAACCACAGGATGATCAGACCGCACCCGACGAGGACGAGGGTCGCGGCGGTACGCGCAAGACCAATATCGTTGCGAGTGAGCACTCGTGTTGCCACGTAGCCCAGAAGCGTGGCAGCAGCGGCTATCGCGCCGGCCGGGAAGGCAAAGCGCAGGACGCGAGAAACGAAACCTGGCCGCGCCACGATCGTGTTGCGCGCAAATGCCAGGAACAGGCCTGGTGCACCAATCGTGATGAAGCTGACAAGTGTCAAATGCCGCGGCAAGAACGGAAACGGCGCCTGTGCGATGCCGATGGCGAGCGCCAGAGCAAAGACATAGACGGTTTTGGTCAGGAACAGGTTGGCAGTCCGCTCGACGTTGGCGATCACCCGCCTACCCTCGGCGATGACTGATGGAAGGGCGGAAAAATTGTCTTTCAGGAGGATCAACTGCGCTACGGCACGACTAGCTGCCGTGCCCGAGCCAAGCGCGATTCCAAAATCAGCCTGCTTTATAGCCAGAACGTCGTTGATTCCGTCGCCGATCATCGCCACCACGCGGCCATTCGCGCGTAACGCTTGCACCATGCGCAGCTTTTGGGCCGGGGTGACTCGGCCAAACAGGTAGTATTGGCCAACAATCTTGCTGAACTCTGCCGGATCCGTCGGCAGGTTTCGTCCGTCGAACGCTTGCTGCCCAGAGTGCACACCCGCGAGGGCGGCGACCGCATAGACGGTCTCGGCATGATCTCCCGAGATAACCTTGACGGCCACCCCCTGTTTCTCGAAATAGCGCATGGTCTCGGCGACGTCAGCGCGAATTTTTTCTCCGAGGACAATCAAGGCGGCTGGATCGAGAGAGGTCGGCAAAACCAAGGTTTCGGCAGCGACGTCCAATCGCTCACTGCTGGAAACCAAAGCCAACACGCGCTTGCCCCGTTTTGCGAGTGCATTGACGGACGCCAGCAACGGTGCCGCCTGATCCACATTCTTGAGAACGATCTCCGGTGCCCCGAGTATCCATGTGCCGCCACTGGCGAAGGTGAGCGCGCTCCACTTGCGGTTTGAGGAAAAAGGTACCGATCCAACGACGCTCCACCCGGTCGCAGTCGGACGCGGGCAAGCCGCTCTCAGAGCGATCGTACTCGCGGTCGGGCTTGTGTCGTCGTGGGCGAAGGCCCCGAGCACATCTTGCACTTCGGCCGGGAGCGGAGCAGGCGAGTGACCAGCCGTCACGCTTGCAGGGATGATTTCTTCGAGTGTGGACCTGCCCTCGGTAAGCGTGCCGGTCTTGTCGGCACAAATGACATCGACTCTGGCCAATAGCTCGACGGCGGCAAGTTCCTGAATAAGCGCGCCGTAGCCAGCAAGCCGGACGACGGCAAAAGCCATCACGGTGCTCGTCAGCAACACCAGACCTTCGGGTACCATGCCGACGATACCACCGATGGAACTCACCGCCGCATCGTGGGCACCGGCAGGACTGAATAGCAGTTGAGTGATGAACAGCAGCGCCGCAGTGGGGACGAGCGCCCAGGTGACATACCGAAGGATATCGTTGGTATCGCGCCGGAGTTGTGATTGTGAGAGGGTGAATTTGCGCGCTGCGAGCGTCAGGCGGCGCGCATAAGATGCTTCGCCCAACCGGACAGTTTGCAAACGACCACTACCGGCAACGATGAAACTGCCTGACAGCACCAGTTCACCACTGGATTTGGCAATCGACGCGGCCTCTCCGGTGAGCAGCGACTCGTTGACCTCCAGATTTTGCGCAGACAACAACACGCCATCAATGGGCACTTGCTCGCCAGGCCGGCATTCGAGCACGTCATCCATGACGATCTCATCCGCCGACACATCGTGGACAGTGCCGTCACGCACGATCTGAACCCGGGGTGCGACCAATACCCTTAGACGATCGAGAGTGCGCTTTGCGCGGAGTTCCTGGACTACGCCGATTGCGATATTGGCGAGCAGGACCAATCCGAAAAGCGCATCCTGTTTCCCGCTAATGAGCAGGATCACGACGAACAGCCCGCCAAGGAGGGCGTTGAAGCGCGTGAAGACGTTGGCACTCAGGATATCGCCAACAGAACGGCTGGTCCGCTCCTTGACGATGTTGACTTCACCCCGGCCAAGGCGCTCCGTCACCTCAGACTTGCTAAGTCCGTCAATCGAGACCTCGGCGCGTCGGATGTCTTTAAGAGACGGCGGCTCGGGTGGTGCCTCAATGGCTGGGAGGTCGAGTGCGGGCTCTTCTGCGGGCGGGGCACCCGAAGATTGCTTGATGATCGCGACCACGACGAATGCAGCTGAAGGCCAAACAAGCGCAAGTGCCCAGCGGCTGAGTATGTCGGAAAGCCAATCTGTGCCAAGGTAGACGCGCGAGACCCCGATCAGAAAGACGACAAAAGCAGCGCCAGACCAGATGAAGACCTTGTCGTGCCAGGCGGGTCGTCTTGCAGCGACAAGGTAGGCGACGGCCGCATAAAGCACCGAGACCGCAGTCTGACCCAGCGGTAAACCATAGGTGGTTGTCGCGGCGACCATACCGTCTGCAGGTGGCTGCGGTCGGACATTCAGAAGGCCAATCCCCACGTCGAGGATTGCCGCGCCACCCACCACTGCGAGCAGGACGAGCGGCAGCCGCCAACCGCTCTGGTGATGCCGCAAAAGAATTGCGGTGCCGAGGGCAACAACCGTCACGCCGCCGCCACTTCCGAGCAGGCTCGCCGTCTTCATGACTGTGGTCAGCCAGGCGATGCGATGGGCGGCAATGAAATCGGCGACCGGCACATCCAACAGCACCGTGCCATTGTATGCCAGCAGATCCTCAAGGACGCTGCCGAAGAACCAGATACCCAGGAACAGAATGCCGAGCGCGATTGTGAACGACAAGCCATATGCGCCGACGAGATCAAACCGACGAAGCAAAAATGTTAAAGATCGTCGCAGGTATCGCTCTGCTCGCCACGTGTGTGAGCGCCGTCGCAAACCCGCGATCACGCGCTGAAACTGAACTGGGTGCGCCGCTGTCCATCTGACAAGCAAGCCTGATGCCACAAGAACGGCTGCAAGAACGACCAGAAGCAGGTTAGAAACTAACGCGCTATACGGTGCCTCAAGCATGGAGAAGAACCACTGCTTGAGCTGGGGCAAGAGCGGGTGCTGGAAATCCATGGATGCTACGCTAAATTTCATTTCAGCCCCGATGCAAAAGTGAGGATTCGCCGCACAGGGGATAAGCGGGATGCGATGCGATGGCACCTGCAACGACAGAGAACCGGCGCATCGGCATCTGTCGCCATTGCAAGTCACCTATAATATTCCGGTGATGAAGCGATCAGCGCGCTTGCCTTCCCGATAGACCGAGCGAACCGGCGGCCGCGACAATTCCGGTCATGGCTCCGCCCACGACATGGCTGGCGTAGTGCGTTCCGCCATAGACGCGCGACAAGATCATCAGCAAGGCTGCCGCCAGGAAGCCGAGCCCCCTGCGCTGCATTCCGTGCAGAAGGAACGCCGCCGCAATGGCAAAGGTAGCCGTTGCGTTATCCGATGGAAAGGATGGATCGACGCATCGACGCTGCGCGCGATCAGGAGATGCGCGACACCCGCATCATACGGCCGAATCCGATCGACAAACAGCAAGATGAGTTGATTGAGCGCCAAGGCGAGAAGGAACGAAAGACCTGCCGCTACGAGAACGTGCCGCGTGTGCCGCTTGTCGCTCTGCAGCCACCATTGACCTTCTACCGCCAGCACCAGAAGCGGGACTCCCATAGCCGAAATCGAGATCATCAGAACATCGGCGAAGACGCTCCTTTGCGCCCATCCGTCGCACAACGCCGTATCCAGCCTGCCTATATCATCGCATGGTCATGCTGGAGACGCGCGCACCAAGCTGCCGCCCGCCGCGCCCATATCAAAATCCAAAATGCAACTGTAATGCCAAGTGCGAATTTGCACTTATTCGCTTATTTTGGCGAGGATGATCTCAACTCGAAGCCCGGGATGATTGTCGGATAATAGCACCTTCGCGTCGTGGATTGCGGCCACCGCAGCAACAAGCGAAAGGCCTAGGCCGGCCCCTGGGGATCCGCGACTGCCATCGACACGATAAAAGCGCTTCATGACATGGTCGCGCTCTCTCTCGGGAATTCCCGGACCGTTGTCCGCAACGACGAGGCTCACCCCTTCCGGCGAAAGCGCCAAACCGACTGAGATGGTGCACTTGGCAGGCGTATGGAAAATCGCATTCTCGATCAAATTGGTAAGCGCCTGGGCTAACATCTCGGGATCAGCCCGGGCGAAGACTCCCGGTTCGATATCATCGACCAGGAGGTGTTCAGCGTCGTCGGCAACGGGCCGATAGGCCGCGACCAAACGTCCGACCAACTCGCTTAGATCAGTCTCGACAATGCGCTGGCGCCCTGCCCCGGCTTCCAACGAGCCGATCCGCATAACTGCTCTGAAAATGGCAAGGATCTGGTCAGTCTGAACGAGCGCTGCGTCGATTTGATCTTGCGAGACCGTCCCCGGCGGCGCGTCTTTCATGACCTCGAGCCGCTGCCGCAGTCGCGTCAACGGCGTACGAAGGTCATGCGCAATGTCGGTCGATACCTGCCGCATTCCTTCCATCAATGCTTCAATTCGGTCGAGCATGTGGTTGAGATTGGTCGATAGATGGTCGAACTCGACGCTCATCCCGATCGCTGGCAGGCGCTCGGTGAAGCTGCCTTGCATGATCCTCTCGACCGATCGATTCACCTGATCGAGTCGGCGCAAAAACATGGTTCCGACGATGAACCCCCCTGCCAGGGCGAGCAGCGTAATTACGATACCGAAACCTGCGGTGAAAATGCGCAGCCCGCTGCGGAGCTCGTCAAGATCCGACGTGTCGCTAGCCACGACGAGAACCCCGCCGTCCTGCAGCCGCGCGCCCAGCGCCATGAGCGAGATCGTGGCCGCGCCATCGTCGGTATTGGTATCCCGATTGGGAAGCGTGACACGGTGCCAGCCAACCCGCGCGACGGATGCGGGTAGGCTACCGGCGAGATAGCGCCCGCCTTTATCGACCAACAGGTAGCGGAGTTGATGCTCCCGGACGGCATTCTCCCGGCGCACGACGGATTTGATCGTCTGGCTGCGGACCGAAACACTGGCCTCATCCTTCAACACCGCGACCTCCGCAGAGACGCTGTCAGTCGCGGCTTCGCTAGCGTAATTGCTGACCGCATGCTCGACCATGATGGCCACCGCCACCGTACCGAGCGCAAAAACCGCTGCTACCATGAGAGCAAAGCGGAAGGCGCCACTGCGAAGCGGGCTAAGGTTCCACATCGAGCCGATATCCCGCGCCGCGCACCGTATGTAGCAGTTCTCGGTCAAAACCACGGTCCACCTTGGCGCGCAGGCGACTCATATGACTCTCGATGAGGTTGGTCCCGGGATCGAAGTGAAAGGACCAGACATTTTCCAACAGCATTGTTCGGGTTACGATCTCGCCGGCATGCCGCATCAAATATTCCAGCAATTTATATTCTTGCTGCTGCAGATCGATACGCCGGCCGGCTCGCGCCACGGTCCGCTTCAATAGGTCGATCTCAAGATCGCCGACCATCAGCCTGGTAACCGCTTCAGCAACGGGGGGCCGCCGTCCTAACGCACCCACACGCGCCAGCAGTTCGGTGCCGGCGAAGGGCTTGACGAGATAATCGTCGGCGCCGGCTTCAAGCCCTTCGACGCGGTCATCGATATCGTCCATTGCTGTCAGGAGTAGCGCCGGTGTCTGGATGCCAGCTGCGCGCAAAGCTTTTAGCGCGCCGAGCCCTTCGATGCCGGGCACCATACGATCAAGGATGAGCACAGCATAGCTATTGCTCGTTCCCAGGAAAATTGCGTCGGGGCCAGTGGCGCATTCATCGACGACGTGGCCGGCATCTCGCAGGAGGCGGGCAACGTGCTCGCGCGTTTCCTTGTCGTCTTCGAGAAGCAGCAATTTCACACCAAGCGCCTTGTTGCAGCCCGGCCAATGAGCGACCGGAGGACGAAGCCGACGATGGACCAACGAGACAAGTTAGCAATTCCCAACTTTGGGCTGAGGCTCTGCGAATACAAAGGGGGCTATCTCCACGTGCAAGGCATTTCTGCCTTCTTGGAGACCATCATGCGTAAACTCATCATCGTAACCGCCGCCGCCATGCTCGCAGCCACCGGAGCATGGGCGGCGCCTGCCCAACATGGCCTCAAGGGTGCAAGTCTGGCTCCGATGGCGAAGGTGACCCTCGCAACGGCACGGGCCACGGCCCTTGCGGCTCGTCCGGGCGTCATCACCGACCAGGAGCTCGAGAAAGAAGGCGGAGGCACGGGCTTGCGCTACTCCTTCGACGTCAAGAGCAACGGCAAGACCTTTGAGGTCGGCGTCGATGCACGGACCGGCAAGGTCCTTGAAAATGGCGCCGAAGGCCCGAACGCGGACTGAACCGCAAATAACGGTTGAATGACAAGCCGCCGCGCAGGTGCCCCTGCGCGGCGGCTTTTGTTGCAGCCAGAGGCATTACGCCGCCCATGAGCCAGATGTGCAGGCAATCTGAGCGCCGTGCTGAGGTCGGGGCCGCGATGGTAATGTCGCGTCCCTAAAGGCGGTGCTAATCAGCGAAGGCGAAACCGATTGGTGCGTCGGCGGCGCATGGGCATAGAAGGCTTGAAGATAGCTGTCGAAATGGGCGCATCAAGCACGAGCACCCGCAGATGCCGACGCGGGGACGGTCTGACGCGCCCTCCGGCTCACTCGGTATGATCTGCACGATCGCGAGAAAAGGAATTCGTCATGGGAACGCCCCCAAAAGGATCCGATTCCCAGCCACCGCTTGGGCACCCAGCAAGCAGGCCTGACATCGTTACCGCGACGGTTCCGGAAACGGTCGCAGCGCTCCGCGTGAGCCCTGATACCGGGCTGACAGATGCGGAGGCCGACGCTCGACGCAAGACGCAGGGCTACAACGAAGTAGCACCAGCCAAAGGGCATCCCGTTATAACATTCCTCCGAAAGTTCTGGGGAATCTCGGCGTGGATGCTCGAACTGATCATGATCTTGTCCGCCGTGCTTGGGAATTATACCGACCTCGCCGTCGTTGGGGCGCTCCTGATCGTGAATGCGATATTGGGCTTTGCCCAGGAACAAAGAGCTGCGGGCGTGGTCGAGACTCTGCGCAAGCGCCTGCAGATCAACGCACGTGCACTTCGTGATTCGCATTGGCAGTTGATCCCGGCGCGGGAACTGGTGCCGGGCGACATCGTCCGCGTGCGTCCAGGCGACATCATTCCGGCGGACGTGAAGCTCCTGGCGGGGACCATGAGCGTGGATCAGTCCGCGCTCACAGGCGAGTCGAAGGAAGCTGAAAAACAACCGGGCGAGGTCTTATCCTCGGGGTCCGTCGTCCGGCGCGGCGAGGGCAATGGCGTGGTGATCCTGACAGGCGCCAAGACCTATTTTGGCCGCACGACGGAACTGGTGCAGGAAGCGCGCCCGAAGCTTCACATCGAAGCCGTTGTAGCCAAGATCGTGCGCTGGCTGTTCCTCATTGTCAGCGTGCTTCTCGGCATCGTGCTCGTGCTGTCGCTGCTTCGCGGCATGCCCCTGCTTGCAATGATCCCGCTCCTGCTTGTCCTTCTGATGAGCGCGGTGCCTGTCGCCCTCCCCGTCATGTTCACGGTCAGCATGGCGTTCGGGTCGAAGGAACTGGCGCGACGAGGTGTATTGGTCACACGGCTAAGTGCGGCCGAGGATGCCGCGACGATGGACGTGCTCTGCGTGGACAAGACCGGCACGATCACGATGAACCAACTAGCGGTTACGGGCGTCATTCCGCTGAGCCAAGCCAAGGAAGCCGATGTGTTGGCCGCCGGCGCGCTTGCCTCCCAGGAGTCCAACCAGGATCCGATCGACCTTGCATTTCTCGCCGCGGCCACGGCGCGTCATGTGTTTGACGGCCTGGCCGCCGTCACGCCGGTTTCCTTTACGCCGTTCGATGCCAAAACCCGGCGCACGGAGGCCGTTGTCGAGCAAAATGGACAGCGGCTGCGGGTGATGAAGGGCGCGGTGCGCACCATCGCCGAGGCTTGCGGTCTCAAGTCATCCGAGATCGAGGCGCTGGAAACGCGCGTGAGCGCGTCGGCAGCAAAGGGCTACCGCACCCTGGCCGTAGCGCGCGGCGATGCGAAAGGGGAGCTCACTCTGCTCGGACTGGTTTCGTTATACGATCCACTACGCCCCGACGCCGGCCAGCTCATCGCCACACTCCATGCAATGGGCGTGCAGGTAAAGATGCTCACCGGGGACGCGCTTGCGGTAGCGCTCGAGATCGGCCGGGGCGTCGGTCTCACCAGGATCCGGCGCGTTGCGGATTTGAAGGCAGCGAACGCACAAGCGGGCAACGAGGACGCCGATCTTTTCGCCGGCGCCGATGGCTTCGCCGAGGTGTACCCGGAAGACAAATATATCGTGGTTAAGAACTTGCAGGCCGCAGGGCACGTAACCGGCATGACTGGCGACGGCGTCAACGATGCGCCAGCACTCCGCCAGGCCGAGGTCGGGATAGCAGTCAGTACCGCTACTGACGTAGCGAAGGGGGCGGCAAGCGTCGTCCTGACCGAGGCGGGGCTGACCAATATCGTCGCGTTGGTCGAGCAGGGACGGACGATCTATCAGCGCATCCTGACTTGGGTCATCAACAAGATCAGCCGAACGATCCTGAAGGCTGCCTTCGTGGCCATTGCTTTCGTAGTGACAGGCAAGTTCGTGGTCTCCGCCTTCGCGATGCTGCTGCTGGTGTTCCTGACGGATTTCGCGAAAGTCTCGCTCTCCACGGACAATGTTAAGCCATCGAGAAATCCGGAGACGTGGAACATCGGCGGCTTCGTCGCGGTGTCCGTCGTTCTCGGCGTCGCGATGGTTGCAGAAGCGCTCTTCCTGTTGTGGGTCGGTTGGACCAAATTCGGTTTGGCAACCAACAACGACGCTCTCTACACCTTCAGCTTCCTCATGCTCCTGTACTTCGCTGTTTTCTCCGTCGTGTCGGCGCGGGAACGCAGCTGGTTCTGGGGAACCCTGCCAAGCAAGATTTTCCTGTCAGCCTTGTCCGCAGATGCCGTGATCGGCACCGGTTTGACTTTCGTTGGGCTCAAAGGGCTCGCACCGTTGCCCTGGTGGCAGATGCTCGCCACATTCGGCTACGCCCTTTTTTCGTGCCTCATCGTGAATGACACGCTGAAGGTCGCGCTGATTAGATGGTGGGTTCCCCGTGCGGTTCAGAAGATTGCAGCGACCCGGCCGAAGCGCTCGAAAGCCGCAATCTGAAGATCAACTCGAGGAACTTTGAAGGCCTACCCACCGCTGAAAAACTTCTCCAACTCGTCGACAAGGGCGAGTTCGCGCTGTGCGACGGCCGATGCCGCAAGGGCATCATGAGCGGACACAGCATCGCTCATTTCCTTCAGCGCCGCATCCATTCGGGCGCGCAACGTTGCGTTGGTGACCTGCGACGCAATCGACGCCCACTGCTCGCGACCAAATGTCAGCGCCTGTTTCATGTCCTCCCAGCGGGACGGCTTGGCTTTGAGGTCCGCATCGTAACGAAAGCCCACATAATCTAGCAGATTAACTGCGGTAGGAACTTTCGAGTTCGAAGACACCGCGCTCACTAACACGCGGTAGCCCTCCACC
>Ga0255338_1002403_pt1 | contig 27645 bp, 30 predicted proteins | sample MeOH1_35cm_T4_19_FD_203715 | JGI IMG/M metagenome (GOLD analysis project Ga0255338, IMG submission 203715) | Sandy soil microbial communities from University of British Columbia, Vancouver, Canada - MeOH1_35cm_T4_195 | ecosystem: Engineered > Artificial ecosystem > Sand microcosm > Unclassified ...
ACCGAGAGCCGCTGCTTGAGCTCGATCTTGGCGATCTCGGGGCGCTTCTCGTTCAGCAGGAAGGACGCTACGTCCACCGGCACTTGCACGTGCACGGCGGCGGTGCCGTCCTTCATCGACTCTTCCTGGATGATCCGCAGGATCTGCAGGGCCGAGCTTTCCGTGTCGCGGATGTGGCCGTGGCCGCCGCAGCGCGGGCAGGGGATGGACGCGCCTTCAGACAGGGCCGGGCGCAGCCGCTGGCGGCTCATTTCCATCAGGCCGAACTTGCTGATGGTGCCGAACTGCACGCGGGCGCGGTCCTGCCGCAGCGCGTCGCGCAGGCGGTTTTCGACTTCGCGGCGGTTCTTCGACTCCTCCATGTCGATGAAGTCGATGACGATCAGGCCGCCCAGGTCGCGCAGCCGCATCTGGCGCGCCACCTCGTCGGCGGCCTCCAGGTTGGTGCGGGTCGCGGTCTCCTCGATGTCGCCGCCCTTGATGGCCCGGGCCGAGTTGACGTCGATGGACACCAGCGCTTCGGTGTGGTCGATCACCACCACGCCGCCGGAGGGCAGCTTCACTTCACGAGCGTAGGCCGACTCGATCTGGTGTTCGATCTGGAAGCGGGAGAACAGCGGCGCGTCGTCGCGGTAGCGCTTGACGCGGGCGGCGTGTTCCGGCATCACGTGCGACATGAACTGCTGGGCCTGGTCGTAGATCTCGTCGGTATCGATCAGGATGTCGCCGATGTCGTGGTTGAAGTAATCGCGGATGGCGCGGATCACCAGCGACGATTCCTGGTAAATCAGGAAGGCGCCCTTGCCGCCCTTGGAGGCGCCGTCGATGGCGTTCCAGAGTTTCAGCAGGTAGTTCAGGTCCCACTGGAGTTCCGGCGCGCTGCGGCCGATGCCGGCGGTGCGCGCGATGATGGACATGCCGTTGGGATATTCCAGCTGGTCCATGTTCTCCTTGAGCTCGGCCCGGTCGTCGCCCTCGATGCGCCGGCTGACGCCGCCGCCGCGCGGGTTGTTGGGCATCAGCACCACGTAGCGGCCAGCCAGCGACACGAACGTCGTGAGGGCCGCACCCTTGTTGCCGCGCTCTTCCTTCTCGACCTGGACCAGGAGTTCCTGGCCTTCCTTGATCACCTCGTTGATGCGGGCCTGGGAGACCGGCACGCCCTGGGTGAAGTAAGTCTTGGAGATTTCCTTGAACGGCAGGAAGCCGTGCCGGTCTTCGCCGTAGTCGACGAAGCAGGCTTCGAGCGAGGGCTCCACCCGCGTCACCACGGCCTTGTAGATATTGCCCTTGCGCTGTTCGCGCCCTTCGATTTCGATCTCGTAGTCGAGGAGTTTCTGTCCATCGACGATCGCCAGCCGGCGTTCTTCCGCCTGCGTGGCGTTGATCAGCATGCGCTTCATAGCTGCACCTTCTTGTAGTCAAACATCAAACCGACCCATCACGGGTCAACGATGCCTGCTAGCGCTTCGAAACGATGGAATTGCCGGGTATGCGGACGCGAACCGAGAACTAACTCAGCAAGCGGGGCAATGGCGCGTGGAGGAGGGCGAGTCGCGGGCCGCCGAAAAGGCGGTGCTGCGGTGCTGCAGGACCTGCAGCGTGCTGGGCCCGCGGGACGCGGGGGGGCGGCGACGCCAAGCCATCGGCCGGGGCCAGGAGCCACCGCCAGCAGGCCAGGAGGATCGCCATCAACACAGGAGTTCTCGCTTTAGTCCGTCCGCAAGGCTCGTGGCCAGCGGACTGTATTCCGTATCAGTGTTTCAAAGTGCCGGCTTGACCGCCGTCTTCACGGACCATCGACAGCATCTGGCTGGCGATCTGCGCGCAAAGGGTGCGGTGGCATCGACCTTCCAGCGTGGCCGGTGGCAGTGCGTGGACTAAACTCCAAGGCAAATCAACCACTTACAGCGTAACGCTAGTGAAACAGATTATAGGGGGCACGGCATCGCCTGCAAGCGCGCAGGTCAAATTTGTGACCGTGGAGGAGGAATCTGCGGGCCAGCGGCTCGACAATTTCCTCATCCGCGAGCTCAAGGGCGTCCCCAAGACCCATGTCTACCGGATCATCCGAAGCGGGGAAGTGCGGGTGAACAAGGGCCGCGCGGCGGCCGACACCCGTGTGGCTGCGGGCGATGTGGTGCGGCTGCCGCCGGTGCGGGTGTCCGAAAAGATCGTCGAAAAGCTGGAAAGACCGGCACCGGCGCGCGAATTCGCCGTTCTTTTCGAGGATGAGCACCTGATCGCGATCGACAAGCCGGCCGGCGTGGCGGTGCATGGCGGCAGTGGCGTGAGCTTCGGCGTGATCGAGCAGATGCGGCGGGCGCGGCCGGCCGCGAAGTTCCTGGAACTGGTGCATCGGCTGGACCGGGAAACCTCGGGCATCCTGCTGGTCGCCAAGAAGCGCCCGGCCCTGACCCGGTTGCAGGACCAGTTCCGCGAGCGCGAAACCGGCAAGACTTACCTGGCGCTCGCCATCGGCGCCTGGCCCTCCAACAAGAAGGTGATCGACCTGCCGCTGCACAAGTACCTGCAGGCGGATGGCGAGCGGCGCGTGAAGGTGGTGGGCGAGGATGACCCTGACGGCATGCGGTCGATCACGCTGGTGAAGGTGGCGCGGAGGCTGGACGGGTTCACGCTGCTCGAGGTCACCATCAAGACCGGCCGCACGCACCAGATCCGGGTGCATCTCGCGGCGCAGGGACATCCGATCGCAGGCGACGACAAGTACGGGGACTTCGAACTGAACAAGACCCTCGGCAAGCAGGGGCTCAAGCGCATGTTCCTGCATGCGTGGCGGCTGAAGTTCGCGCATCCCCAGACCGGGGAGGCCATCGAGCTGTTGTCGCCCTTGCCGCCCGAGCTGGCCCGATTCGTGGAGGAGAAATGAAAAGCCGGACGACCGCGGCGTCCAAACGGCCATGACGCTCTGGGGATAATCAGCGGCATGCGCAGTACCTTTTCCCGCCGCTTCGACCTCATCGCCTTCGACTGGGACGGCACCCTCTTCGATTCCACGAAGATCATCGTGCGCTGCATCCAGCGCGCGGTGGTGGACGTCGGCGGCGCCATGCCCACCGACAAGGCGGCATCGTATGTGATCGGCATGGGCCTGATGCAGGCGCTGGCGCATGCCGCGCCCGACGTGCCGCAGGAGAAATACCCGGAGCTCGGCGCGCGCTACCGCCATCACTACACGGCGCACCAGAATGACATCGCACTGTTCGACGGTGTGCTCGCGCTGCTGGAAGAGCTCAAGGCGCGGCACCATTGGCTGGCGGTGGCCACCGGCAAGTCGCGCCGCGGGCTCGACGAAGCGCTCCGGTCGGTGCAGCTCAAGGGCATGTTCGACGGCTCGCGCACCGCCGACGAGACGGCGGGCAAGCCGCACCCGCGAATGCTCGAGGAGCTGATGCGCGAGTTCGGCGTCGCGCCGGACCGCACCCTCATGATCGGCGACACGACCCATGACCTGCAGATGGCCGTCAATGCCGGCTGCGCAGGCGTCGGCGTGAGCTACGGCGCGCACGAACCGGGGGACTTCAACGCCCTGGGTCCGTTGTTCGTGGCGCACACCGTTGCCGAACTGCGCGCCTGGCTGTTGAGCAACGCCTGAGGTCCATGGACACCGCGGAAATCCCGCTCTGCAATTCCGCCGACCTGGTCGACGGCGGCGATGCCGTCCCGTTCGACGTCGTCTTCGGCGGGCAGACGTGCCGCGCTTTCGCGATCCGCTACGAGGGGCGAGTCCACGCCTACCTCAACCGCTGTGCCCACGTGGCGATGGAGATGGACTGGCAGCCGAACCGCTTCTTCGATGACACCGGCCGCTGGCTGCTGTGCGGCACCCATGGCGCGGCCTATCGGCCGGACAGCGGGGAATGCGCCGGCGGCCCCTGCCGCGCCGGCCTGGTCAAGATCGCCCTGAGCGAGCACGGCGGCGTGGTGCACTGGCATACTGCCTACAACCTTCAACCTGTCGAGTTCTAGAAAATGAACGAATCGCAACCGCCCGGCAACGGGCTGCCTGATGCCCCGGCCCCCGCTCCGGCCGTCCGCGCCGAAGCGCCCGCGGGCCCGCCGGGCTGGGAGCGAGCGAGTTTCGAGAAGCTGATGTTCGCCACGCTCGAGGAGCAGCGCAGGGCGCGGCGCTGGCGCACGGTCAGGAGCTTCGCCTGGCTGCTTTTCTTCGTCATCCTGTTCTGGGGGCTCATGAGCCGGGGTTCCCCGGCCACGGACAAGACCGCACCGCATACGGCGGTGATCGAGATCAAGGGCGAAATCGCCTCCGACAGCGACGCCAGCGCGGAGTCCGTCGTCGCCGCGATGCGCAGCGCGTTCGAGGACTCCGGCTCGCAGGCCGTCGTGCTGCTGATCAACTCGCCGGGCGGCAGCCCGGTGCAGGCGGGCATCATCAACGACGAGATCAAGCGCCTCAAGGCCAAGTACAAGAAGCCGGTGTATGCGGTGGTGGAGGAATCCTGCGCGTCGGCGGCCTATTACATCGCCGCCGCCACGGACCGGATTTTCGTGGACAAGGCCAGCATCGTCGGCAGCATCGGCGTCCTGATGGACGGCTTCGGTTTCACCGGCCTCATGGAGAAGGTCGGCGTGGAGCGGCGGCTGATGACGGCGGGGGAAAACAAGGGCTTCCTCGACCCGTTCAGCCCCCAGACCGAGAAGCACCGCGTCTTCGCCCAGTCGATGCTGGACCAGGTGCACAGGCAGTTCATCGACGTGGTCAAGGCGGGCCGCGGCAAGCGACTGAAGGAAACGCCGGAACTCTTCAGCGGCCTGTTCTGGACCGGCCAGCAGGCGGTGGAAATGGGCCTGGCCGACCAGCTGGGCAACGTCGACTTCGTGGCGCGCGAAATCGTGAAGGCGGAAGACCTGGTGGACTACACCCGCCGCGATAACGTGGCCGAACGGCTCGCCAAGAAGTTCGGCGCGGCCATCGGCGAGGGCGCCATTCGCGCTGTCAAGGCCGTGCCCGCCCTGCGCTGATGGCGTCGGGGTCGCGCTAGCGCCCGATCGCGAACACGGCCGGGGTGTCGTTGGCGACCGGCGCGCCCTCCCGCCGCCAAGCGCTCACCGGCAGCGCACGCGCCGCCGCGGTGGCGAGCGTCAGTCCGCTGCCGACAGCCAGCCGTGTCCCCGGTTGCAGCGTCTTCGTCAGGGATTCCCACAATGCCGCGTTGCGATAAGGCGTCTCGATGAAGAGTTGCGATTGGCCGTGCATGAGCGCGATCGCTTCCAGCTCGCGGATGCGCGTGACGCGCTGCGCCGCGTCCTGCGGCAGGTAGCCCACGAAGGCGAAGTTCTGGCCGTTCAGGCCGCTGGCTGCGAGTGCCAGCAGCAACGAGGCCGGGCCGACCAGCGGGACGACCTGCACGCCCAGGTCGTGGGCCGCCCGCACGACCGAAGACCCCGGGTCGGCAACGGCCGGCATTCCGGCTTCGCTGAGCAGGCCCATGTCATGGCCCGCGATCGCCGCCGCGAGCAGGGGCCGGGCGTCGAAGCGGCCCGCTTCGTGATCGCCCTTCTTGTGGACCTCGCGCGGCAATTCCGTGATCTGCTGTTCGCGCAAGGGCAGGGCGAGCGGATGCAGCGCATCGATGCGCTTGAGGTAGGCACGCGCCGACTTGGCGTTCTCGCAGATCCAGTGCGTGAGGCGAGCGGCGGCTGTGAGGGTGCCCGAGGGCATCGTGTCGGGCAGCGGCGTTTGCGTCGCACAGCCGAAATCCAGCGGCGCCGGAACCAGGAACAGCTTGCCCTTGGCGGCCGCCTGCATCACAGGACCTTGACCCCGGCGGCCCGGATCATGCGGCAGGTGCGGATCAGGGGCAGGCCCACGAGAGCCGTCGGGTCGTCGCTCTCGATCGCGTCGAGGATGGCGATGCCCAGGCCCTCGCTGCGCGCGCTGCCGGCGCAATCGTAAGGCCGTTCGGCGCGCAGGTAGGCCTCGATTTCATCGTCGGTGAGGCTGCGGAACTTCACGTTCACGGGGGCCAGGTCGGACTGCTCGAACCCGGCGGCGAGGCAGACCACCGAGACCGCGGTCTGGAACACGACCGTGCGGCCGCGCATGCGCCGCAACTGGGCCACGGCGTTCTCGTGATTGCCGGGCTTGCCCAGCGGTTCGCCGTCCATGTCGGCGACCTGGTCCGAACCGATCACGACGGCCTCGGGGAACCTGGCCGCGACCGACCTCGCCTTGGCCAGGGCCAGCCGGGCGGCCAGGGCGCGCGGCGACTCTCCGGGCTGCGGGGTTTCCTCGACATCAGGAGAGGCAACCTGGAATTGCAGGTGCAGGCGCGACAGCAGCTCGCGCCGGTATGGCGAGGTCGAGCCGAGCACCAGCGGGCGGCTCAGGGGTGGTGGGGTTGCCATCGACATGGCCCGATTCTCTTACACTGGGCCCATGAGCAAGGAGTTCGCCGCGCACCGGCTGGATGTCAAGGCGTTCGCCGAAGAAGGCGCGCACCTGCACGGCGAGGAGCCGCTGAGCAAATTTGAACGCCTGATGGCAGAGACGGGGGGCCGCGGCGCCGGGTCGGCCGTGCACTGGTCCGCGAGCGGGGAACTGCGCAATCCGCGCCACGTGCACCCGGAAATCTGGGTCCACCTCCAGTCGAACGCGATCCTGCCCCTGACCTGCCAGCGCTGCCTCTTGCCCGTCGACGTGCCCATCGCCGTGGACCGTTCGTTCCGGTTCGCTCCCGACGAGGGCATGGCCGCGGCGCAGGACGAGCAGTCCGAGGAGGACGTGCTGGCGCTCAGCCGCAGCCTGGACCTGGTCGAACTGGTCGAGGACGAGTTGCTCATGGAGTTGCCCCTGGCGCCGCGCCACGAAGCCTGTCCCGAGCCCCTGAAACTGGCCGTGGCGGACGACGACTTCGATGAGGCGCCCGCCCGCCGCGAGAACCCGTTCGCACTGCTTGGCAAGCTCAAAAGCGGGAAGTCCTAGGCAACTCCAGCCAGATCGGCAAGTTGGGCTACAATCATGGGCTTCGCGCCACTGGGGTCTCAAGCTCCTTGCGCCCATCGCCAACCCATTAACCGCCCCGGGCGCCCTGTGCGCGCAGGGTCCTTTGAATCCAGGAGCCCCTCATGGCCGTCCAGCAAAACAAGAAATCGCCGTCCAAGCGCGGCATGCACCGCTCGCACAACGCCCTGGTCGTGCCGGGCATCGCCGTGGAAGCCACCACGGGCGAAACCCACCTGCGCCACCACATCAGCCCGACGGGCTTCTACCGTGGCCGCAAGGTGCTCAAGACCAAGAACGAAGCCTGATCCGGCCCCACGGCCATGGAGGCCCGGCTGCGCCCATCGCAGCGCGGGCCTTCGTCGTTTTGGGGCAGGCAATCCGTCCTACATTTGAGCCCATGACTACTCTGGCTGTCGACTGCATGGGGGGCGACCACGGCCCCCGCGTGACGCTGGCCGCGTGCCGGCACTTTCTCGACAGGCATCCCGACGCCCACCTGTTGCTGGTGGGCGCCGAAGAGAGCCTGCGGGCGCTCGCCCACCCGCGGGCCCGCATCGTGCCGGCCTCTGAAGTGGTGGCGATGGACGACGCGGTCGAGGTGGCCCTGCGGCGAAAGAAGGATTCGTCGATGCGGGTCACGATCCAGCAGGTCAAGGATGGCCACGCCCAGGCGGCCGTCTCGGCTGGCAATACGGGCGCGCTGATGGCGCTTGCGCGCTACCTGCTCAAGACGGCCGACGGCATTGACCGGCCGGCCATCGCGTACCCCATGCCCAATGCCAAGGGAACTGCGACGACGGTGCTCGACCTCGGCGCCAACGTGGATTGCACGGAGCACCACCTGCTCCAGTTCGCCGTGATGGGATCGGCGCTCGTTGCGGCCCTCAACCACGTGGAAGCCCCATCCGTCGGCTTGCTGAACATTGGCGAAGAGGTGATCAAAGGCAGCGAAGTTATCAAGAAAGCAGGGGAACTGCTGCGATCTGCTTCCAACTCGGGTGATCTGAATTTTTTCGGCAATGTCGAGGGCAACGATATTTTCAAGGGGACGACGGATATCGTGGTGTGCGACGGGTTTGTGGGCAACGTCGCACTCAAGACCAGTGAAGGGCTGGCCACGATGATTGGCGGTTTCCTGAAAGAGGAGTTCTCCCGCAACCCGTTGACAAAACTTGCCGCTATCGTGGCCTATCCGATCCTATCTGCATTCAAAAATCGCGTTGACTACCGGCGTTACAACGGCGCGGCGTTGTTAGGCTTGCGGGGTCTGGTGTTCAAGAGCCACGGCTCGGCCGACGAGGTCGCTTTCGAGCAGGCTTTGAACCGGGCGTATGATGCGGCCCGAAACAACCTGCTCGAACGCGTCCAGGCGCGCATCGCCCATGCCAGGCCCCTGCTGGTGGGCCACGAAGGCGATGCGCAGCCGGTGGAAGCCGTGGCGTCCTGATTGATGACAACCTATTCCCGTATCACCGGCACCGGCAGCTACCTGCCGCCGCGCCGCGTGACCAATGCCGACCTGGCCGCTGAACTGGCGGCCAAGGGGGTCGAAACCTCCGACCAGTGGATCGTCGAGCGCACGGGCATCCGCGCACGCCACTTCGCGGCGCCGGACGTCACCAGCAGCGACCTGGGCGCGCACGCGGCCCGGCAGGCGCTTGAAGCCGCGGGCGTTCCGGCCACCGACATCGACCTGATCATCGTCGCCACATCGACACCCGACATGGTGTTCCCGTCGGCGGCCTGCATCCTGCAGAACAAACTGGGCATCGCGGGCTGCGCGGCGTTCGACGTGCAGGCGGTCTGCAGCGGCTTCGTCTATGCGCTGACGATCGCCGACTCCATGATCAAGACCGGTGCGGCCAGCAAGGCGCTGGTGATCGGCGCCGAGGTTTTCTCGCGCATCCTGGATTTCAACGACCGGACGACCTGCGTGCTGTTCGGCGACGGCGCGGGCGCCGTGGTGCTGGAGGCATCGGATACGCCCGGCATCCTGTCGAGCGACTTGCATGCCGACGGCAAGCACGTGGGCATCCTGTGCGTGCCGGGCACGGTGTCGGGCGGCCAGGTGCTGGGCGACCCGCTCCTCAAGATGGACGGCCAGGCCGTGTTCAAGCTGGCGGTCGGGGTCCTCGAGGACGCCGCGCGGGCGGCGCTCGCCAAGGCCGGGAAGACCGACGCCGACATCGACTGGCTCATTCCGCACCAGGCCAATCTCCGCATCATGCAGAGCACGGCCAAGAAGCTGAAGCTGCCGCCGGAAAAGCTGGTCGTCACGGTGGACCAGCACGGCAACACGTCGGCGGCATCGATCCCCTTGGCGCTGGACTGGGCCGTTCGCGGCGGCAAGGTCAGGAAGGGCGACACGGTGATGCTGGAAGGCGTTGGCGGCGGCTTCACCTGGGGCGCAGTCCTGCTGGACTTCTAGCCACCCCCGTTTCCCTTTCACAGACCCGTCCATTTCATTGTCGGAAATGAGCATGAAACCGTTCGCATTCGTCTTCCCGGGCCAGGGCTCGCAGTCCGTCGGCATGCTCGACGCCTGGGGCGGCCATCCCGCAGTGGCCCAAGCCCTCCAGGAAGCATCCGATGCGCTGGGTGAAGACGTCGCGCGCCTGGTCAAGGACGGCCCCAAGGAGGCGCTGGCATTGACCACCAACACACAACCCGTGATGCTGGTCGCCGGCGTGGCGGCCTACCGGGCCTGGCGCGCGGAGGGCGGCGCGGAGCCCGCCGTGGTCGCGGGCCATTCGCTTGGCGAGTATTCGGCCCTGGTCGCTTCCGGTGTCCTGACGCTCGCGCAGGCCGCGCCGCTGGTGCGCTTTCGCGCCCAGGCCATGCAGGATGCGGTGCCGGTCGGCACGGGCGCGATGGCGGCCATCCTGGGCATGGACGCGCAGAAGGTGATCGAGGGCTGCGCCGAGGCCGTGCGCAGTTTCGGGCTCAACTCCGGCGAGACCGTGGAGGCCGTGAATTTCAACGACCCCGCACAGACCGTCATCGCGGGCAGCAAGGCGGCCGTCGAGAAGGCGTGCGAAGTCCTCAAGGCCCATGGCGCCAAGCGCGCGTTGCCGCTGCCGGTGTCGGCGCCTTTCCATTCCAGCCTGATGAAGCCGGCGGCCGAGAAGCTGAAGGAAAAACTGGCGGCCACGGCTTTCGCGGCCCCGCGCATTCCCGTGATCAACAACATCGAGGTCAGGATCGAAAGCGATGCCGACCGAATCCGCGCCGCGTTGTACAGGCAGGCCTTCGGCCCGGTGCGCTGGGTGGAGTGCGTGCAGGCGATCAAGGCCCGTGGCATCACGACCCTCGTCGAATGCGGGCCGGGCAAGGTCCTGGCGGGCCTGTGCAAGCGGATCGATCCCGAACTGACGGGCGCAGCGCTGTACGACCCGGCCACGCTGGCCGATGTGAAGGGGCTGCTCGCATGAACGCGAAGTTCGAGGGACAGGTTGCCCTGGTCACGGGCGCATCGCGCGGCATCGGCGCGGCCATCGCAGCGGAACTCGCGCAGCGCGGGCTGAAGGTGATCGGCACGGCGACCACCGAGGAGGGCGCGGCGCGGATCACCGCGGCCCTGGCCGGCCACGCCGGCTGCAAGGGTGCGGCCCTGGACGTCAACAACGCGGCCGGCGTGGAAGCGCTGGTCGACGCCATCATCAAGGAGCATGGCGGGCTGCACGTGCTGGTCAACAACGCCGGGATCACGCGCGACATGCTCGCGATGCGGCTGAAGGACGAGGACTGGGACGCGGTGCTGGACACCAACCTCAAGGCCGTGTTTCGCATGAGCCGCGCCGTCATGCGCACCATGATGAAGCAGCGCTATGGCCGGATCATCAGCATCACTTCGGTGGTCGGCGCCTCGGGCAACCCGGGCCAGGCCAACTACGCCGCCGCCAAGGCCGGTGTCGCCGGAATGACCCGCGCGCTCGCAAGGGAGCTCGGCAGCCGGGGCATCACGGTCAACTGCGTGGCGCCTGGCTTCATAGAGACGGACATGACGGCGGCGCTGCCCGAAGAGCAGCAGAAGGCCTTGCTGGGGCAGATCCCCCTGGGCCACCTGGGTAAGCCCGCCGACATCGCCCATGCCGTCGCGTATCTGGCGTCGCCGCAGGCGAATTACGTGACCGGCCAGGAGCTGCACGTCAACGGCGGCATGTTCATGGCCTGAAGACAGTTTGCGCCGGTTTATCCGCCCGGCGGCGGCCTACAGGGACAGCAACCCGCTGGCAGCTAAAATCGCGGATTCATTCACAACCCTTTGAGGGAACCATGAGCGATATCGAAGCACGTGTCAAAAAAATCATCGCCGAGCAACTCGGCGTGGAAGAGTCCCAGGTCACCAGCGAAAAGGCCTTCGTGGCCGATCTCGGTGCCGACTCGCTCGACACGGTGGAACTGGTGATGGCGCTCGAAGACGAGTTCGGCATCGAGATCCCGGACGAGGATGCCGAGAAGATCACCACGGTGCAGAACGCCATCGACTACGCCAACGCGCACCAGAAGGCCTGACAGCAAATGACCCGTCGCCGAGTCGTCGTGACCGGTCTGGGTTGTGTCAGCCCCGTGGGCAACACGGTGGCGGAATCCTGGGCCAACCTGCTTGCCGGCACGCCCGGCATTGACTTCATCACGCAGTTCGATGCCAGCAATTTCGCTTGCAGGTTCGCGGGGGAGGTCAAGGGCTTCAACATCGGGGACTACATCCCCGAGAAGGAAGCCCGGCACATGGACCGTTTCATCCACCTGGGCCTGGCCGCGGCTTGCCAGGCGGTGGTGGACAGCGGCCTGCCCACCGGCGAAGCCCTGGGCGATGAGCTGGCCACCCGCATCGGCTGCAACATCGGAGCCGGCATCGGCGGCCTGCCCATGATCGAGCAGACCCATGCCGAGCTGGCCGCTCGCGGCCCGCGCCGCATCTCGCCTTTCTTCGTGCCGGCTTCGATCATCAACATGATCTCCGGGCACGTTTCGATCAAGTACGGCTTCAAGGGACCGAACATCGCGGTGGTCACGGCCTGCACCACGGGCCTGCACGCGATCGGCCTGTCGGCGCGCATGATCGAGTACGGCGACGCCGACGTGATGGTCGCCGGCGGCGCCGAAGCGGCCGTTTCTCCGCTGGGGATCGGCGGTTTTGCCTCCGCACGGGCCCTGTCCACGCGCAACGACGACCCCAAGACCGCGTCTCGCCCCTGGGACAAGGACCGCGACGGTTTCGTCCTGGGCGAGGGCGGCGGCGTGATGGTGCTGGAGGAGTACGAACACGCCAGGGCGCGCGGCGCCAGGATCTACGCCGAGGTCGCGGGCTTCGGCATGAGCGCCGACGCGTACCACATGACGGCGCCGGACGTGGATGGCCCGCGCCGGTCGATGATCAATGCCTTGCAGAACGCCGGGATCAACTCCGACCAGGTCGACTACCTGAACGCGCACGGCACGTCGACGCCGCTGGGCGACCTGAACGAAACCAACGCCATCAAGGCCGCTTTCGGCGACGCCGCGAAACGGCTGGTGGTCAATTCCACGAAGTCGATGACGGGCCACCTGCTCGGCGGCGCCGGCGGCATCGAATCGGTGTTCACCGTGCTCGCGGTGCACGAGCAGAAGAGCCCGCCCACGATCAACATCTTCAACCAGGACCCGGAGTGCGACCTGGACTACTGCGCCAACACCGCGCGGGACATGAAGATCGACGTGGCCGTGAAGAACAACTTCGGTTTCGGCGGCACCAACGGCACGCTTGTCTTCAAGCGAGTGCCTTGACCCGGGGCCGGGGTTCGAAGCACCGGCTGAAGCCCGCTTTCCATGCATAACGCCCCATCGGTGAGCTATCCGGCGGGGCGTTCGCGCTTGGCGGCGGCCCTGCTGCTGGGTGTCTGGCTGCTGGGCTGCGCGGCTGCGGCGCTCTGGCACCTGCACACACCCGACGCATGGCGGCTGGCCACCTTGCTGGCGACGCTGTGCGCGGCCGGCGCGTTCGCCGGCTGGCACTGGTGGCATGCCCCGAGTGGCACGCTGGCCTGGGATGGCGAGGGCTGGACCTGGTCCGTGCAGCCGGAAGCAGCCGCCGCGTCGGTGGAAGTCGGGCTGGACCTGCAGCGGTCCCTGCTGCTGCGCTGGCGGGGAGGCGGCGCGTCGCAGTGGATCTGGCTCGATCGCGGCACCCGTGCCGAGCGCTGGGATGACGTGCGCCGTGCTGTATATTCGCGCGCCAGACCGAAAACGCTGCAACATGCCTCGCGGCCCGCGGCGAAACCATGACAAAGACGCCGCGCGCCGCCCCTCCCAGCCCCGCCGACACCGACCTCATGCTGGTGGAACGCACCGTGGCGGGGGACCAGAAGGCGTTCGAACTGCTGGTGCTCAAATACCAGCGCCGAATCCAGCGGCTGATAGGACGCATGGTGCGCGACACCGACCTGGTCGAGGACATCGCGCAGGAAACCTTCATCCGTGCGTACCGCGCGCTGGCTCAGTTCCGGGGGGAGGCCCAGTTCTATACCTGGCTGTACCGGATCGCGGTGAATACCGCCAAGAAGGCGCTCGGCGACCTCAAACGCGATCCGCTGGTCTCCGAGACGGCGCTGCGGGGGAACGACGAGGAAGATGAAACTTCCGGCGTGGAGAACGAACTAACCACCGCGGAAACACCCGAGACCGTGCTGGCAGCCAAGGAAATCGCCGCGGCGGTGAACTCGGCCATGGAGGCCCTGCCCGACGAATTGCGCCAGGCCGTGACGCTGCGCGAGATCGAGGGCCTGAGCTACGAAGAGATTGCGGAAGTGATGGATTGCCCGATCGGCACCGTTCGATCCCGGATTTTCCGGGCGCGCGAAGCCATTTCGGCCAGGATCAAACCCTTGCTGGAAAACCAGTCGGGCAAGCGCTGGTGAAGCGAGATGGGCAGGTGACGTGATGGACACGATGCGTACCGAGGAACTGATTTCGGCGTTGGCCGACGGCCAGCTGGCGGGTGAGGCGTTCGCGCGCGGCGTGGAACTGGCGGCGGCCGACCCGGTGGCACGCCAGGCCTGGCAGACCTACCACCTGATCGGCGATGTGCTGCGCTCGGGCGAACAGGCGGCCGGCGCGCTGCCTGCCGAGTTCCTGGGCCGCCTCCAGGTGCGGCTGCAGCAGGAGCAGGTTGCGGCGCCCGGCGCCGCCAGCGCGGCAGCGGCGGGCTCGTCGCGCCAGCCGGCGCAGGCGGCCGCGAACGACGCCAGCTTTCGCTGGAAGCTGGTCGCCGGCTTCGCGTCCCTGGCCGCGGTGGCGGCGCTGGGATGGACGGCGGTGGGTGGCCCGGGGGCCAAGCCCGAACAGGCGCAGTTGGCCGGCGGCGCCCCGACCGGCGCGGTGCTGGCCGAAACACAGCGCGGCGTGATGATCCGCGACGCGCGCCTGGACGAATTCCTCGCGGCGCACCGCCAGCTCGGTGGCGCATCCGCCCTGCAGATGCCCGCCGGTTTCCTGCGCAATGCCACTTTCGAAGGACCGATCCGCTGAAGGCGGCCGCACTGCATGGGATACATCGCCTCCTTGAATCCGGTCCTCGTCCGCCGCAGCCTCGCCGCCCTTTGGGCGTTCGGGATGCTGGGCCTGGCCGCCGCCGAAGCGCCGCAGCGAGGCCCGGCGCCGTCCCCCGACACGGCTTCCCACGGCAAGCCCGGTGAGCGCAGCATCGGCGATTGGCTCATGCGGATGCACGAGGCGTCCCGGCTTCGCAGCTACGTGGGCACCTTCGTCGTCACCTCCAGCAATGGCGGCATGTCGAGCGCGCGCATCTGGCACGCCTGCAACGGCAGCCAGCAGGTCGAACGCGTCGAATCACTGACCGGCGCGCCGCGCTCGACCTTCCGGCGCAACGACGAAGTCGTCACCTTCCTGCCGGAGAGCCGCGTGGTGCGCACGGAGCGGCGAGAGTCCCTCGGCCTGTTTCCCGGCCTGCTGAAATCCGCCGACAGCTCGATTCCGGAGTTCTATTCGGCGCGGCGCCTCGGCGGCGACCGCGTGGCCGGCTTCGAGACGGATGTGGTCCAGCTGGCGCCCAAGGACAACCTGCGTTTCGGCTATCGCATCTGGAGCGAAAAGAAGTCCGGCCTCGTCGTCAAGCTGCAGACGATGGATACCGACGGCAATGTCCTGGAGCAGGCAGCGTTCTCCGAACTCGCGCTGGACGCCCCGGTGCGCATCGACAAGCTCAGCCAGATGATGGGCGCCACCGAGGGCTGGCGCGTCGAGAAGGCGGACGCCGTGAAGACCACGGCCGCCGCCGAAGGCTGGCAGCTGAAGTCCGAAGTGGCCGGGTTCAAGCCGATCAGTTGCTACCGGCGTCCGACCGCGGGCTCTCCCATGCCGGAAGGCACGCTGCAGTGGGTGTTCTCGGACGGCCTGGCGGCGGTGTCGCTGTTCGTCGAGGCGTACGACCGCCAGCGGCACGTGCAGGAGGGCATGTTCTCGAGCGGTGCGACGCAGACCCTCACGCGGCGCATCCAGGACTGGTGGCTCACGGCGGTGGGCGAAGTGCCGCCGCAGACGCTCAAGGCGTTCGCGCTCAGCCTTGAGCGGCGCAAATAAGCCCCCAGGTTGCCCCGTGTGGCCGGGAATATGCGATGGTTCGCGTCTGGGCGAACCATTTCTGCGCTTGGCGTTCCCAGCATTTACCTGTGATTGAAAGGTCGACATGTTCAAGATCGATGGGAAGAAACTCCGCTCCCTTGGTGCGGCGGTCGCCCTGGCCGCCGCGGGCGCTGCCGCGCTGGTGCCGGCCGCGCCGGCAGCGGCGCAGGTGCGGGGCCTGCCCGACTTCACGGAGCTGGTGGAGCAGGTCGGCCCGTCCGTGGTCAACATCCGCACGATCGAGCGCTCCCGCGGCGGCAGTGCCGCCCCGGGGAATGTGGACGAGGAGATGCAGGAGTTCTTCCGGCGCTTCTTCGGCCAGCCGTTGCCGGGCGTGCCGAGGCAGGCGCCGCGGCCCAACCGGCCGCAGCCCGATGACGAGCAGCCGCGAGGCGTGGGCTCCGGCTTCATCCTGACGACCGACGGCTTCGTCATGACCAACGCGCACGTGGTCGATGGCGCCGACGAAGTGCTGGTGACGCTGCCCGACAGGCGCGAGTTCAAGGCCAAGATCGTCGGCTTCGACAAGCGCACCGACGTGGCCGTGGTGAAGATCGATGCAGGGGGGCTGCCGGCGGTCCGGGTGGGCGACGTCAGCCGGCTGAAGGTGGGCGAGTGGGTGATGGCCATCGGCTCGCCGTTCGGCCTGGAGAACACGGTGACGGCCGGCATCGTCAGCGCGAAGCAGCGCGACACCGGCGACTACCTGCCCTTCATCCAGACCGATGTCGCGATCAACCCCGGCAACTCGGGCGGCCCGCTGATCAACATGCGCGGCGAGGTCGTCGGCATCAACAGCCAGATCTATTCGCGCTCCGGCGGCTTCATGGGCATCTCCTTCGCGATCCCCATCGACGAGGCGATCCGGGTGAGCGAGCAGCTGCGGGTCTCCGGCCGGGTGCAGCGCGGCCGCATCGGCGTGCAGATCGACCAGGTCACGCGCGACGTCGCCGAATCGATCGGCCTGGGCAAGCCCCAGGGCGCGCTGGTGCGCAGCGTCGAGAGCGGCTCGCCGGCGGACAAGGCGGGCGTCGAGGCCGGCGACATCATCACGAAGTTCGACGGCAAGTTGATCGACCGCGCGACCGACCTGCCCCGGCTCGTGGGCAACACCAAGCCCGGCACGCGCAGCTCGATGACGGTGTTCCGCCGCGGCGGCTCCAGGGACCTTGCCGTGACCATCGCTGAATTCGAGGCCGACAAGGCGGTGCGCCCCGCCGCCCAGAAGGACGACAAGCCCAAGGGTTCCCCCGCGGCGCAATCGATAGGCCTGTCCGTGAGCGAACTCACCGATGCGCAGAAGAAGGAGCTCAAGCTCAAGGGCGGCGTGAAAGTGGAGGCCGTCACGGACGGCGCCGCACGCGCCGGCATCCACGAGGGCGACATCATCGTGGCGATCGGCAATACCGAGGTCAACACCGTGAAGGAATTCGATGCCGTCGTGGCGAAGGTCGACAAGACCAAGCCGATTCCCGTGCTCCTGCGCCGCGGCGAGCTGGCGACGTACCTGCTGATCCGGCCCGCCCGCTGAGGCCCCTGGCTCAGCCAAAGCCCCAACCCGTGGTCGGGTTTGGGGCGCTTTTTTTGGCGGGTGACCGAAAAAACACGGTGCGCGAAAAATATTTTTCCGTGCGCCCTCGGCGGATTTATGTTTGCAATCGCTAACTTTATTGGGAAGCTAATTGCATTTTTGGATAGAATCCGCGCACCTCATCGGCCATTAGCGGCATATCAAAAACCGCCGAACCCACCATGCGGGATGAATTCCGCCGGTGCACCGCCGATCCACAGATCGCCCACAAGTTGTCCCAAAGCTTGCTCCCTTATTTTGTTGATAAGTTGTGAATAACATTCGTGTTGCTGGCCTGCAACGAGCCTGCCGGACGTCCCGCGCGGCTGTACGCCCGGGGCTTTTTGCCTACAATGAAGCTCCAACTATCGCAGTTGCCATAGATTGTTGGTTCAGGGCGCGTCACCACTCGACGCGCCCTTTTTTCTTTTCCGCCCCCGTTTGAATTCAATCACTTAAGCGTTCCCGTTGATGAATCACATCAGAAACTTTTCGATCATCGCGCACATCGATCACGGCAAATCCACGCTCGCGGACCGCTTGATCCAGCGTTGCGGCGGCTTGTCGGATCGCGAGATGGAAGAGCAGGTCCTCGACTCGATGGATCTCGAAAAGGAGCGTGGGATAACCATCAAGGCGCAGACCGCATCGCTGCGCTACACGGCGCGCGACGGACAGGTGTATCACCTCAATCTGATCGACACGCCGGGCCACGTGGATTTCTCGTACGAGGTTTCGCGCTCCTTGTCGGCATGCGAAGGCGCGCTGCTGGTCGTCGATGCCAGCCAGGGCGTCGAAGCGCAGACCGTCGCCAACTGCTACACCGCGCTCGACCTCGGCGTCGAGGTCGTGCCGGTACTCAACAAAATGGATCTGCCGCAGGCGGACCCCGAGAACGCGAAGGCGGAGATCGAGGACGTCATCGGCATCGATGCGGCCGACGCGATCCCCTGTTCCGCCAAGACGGGGATGGGCATCGACGAAATCCTCGAGGCGGTGGTGGCGCGCATCCCGCCGCCGCGCGGCAATCCCCAAGGTCCCCTGCGGGCGATGATCGTCGACAGCTGGTTCGACACCTACGTCGGCGTGGTCATGCTGGTGCGGGTGGTGGACGGTCGCCTGGCCAGGGGAGAGCGCATCAAGCTCATGGCGACGGGAGCGACGTACAACGCCGACAACCTCGGCGTGTTCACTCCGGCCAGCCAGCCGCGCGACTCGCTGGAAGCCGGCGAGGTAGGTTTCATCATCGCGGGCATCAAGGAACTGCAGGCCGCCAAGGTCGGCGACACGGTGACGCTCATCAAGCCCGGCACCGGCGGCGCGGCGATGACCGCCACCGAGGCGCTGCCCGGCTTCAAAGAGATCCAGCCGCAGGTGTTCGCTGGGCTCTATCCCACCGAGGCCAACCAGTACGACTCGCTGCGGGACGCCCTCGAGAAGCTCAAGCTCAACGACGCCTCGCTGCACTACGAGCCGGAAGTCAGCCAGGCGCTGGGCTTCGGCTTCCGCTGCGGCTTCCTCGGCCTGCTGCACATGGAGATCGTGCAGGAGCGCCTGGAACGCGAGTTCGACCAGGACCTCATCACGACGGCGCCGAGCGTGGTCTACCAGGTGCTCAAGGCCGACGGCGAGATGATCATGGTGGAGAACCCGTCCAAGATCCCCGACCAGGGCAAGATCGCCGAGATCCGCGAGCCCATCGTCACCGTCCACCTGTTCATGCCCCAGGAATACGTCGGCCCGGTGATGACGCTGGCCAACCAGAAGCGGGGGGTCCAGCTGAACATGGCCTACCACGGCAAGCAGGTCATGCTGACCTACGAGATGCCGCTCGGCGAGATCGTGCTGGACTTCTTCGACAAGCTCAAGTCGGTCAGCCGGGGCTACGCGTCCATGGACTACGCCTTCAAGGAGTTCCGCGCCTCCGACGTGGTCAAGGTGGACATCCTGCTGAACGGGGAGAAGGTGGATGCCCTGTCCATCATCGTGCACCGCAGCCAGTCGCAGTACCGGGGGCGGGCGGTGGTGGCCAAGATGCGCGAGATCATCAGCCGCCAGATGTTCGACGTCGCCATCCAGGCGGCCATCGGCGCCAATATCATCGCCCGCGAGACCATCAAGGCGCTGCGCAAGAACGTGCTGGCAAAATGTTACGGCGGCGACATCAGCCGCAAGCGCAAGCTCCTCGAAAAACAGAAGGCAGGCAAGAAGAGAATGAAGCAGATCGGTTCTGTCGAAGTCCCGCAGGAAGCGTTCCTCGCCATCCTGCAGGTAGAAGATTGAGGCCGGCACGATGATGCAGGCCCTCACCGCCGCAGTGCTCGCAGCTTTCGCCGGCTATGCCGGGGCCTGGTACCTGGGTTACGTGGACGGCAACTTCGCCCTGCTGCTGTTCCTCGCCACGGTCGTGACCGGCGTGTACTGGCTCGCCGAGCGCCTGTATTTCCTGCCCAACCGGCGGCTCGCCGCGGAGCGGCTGGAAGCGAGCGCGGCGCGGCGCCGCTCCGACCTCCTGGCCAAGGGCATCACGCAGGTGGACGGAGACGTCGCGCAGGCTCGCCAGCGGGTCCTGATGCAGCCCTGGTGGCTGGACTGGACGGCCGGACTCTTCCCGGTGATCCTGGCCGTCTTCGTGCTGCGGTCGTTCCTGTTCGAACCGTTCAAGATCCCCTCCGGATCGATGATCCCCACGCTGCTGATCGGCGACCTGATCCTGGTCAACAAGTTCACGTACGGCGTGCGCCTGCCCGTCCTCAACACCAAGCTGACGGAGGGAACGCCGCCGCAGCGGGGCGACGTGATGGTGTTCCGGTATCCGCCCAAGCCCAGCCTGGACTACATCAAGCGGGTCGTCGGGGTGCCGGGCGACGAGGTCGCCTACTTGAACAAGAGCCTGACCCTCAACGGCAAGCCGGTTCCCAAGACGGAGCTGCCCGAGTTCTTCGACGAAGACGCGATGCTGTATTTCAAGCAGTTCGAGGAAGACCTCGAGGGCCGGCGGCACCGGATCCTCAATGACGACAACCGTCCGGCGTTCGTGCCGGGCACCGAGGATTTTCCTTTCAAGCAGAATTGCCGTTACAGTGTCGAGGGCGTTGTCTGCAAGGTCCCCGAAGGCCACTATTTCATGATGGGCGACAACCGCGATAATTCGCTCGACTCCCGGTACTGGGGGTTCGTCCCCGATCGCAATATCGTGGGCAAGGCCTTCTTCATCTGGATGAATTTCGGCAGTTTCAAGCGGATCGGTTCGTTCGAGTAGTCACTCTCAATGCGCAAAAGGTTAGCCACATGAAGCTTCGACTCAAGTCACAACAAGCCGGCCTGTCGTTCGTCGGCCTGCTGTTCGTGGTGGGCCTGCTTGCCTGCCTGGGCGTGCTGGCGGCCCAGGTCTTCCCGACGGCGGTGGAATACCAGACCGTCGTGAAGGGCGTGCAGAAGGCCTCCGAAGGCAACACCGTGGCCGAGGTCCGGCAGATCTTCGACAAGGCCGCCCAGATCGACGACATCAAGTCCATCACGGCCAAGGACCTCGAAATCACCAAGGAAGGCGACAGGGTCGTGGTCAAGTTCGCGTACAACAAGGAAATCCATATGTTCGGCCCGGCGTACCTGTTGCTGAAGTACGCGGGGCGGTCGAAGGCGACAAGATAAGGCTAGCGTGGATGGCCAACTCGTTGCACTGCAGGCTCGCTTGCAGCACCAGTTTTCCGACCGGCACCTGCTGGAACGGGCGCTGACGCATCGCAGTTTCTCCTCGGACCACAACGAGCGCCTCGAATTCCTCGGCGATTCCGTCCTCAACCTGGCGGTCGCCTCCCTCCTGTACGACCGCCTTTCGGACCTTCCCGAGGGCGACCTTTCGCGCGTGCGGGCCAACCTGGTCAAGCAGGAAACGCTGCACCAGCTGGCGATCACGATGGGCCTGCCGGACCTGCTGCGCCTGGGAGAGGGCGAACTGCGCTCGGGCGGCAACCGCCGCCCCTCCATCCTGGCCGACGCGCTGGAGGCGGTGATCGGCGCGGTTCATCTGGATGCGGGCTTCGGCGCCGCCGAATCGCTGGTACGCCGGCTGTTCCAGGACGTCGAAATCAAGCCCACCATGGCGGCGACCGCCAAGGACCCGAAGACGGAACTGCAGGAATGGCTGCAGGGTCGAAAGATGAAACTGCCGGTGTACCGCGTCGCGGCCACGCTCGGCGCGGCGCACAAGCAGACGTTCGACGTCGAGTGCGAGATAACGGAACTCGGTGCCGTCGAGCGTGGCATCGGCGCTTCCCGCCGTGCCGGTGAACAGGCGGCCGCCGCGGCCATGCTGATGGCGTTGAAGACAAAGGGCAAGTGATGGATACCCCGGAAAACACCGGCCCGCAGGCTGCAGGACAGCGGTGCGGTTCGATAGCGATCGTCGGCAAGCCCAACGTCGGCAAGTCCACGCTGCTCAATGCGCTCGTGGGCCAGAAGATCAGCATCACCTCGCGCAAGGCGCAGACGACCCGCCACCGCATCACGGGCATCCGCACCCGCGAGCAGACGCAGTTCGTCTTCGTGGACACACCGGGCTTCCAGACGCGCCATGCCACGGCGTTGAACAAGTCGCTCAACAAGACGGTGATGGGCGCGGTCGGTGACGTGGACCTGGTGCTTTTCGTCGTGGAAGCGGGCAAGTTCACCCCGGCCGACGCCAAGGTCCTCTCGCTGCTCAGGCCGGGCATCCCGGCCCTGCTGGTGGCCAATAAATTGGACATGGTGCACCGGCGCGGAGATCTCGCCCCCTGGCTCGGCGAGATGCAGAAGCATCACGAGTTCACCGAGTTCGTCCCCATGTCGGCCAAGAACGCCAAGGACGTGGAGCGGCTTTTTGCGATCTGCGAGAAATACCTGCCGGAGCAGCCCTGGTGGTATGGCGAGGACGAGCTGACGGACCGAACGGAGAAATTCCTGGCGTCCGAGACGGTGCGCGAGAAGCTGTTCCGGTTCACCGGAGACGAGCTGCCCTACACCTCCACGGTCGTGATCGACAAGTTCGAGGAAGAACCCAGCCCCAAGCACAAGCGCATGGTGAAGATCGCCGCCACCATCGTGGTGGAGCGCGACGGCCACAAGGCCATGGTGATCGGCGACAAGGGGGAGCGCCTCAAGCGCATCGGCACCGAGGCCCGCCAGGAGCTGGAGAAGCTCATGGACTGCAAGGTGTTCCTCGAGATCTGGGTCAAGGTGCGCTCCGGCTGGGCCGACGACGAGGCTCGGGTGAGGTCCTTCGGCTACGAATGAGCGCCCCCACGTTGGCCGCTGCGCGGCTGCACTGCCCCCCGAGGGGGCCCAAGTCCCCTAGGGGCGGCCCGTCGGGGACTTGAACGCCCCCACGCGTTGTCATGGCCAAACGCATCTCCGACGAGCCCGCCTTCGTCCTGCATCGCTACGACTGGAGCGAGTCCAGCCTGATCCTGGAAGTTTTCACCCGGCACCACGGCCGCGTGGCGCTGGTGGCCAAGGGCGCCAAGAAGCCCAGTTCCAACTTCCGCCCCGTGCTGCTGCCCTTGCAGCCATTGCAGGTGGCGTTCGGTGGCGACAGCGAAATCCGGACGCTCAAGGGCGCCGAATGGGCCGGGGGCCAGGTCATGCCGACCGGCGATGCGCTCCTCTCGGGCTACTACCTCAACGAGTTGCTGCTGCGGCTGCTGGCCCGCGACGACCCGCACCCTCAGCTGTTCGACACCTACGCGGCGGCAGTGAGCGTCCTCGCCTCGGAGCACGGCGAGGCGTTCGAGCCGGCCCTGCGCGCGTTCGAATTGCTGCTGCTGCGCGAGATCGGCCTGCTGCCGTCGCTGGACATGCAGACGCTGACGCTGGGAGCCCTCGAGGCGCGCAGCCGCTACTGCCTGGTGCCCGAAGCGGGCCTGGTGGCTGCGGGCGAGCAGGACGGGCGCGCGAGCCTCAGCGGCTCGCAATGGCTGGCATTGCAGCGGGCACTGGACGATCCTGCGCCTTTCAGCGCCACGGTGAGGCAAGCCGCGCCGCTCATCGCCGAGCTCAAGCCCCAGCTGCGCACGCTGCTGCACTACCATTGCGGGGTCTCCACGCTGCGCACTCGCCAGCTGATGATCGACCTCCAAGCCCTGTAATGATGACCCCCACGCTCGTCACTTCGTGTACTTCGCTGCCCCCCGAGGGGGGCTTTTGCCGCCTTGGGGCGGCCCGGCGGCGCAAGATGACCCCCACGCTCGTCACTTCGTGTACTTCGCTGCCCCCCGAGGGGGCTTTCGTCGCCTTGGGGCGGCCCGGCGGCGCCTCATGACGTTATCCGCCCCGAAAGCCGCGCTCTCCGTCAACCTCAACAAGGTGGCACTGGTGCGCAACACGCGCCACCTGGGCATCCCCAGCGTCACGCGTGCGGCCACACTGTGCCTGGAGGCCGGCGCCAACGGAATCACCGTGCACCCGCGCCCCGATGCCCGCCACATCCGCGCCCAGGACGTGCGCGACCTGCACGAGCTGGTCAAGGCCTGGCCGCAGGTGGAGTTCAACATCGAGGGCAATCCCTTCCACAACCTGATGGACTTCGTGCGCGAGTTGCGGCCCCACCAGTGCACCTTCGTGCCGGACAGCGAGGGCCAGTTCACCAGCGACCACGGCTGGAACCTGCCCGCCGACAGCGAGCGGTTGCGACCGTTGGTCGCGGAAGCCAGGGCGCTGGGCGCGCGGGTCAGCCTCTTCATGGACCCGATCCCCCAGGCGATGGCGCATGCCAAGGCGGTGGGCGCCGACCGGGTGGAGCTCTATACCGAAAGCTACGCGAGCGCCTGGGGCACCCCCCGCCAGGCCGAGGTGCTGCGGGCGTTCACCGACGCGGCGCACGCGGCGCGGGCGGCAGGCCTGGAACTCAATGCCGGTCATGACCTGAGCCGCGAGAACCTGGCGGATTTCCTGCGCGCCGTGCCGGGCGTGCGGGAAGTCTCGATCGGCCACGCCCTGATTTCCGACGCGCTCGAGCTGGGCTATGCGGCCGCCGTGAAGGCGTATCTCGCGAGCATTGACCGCGCCTTCCAATGATCCAGGGCATCGGCACCGACATCTGCGACGTGCGGCGCATCCGCGCTTCGCTCGATCGGCATGGTGACCGCTTCGCGCGCAAGGTGCTGAGCGACGGCGAACTGGCCGTCTGGAAATCCCGCAGCGCGCGCTGGCCGGAACGAGGCCTGCGCTACCTGGCCACGCGCTTTTCCGCAAAGGAGGCGTTCAGCAAGGCCGTGGGGCTGGGCATGCGCATGCCCATGACCTGGCGGCTGTGCGAGATCGCCAACCTGCCGAGCGGCAAGCCCTACATCGTTCTGCACGGCGGCTTGAAGGACTGGTTCGAGGGGCAGGGCCTGGTGGCCCACGTGACCGTCACCGACGAAAGCGACTACGCGGCGAGCTTCGTCGTGGTCGAGAAGAAAGAAAGCGAATGAGCGAACACGCCCCCCTGATCCTGGACGTCGCCGGGACGGCCCTGGCCGACGTCGATCGCGCGCGCATCGCGCACCCGATGACCGGCGGCATCATCCTGTTCCAGCGCAACTGGAAGAGCCGGGCCCAGCTCGAATCGCTGTGCGCCGACATCAAGGCCATCCGCGCGGACGTGCTGGTCTGCGTCGACCATGAAGGCGGGCGGGTGCAGCGCTTTCGCACCGACGGTTTCACGCACCTGCCGCCCATGCACGCGTTCGGCGAGCTCTGGATGAAGGAGGAGCGCGGGCGCGCGGGTTCCGGCGCGCTGGCCGCGACCAACGCCGCCACGGCGGCCGGCTATGTGCTCGGCGCGGAGTTGCGCGCCTGCGGCGTGGACTTCAGCTTCACGCCGGTGCTCGACCTGGATTGGGGCGAGAGCGACATCATCGGCGACCGCGCGTTCCACCGCGACCCACGGGTCGTCACGCTGCTGGCCAAGAGCCTGATGCATGGCCTGTTGCTGGCGGGCGTGGCCAATTGCGGCAAGCACTTTCCGGGGCATGGCTTCGTGACGGCGGACTCGCACACGGACATCCCCGTCGATCCGCGCGGCCTCGAAGCCATCCTGCAGGACGACGCCGCGCCGTACGGGTGGCTCAATACGGCGCTCACCAGCGTGATGCCTGCCCACGTGATCTACCCGAAGGTGGATTCCCGGCCCGCGGGGTTTTCCAGCCGCTGGCTGGACGACATCCTGCGCGGGCAGCTGGGCTTTCGCGGCGCCATCATCAGCGACGACCTCAGCATGGCGGGCGCCCGCTGGATCGAGGGCCGCGAGGTGAGCTACGCGGACGCGGCCGCGGCCGCCTTGAACGCGGGCTGCGACCTGGTGCCCCTGTGCAACCAGTCCGTGCAGGATCCGCCCGCGGTGGACGCCCTGCTGGAGGGTCTGACCGAAGCGCAGCTCAAGGGACGCTGGCACGCCAGTGAAGCCAGCGAGCAGCGCCGGCTCGCCCTGTTGCCCAAGGGCGCCGCGCTGCCGTGGGATGCCTTGATGGCGCACCCCGACTACATCCACGCGCTGGACCTGCTGCCTTGACGGTGTGATTCAGCCGCGCAGTCCCGCGTAGGCGAGTCCGGAAGCGACGCCGCCGAACAGGTCGCCCTCGACCAGGGGCGTGCCGGGGAAGTTGCGGCGCAGCGCCGCCTGGAAAGGGCGCAGAGCCGACGAGCCGCCAGTGAGGTAGATGGCATCGAGCCGGCCCGCGCCCAGGCCGGCACGGTCCACGCACTCCCTGGCGCCGTGCATGACCTGCTCCAGCAGGTCCCGTAATTGGTGCTCCACCGCGGCTGCGTCCAGCTGCGTGCGCAGCCCCGGTTCCACGTACGACAAATCGATCGTCGTCGGCTCGTCGCTGCCGGAGCTGCGGATCTTGGCCAGCTCCACGTCGCCGGCGAGGCGGTGGCCCAGCCGGTGGTCGAGCACCGTCATCAGCCGCCCATGCAATTGCGGGTCGGTGTAGTCGGACTTCAGCTCCAGCGCCTGTTGCCGCATTCGGGGTGTGTACAGCCAGTTGATCAGGTGCCAGGTCGCCAGGTCGAAGAAAATCGGCGCGGGCACTTCCCGCCCGTGCGGGCCGATGTGCCGCAGGCCGAGCAGGGGCATGACCTGTTCCAGGCTCAGCTTGCGGTCGTAATCGGTGCCCGCGACGTGCACACCGCTGGTGGCAAGGATGTCATCGCTGCGGTCTTGCCGTGCCGCGCGGTCGGGACCCAGGCGCACGACGGTGAAATCGGACGTGCCGCCGCCGATGTCGGCGATCAAGACGAGGGACTCGCGGCCGACTCGATGCTCGTAGTCGAAAGCCGCGGCGATCGGCTCGAGCTCGAACGCCACGTCGGCGAAACCCGCCGCATGCGCGGCCTTGAGCAATGCGCTCTGGGCTTGCCGGTCCCGCGCCGGGTCGTCGTCCACGAAGTGCACAGGCCGGCCGATCACGACACGGCCCGGCTCGGCGCCCAGTTGCTGCCGCGATCGCGCGCCCAGTTCCGAGAGGAAGCGCGAGATGATGTCCTGAAAGCTCACCAGGCCATTGGGGGTGTGGGTCTTTTCCTTCAGCAGGCTGCTGCCCAGCAGGCTCTTGAGCGAGCGCATCAGGCGCCCCTCGACGCCCGTCAGGTACAACGAGATGGCGTCACGCCCGAAATGGATGCTGCGGTCTTCCCCATTGAAGAAGATCGCGCTGGGCAAGGACGTCTCGCTCCCCTCCAGCGGGACGAGCCGGGCCAGACCGTCGGGCCCCACGGTCGCTATCGCCGAATTGGAGGTTCCGAAGTCGATGCCGAGGGTGTGCGCCTGTCGGACCGCCATGGATGGTTCAGGATTCCCGCCGCAGCGCGGGGAACAGGATCACGTCGCGGATGCTGGAACTGTCGGTGAGCAGCATCATCAGCCTGTCGATACCCACGCCGCAGCCGCCGGTCGGCGGCATGCCGTACTCCAGCGCGCGGATGAAGTCGTGGTCGTAGTACATGGCCTCGTCGTCGCCCGCTTCCTTGGCATCGACCTGTGCGTTGAAACGCGCCGCCTGGTCTTCGGCGTCGTTCAGCTCCGAGAAGCCGTTGCCGAACTCGCGGCCGGTGATGTAGAGCTCGAAGCGCTCGGTCACCTCGGGGCGCTCGTCGTTGGCACGCGCCAGCGGCGAAATCTCGGTGGGGTGCTCCATGATGAAGGTCGGTTGCCAGAGCTTTTCCTCGACCGTTTCCTCGAAGTACATCACCTGCAGGCTGGCAAGGGAGCGGGCGGACAGCCTTTCCTTCTCTTCCGTCATGCCGAGCTTGCGCAGGGCATTGATCAGCCACTGGCGGTCATCCACGTTGTCCCCGGCCTGGGTGTGCTTGAGGATCGCTTCGCGGATCGTGAGGCGCTCGAACGGCTGGGACAGGTCCACCTCACGGCCGGCGTAGGTCAGTTGCAGGGTGCCGACGGCGCGCTGGGCGGCGTCGCGGATCAACGCTTCGGTGAAGTCCATCA
>Ga0255338_1002404_pt1 | contig 27614 bp, 29 predicted proteins | sample MeOH1_35cm_T4_19_FD_203715 | JGI IMG/M metagenome (GOLD analysis project Ga0255338, IMG submission 203715) | Sandy soil microbial communities from University of British Columbia, Vancouver, Canada - MeOH1_35cm_T4_195 | ecosystem: Engineered > Artificial ecosystem > Sand microcosm > Unclassified ...
ATACGCTCTTGGCCAGCAATACCTCTTCTATTTCTATTACTAAAATTGCTGCTGCCACCCAGCGCCCGGAGAAAGTGATCGGCATGCACTTTATGAACCCTGTACCGGTAATGAAACTGGTGGAGATCATTAACGGCTATGCCACTTTACCGGAGGTAACCGAGCAGATCGTAGCCCTCAGTAAAGAACTGGGTAAAATACCCTGTGTGGTGAATGATTATCCGGGTTTTATTGCCAACCGCATTTTAATGCCCATGATCAACGAAGCTATTTACAGTTTATATGAGGGAGTAGCCGGTGTAGAAGCCATTGATACCGTGATGAAACTGGGTATGGCCCACCCCATGGGACCTTTGCAGTTAGCTGATTTTATCGGGTTGGATGTATGCCTGAGTATTTTGAATGTATTATACCAGGGCTTTGGTAATCCCAAATATGCACCATGTCCCTTATTAGTGAATATGGTAACCGCCAAAAAATTAGGCGTTAAAAGCGGGGAGGGATTTTACACGTATACCCCGGGCAGCAAAGAATTGATTGTGAGTAAAAGTTTCGCAGGATAAAATCTGCTTCACCTGACTTACCCGCGCCTTTGCGTATTTGCGAGCAAATTTGCCCGCAAAGTCGAAAGGCGCGGTTGTTTTTTGCTAGATCGGACGAGTCATTCGCTATTACGACGAAACCTTACTCAATGGAGATTGTTCTAACTATCGGACTATGTGGTAAGAATATTTTATCTTGTTCGAAATACGGCATATGTTTTTTATCCTCTCTAAAATTCTGTTCTTCCTCCTGGTTCCTTTCTGGTGGATCGTGATCCTATTGTTACTTCGTGTGATTATCAGGAATGCAAAATGGAAAAAAATATTGGGCGTAACAGCCCTCCTCATCGGGATCCTCTTCACCAACCCTTACCTGTATCGTACCGCCAACCTCGCCTGGCAGCCTACGCCGGTTGATCTGCCCGGTAACAAAGCCTACGAAGCAGGTATATTGTTGGGGGGATTAGCAGGTTATGATAAAAACGACAGAGGCTATTTTGGCTCAAGTGCAGATCGTTTTATTCAGTCTGCCAATCTATATCACCAAGGTATTATCAAAAAGATTGTTGTAAGCGGCGGAACAGGCACGATTAGGCAAAAAGAACCAGCTGAAGCCATTTATCTAAGGTCACAATTAATAGCAAACGGGGTCAGATCGGAAGACATCATAATGGAAAACCGCTCCAGGAATACCTATGAAAATGCGTTATATTCAAAAATCCTCACTGATTCACTTCACCTACAACCTCCCTTTGTACTAATCACATCTGCTCAACATATGAAGCGGTCCATCAGTGTATTTGACAAGGCTGATTTTAAAACAATTCCTTTCCCATGTGATTATAAATCAATCCCTATTCGTGAAACTTTTGAAAACACACTACTTCCAGAAATAAGTCTGCTTAACGACTGGTCGTATTTTATCAAAGAAATTGTAGGATTCTACGTTTACCGTCTAACCGGCAAAGCCTAAGAAACAAGGATTATTTTTTAAGAACCGGGATCAGTTCCACCCCGCGGATATCATTAAGCTTATACAATACTTCCTCCAAACGGGCTTTGGGAATGCCGATCTGCAGCAAACAGAACAACTGCATTTCCTGCGAAGCGATACTGCAACTCGTTTGCTTGATCACCATCATTACTTCATTCATCAGCGTATAATCAAAATGCAGTTCATACAACACTTCGATCGGTTTCTGTACAATGGGGACCAGCTGCAAAGCCATGGCCGTTGCCGATTTATACGCCTGTATCAGGCCCGGCACACCTAACAGCGTTCCACCGAAATAACGTACTACCACTACCTGCGTATTGGTGAGTTGTTTACTGTCTATCTGCCCTAGAATAGGTCTGCCTGCCGTACCGGACGGCTCTCCGTCATCACTTACCCTGAACTGGTTACCCTCCCAACCCAGCCGGTAAGCAAAACAATGATGTACGGCTTTGGGATGTTCTTTTTTTAGTTGCTGCAGGTTCAGTTTACAATCATCCGGCGTTTGTACCGGATAAGCAAAAGCCAGGAACTTACTGCCCCTGTCTTTGTATTCGGCCATGGCCGTTTTTTCGATGGTAAGGTAATAATCCGGTTCGCTCATAAAGTATCACCAAATGCAATGAGGTAAATAGCCAGCAAAGATAACGCGATACCGGCCCAGTTTAACCGGGAGAGTTTCTCTTTAAACAGCAGCCAGGCTACCAGTGAACTGAATAACACGATACCCATGTTGTTGACCGGTATACTCGCACTGCTTTGCCAGGGGCTCTCTTTCAGAAACCTCACCAGGCACCAGATCGAAAAATAGTTGGGGATACCGATGAGTATGCCAGCCAGTACATTCCGGAAAGAGAACACCTGTTTGCCACGGACATACTGTATCAGCAATACCGTAATGCCAATAAAACCAGCTGAGGCAAAGCCACTGATGAGATACGCGTTATAGTTCTCATCCGTAACATGGGTCTTCTGCACATGATTGATCAGCGCATCCAGTAAGCCACTGCCGATAAAGAGGATCAATGGCAACAGGTATTCCCATTTTTTATGCGAGGGATGCACGTTACTGCCAGGGGGTCTTTGGGCGGGATAACAGGTCAGCAGCACCGCTACCAACGCCAGCAATACCCCCGCCAGTTTCCAGCCCGCCACGGTTTCGCCGTACAGGTATACCGACAGCACCACGGGTATGATCAGCGATAATTTATTGGCTACCGAAGCCACTGCCACGCCAATCTTCTGGGCCGTAAGACCTACTATGTTAAAAATAGAAACGAATAACACCCCCATTACCAGGGCCCAGTGGAACCATTGGGCCTGCACCACTTTTTCATTTACAGGAAAAGAACCATTCAACACAGAACCCGTGATCACACAGGTAACGTAATTGAATACAATGGCCTGGAAAATACTTACCCGGTACCGTTCACATACCTTCAAAGCCAATGTGAGATAACTGGTGAGTACAATGCTGCCGATGAGATAGAGCATAATAGTATGGTGGGTTGGTTTACTGTTCGTGCCTATAGATAGAAAGGGTATCCGTTCCTATATTTTCTTTTTTTACAAGGGTATTTTGCCTGATAACAGGTGCCGGCAAGCCTTTTGCGATCCTGAGTAACGGGTTGGTGATAATCCGGGCCTCATCCCAAAAGCCGCTGTTAATGAAAGATTGCAGCAGGCTACTGCCTCCTTCTACCAGTATGCTTTGCAATTTTTCTTTACAGGCAATGGCCAGTACCGCATCAATGGTACCTGTTGTTACATCAATTTTCTGGTAGCTGAGGTGGTTATTTTCCTCCGCTTTTACGGTATTGATCACAATGGTCCGCTGTTGCCGATCAAATAATTTCAGGCCCGCCGGTAAACGCAGGTTTCTGTCTATGACCATCCTTACGGGACTCTTTCCTGTCCATAACCGGTTGGTAAGCGAAGGATCATCCTGCAAGGCAGTATCAGTCCCCACCAGTATTGCAGCTTCCTCGCTGCGCCATCGGTGCACCAGGCGGTTGGTATGATCGTTACTGATCAACAACCGGCCTCCGCCATCAGCGGCCATAAAACCATCAGCAGTCTGTGCCCATTTGAGAATGATATAAGGGCGCCCGGCCGTTACAAAAGTGAAGAACCTGCGGTTCAGGTCAAGGCAGTCCTGTTCCAGTACCCCGCTAATCACTTCCACACCTGCCCGGCGCAGCCTTTCAATTCCTTTACCATCCACTTCCGGAAAAGGGTCACGGCAGCCTACCACCACTTTGGGTATTCCCTTGCGTATAATCAGGTCGCTGCAGGGAGGTGTTTTACCAAAATGTGCACAGGGTTCCAGGGACACATATAACGTAGATAAGGGCAGCAGCGGAAGATCGTTCCCGTTCACGCTATCGATACAGTTCACTTCCGCATGCGGGCCGCCATATTGCCGGTGATAGCCTTCTCCTATGATACGGTTTTCATATACCAGTACCGCCCCTACCATAGGATTGGGCGCCACCGAACCTGCCCCTAATCGGGCCAGTTCCAGGCAACGGTGCATATAAAGGCGATGATTATCCTGCATAGAGAATTGGCAAAAATAACCAAATGGTGCTAACATTGCAGCATGACCCTTGCCCAGGCACAAACAGACACCCTTGCCAAACTGGCTTTGTTGTACGATAAACGCGAAGCCGCCAATATCTGCGACTGGGTATTGGAGCAGGTTACCGGCAAAAAAAGGATCGACCGGCTGATCTACAAACAGGTCAGCCTGCCGGAAGATCAGGTTATCCGTTTACAGCAGATACTGGCAGAACTGCAAACCCACCGGCCCGTTCAGTATGTACTCGGAGAAGCCTGGTTTGCCGGCATGTGTTTTTTTGTGAACGAATCCGTACTGATACCGAGGCCTGAAACAGAAGAACTGGTAGAATGGATAGTGACTGAATGCGGGAGGCAGAGCAGGGAACACAGTACGCTGAACATCCTGGACATTGGGAGCGGGAGCGGTTGTATCCCGATCGTTCTAAAAAAGAAATTACCGAACGCAAGGGTTACTTCCATTGATATCAGTGAACCTGCATTAGCCATTGCCCGAAAAAATGCGGCAACGCTAAACGCGGATATCCATTGTCAACAGTTCAATTTTCTGGATGAAAGCAACTGGCCGGAATTGCCGGTGTTTGATATCATTGTGAGTAACCCGCCCTATATCAAACAATCGGAACAAGCTTCCATGACAAAACATGTGCTGGACTTTGAGCCCTCGCTTGCCCTATTTGTACCGGATGAAGATGCGCTGGTCTTTTATCGCAAAATAGCCGCTTTTGGCAAAACGCACCTGAACAAGGGCGGCGCCATTTATGTAGAGATCAACGAAGCCCTGGGTAAAGAAACCGTTTCGCTGTACAAACAGGAAGGATATACTACTGAACTCAGAAAAGACCTTCAGGGAAAAGACCGGATGATCAAAGTCAGCCTGTAAACAGTTGCTGTATCAGATGCAGGCAACGCATTATGCCGAAAGGGAAGCCTGTTTCCTATTTCTGGCCGCCGTTATCTACTGCCATTACCGGCGTTGCCCCTAATTTCTTGATCACCTGCATCACACGGATAGCTGTGCCAAGATGCGCGGTGCTGTCGCCATTGATCACTACCGAAGGTTTATCGGTTTCTTTGGCCAGGTAGTTTTTCAGTTCTACTTCCAGCGCTTCTAGGGTAATGGGTTTCTGGGCCAGAAACAACTGCTGGTCTTTGTCTACGGTAATCACCACCGTCTGCTTGGATTTGGTATCGCTTTTGGCTTTGGGATTGGAGACCTTGATCACATTGGGGTTGGCCAGGGTAGAAACGATCAGGAAGAACAACAGCAGGATGAACAGAATATCGTTCAGCGCGCCGGTATGCACTTCGGGGTGCGTTTTTAATCGTTTCCTGATATTCATGTTACTTAATTCAAAAGTAAAAATTCAAAATTCAAAAAATTGGCTTTCATAAGCTGCTGCGTAATGATCAGAACCCCGAACAGTGCGACGCAACGATGCCGCTATTCTGTTCTGCTGCCCGGTTCATGCTTCTTTTCATTACTAATTATTAATCGCTAATTTTTAATTAGTGCGTTGGCTCCTGCAGTATATCCATGAATTCCGCACTGGCCGCTTCCATTTTGTTGGCGGTTTTATCGATCTGTGTAGTAAGCACATTGTGCCCGATATAGGCCAGCAGACCAATAATCAGTCCTGTACCGGAAGTGATCATTTTTACATAAATACCACCGGCAATATCGTTCAGGGTAAACTGACCGGAACTGGCGATGCCATAAAACAACTGGATCATGCCGATAATGGTTCCCAGAAATCCGAACATGGGGGCAATACCGGCAATGAGGGAGAGAATGGAAAGATTTTTTTCCATGGTATACATTTCCAGCTTGCCTACATTCTCCATGCTTTTTTCAATGGCATCAATGGGTTTACCGATGCGCTGCAGACCTTTATCGATCATGCGGGCCACTGGGTTATTGGTATTCCGGGCCAGGTTACGAGCCGCGGCTACATTGCCACTCACAATATTATCGCGGATGATGTTCATGAAATTGCCTTCAATGCGCGATGCTTTGCGGATGGCAATCAGGCGCTCAATAAACACAAATACCGCCGCTACAAAAAGCAGGTACAGGGGATACATGATCCAGCCTCCTTTTTCGAGCAATGACCAGAGGGATATTTTTTCTGCCGCGGCCGGTATAGCTGCCGCTGCTTTCTGAAGGGTGTCTATCTGGAGCAGATCGAACATCTGTAATAAGTTTAGGTGAAGCTAAAATTAGATGCTTCTACAAAAGAACAGTATGGTTGTGAATAAATATGCCAACAGCTTGCTTTTTAGGAAAGCTTTTACACATCTGTTACCTACCCAACCAACAGCCATACAAGCTCAGCAGCTATTTTCGGCTATTTCTGCTATCTATAACTGCCATCATACCCGCTTACCGGCATAAAAAAAGTGGCCGTATCAAACAACCACTTTTCACTTTTAACTTTTGACTTTTAACTTTTATTCATCTCCTTCATCTTCACCATCGCCATGATCTGGCGCATATTGTTTTCCATGCCTTCCGGACTACCATCCAGGAAAATGATATTTCCCTTACCGATCTCGGCAAAATTCTTGATGGCTTCTGTCCACATACTGAACAGGATCACGTTGGTATCCAGGTTGGCCTGTTTCATCTGCTCGGCGGCCTGGCTCATACCCTTGGCCACTTCTTCGCGGAAGAGGGCCACGCCCTGACCGCGTAAACGGGCGGCTTCTTTCTCGGCATTGGCGGAGATCTTGATGGCATTACCCTCTGCCTCAGCGGCTTTGGTTTTGGTGATCAGCAGTGCCTGTCCTTCATTTTCGGCCGCGGCTTTCAGGTTATTACTGGCCACTACCCTGCTCATACTTTCCATGATCAGCTGGTCAAATGTGATATCGTTGATCTGCAGATCCTGCAAATGGTATCCCCAGCTTTCCAGCGACTGGTCGATCTGTTCTTTTACAAACTCTACGATCTCCCGGCGAAGCAGCAGGATCTCGGCTTGTTTCTTCGTAGCCACAAAACCACGGATACTACCTTCCACCGTGCGTATCAGCGCCTGCATCAGGTCTTTATCACTGATGAATTTAAAAGCCACATTTTTGATGGTTTCTTCTTCGTGGTTTACCACCGAATACAGCAACATGCTTTTAAAATACACATTGGCCTGATCCAATGTTACGGCCTGGAACTCCAGTTCCACAGAGCGGTTCTGGATGCTCACGGTTTTGAACACCTGCTCAAACAACGGAATTTTTACATTCAGTCCCGGCCGCAGTATGCGCCTGTATTTACCAAACATGGTAATTACCCCAATGGATCCCTGGTTAACCGTAACCAGCGACGCAAAAAGCAGCAGCAACAAAGCCAGCAACCACCAGTAATCTGCAATGATATTCATAACAAATAATTTTAGGTAAGGTACGTATTATACAAGGTTAGTAGCTTAGAAAAGGAGAATCTTACAAAAACATAGCACACATCCCGGAATTCTCCCAACACGCTTCGCATCCCACGTTTTTCGGTTCCGTGTTCTACGTTCTGGGGGGCATGTCTGATTTCCCCGTTCATCTGTTCCTTGCTCGTCTGTTCTTCTGTTCGATATTCGACATTCCCTTCTCTTCCCACACCCCCACCAATCTCACCAGCATTTCCACCGCTTTCTCCATATCCCGCACTCCTATCCATTCCTGTTTGCTGTGAATAGCCTGCATGCCCGTAAATAAATTGGGACAGGGCAACCCCATGAAACTCAACCTGCTCCCATCCGTGCCGCCCCGGATGGGCTCTTTTACTACGGTTAGTCCGGTACGTACATAGGCTTCTTCGGCATGGCGGATGATCTGTGGATGCAGGTCCAATACTTCTTTCATATTCCGGTATTGTTCCTGTACCGTAAACTGCATAGTGGCCTGGGGATAAGCAGTCAGCACCTGTTCTGCCAGTTGCCGAAGCCTGTTTTCATGTGCGGCTAATTGCGAAGTTGTAAAATCACGGACAATGAATTCAAGGGTAGTTTTTTCGGCAGAGCCTTCCAACCGCAGGGGATGTACAAAACCCTGTTTCTGGTCGGTGGTTTCCGGCGACCATTCCGTTTTCGGTAAGGCAGCCAGCAATTCACCGGCTATTTTCAGCGCATTCACCATTTTGTTTTTGGCATAACCCGGATGCGAGATCACACCCTGAATGGTAATGGTAACACCATCGGCACTGAAGGTCTCATCTTCCAGCGTTCCCAGTTCACCTCCATCCAGTGTATACGCATAGTCTGCACCCAGTTTGGCCAGATCCAGTTTATCGGTTCCTCTGCCTACTTCCTCATCGGGCGTAAACAACAGTTTGATCGTACCATGTTGGGTTTCGGGATGGCTAACCAGGTAATGCGCCAGGTCCATGATCGCTGCCACACCGGCCTTATCATCCGCTCCCAGTAAAGTAAGTCCGCTGGCTGTAATGATACTGTTACCGATATGTTCTTTAAGGTACGCATGATCTGCCGAACGGATCACCTGCGAAGGATCATCGGGCAACACAATATCGTCTCCCTGGTAATCACTATGCAGTATCGGTTTCACACCGGTGCCGCTGCAATCGGGGGCCGTATCTACATGACTGCAGAAACAGACCACCGGTATGTTTTTTGTTGTGTTGGAAGGAATAGTGGCATATACATACCCGAACGCATCGGTATGTGTATCAGTTATCCCCATCGCCTGCAGTTCCTGCACCAGCATTTGCGACAATCTTTTCTGCTTTTCTGTACTGGGAGATGTATCGCTCTGCGGATCACTCTGCGTATCCACCTGCACATACCGCATAAAACGCTCCACCACTGTATAAGTATAACCGGCCAGCATAGTTCTAATTTTTAGCAAGATACGGGAATCGTGAGACGTGAATCGTCAGTCGGCAGTCGTGAGGCGTGAGTGGTGAGTTGTGAATGGTGAATGGTAAATTTATCGGCGACTACCCTATTCACCATTGCCCATTGACGACTGACGACTGACGATTCACGTCTCACGCCCCCCCCTTGCAAATACAGAAACCATTTTCTATTTTGTTCACTAAACCAAAATCCGCTATATGAAAAAATCGCTTATGGGTGCTATCGTAGGAGGGCTGCTCATTTTTATCTGGCAAACCCTTTCCTGGACCGCCCTGGACCTGCACCGGCCTGCACAGGATTATACGGCCAAACAGGACACCATCCTGCAATTTCTGGGAACCCAGTTAGAGAAAGAAGGCGGTTACCTACTGCCGACAGTTCCGCAAGGCACTTCTTTTGAAGAAGCTACCAAAGTGGGAGAGCAAGGCCAGAACAAACCCTGGGCCACCATTCAATACCACAAATCGCTCAACAGTTCTATGAACGAAATGTATATGAATATGGTGCGCGGACTGGTAGCCACCGTATTCATGGTTTGGCTGCTCTGCTGGATATTATCCAAATGGGGCAAAGCCAGTTTTGTCAATATTTTCCTCGCCTGCATCTTCACCGGGCTGATCGTTTTTATCAACGAACCCTACAGCCAGTTTATCTGGTACAAAATATTCGACGTACGCGCACACTTGATCGATGCATTGGCCAGCTGGGGATTGTGCGGGGTATGGTTGGGTTGGTGGATGAAGAGGTAATTAACAATTAAAAATTAGCAATTAGCAATTAATAATTAAAGGCTTTTACGCAAAGAGTCCGATAGTTAACTATCGGACTCTTTGCATACTTCAATTGTTAATTGCTAATTGCTAATTTTTAATTACTACGGCATGATAATCAACGGCGCAGCACCACTGATCTCTACCAGTTCCAGGTCAAAGATCAGGTCTTCGCCGGCAAGGGGATGGTTGGCATCCAGGATCACAACTTCCTCTCTTACTTCTACGATCACAACGGGGAAATTCTGTCCCTGGCCATTGCTCATATTCAGTTGCATACCGGCTTCCGGTACCATATCTGCAGGAAAACGTTCTTTCGGAAATTCCATGATCATTTCTTCCTGCTTGGGTCCATACGCTTCATCGGCAGGAATCTGGATCGTTCTTTTTTCACCAATGGTCATACCGGTAACACCCTGGTCAAAACCCGGGATCACCATACCGCCACCTACTTCAAATTCCAGCGGCTCGCGTCCTTCAGAACTATCAAATGTGGTACCATCTGTTAACTTACCATGGTAGTGTACTTTAATCGTATCACCTTTTTTTACTTGTTGCATGTTGCATTTTTGAATGTAAATAATGTGGGAGCCAGCTTAGTATCTTTCCTCAGCATCCGTTGCGTCGCACCCTTCAGCTGAAAAATACGCATCAACAAGAAAAGAAAATCACCGATTTCCGGCGCCAAAAGTACAATCCAAAATCAAGAACCGGTAAGTTTTTTGGTTAACTTTCGCACCTGTAAAGCCCCTCATATGAAAAAAATAACCCCTGTATTACTGATTTGGCTGGTATTCAGTCTTTTTATCGCCCAAAACGCGGCTGCACAAGCCCCCATCCTTCCCGCAGCTTACCGCACACAGGTATATGTGCCCCTGCTGAAAGGAAAACGGGTAGGCGTTTTTGCCAACCATACCGCTACGGTAGGTAAGCGTCACCTGGTAGATACTTTGCTTTCGCTGGGCATCAAAGTAACCAAAGCTTTTGGCCCCGAACATGGCTTCCGGGGTACGGCCGATGCTGGTGAAAAAATCGAGAACTACACCGATCCCGCTACAGGCATTCCTGTTGTTTCGCTCTACGGTAAAAAAAGAAAACCCAGTGCCGAAGACCTTGCCGATGTGGATGTACTCCTATTCGATATCCAGGATGTAGGCACCCGTTTCTATACCTATATCTCCTCCCTGCAGGAATTTATGGAAGTGGCTTTTGAGAACAGCAAACCCCTCATGATCCTCGATCGGCCCAATCCCAATGGTTTTTATGTAGATGGTCCCATACTCGATACTGCCTTCCGGAGTTTTGTGGGTATGCAACCCATCCCCATTGTACATGGCATGACCATGGGCGAATACGCCTTCATGCTGGCCGGCGAACGCTGGCTTACACCCAAGGCCAATGAAAAACATGATTACTACAAACGCGCTAAAAACAGTGCTGATACGGCTTTTCATTTCCAGGTAATCAAATGTGCCAACTACACTCACAAAAGCCTGTACCAGTTACCCATTGCCCCCTCGCCCAATATTCCGGATATGGCTTCTGTATACTGGTACGCGAGCACCTGCCTTTTCGAAGGCACGGCCCTCAGCGAAGGTCGTGGCACCGATCATCCCTTTGTGATTTTCGGACATCCTTCACTGCCTAAAAATTTATATGCATTCACGCCAACCAGTCGTGCGGGCGCCAAAGAACCCAAACTGAAAGACCAGTTATGTTATGGCTGGAACCTCTATGGTGATAATGCTTCCATCCTGAAAAAGATCAACAACAAAGTACAACTGCAATACCTGCTGGAAGCCTACCGGAATTTCCCGGAGAAAGAAAAATTCTTCCTCGTACCCAAAGCAGGCAATATCCAGTTCAGCTCTTTTAACCGCCTGGCCGGTAATCATGAACTGATGCAACAGATCAAAGAAGGCAAAACAGAAGCCCAGATCCGCCAGAGCTGGTTGCCTAAACTGGATCAGTTTAAACAGATCAGGAAGAAGTATTTATTGTACACAGACTTTGAGTAGGAGGTTTATTGGTTTACTTGTTTATTCGTTTATTAGTCTATCGGTTTATTGGTTTAAAGGTTTATTCGTTTATTAGTCTATCGGTTTATTGGTTTATAGGAGGCCCGTTTCGCCTGTACTAATAAACCAATAAACGTTAACCTGACAACTCAATCAGCGTGTTAATGTATAATCGTAAGTCCAGCACCAGCATACCAATAAACGAATAAACCAGTAAACAAAAATCTATCTTTGCCCCATGACCCTGCAAGAACTCCGCATCGTATTTATGGGCACCCCAGATTTTGCCGTAGCATCGCTGGATGCACTGGTACAGGCTGGTTGTAATATCGTGGGTGTGATCACCGCACCTGATAAACCTGCGGGTAGAGGGATGAAACTGACAGAGAGCGCTGTAAAAAAATATGCGGTCGAAAAAGGACTGCACCTGTTACAACCTGAAAAATTAAAGAATCCTGTTTTTATCGAAGAACTATGTGCCTTACAGGCGGATCTGCAGATCGTGGTGGCCTTCCGTATGTTACCCGAAATCGTCTGGAACATGCCCCCGCTGGGTACCGTTAACCTGCATGGTTCCCTGTTGCCACAATACCGGGGTGCCGCACCCATTCACTGGGCCGTGATCAATGGTGAGAAAGAAACAGGTGTTACCACTTTCAAACTCAAACACGAAATTGATACCGGCGATATTTTACTCCAGAAAAGTTTCCCGATCGGTGAAGAAGAAACCACCGGTGAAGTACATGACCGCATGAAAATGATCGGTGCTGATCTGTTGGTTGAAACAGTGAAAGGTTTGGCTGAGGGAACTTTGCAGAAGATCGATCAATCGGAAATGGTGAATGGTGAATCGTCCATATTAAAACACGCACCGAAACTGTTTACCGAAAACTGCCAGGTAAACTGGAATGATGAAGCGGCTAAAATCCACAACCTCATTCGCGGACTCTCCCCTTTTCCGGGAGCATTGAGTACGCTGGACGGAAAAATCCTGAAAATATACCGTGCTACGAAAGAACTGGGGGGCCATACACAACCCGCAGGTAAAGTACTCTCTGATGGAAAAACTTTTCTCAAGTTTGCCTGCGCAGATGGATATATCCACATCAAAGACCTGCAACTCGAAGGCAAAAAAAGAATGCTCGTAGAAGACTTCCTCCGCGGATACCGGCTGCCGTAATTATGCTTTGCCCAAGAACCTGTTCCCACTTTTTCTCTTGTCCTTCTCTTAGCGAAACTTTTGCCCTATTAACGACTTCGATGATAAAGAAGGATGTTTCAATAAAAGCTAAAAAGAAAAAGAGCAAAATCATACTCATCGCGAAAGCCTCCTCACAAAAAAATCTCTGTACTTCTAGGTTGTTATTTTCAACACAGAGGTACAGAGGTGCGCGGAGAAGAGAATTACTTACCTAGTTTTTCTTTTAATTCAGACAGTTCTACCACACCTTGTTTACGCCAGGTTTCTTTTCCGTTTTTATAGATGATGAATACCGGTAAACTTTCTACCTGTTGCGATTTCATCACATCCACATCCATCCCACCATCTACTTTCACCAGTTTGAACTGACCGGCCAGTTCTTTTTGCAGCTGGTTTAACACAGGTTCCATTTTTTTGCAGGGAGGGCACCATTCGGCGCCAAAGTCGACCAACACTACTCCTGCTGAAGTCGTAAATGCTTTGTAAGCGTCCAGTGTCATCTGTGTAGCGCCGGCAGGCTGTTCTACTGTTTTTCCCTCCAGTTTCCAGGCAATCAATCCGCCTTTCAGATTCTGCACACTGGTAAAACCTTTGGCCAGCAGGTATTTGGCTGCAGCGGCACTACGTACGCCGGATGCACAGTATACCAGTAAAGGTTTGGATTTATCCAGGTATTTGATCCGTTCCGTAAACTCTTTGTTATTGAGCCAGTCTGCCTGCAAAGAATTTTTCAGGTGACCAGACTGAAACTCACCCGCTGTTCTTACATCCAGCAACTGCGACTCGCCCCTCTGGATCCGTTTTTCAAATTCAGCAGCGGTTAATCCATCCTGTGCCTGGCTCTGGCAGGATACCAGCAAAGCAGATAGCAGTAAGAAAGAGAGGAATCTTTTCATGGTAGTCGATTTACATTATTCAAAATAAGTAACAGTAACGGTAAATTTCTGGTCCGTAATTCCCAATGCGGAAGCAGCAGAGTTACTGATGCGCAATAATACACCCAAAGCACCTTTGGTTTCCTGCAAAGGCCCCAGCACCATGGCACAAACACTTTTTTTTCCCGGCCCCGTAATACGCACAATGGTTTTCGGTGCGATCTCATTCATGAGCACATAGTATTTACGGTCAGTCCAGCCACTGATGGTTTTAAATGTAGCCGCATCGCCAGAGCGGAACTGTTGTATGGCAGCTTTATCATGTTCCATATATCCTGCGGCAAAATAACCTTCATCCCCTTCTTTGGGGGTATAATCTATTTCAGTTGTAGGCTCCGGTTTCTTTTCTGCCGCTACTGTTTTTTTCTCCTCCGCAGGTTTCGATTTTTCTCGTATCAGTATCGGTTGAGATACGGGTGTATCTTTTTTTACAACTACCGGGGATGCAGTTATCTGTTTTTGCTCCGCTGCTTTTTGGGGAGCTTCTTCTACCACAGTGGCAGGCGCTGTAACCGGGGGTGGGGTTTCTTTCACCGCCACCAATTTTTTATCAGCAGTTGCCGCAACGGGTTTGGCATTTACCATATAACCAATGATCACTTCCTGTCCGCTTTTCACCACATCGTTCTTCAGCTTGTTCCATTCACGCAGACGGGCCAGGGGTATTTTATTGTACTGGTTACTTAAACGGTACAGGTTATCGCTCTTTTTAATTACATGTACCACCGGGGCACTGTTTTCGCTGGGTTGTTGCAGTAAATTATTCGGACTAAGCGGAATTTTAATAGCAGTGCCCCGGGGCAGAACAGCAGCGGGATTAATATTAACCGCATTAAACGTACTCAACTTTGCTACCGAAAAACCGAACTGGTTACTAACTGTCTGCAGGGTTTCTGTACCGGTAGACACATATAACACATAAATATCCGGGAACTTGCCTTTTACTTCTAATGTTTGCTGCGCGCCGGCAACAAGACTGAGCAAGCAGGCAAGCAGAAAGGGGTATATCTTCATATTCATCCGCATTGGGTGCCGCAAAATTACTCTTTTAATATTCTCCATTCGGCAGGATAATAATTATTGATCCGGTTTGGCAAAACTTTCACCCAACCCAGGGGCAAACCTTCAAAAGCCACCAGTTGCCAGCCTTTGGGAGAATCGGGTAATACCAGGTCTTTGCGGCGCAGATACTGTAAGGCCTGCTCCCGTGTAAGTGGTACTGGCACAAATTGGCCTTTCCATAAACCACTCAGGGCCAGCTCATGTTCGGGTATCACATCCTTGCCTTTGATGGTACCAATACCGGTACCTGCTTTTTTGATATACAATACCTTAGCCAGTACCTGCAGGTCCTTCCACCAACGGGTTGGAATGGTGCGGATGGTCTCACCCTGTTTAAATAAGGTATATCCTTCGGGGATGCTTATAAAAGAATGTACCTGCTGTACTTCCTGTTTGGAAGGCAACGACAGATTGAGTTCTTTCAACCGGCTCTCTGCTGCCGCAGTTTTCTTTTGAAACACGGCAATAAAAAATCCTTCGCCTTTCACCTTGTCCGGATAAAACCGATATCCATATGCCGCATTTTCCGGTGATCTTGTTTCTACAATGCCCCATTCAGCAGGTACAGACAATGATCTCGACTCCATCCCCATCTCACTCACCAGCCAATCGGCTATAACTTCATCTTCTTCTATTGAATAGGAACAGGTTGAATACAACAACAGTCCATCCTCCTTCAAGGCCGGCAATACATCTGCCAGAATCCTTTGCTGGCGCTGGCTGCAGAGTTGCACATTGTCTTCACTCCATTCTTCAATAGCAGCCGGATCTTTGCGGAACATGCCGCTGCCACTACAGGGTGCATCTACCACCATCACATCAAAATAGCCCGGCAGGGATTGAAAATGCGATGGGTCATTATTGGTAACCACTACCTGCGTACTGCCCCATTTGGTGAGGTTCTCTACCAGGATCGTGGCGCGCAGTTTGATCACTTCATTCGCCACAACCAGTCCTTCGCTGAAGAAAGAAGCAAGCAAACTACTTTTGCCACCCGGTGCCGCACAGAGATCCAGTACTTTTTTTTCTGTGTCATTTCCCAACAAGTCCTGCAATGCCTTCCAGATAAACATACTGCTGGCTTCCTGCACATAATAGGCACCGGCGTGAAAAAGGGGATCGAGTGTAAAAGAAGGGCGTGAGGGAAGATAATACCCATGCGGACACCAGGGAACTCCGGAGCTGGTGTCCGGTCCATTTACCATTGGCTTTTCTGGATTCAGCCTGATCGATGTTACCTGCTCACCGGAAGCGTGTACGGCTGCAAATGCTGCGCGGTTAAATCCGGCAACAGGTTGCAGCGATTCCAGTAAAGACAGGGGTAATGACATCCGGCAAATATACAACAGCTCACTCACTCACTATTCACTACTGACCACTCACTTCCTACCCTGCCCAAACAACCAGCTCAGCAAATCGGGTTCTGTAAAGGCTTTGGACCAGCAATTATGCTCCACACCGGCATACTCGGTATACCTGACAACCGAGCCTGCCTTTTTTAAACGCCGGTAATATTGTTGCGAGAAATAGGTAGGTACAACAGGATCTTTATCACCATGCAATAACCAGAGAGCCGATTTGCCGGCTATATATTTCGCAGTAGCCGGATCTCCTGCACCACACATCGCAATACCTGCCGCAAAAGTTTCGGGATAACGGGCCAGCAGATCCAATACACCCATACCACCTTGCGAGAGTCCGGCAATATAGATCCTCGCGGGGTCTGCTTTGCCGGAAGCCACCAGGCTATCCACCAGTTTTTTCACCAGCATAGCATGCAGGGTGGGTTCTTTGCGGAAAGGGAAAACCCAGTCTTTGGCATAACCGGTGGTCAGATCCAACGTATTCTCAAAATAGGCCCAGGCATCCTCCGGTCCGCATTGCGGAAACAACACATAGGCCGGATAATTTTTCCGCACGGAATCGCGCATAAAAAAACGCCCGCCAATAGATAATTGCGCCTCGTTATCCGTTCCTTTTTCAGAAGCTCCGTGCAAAAAAACAACCAATGGATATTTTTGTGTGAGATCCCCGGTGGGCGATAACAAACGATAAGGCAGTTCTGACTGTTGGTACTGAAAGTACTGTTTACTGTATACAGAAAAATCCTGTGCCGGTACAGGCTGCACCAACAACAAGCTGATCAGTATCCATACCAGGTAACGCATATTAAAAGCGGATAGTAAAATGCTGTTTTACTTTCTGTTCTTTCCGGAAGAAAACCAGTCCGATAAAAAACAGGTCAATACTCAAAGTTACGGCAGGATCCTGCCGGATCTCTTCCCATGCACGCTCCATTTCTTCACTCCAGTGAATATCATCAAAGATGAGAATAGAATATTCATGCATGGCCGGTAAGATCTCCCTGAAATAACGCAGGGTGGGTTCATACCGGTGATTGCCATCCACAAAAGCCAGGTCGATAGTCCCCATCTGCTGCACGGTAGCAGCCAGGGTTTCATCAAAGTTGCCTTCTACCAAACGGATATTCGTTAACCCCAGTTTTTCAAAATTTTTCCTGGCAACAGCAGCAACCGTAGCGGCCCCTTCCATGGTCACTACCCTGCTTTGATCATTGGCCGCAGCCAGATAAGCGGTGGTGACGCCCAAAGAAGTGCCCAGTTCCAGTATATTGGCCGGAGAATAACGATCCACTATCCGGAATAATAACTGTCCGAATCGTTTCGGCTTCAATGAAGAGCGGGCGATATCACAGACCTTCCGGATATTTTCTTTCCGCACCCGGGAGCCGGCACCAAAATCCTGGATCAGCAACTGTTGTTGATCGATCAACAGTAACTGTCTGAGATTTTCGATAGATGGGTATGCATAAAATGTCCTGTTATCATTCATTACCTCAGTGATAAATGAAAATACAAAAGGAGCATGCATACCATGCCCTTTACTGTTCGAAGCAGTTACATAATATCTCGCATACCGCGCCGCTAACTGTAAAGGCGAATACATGATTCTTTACGGGATTGATGAGGCAATTGTTTCAGCAGCCAAAGTAACGCATAAGCGGAAGAAAAAAGGCTCAGGTAAACAGGTATCTTGGTAAAAAGATCATAATCGTTCCAGGAATACACGGGATTGTTCCAGTACAGCAGCACCAGTATTACCAGCGTCAGCAGCCTGTTATGACGTAACGGTTGATAGAGAAACAAAACGGGGAGTATGATAACGAGGCATAACCTGACAGCAGGCAGAGCAAGGGTAGTAGTTCTTACCACATCACTTACCTGGAATTGCTGAGAAAGCCGGTAAAGGCCTACCAACTGGCGTAGCAGAAAAAAAGAATAACCGATCAGCAGAAAATTGGAGACCGCCAGTATCTGCAGGAGAACTTTTTGAAGTGGCTTACGGGATACCCACAGCGCAATCAATAACAAAGGGATCGTAGTGCAATAGGCCACCTGGATAAACTGCATAGGCCGCTATGTTGTAGATTTTTCCCATACCTGGAACTGGTATCCGTGAGCATGTTTCGCATCCGGTGAACAGGATTGCTGCCATTGAAGATGCCATTCAGCAGGATCCAATACAGGGAAAAAAGTATCTCCGGGTAATTCCACCTCAACGCGGGTCAGATAGATCCGTTGGGCCAGCGGGAAAGCTTCCCGGTAAATTTCGCCTCCACCGATCACAAACACTTCCTTGTAATGAGCTGCTTCAGCTACCAATATGGCTTCTGTTAATGAATGCACCACTACAATACCTTCTGCCTGCCAATCCATTTGCCGGGTAATCACAATATTCAAACGCCCCTGCAAAGGTTTGCCCATCGATGCATAGGTTTTCCTACCCATCACCACCGGCATGGCCCAGGTAGTACTCTTAAAAAACTTCATGTCATTGGGCAATGACCATAACAACTGGTTGTCTTTGCCAATGGCATTGTTTTTTGCAGCCGCAACTACTAATGAAATCGTCATACCCAGTCCAGGCATTTAATTGAAAAATGAAGTAACTACAAAAGTATAGCATTTCTCCCTTCGGGGGAGTTAGTGCATCATCATACCGCCACCGGCGCTTTGATGGGCGCATGGTGCTGGTAATTCTCCAGCGTAAAATCCTCGAACCGGAAACCAAAAATATCTTTTACTTCCGGGTTGATCCGCATAGTGGGTAAAGTAAAAGGCGCACGCATTAACTGCAGTTGTGCCTGTTCAACATGGTTATTATACAAATGCACATCGCCAAAACTGTGTACAAAATCACCGTATTCCAGATCACATACCTGCGCTACCATCATGGTAAGCAACGCATAAGAAGCAATGTTGAAAGGAACGCCGAGAAACACATCTGCGCTTCGTTGGTACAGCTGGCAGCTCAGTTTTCCATCGGCCACATAAAACTGGAACAAGGTATGGCAGGGCATCAATGCCATTTTGGGAAGCTCTGCCACATTCCAGGCACTCACAATCAACCTCCTGCTATCCGGATTTTTTTTGATCTGGCTGATCAGGTCGGTGATCTGGTCTATTGTAGTTCCATCTGCTCCCTGCCAGCTGCGCCACTGTTTGCCGTACACAGGCCCCAGATCACCATTGGCATCGGCCCACTCATCCCATATACTTACTTTATGATCGTTGAGGTATTTGATATTGGTATCGCCCTGCAAAAACCAGAGTAACTCATACACGATGCTTTTCAAGTGCAGCTTTTTGGTGGTCACCATCGGAAAACCTTCCTGCAGGTTAAAACGCATCTGGTAACCAAAACAACTGATCGTGCCGGTCCCGGTACGGTCGGTTTTCTGGGTTCCTTTTTCTATGATATGCCTGAGTAATTCCTGGTATTGCTGCATGACTGCAAAATACGCCCGAAAAAGCATGTAAGAAAGCAGGAATGCCTGCTGGGGAGAATCTGTGAATTGTTACCCCTGTTTTCTGCGCTTGAGTTCCTTCCTGATCAGCGATAGCTCTCTGCCGGTTTGGCCGCTCATGCTGCTGTTTTCCTGGGCACGGCGCATCAGGTAAGGGATAACATCACGAATCGGACCAAAAGGCAGGTATTTACTTACGTTAAATCCTTCTTTGGCCAGGTTGAATGTGATATTGTCGCTCATCCCGTACAACTGCGAAAAATGTACATGCGGATGGTTATGCGGTAGTCCCTTTTCTTCCATCAGGTTGGCGGCAAGCAGGTTACTCTCATCGTTATGAGAAGCCACGATCACAGATATATCGTTGATGTTTTGGATGCAATAAGTTACCGAATCATTGTAATCACGGTCAGTAGCCGCTTTGTCAGGCTGGATCGGACTGGCATAGCTTTTTTCAAAAGCACGTTCCCGCTCTTTTTCCATATAAGCTCCCCGAACCAGTTTCATCCCTAATTTAAAGCCCTGCTGCTGCGCAATTTTGTGTGATAAATGGAGAAAATGCAACCTGTCGTGACGATACAACTGTATGGTATTATACACGATCACTTTTTCTTTGTTGAAGATCTCCATCATTTCAATGGTGAGCCTGTCTACCGGGTCCTGTATCCAACTCTCTTCCGCATCTATCAGTACACCGATATTTTTTTCCGCCGCTGCTTCGCAGATGAGGTACATGCGTTCGCGAACCCTGTCCCACTCTGCAATCTCCGCTTCATGATCATGGATGCCGCTACGCAAACGGGGTGCTTCATCCAGTGTCTGCAACAGGCCAAAACGTGCCAGCCCCGTTACTTTGATGCTGATAAAAGGGATATTGGTTTGTGTTGCCGCATAATTGATCACGCGGATAAATTCATCAGTAGCATGATCATAATTCTCTTCCCCCTCTTTTCCTTCCACTCCATAATCCAGAATTACCTGCACACCATATTTGCCCAGTACAGCTCCTACAGCTGCCGTTTCTTCCAGTGTTTCACCTCCTACAAACTGTTTGAAAATGGTTTTACGGATAATACCATGCACCGGTAAACCGGTCTTCATCACAAACGGCGTTAACCGTGTACCCACCTGTACAAACCAGGGAAATTCCATGGTCTTGAACAGGAAAGCCGCCGACTTTAGTTCCGAATCGGACTTGTAGGCGAAAGCGTTTTCAGTATTATCAAAGGAGATGTTCATGCTAACAGATGTTCGTGATGCGAATATCGGTACAGCAGCGGTAAGTAAAAAAGGTTTTACCCGAAACTTCCGTTTATTTTTTAAAAAACTAGATAGTCTGGTGGTTAAAGTGCTGCAGCACCATTTCGCTCACCACCCCGCTCACCGGCTGCTGGCAGAGAAACCAGATGGCTTTGGCAGCTTCTTCGGTCAGGATCATCTTGTCGCGCTACACCCGCAGGTCTATCATATCCCGGAAAGGCGAGTCCACGCCACCCAGAAACAGGTTGGTGATCCGGATATCGGTACGCTTCAGTTCCTCGCGAATGCTCTGCATCATGCCGGTAAGTCCATATTTACCGGCACTATGCGCTGCCGCACCGGCCATGGGCTTGATGATACCAATACCAGCCGTAGTTACCACAATATCTATGACCGGGGTCTGTGCCAATACCTTCCCTACCGCCTGGTTTACCGATACCTCGTTACAGATATCCATCACCAGGCACTCTCTGCCGGAATGCCGGCATCGCTGGTCACCTGCTGCAGCCTGGATGCATCTCTTCCCGCAATAAATACCATCGCCCCGTTGCTGCTGATCAGTTTGGCCACCCGGAAAACGATTCTCCCGGTAGCCCCAGTGATCAATACCTGTTTGCCCTTCAAAGTTTCCATATCACTGATTTGTTGGTGATATAACAATAGCAGTCAGGTTTTGTTGCAGGCAACTGTTCATCGCAGGACGAAAAGAAACTGACGGGGAAAGAAAAGTATTGGAGATAAATACGGAAATTCGCGCATGACTATCACTTCTATCGAGATCTATAAATACACCATCCCTATGGTGCCCTTTACCATCGCTACAGGCACGATGGATTATGCACAGAACCTGTTCATCCGCATCCATACCAGCGAAGGTATCACCGGCGTAGGCGAATGTTCCGCTTTCCCCATGATCGTGGGAGAAACACAGGCTACCTGTTTTGAAATGGCCAAAGACTTTGCCCGGCTCTGGAAAAACAAAACGGCCGGCGATATAGATGCGAGGTTACAGGAGCTGGACCTGTTTACCGCGGGTAACTATACGGCCAAAAGCGCTTTCGACCTGGCTTTGTATGATATCGCCGCTAAAAAAGCCAACCAGCCTTTGTATCAATACCTGGGTGGAGAAAGGAAGCTGATCGAAAGTGATCTCACCATCGGCATTGATACGCCCGAAAACATGGCACAGACAGCCCGGGAATTTGTGGCCAAAGGCGTGAACATCATCAAAGTAAAACTGGGAAAGAAACCCGCAGATGATATTGAAAGGATCCGGCAGATCAGGGAAGCCATCGGCTACCACACGCAGTTACGCATTGATGCCAACCAGGGCTGGACTTATGAGGATGCGGTAACGGCCCTTACTGCGCTGGGGCAATACGATATCCAATTCTGTGAACAGCCCATGCGCAGGTGGAACGATGAATTATTACCGGCCCTATGCAAGCTCTCACCCATTCCGGTAATGGCCGATGAAAGTGTGTTCACCCACCACGATGCGGAACGCATTATCCGGAACAAAGCCTGCGCCTCCATCAATATCAAATTTGCCAAAAGCGGGGGCATTCACGAGGCCCTTAAGATCAATGAAGTAGCTGAAAAAAACCAGATTCCCTGTATGATGGGTGGCATGCTGGAAAGCCGCGTGGCATTAACCGCCAAAGTGCATTTTGCCATGGCCAAAAACAACGTGAAATTCTACGACCTGGATACCTGCCTCATCGGTCATATCGAAGATCCTGTAACCGGCGGCGTCAGTTACCAGGGCATGCAGCTACAGTTAACAGATGCACCGGGCATTGGAGCCGATGTGGACCCAGCCTACCTGAAAAAACTGGATCAGGTAGTTATTTGAGTGCTACCACTGTATCTTTGCCCCCAAATCAAGAAAAATGGAACCGAAGAAAGCAAGTGACAGTTTTGTGGTGATGAACGAACTCGTTTTACCCAACGATACCAACACTTTCGGCAACCTGATGGGGGGCCGTTTGATGTACTGGATGGATATAGCTGCCGGTATTGCAGCTGGCAGGCATTGTAATACCCCCAGCATGACCGCTTCTGTTGATAATCTCAGTTTCAAAAACCCCATTAAACTGGGAAATGTGGTACGGATAGAAGCCAAAGTGTGCCGCGCATTTAATACTTCCATGGAGATCAATATCCGGGTATGGGGCGAGGACCTGCTGCACCAATATAAATACGAAAGCAACGAAGCTTTTTTCACTTTTGTGGCGTTGGATCCCAATGGCAAACCCCGGAAAGTACCACCGGTGATCCCCGAAACCGAAGAAGAACAACGTTTATATGATGGCGCTATGCGCAGAAGGCAGTTACGACTGGTACTGGCTGGCAAAATGAAACCGGATGAAGCCAGCGAATTAAAAGCGCTATTCTTTAAGGATTAATAGGGCTTATTTATCCAGGAGGTGCATGATATGATGCTTGCTCTTAAGCATGTAGGTTTTGCTTTGCTCAATCGCTTCCATTACCTGTTCCAGGATTTCTTCTATGGGTTGGGTATAATCGATCACCATCGGTTCTTTGAACCGGATAGAGAGTTGTGAGCCTCTTTTCTTGAAGGATAGACCTGTTTTACTGAATGCCCGCCAGAAACCATTGATCACAACGGGCACAACCACGGGATGATTGTTCTTGATAATATGCGCCGTGCCTTTTCTGCCGGGTGCAAAAGGTTTGGTGGTTCCCTGCGGAAAAGTGATCACCCAGCTTTTATGCAGCGCTTCATCAATTTTAAATGTATCCGATTCGTCTCTCTCCCGGTTAATATCCTTTCCCTCAGCGCGCCAGGTACGTTTTACAGTCAGCGCGCCGGCCATTTTAAAAAACCGGCTGATCCAACTACTGTTCATGGTTTCTTCTGCCGCTACAAAATACACATTGGTGAAAGGGTTCAGCAGATAATATGGCAGTCCAAGTCGGTTCTCCTTCCGCCATTTCACCGCACAGAAAATATGCACGAATGCGATCACATCCGCAAAATAGGTCTGGTGATTACTCACAAAAAGCACATTCTGCCGGGGAAGTTTTTTGAGGTGTTCGGTTCCTTCGATGCGGATCTTATTAAACAGTACAAGCCCCGGATAAGTGATCATGCCCACGGTTCCGTAAACCAATGAACGAATGATCCGGATATATTTAAACCGTTCAACTATTTTCATATGAGGGGGTATTGCAAGCATTGCAAAATAAGGAATTAGCCAATATCCGGAGATATTGTTTAAAAATAGCCCAATTGCACTGTGTTCTATTCCTGACCGTTATACATTTGCAGCCTCAAACAGTTATATGGAACTGAACACGGTAATATTTGATATTGATGGACTGCTCATAGACAGCGAACCTCTCTGGAATGAAGCTGCAGCAGAGGTCTTCCGCCAATACGGCGTTAACCTGACAGAAGAACAATACAAAACCACCACCGGACTGCGTACCAAAGAATTTGTGCATTGGTGGTTTTCCTATTTTAATATGGGTCATGCGGAACTGGCAAAAGCCGAAAAGCAAATCGTGTACAACGTTCTTGATAAAATAGAGAGAAAAGGAACGATCATGCCCGGCGTACCTTATATCTTCGATTTTTTTGCCCGTAAATCATTCCGGATAGGCCTGGCCACTTCTTCGCCCCCGGCCCTGATCGACCTCGTGGTAAAAATGACGGGCATTGGTAAATACCTGCATGCCACTTCTTCCGCAGAAGACCTGCCCTATGGCAAACCCCATCCGCAGGTGTACCTGAACTGTGCCGAGCAATTACAGACTGCTCCGGTACAATGTATCTGTTTCGAAGATTCTTTCAACGGACTCCTCGCCGCCAAATCGGCCCGTATGAAATGTGTGATCGTGCCGCATATCTCCCAGGCAAAAGAAGAAAAATGGGGTGCCGCCGATCTCAAGTTATCCTCCCTCCAGAATTTCGGAGAGCTACACTTCAATCTCTTAAACCCCTAAAAAACATTCACTCATTCACTCATTCTATCATTCACTCATTCTATCATTCACTCATTCTATCATTCACTCATTCTATCATTCACTCATTAAAAAAGAGCCCCGCTACTCGCAGGGCTCTTTTTTATCGTTCACTAATCAGCGAAATCTGTGATTAGTTTTTGCTTCTCAGGTTTGGATGTGGAGCAGGAACTGTGTTAGGTCCTTCTTCCAGTGTACCTTGTAAATCAACTGTATTGGCATCACCATCCTGTGCGTATACAAATAATAATCTGCTTTCAGAAACACCTTGTTTCTCAACCATGTATTTGATAACAGCGTTTACACGCTCCCAGCTCAGCTGCTGTGCAGACTTGTTAGAAGCACCATAACCGATTACTTTGATTTTGCAGGTTGGGTTAGCATTCACTTTTGCAGCTACAGAAGCCAGTGTGGCTTGTGCATCTTTGCTCAGTTTAGCATTGCCTTTAAACTGAATGCTTGGCAGGTTGCCGATAGCACACTCTTTTTCAGCAGCAGGTTTCCAGTTAGCCATCATGTCTTTGATCTCTTTGCAACATGCTGGTTCAGGACAGCTACCAACACCATCATTGTTTACAGGGAAACAAGATTTAGCAGTCAGTACTTCTTTGTCTTTGAAATCAGGAACACCATCACCATCAGTATCTTTAGAAACACCATGGCTGTCTACAGGAGCACCTTTAGGAGTGTTAGGCTCCAGGTCGAACTGGTCTGTTACACCATCCGCATCTGCATCAGGTAAAACCACTTTAGGCATTTTCATGTGCTTAGGTGAGTTCAGCTCGCTGTATACGAAGTTGTTGGGGTTAAGCCAGTAGAGAGGTTCCACTTTCTTGGCATTGCTACCCAGGTTGATATTCAGCCTTGCACTGGTGAAAGAATAGTAATCATTGTTGTTACCATCTTTCCATGCATCCAGGTAATCATATCCGGGAGCAGAGAAAGTGAATTTCTGCTCAAGTGCAATATTTGCTTTTTTAGACACTTTGAAAGCAATACCGGCACCCAGGTTAATACCATGGAACAGGGTATATGCTTTTCTGTTGTTTACCGTGGCACCGCCGAAAGTACTGATGGTACCGGACTGGCTGTTCTGACCATTAGGCAGGATCTGGCCATAGAAAATATTGTAACCACCTGATTGAGCACCGGGAGCACCTTTGTACATAACCTCGGCTGCATTCAGGCTGTAACCTGTTACCAGGTATACATTTGTTTTAGGGTTACCTCTGTAGTTGCTGCTGGTATTCAGAGAAGTAAGCACATCAATACCTAATTGGTATGTTTTGTTCTTATATTCTTTCTGTCCGATAGCAACGCCATATGCATTGGGCGAACCGGCATTCCATAAACCGGAAAGGCCTGCACGTACAGAAAAAGTGTGATTAAGTGCTTTTCTCAGAGAAACAGTAGCACCAAAACCGGTTTTAGGTTTTACATCTCCGGTAATAGAGCTCAGACCTAAACCAAATCCCAGCTCCCACTGATCACGCGGACGTGCAGGGTAAGGGTATTGGTTGTTCAAAAATTCATTGTGCTGGGGCAGGTTTTTCACTGCAATCTTGGAAGTGTCTTTCCAATCCCAACCCCAATCTGTTTGAGCGAACCCGACCGACTGTATCAGAACGATCAGCGCTGCTACTAAAATGTGCTTTTTGCTTGCCATATAGATATTTATTTATTGTGTAAAAAAGTCGTTTCTGGGAGGAAACATTGCAAAATTATACATTATGAGTCATTCTTGCAATTTTTGGGCCAAAATTATCAGGTATTAATCCTACGTAAAGACCGCAGTAAATCAATTAACGCTGCTTGAGGCAGCTATATTGCCTTAAGCAGGCTTATATTGCAACATATTTGATCCATGAAATTAGCGAAACAGGTCATAGCCCAGGAACTTACTATGTTCGAATCACACTTTAAAGAAGCTGTGAAAAGCAGAATTGCACTGCTGGACAGAATCATGCAATATATAGTTAAGCGAAAGGGAAAACAAATCCGCCCCATGTTTGTGCTCTTAAGTGCCAAATTGGGCGGTCCGGTGAACGAAAGTACTTTTCGTGCCGCTTCCCTGGTAGAACTGGTACATACAGCCACCCTGGTGCACGACGATGTGGTAGATGATTCGATGGAAAGACGCGGTTTTTTTTCCGTTAATGCCTTGTGGAAAAACAAAATCGCCATTCTCGTGGGCGATTACCTGCTTTCAAAAGGGTTGTTATTATCCCTCACCAATAAAGATCATATGGTGCTGGAGATCCTGACGGAAGCCTTTAAACTGATGAGCGAAGGTGAACTATTGCAGTTCGAAAAATCCCGCAAACTGAACCTGAACGAAGATATCTATTACGATATTATCAAGGGAAAAACCGCTTCCTTACTGGCTTCCGCCTGTGCAGCCGGTGCTTCCACTACATTCCACGATGCGGAAGATGTGGACCGGATGAAACTGTTCGGCGAAAAAGTAGGTATGGCCTTCCAGATCAAAGACGACCTGTTTGATTACGGCTCGCAGGATGTAGGTAAACCTACCGGCAATGATATCAAGGAAAAAAAACTCACCCTGCCTTTA
>Ga0255338_1002405_pt1 | contig 27610 bp, 24 predicted proteins | sample MeOH1_35cm_T4_19_FD_203715 | JGI IMG/M metagenome (GOLD analysis project Ga0255338, IMG submission 203715) | Sandy soil microbial communities from University of British Columbia, Vancouver, Canada - MeOH1_35cm_T4_195 | ecosystem: Engineered > Artificial ecosystem > Sand microcosm > Unclassified ...
TCTTATGCCTACCATAACGAAGGCAAGGGAATTGATTGAGGCGGGCGAGTCGTTAATAAGCGCTCAAGCACTTAGGTCGATAATCGATATACCCGCAGATTTGAGCGAATTTGACGCGGCCGATTTGAAAAGCATCAAAACGTTCTTGCGCTGGGCAAAAGATCAGGGCGGTGATCAGAGTTACGTAGCGAGACATCGAAAAGCTTGGTGGTCTGTTGGTCTAAAAGTTCCCGCTCCAATACTTTGCACCTATATGGCAAGGCGGTCCCCGCAATTCACGGTTAATGCTTGTGGAGCTAGGCACATTAACATCGCTCATGGCCTTTACCCCAGAACAATTATGCCACCTGAGACAATCCAAAGGATTGCCCACTGGCTAAACAGTAATATTACAGTAGCTGGCGGTCGCACATATGCGGGCGGACTAACGAAGTTCGAACCAAAAGAAATGGAAAGGTTACTCATTCCGAAGTTTGAGAGTTTTACCCTATGACTACTACACCTTCGCCGATATGGTCTGAAGAAGAGCTGAGAGCTAGCGCAAAAAAATCCTCTGCAAATTTTCGAGAAGAACGCTTATCTCCCACACAGGCCTGGGCGGGACACTATAAAGAAGCACGAGAAAAATTTGAAACTTTGTTTACCGACTTGAATGACTTAGATCCTGCCGAAATTACTAGTGCAAACCTTCAAGGTGTGTATGGTAAAAGCTTAGGAGAAGCGCTGCGTTATCTTGCAGGACCACCAATTTCAGACGATGACTTAAAGGTTATCGCGGATGTCGCTTCTCTTAGTCCAGGAGTTTTATCAAGATCCCCAACCGAAGTTTCGAAAATTCTCGACGTGCTTGATAAAGTCATTGATCCGTTTAGATTTCCGTGGATTCTGGAAGGACGAGGACCGACGCCTGAAGAAAAGAATGCTGCATTACTTGCTTCTTCGGTACTATTGGCAGCACAACGTATAGCGACTGAAAGAAGAAGTACAGGAAAGAACGACCAAGAAAAGCAAGTGAAAGACTACCTGGTTAGCTTGGGATACGAAGAGATCCCAACTGCGAGTATCTCAACATGCATGTTAGGTCCGCAGGCGAACCAATTTTGTGCAGAATGTATGGTAGGAGGTAGAAAAGCAGACGTAGTGCTTCGTTTGCATGATCTACGATTGATGGCTATTGAATGTAAAGTTTCGAATAGTGCAACCAATAGCGTCAAGCGACTGAACAATGATGCAGCCGCGAAAGCTACAGCTTGGACAATACAGTTTGGCACGGCGGGAATCGTTCCAGCGGCGGTATTATCCGGTGTATTTAAGCCACACAACCTTGTTGACGCACAGAAACAGGGATTAACCATTTTCTGGGCTCACGATTTAGAAAAGCTTGGACAGTTCATAGAGTCGACAAAACCACAAACATTTAGCAGATAAGTATCATCATTCGGGTCATTACTGCCGCTCCAACGACAGCATTTGATTCGGTATTAGAGGTAAACGCAGCATGAGCTTGAAAAAGCACTCGTGCTGCGCTTCCACCAAAACCCGCCAATTTTTGTAAAGCCCAGCATAGTTAGATCAGCTCTATTCGGTACGCCCCCAACCGCCTGAGTGACGCCAGATCACTTAGCAAAACGGTCCTCGACAGATGAAGCGTGCCGAGTACTTTTCCAGCTCGATCCATGATACGCACGCTCATCTGTTGTTTTCCTTAGCTTGGCGATTGATGAAAGCCTCCAGATTTTTGACCAGTACCAGCCGACGCCGGCCCAGCTTAAAGCTCTCGATTTCTCCCCTCGCCAAAATTTCGTAGAACATGGATCGAGCGACCCCAATCAATCGCGCACCATCGTCAACGCCTACTGATAGGGGAGTTATTGGGTTATTCAGGCTCATCTCATGATTCCTTAGCTGCTGATGCCAACGACTGGCTGGGTTTGTGTAGCCACCTTATTGTGGTGCCACTTTTGTGTCAACACATTTTGTTGTGCTGCACGCCCCATGTGTGGCAACCTTAACGGCACCACAGCTCAAGGAAAAAATCATGGCCGTCAGAAAAAAATCCGAAACGATTCACCTTCGCGTGAAACCGATTTCCAAAGCTTTGCTGGAGGGGTTATCAAATTCAACGGGCAAGACCTCTACTCAGATCATCGAGGATTTGATAACTGAAGCTGCCGCGAATTTTTTAATTGAAGATGTAGAAGACATTATAAATGATGATGCGTTAAAAAATAGACAATTAGACTTAGAAACGGCTCTTGTAACGGCTCACTGCGACGACGATCCTATTCTTACGAAGCTTAGAACTTATTACATTGCGCCGAATGCCCTAAGCGCAAGAGATAAAATAATCGCATCTGCGGTCACTCAATCCAACGATACTTTCTTTGGCAAATCAGAACTTTTCTCAAGTGAAGATGAAATTATAAAATCGGATTATATTTCCAAAACTCCAAAATTAAATTTACATGAAGTATCGAGAAGAATGCCATCGCTGGAAGATTTTGCAGCATTTAGGGAAAAGAACCCAAACTTCAAGTCTACGTATGAAGCTTTCCTTAAAATGATAGGCGAAGAGTGATGATCTAAATCAGCTCCACCGCTGCCGCCTTGCTGTCGGGAGCCAAATGTGCGTAACGTAGCGTCATCGCAAGATCTGAATGGCCTAGTAGCTCACGCACCGTGTTGAGGGGAACCCCTGCCATAACTAGCTTTGATGCGAATGTATGTCGTAGATCATGCCAGCGGAATCCCTCAATTTTGGCAAGCGTCAGAAGTCCGTCCCATGACTTTTTAACATTATCCAACCTATGACCATCTTTGCCGGGAAATACGAAACCTTTATCGCTAGTTTGATCCTTCCAATTGGTTAATATTTCCAGTAATTCTTTGTTTATTGGGATATGCCGCGTCTGTCCGGATTTTGAGGTGGTGCCTTCCACCGTGATTATTTTATTTTTTAAGTCAATATCTGTCCAGGTCAGGTTGAATACTTCACCTCTTCGCATACCTGTATTGATTGACATTATAACTAAAGGCCTAAGGTGATCAGCAAAATGAAGTTTATTAAGGTCAACCATCAAATCCTTTTTACGGTCAGTGCGCCATTTGTTTGCACTATCTCGCTCTGCACAAATAGTCGCCTCTCTCTCCGTCATAGCGTCACGTAGTGCCTTTTCCTCGTCTGGCGTCAGATATCTCACCCGACCGCGCCTATCGACTTTTAGGCGTTTCAGCTTAGCCATCGGATGTACCTCTAGCACACCCCATTCGACAGCCCGAGTCAGCACACCGCGCAAACGTGTCATATTCCGATTGGCGGATGCAGGGGTCAGGCCTCCCGACAGCCAGGTCGTACGCAATAACTCTATGCGCCGAGCGTCGATCTCATTGAGACGCAGCGTAAACAGATCCGCAAAACTCTTCCGAATGGCACGGGAGCTGTTAACAGCATCTCGATGATGGGTTTTCGACCAAGGATCGAATTGGTCAGTAAGAAAGGATTCGAAGGTGGGCATACCTCCCACCTTTCGCTCTTGAGAAACGGCTAGTGGCTCACCATGAGCGTGCGCCTCAGCAAGATACTGAGCCGACTCGGTTCGTGCTTGTTCGAGCGTCATCTTGCCCACTCGCCCCAGCGTTATCGCTTTGTTCCGCGCCCAAGTCACCATATATGAGGCATGTCCGCTGGGAAGTACGCGGATGAAAAGCCCCGGCTGGGAGGTATCATGGATGCGGTATGCTTTTTCTTGTGGAGCCAGGTTTGCTAACAACCTGCCGGTAATCTTGGTCTTCATAATCTGGCCGTGACAGCAGCGTGACAGAAAAATTAACAATACCAGTCTGATTTGACGGACTCAAGCGGACAGTAACCATTTGATTTTACTGGTGTAAGCGCGGTTTCAAAGGGCTTAATTATGCCCTCCGAAGGCAGGGGTCGTGGGTTCGAATCCCGCCTGGTGCACCATATGTAGAAACGAGAAAGCCTCAGGCCGTAAGGTCTGGGGCTTTTTTGTGGTCGGCGGGCTTCGACCGTGTAGCTCTTCATGCACGGCACGCATCAGCAACGTGCTCGGAAGTGGTAAAAACCGCCGAAGCGGTTTTTTCATTCAGTCGTCCAATCAAACTCGTCGTAATCATCGTCCTCGTCGTCCTCAAACTCTTCTTCATCAAGGACGTCTTCTTCCAGAGTTTCTTCTGCCTGCTTCGCCAGTAGAAACTCCTTACGACTCTCAGTCACTGCTCGCCGCAGTTCCTCGCCCTTTTCCGGGCAGTTGAGCATTTGGGCGATGCGGTCGATTTTTTTTGCCACGGCATCCTCCAACGCATCGGCTATAGGCCGATAGTGCGCGCTTTCGGGGGTGGATGCCAAATTGCGGAGCACCGTTGCCCTCAGTTTTTCTTCAACGCCTGGAGCCGCGCCGCAAGGTTTTCCTTGGGAAAGCGTTTGTGCAATGTCGCCAACAAGGCATCCGCCTCGCTTGTTTGACCGGCGCTCTGCAGGCGAACCACTTCAAGCAATTGCTCCTCCAGCGTTTTCACCGGGGCGGCTGCGCGTTTGCTGATTTTTGCTTCATCGGCCATTTCGGCATTGATCGATTCGCTCTGCGCAGGTGCCGCAAAATCTGCCATCGGTGCGGCCGGGACTGGGGCTGCCAGGGAGCGCGTAACTGAAGACGGCACTTGTGCGGCCTCTTTTTTGGCCGCCGGTGCGGATGCTTTGGGCGCGAAGTCGTAACTCGCGGGCTGTTCTGGAGTTCGCTGCACCAGCGCCAGCATAAATGCGACGCCGACAAGGCTGGCAAAAGCCACTTGCCAACGAGGCTTCTGGCAAGCCTGAACCCAGCGCTGCCACACGTTCGGTTTCGGCGCAGGCGCTTCACGCTGTGCGGTGGCGAGAATGAACGCATCAAGATGGGCCGGTGGTTCGCCGGTCGAATGCTCGCGGAAATGCTGAAGCACTTCGTCTTCCGGAGTTTTTCGGGCGTCAGTCATGTCAGTACCTCCTCGGCCAGCAGCCGACGCAGTTTTTGCTGGGCATAGCGCAAGCGGCTTTTGACGGTTTCCAGCGGTGTTTCGGTGAGGGTGGCGATCTGCGGCAGGTCGAGATCTCCGTGGGCGCGCAGCAGGAACACTTCGCGCTGGTCGGTGGGCAAGGTTTGCAGGGCGGCCTCGAGACGTTGAGTATCGCGGCTCAGGCTCAGCAGCTGTTCAGGATCGGCGGTGTCATCGGCCAGGGCGTGGGTCTGTTCGTCATAGCTATCGTGCAAGGGGCTGCGAATTCCATGTTTGCGCCAGTGATCAATCAGGCGATTGCGGGCGATTTGGTAGAGCCAGGTACGAAAATTCGCCCGGCCTTGTGGCTGACTGGTGCTGCGGATCAGGCTCAGCCAGGTTTCCTGGTAAACCTCTTCGGCCAGCTCGGGCTTGCCGCTGAGGCCGATGAGGAACCGATAAAGACCTTGCCGGTGACGGGCGTACAGAATCTCGAACGCCGGCCCGTCGCCTGAGCGATAGCGGGCCAGCAGTGATTCGTCGCTCGATTCGGGAGCAGACATGTCAGTTGTAGCCTCCTTTGCTCGGCTCACGGGCGGATGCTGTGGTGGTTCGCAGGCTCTGCGCCAGTTCCACCAGCTGAACGAACTCTGCGCGCAGACCGAATCGATCTTCGCCTCGCGCACCACGAGCCAAGGCTTCGGTGTCCTTCAGGCTGAAATCACCGGTGTAACGGCCGTCCTTGAGCTGCTGGGAAAACGCCGCCACGGCCGCCGCAAAACGCAGGTCGTCACTGGCCTTGCCTTCTGCCCCTCCTGCAATTGGATGCTCGATCAAGCGACTTTTCCCACCTTCGGGCGGTTGATAACGCACACGCAGCATTGCAAATTCTCCGTTAATCCCGGAAACAACCGAATCGGACCTGCCATACCGCAACGGCTCCAACCAACCCTTCTCCCCCTTCGGAACAATTTCGTACAGCGCCGTGACCGTATGCCCTGCGCCGATTTCACCGGCATCAACCTTGTCGTTGCTGAAATCTTCACGCTTCAACGCGCGATTCTCATACCCCAACAACCGGTACTCGCTGACCTGCGCCGGGTTGAACTCCACTTGCAGCTTCACGTTTTTCGCCACCACGGCGAGGGTCGAGCCGAGCTGATCCACCAGCACCTTGCGCGCCTCGCGCAGGTTGTCGATGTAGGCGTAGTTGCCGTCGCCAGCGTCGGCCAGTTGTTCCATCAGGTGTTCATTGTAGTTATCCACACCAAAACCCAGGGTGGTCAGGGAAACGCCGGTTTTGCGTTTATCCACAGCCATTTGCTTGAGGCTGTCGAAGTCGCTGATGCCGACGTTGAAGTCGCCGTCGGTGGCCAGCAGGATGCGGTTGATGCCTTTGGGGATAAAGGCTTGCTGCGCCATTTGATAGGCCAGCTCGATGCCCGACGCCCCGGCGGTGGAGCCGCCTGCAGTCAATTGATCGATGGCTGTGCGAATTTTCGCTTTTTCCCGTCCGGAAGTTGGCTCGAGCACCACACGCGAATCGCCGGCGTAGACCACCAGCGACACCCGATCCTGCTCGCGCAATTGATCGACCAGCAATTTCAGGGTGCTTTTGACCAACGGTAACCCCTCGCGCCGGTCCATCGAGCCCGACACGTCCACCAGAAACACCAGGTTCGCCGGGGCTAATTCAGCCACTGCGCGGTCCGACGCCTTGATGCCGATGCGCAGCAAGCGCGTATGCGGGTTCCACGGTGATGGCGCCAATTCCGTGGTCACGCCAAACGGCGAACCATCGGTGGGCAGGGCGTAATCGTAGGGGAAGTAATTGACCATCTCCTCCAGTCGCACCGCACCCTCGGGCGGCAGGCGACCTTGATTGAGCAAGCGGCGAACGTTGGCGTAGGCGCCCGTGTCGACATCGGCGCTGAAGGTGGAGACTGGCGCTTCGGCCACGCTGTGAATTGGGTTATCTGCCAGCGCCTGATACTGCTCACGCTGTTCATCCTGATAGCCGGGAGGTGAAGATTCAGGCGCAAAACCCGCGATGGGCGCCGGGCTTACACTGCGTTTGGCCATGGTCGCATCGACCATGACCGCCTCGCTGCGCACCAACGTACCTTGCGCGGGAGGCGAAACCACAATCGGGACGGCAGCGGCATCAGGTTTGGACGAAACACCGCAACCGGCAACGGCCAGCAGCAACCCGGCGGCGAAACCCTGGGCGGCCGGGCGGAAAACATGCAGAGGGAGGGACATGGGGGCTGACCTCAGGAGGAAATTGATCCATTCATCCTCTGAGACGGGCAGCCCGGTCGATTCGGGTTAAGCCGAAGTAAAAAAACTTCAGCGGTGATAACGCCGCACCACGCTGCTGTTTTTCAGCACATGACCTTTGATTTTTTCCAGCAGCTGCGCGCGGGTCAGGCCAGCGGGCAAGGCGTCCGGAGCAAGGTCGAGCGCGTAGAGCTGGATGATGTAGTGGTGAGAGCTGTCGCCGACCGGCGGGCAAGGCCCGATGTAGCCGATGGTGCCTTTGCTGTTGCTGCCACCCACGCCTTCGAGGGCGGATTTGGCGCCGACACCGGGCGGAATCTGGCGGGTTGCGGGCTTGATGCCGTAGTGAATCCAGTGATCGACACCCAGGCCTTTCTGACCATCCGGATCGTGCATGACGATCGCGTAGCTCAACGTGCCCGGCGGGGGCGCGGTCCAGCTCAGGGCCGGGGACTGGTTCTTGCCGCCGCAACCGGCCGCATCGCTGGCCGCCGCCGAGGTGAACAGGCGGTTGTCCGAAACGCCGGGGATGCTGACGGTGAAACGTTCCTGGGCCTGCGCCGGAAACTGCACGCAAAGGGCGACGGCAACGGCCGCCAGCCAAGGGTTCAGTGAGGTCAATCGGGTCATACCGGAGCACCTTGTGCGGGTGGGGCCGTGGTCGGCGTGCAAACTATAGCCAAACCGTTCGTGCGGTGGCAGTGGGAATTGGCTGAACCTCGGGATAAGCGCCAAACTCTTAAGTGAAACGCCTGCCTGGAGAACGATCATGGCACTGCACCGCGTTGCCCGTTTTGCCGATGTTCCCGATGACCGAGGCCTGGAAGTCCGGATTGGGGACACCAGAGTCGTCTTGCTGCGGGTCGGCGATCAACTGCGCGCCTATCAGGGTGAATGCCCGCACGCCGGGGCGCCGCTGGCCGAAGGGGCGCTGTGTCACGGGCGCCTGATTTGCCCGTGGCACAAGGCGGCGTACCGGATCGAGGACGGCGCGTTGTGTGAACCGCCGTCGCTGGACAGCCTCAAGCGTTACCCCCTGGAGCTGCGCGACGACGAAGTCTGGCTCGACGATCAGCCGCTGGACGATGCTCACACCCCGCCGGCCGATGACGAACGTACGTTTGTGATCATCGGCGCCGGCGCCGCTGGTACGGCGGGTGCGGCGGCGCTGCGCGAAAAGGGTTTTGGCGGCCGCGTGCTGTTGATCGACCGCGAACCTGACGCAGGCTACGACCGCACCGTGTTGAGCAAATTCGTGATCGCCGGGGAGATGCCGCCAGGGGAAGTCCCACCGCTGCGTGATGACAACTTTTATCGCGAGCAGCGCATCGATCGCATAAACGGTGAAGTGACGAGCCTGGATGCCAAGGCCCGGACCGTGCAGCTCAAGGATGGCCAGACATTGACCTATGACGCCGCGCTGATCGCCACGGGCGGCACACCCAGATCTCTCGATTTACCTGGCGCCGACCTGCCGCAAGTGTTCTTGCTGCGCTCGAAAGACCAGGCACAAAAAATCCTGGCCGCGGCCCAGCCAGGCCAACGGGCAGTGATTATCGGTGACAGCTTTATCGCGCTGGAATCCGCATCGGCGCTACGCAAATACGGCCTGGACGTCACCGTGCTGGCCCGCCACGAGGTGCCCTTCGCCAAACAGTTTGGCGAAACGGTCGGCAAAGCGATTCTTGCCCGCCATGTAGCCCACGGCGTGGTGTTTCACACCGACAGCGAAGCCGCGCAGATTGAGGGCACAGACAGGGTCGAAGCGGTGAAACTGAAGAACGGTCAGCGTTTGCCGGCGGACTTGGTATTGGTCGGCATTGGCGTCAGCCCGGCAACCGGCCCGTTTGAAGATTTACCCATGGAAAAAGATCATTCCCTGAAGGTCGACGGCGGTATGCGCGTAACCGAAGGACTGTGGGCGGCCGGTGATATCGCGACCTTCCCGCTCAACGGCCAGCCGCAACGGATCGAGCATTGGCGCCTGGCACAACAGCACGCACGGATTGCGGCAGCGAATATGCTGGGCGGCGACGAGCATTACCTGGATGTGCCGTACTTCTGGACCTGGCACTTCGGTAAAAACTACGACTATCTCGGTCACGCCGAAACGTGGGACGAGGTCGAGTTCAAAGGCGATCCGTACCATCCACCCTTTATCGGCCTGTTCGGCAAGAACGGCGTGGTGACCGCCGCCGTCGCCTGCGATGAAGATCGGGCGATGGCGATGCTGGCCGAGCGAATGAAACAGCCGCTGCCTGTCGACGAGGCATGGCGGCTGATTCGCGATTGCTCTGAACATGGGTAGAAGCTGCCGCAGGTTGCGATCTTTTGCCTTTGGAGATCAAAAGATCGCAGCCTTCGGCAGCGCCTACAGGGCTTACTGGGCGACTTCGACACCACCGAGCTTGCTCATGACGAAGCCGACAAACTCTTCGACGGTCATTTTCTGGCCGTTGAATTCCACCTGTTTGTTGGCGTAGTGCAGTTTGGTGACGATGTTATTGCCGTCCAGTTTGGCGAACTGCGTGCCGACCGCCATGGCACCGAACATGTCAGCGGTGGCCGTGGCCTGATCGGCGATGACCTTGGCGTCGGTCTGACCGTCGATTTGCCCTTGGACGCTGAGCAAATCAACCAGCATCGGTTTGGACACCTGGACATTGAGGTCCAGCAGGGCGATCAGCTGTTGGGTCAGTTGATCTGGCGGCAGGTCCATGGATTGTGGCTTGGTCAGGTCGAGCACCAGGTTGGCGCGGCTTTCACCGTTGGCGGTGGTGAACGAAAGGTTCTCCAGAGCGACCTGCGGACCGGCTGCCAGCAGTTTCTCAAGACCGGTTTTCACCTGGGCCTCTTCGGCTGGGGTCAAGACCAGCTCGGGTGCCGGCTCACCAGCGGCAGCCGCTTCGGCGGCGGCTTTTTCGTAGGGTTGCAGTTTGGTCTGATAGACCTGCATCAACGACATTGTCGCCGGGATGTCGAGGTTCTTCAGGCTCATGGCCATCTGCGCGGAACCGACCGTCTTGCCGTTCAGGGACACTTCGCCGATCTTGTAATCGGCACGCCCGGAAGCGCTGGTGCCCGACTCCTCGGTCTGGTTTTTCATTTCGAATTTCTTGATGCCCAACACCGACTGTTGCGCGCCGAACGTGGTTTTGCTGTCGGTCAGCTCGACGGTGTTCTCGCCGGTGTAGTAGCCGTAGGTACTTTTGACGAGATTGCTGGCCAGGGTCAGGCCGCTCAACTCGACTTTTACCGGTGTCTGGTCTTCAGCCACGGTGGTCAGTGTGAAGCTGTCCATGTAGCCGTTGGCTTTGACTTTCTGTGCCTGGGCGTTGGCCGCGACATCGAGGTTCAGGCCGGAGAATTTCAGGTGGGACTTGTCGTCCAGCGCGACATCCAGCGGCAGCAATGCGAGGGTGCCGTTGGTGGCGTTGTCGTAGCCGATGTTGACCACGCCAGTGAGCGGCGATTTGTCCTTGGCGGCGGCGAACCACTTTTCGGTGACCGGCGTCTTTTCCAGCTCGTAGTGACTGGTGGCCAGGACCGGCAGCCACTTCAGCGACACCAGACGCGAGAACGGCAGCGGGCCGTGTTCGATGTGATCGACGAAGAGCAATTCGACCGGTGCCTCGCCGAACATCTCGCCTTGACCTTTGAGGCGGTAGTGCGCGGTGCTGCTGAACACGTGGCGCTCAAGCGACACCAGCTCCAGCGACGCGGTGCCATTGGAACCGACCAGCGCGGCTTGCAGTTCCTTGTTGGCGTCGGCGATCGAGGTGTTAAGCACCCCTTCGAGTTTGGTGCCGGTGAACCAGGCACCGCCGGCGCTGATTGCACCGATGGCCACGACAATTCCAAGAAGCACGCCTGCTGATTTATTCATGAATGACCCGTTCAATGTCCGTTGTCTGAGGTGTGGTCGTCTTCCCTGAACCCTTGATGGGTTACGGTCACGACTGCGTTTTAAAGTGCGATGGAGATTAGCATCAGGCGCACCGGGGGGCCCAATGTTTAAAGGTTAAAGAGTGTCTATGGACCGTTTGCATTGGTCGAGAGTTTCGGCGGACATGAAATCGCCATCGCCAGCAAGCCGGCTCCTACAGGGTTAGCGTCGTGCGCGATATTCGTGAACGACACAAGCTCTGTAGGAGCCGGCTTGCTGGCGATGGCGTCAGCCCAGGCAACATCAATTCAGGAATACTGAACCTCAATCTCATCCAGCTGATGATCAAAACTTTTCAGCCGCGCGGTCCACGTATAAACCAGCACCTCAAAATCCCGATTGATCACCGCGCCGCCCGTCACGTCCGCGCGCGGGTCGCAGAAGTCCAACTGATAGCGTTCGCGGGCCATCGCGGAGGCGACATCGGAGAGTTCACGGGCGTTGTTCAACCAATGCCAGCCGTCGTCGGACACTTGCTTGTCCAGCGCCAGGCATTGCTTCTTCAAGGTCTCGAGGCTTTTTTCCAGCGGTGTGCCGGTGAGTTCGCCCATGACTTCCTGGAACGTGCGCCCCGGTTGCCAGTAACTGCCCCAGAAATACCGGTCGAACACCGTTTCGACCCGGCGCAAAGCGACCTTGGTGTCCCAGATCAGTACCAGCGTCTTGCCTTGTTCCATTTGTCTTTTTTTGATGCGCTGGCCCTGGAGCGAAGCCCAGGCCACCACCACGATGGCCATTACGGCGATCAGCGCGGCGGCGCTGTCGAGGAACACCAGCGCCTTGTCGATCTGGTGGGCCAGCATGATGCCGTAGAAATAGGTGGCCGACAGCAACACCAATGCCGCAATAGCGCACCAGAAGCCGGGAGCATAAGGGTTTTTCATTATTAGAGTCCCCATGACCAACGCGAGCCTTGATTAATGAGTTCGACGCGCGACCTCATCAAGTCAAAGCATAGCAACGGCCTCAGGGTTTGCTGGTGTTCGTCGCTTGCGTTCGTCCGCTTTCCCAGCCACCGCCCAGCGCCAGGAACAAATCGATCTGACTCATGGCGACTTGCGTGTTGGCGGAAGCCAGTTGCGCCCGCACATCGGTGTAGGTGCGAGTCGCTTGCAGGTCTGCCAGGAACGATTCACGACCGGCCTGGAAGAAGCGGTGCGTCTGGTCGGCCGCCAGTTTTGCTGATTGTTCGGCATCCGCCAGGGCATCGCGACGTTGCAGCAACGCGGAGTACTGCGCCAGACCGGTCTGCGTCTCGCGAATGGCGTTGAGCACCACACCATCGAAGTGCGCCAGCGCGCCTTGGGTCGCCGCTTCGGCCTCGCGGATTCGCGCACGGGAGCCATTGGACGGCACGGTCCAGGTCAGCAACGGGCCGAAGCCCCAGCGGTTGGTCGCCGGTTTGCCAAGATTTTCCAGAATACCGACCGTGCCGACGGTCGCGCCGATGCTGATGTCCGGGTACAACTCGCCGGTGGCAATGCCGATACCCGCGGTGGCGGCGGCCAGGCGGCGTTCGGCCTGACGCACATCGGGGCGGCGCTTGAGCAACGTGGCGCCGTCACCGACCGGCAACAATTGCGCAATTTTCGGCAACTCGGCGCAGTCGCTGGTGCCGGCCGGCAATTGGTCGACCGGTTTGGCCAGCAACATCGACAAACGGAACAAGCCCGCCTGACGCGCCGCTTCATAACGCGGCATGTCGGCGCGCAGGGATTTGAATTGGGTTTGCGAGCGGGTGACCTGGGTTTCATCGCCACGCCCCGCATCGCGCAAACGCTGGATCAGCGTGGTGCCCTGGGCTTGCAGGTCGAGGGAATGCTGGGCGATTTCCCGTTCTTCGTTGGCCGCGCACACTTGGGTGTACGCCCGGACGACATCGGCCACCAAGGTGATTCGCGCCGTATCCGCCGCCGCTTGCGTCGCATCGGCATTGGCCTTGGCCGCCTCGATCCCGCGCTGCAAGGTGCCGAACAGGTCGAATTGATACGAGGTGGTGATGCCGATGTCACCGACGTTGGCCACGGGCACTTTTTCCGGAAGCAAGAAGGCTTCGCCGGATTCCTGCAAACGCTGGGCGCCGAGTTTCACGCCGCCACTCCAGCCGCCTGCGGCCTGGGCTTCATCGACCTGAGCGCGGGCACGGGACAGGTTCGCGGCGGCCACGCGCAAGTCGGTATTGGAGGCCATGGCCTGCTGCACCAACTGGTCCAGACGCGGGTCGTGATACAGGCGCCACCAGTCGCTGGGCACCGGCGCCGAGACAACATTTTTGCCGTTTGCCGCCAGGTCACCCTGAAAATCCTCACGGTGTACGGCGGCTTCGTCCGGCAGGTGATAATCCGGCCCGACCACCTGACACGCCGACAGCAGCAGACCTAACCCGGCAACCGCCAAACCCGAGGCCCTGCTCATTTTGCCGGCTCCTGCTGCTGGTCATCGATGATCGACACCGTCGCGGTGCGCCCGGCAATCATGCGGAAGTCAGCCGGCACGTCATCGAAGGCAATCCGCACCGGAATCCGCTGGGCCAGCCGCACCCAACTGAACGCCGGGTTGACGTTGGGCAACAGGTTGCTGCCACTGCTGCGGTCGCGGTCCTCGATGCCGGCGACGATGCTTTCCACGTGGCCGCGCAGGCGAGCGCGGTCGCCGATCACCCGAATGTCGACGCTCTGGCCAACATGAATGCCGTCGAGCTTGGTTTCCTCGAAATAGCCGTCGATGTGAAACGAATGGCTGTCCACCACCGACAACACCGGACGCCCGGCGGTGACGAATTCCTGCGCACGCGGTGCACGGTCGTTGACGTAGCCATCGACCGGGCTGCGGATGGTCGAGCGATCGAGGTTGAGCTGAGCGCTGTCCACCGCCACCTGCGCTTCCATCAACGCCACTTCGGCGCGGGCCACCCGCGATTGGCTCTCTTCCAGTTGCTCGCCCGGCACCAGGTTGCCGAGGCCGCGGTTACGCTTGGCTTCGCGTTGCGCCTGCGCCAGGGTTTCCTGACGGTCGGCGACCGCCGCTTTGGCCTGGCGCAGCGCGAGTTTGAAACGGTCCTGATCGATGCTGAACAGCACCTGGCCGCGTTTCACCAGCTGGTTGTCGTGCACCTCGACCTGCTGGATCAAGCCGGACACGTCCGGGGCGATCTGCACGATGTCGGCGCGGATATGCCCGTCGCGGGTCCACGGGGCGAACATGTAATACATCACCATGCGCCAGACCACGACGACGGCGAAGGTCACGATCAACAGGGTCAGGACCACACGGCCGAGGGTCAGAAAAGGTTTTTTCATGTCATCAGGTATCGACTGAGTGAGTCCACGGCGCCGAGCAGCAAAGCGTAGAGAGCCACGTTGAACAATGCCCGGTGCCAGACCAGACGGTAAAAGTGCAGGCGCGTCAGCAACCCGTGCACCAGCAGGTAAATCACATAGGTAATGCCCATCAGCACCAGCAGCGTGGGCAGGAACACCCCGCTGATATCCAGATCACCGATCATAAAGGCGCTCCATCGATGCCATGGGGAAGCGGTTCTTCGAGCTCGCCGGCGCCGACGAATTCAACGCCGGGAAGTAATGCCAGACGCAAACCGCTCAAGGCGTGCAGCAGGTGCAGGCGGGCACCGTCATCGCATTCGCGGTTGAGGGCGCGGCGCGTGCGGTCCATGGTCATCAACAACGCACTGGGCGCCGGCAACCGTTCGCCAGCCTTGAGGCAGGCTTTGAAATACTCGCCGACTTCGGCCACCACCTGATGCAGCAACACCTGCGGTACGCCGAGCACACGCGGTGTGTAGGCGAGCAGGTCGAGCAGGTTCAGCGCCACGCGCACTTCTCGCAGCGCGATGCCGGTGTCCTGGCCGGTCATCGCCAGACGCGGCAAATGCTGCATCAATCGGTCGAGGACCTGCACGCCCAACTGCCGGTGTTCGGCCAGCGAAGCCGGTTCGGTGAGGCTGACGATGTCGCGCCAGCTGAAACGGGTCAGGCGCTTGGCCGCCAGTTCCGCGCCGAAGGGCCGGGCGATCAGGGTCCAGACAAAGGCGAACAACAAACCGACCGGGCCGGCCAGGTTGGAGTTGGCGAAGCTGAGGAAATCCGCGTCGTAAGCGCCCTGGATACTGATGAAGGATGAAGTGTTGACCAGCGTCAGCAGCATGCCCAGGTAAAATTGCGGCTTGACCGTCAGGGTGCCGATGCAGATGAACGGCACGGCGAACGCCAGTACCAGCATCGGGAAATCGTGCAGGTTGGGCAGAACCAGAAACAGATAAAGACTGGCGAACAACACCGACATTGCCGTCCAGAAAAAGAACCGGTAGATCTGCGGTGCCGGGTCGTCCATCGAGGCGAAAAAGCTGCACGCCACCGCCGCCAGAATCACCGCACTGCCACCGTCGGTCCAGCCGAGCAAAATCCACAGCACCGAGGCGACGATGATCGCGGTGACCGTGGACGCCGCTGAGTAAAGCATCAGCCCGTGGTCGAGAAACGGCGACAGGCGACCGAGGCGCCAGTGCCGATACACCGCGCGCCAACTGTCCTGGCTTTCGCACTGAATGGCGTATTGCAGGCTGCGGCAGTCTTGCCACAGATCGATCCATTCGCCGAGACGGTACAGGGCGTTGGAAAACAACAGTTGCTTGCGATCATCCAGCGCTTGGGCATCGGGTTGCAGCGCTACGAGTTGATCTTTCAGCGTTTGCCAGCGGTCGAGGTCGGCGTCTTTGTAGTCCAGCCATTCAGTGGTCGCCACCAACAACGGTGCGAACTTGTCCACAAGCTCCGGCGTGCGACGTTCGAGGGCATAAAGCGCATCGTCGAGTTCGTCGATCACCGGCAACAAATGAATCATTCGCCCGCGCAGTTCCTTGGTGTTGCGCACGGTTTGCGGGCGCGCGCCCTCGTGGGGCAACTGGCCGATCATCAATTCCAGGGTGTTGAAGGTTGCGACCATTGATGCGCGCAGCGCGCTGACTTCGTCTGGCTGCACGTTGCGGTTGAGAAAACGCAGGCTGTAGGTCGAGGCATCGGCGAACCATTTGTTCACCGAATCGTTGAACACCGGCGCCAGCCGCCGGGGCCAGAACATCGCGCCGACCACTGCCGCGACGGCGATGCCGAGGAAGATCTCTTCAGTCCGCGCCTCGGCCACGTCCCACACTGCCAACGGGTTATCCACCACCGGCAAGGCGATCAGCGGCAAGGTGTATCCGGCAAGCATCAAGGCGTAACTGTTGGCGGTGCGCAGGTGCAGCGACAGGAACAGCAGAATCCCGGTCCACAACGCGATGACCACCACCAGCACATAGGGACTCTGAACAAACATCGGCACGAAAAAAACCGCCGCCGCCGCGCCGAGAAACGTACCGACTGCGCGGTACAACGCCTTGGAACTGGTCGGCCCGACGAAGGGGCTGGAAACGATATAGACCGTGGCCATCGCCCAATACGGACGCGGCATTTGCATGAGCATGGCGATGTACAACGCGATCATTGACGCCGCGAACGTCCGCACACCGTAGAACCAGTCTCGCGCCGGAGGAACGCCGGTAAAAAATCCGCTCAAGGGTTCACCACCGACGGTGCGTTGGCCGCCTCGAACGCTTTCAATACCCGCAACGCCGCTTCCAGATCACTAGGGGGGATACCTTCCAGCACTTCATTGCGCAAGCGCACCAGCTCGACTTCAACCGCCTGGACCAGCTCACGGCCAGTGTCAGTCAGGCTCAGGCACTTGGCGCGGCGGTCCTGTGCATCTTCGGTTCGACGAACGTAGCCGGCATGACACAGCTGATCGAGCAGACGCACCAGGGACGGGCTCTCCATCCCGGCCGCCTGCGCCACCGTCACCTGCCGCACACCCTCGCCCAGCCGACCGATCATCAACAGCGGGACGGCGCAGGCTTCGGAGATTCCATAGTTGACCAGCGTGGTCTGGCAGATCTTCCGCCAATGCCGGGCGGCCACCACCATGGAGCTGCTGATGTTCATCTGGAGAACGTCGAGGTTTTTTGACACGGAAGAAAAGACACACTGTTAGTTTGCTAACTATCAATATTGCATTTGAGGGGAAAGCTGGTCAAGTTTTGAAACAATTCTCCTTCTAACAGACCTCCGTTTGAAATCTTCCAAAAAACCTGTGACGAGGTTTTGCGCTCTTTACACCCCGCGCCCCTTCCTCAGCAGCACATCCAACTGATCCACCACCTCCGCCCAATCCGCGTCTTCCAGAATGTCGTCGCGCAAAAATTGCGCCTGGCTCTGGCTCCAGAAAAAGGCGTCGGCCAGGTGCAGTTCCGGTTTGAGCGGTGAGTGGGTGGCGATGAATTTATCGATGCTTTCGGCGTCATCTGGCAGGCCGAGTTGTTTGAACAGAGCGGGGAGGCTGTGGGTTGGGGATTCCATGTCGGCTTCCTTTTAGTGGCAAATGATGAGTGACTGCAGCGCAGTCAATCGCGGGCAAGCCTTGCTCCTACAGGATCACGCATTCCTATGCAGGAGCAAGGCTTCCCGCGAAAGCGGTGTACCTGACGACAGGTTACTCAATTACTCAACTCCCGCACCTCCGCATGCGGCACCAGTTTCAAGTACTCCGGCACGGTCATGTGCAGCAGATTGTTGTGGTTGCCGGCCTCCAGGTAGATGTCGTTCTGTCGGGTCAGCAAGGGGTCGATGACCATGTCCAGCCCATAGGCCTCGCCCAGGGCCGGCACCGCGCCACGTTCGCAATCATCGAACAGATGCGCCAGGGTGCTTTCCCGGGTGACTTGCCATTCGCCACTGCTGCGCACTTTGCTCAGATCCAGGTGACGACTCGCCGGCAGCACGGCCATCAGGTAATGACCATGGTTGTCGTCGAGGATCACCGACTTGGCCATCCGTTCGGCAGGAATGCCCGCAACCCGCGCGGTTTCAAGGCTGCTGGCCGAGTGTGGGTGGCTAACGATGTCAAATTCGCAGTGCGCCTTGTCCAGGCTGCTCTGCACGGTTTTTGCCATACGCATGATGCACCTCGGTGTCCGCAAACAGTGTGTGACGGACGATGGGTTAACACGTTTCTCTGTACTGAAAGTCTAGGCCTGCCGACGCATTCCGGCGGGAAATCTGCCCACTGGAACACGGTCGACAACTGAGCAAAATTCGCACAACTGATGGCTCGACTAGACTGTATTAAGCGATGGGCGTTAACGGTAATGCGAACAACATGAATGAACACGGTGCTCTCAGGCTCATCGTCGAACGCCGCCCGGAAGAAGCTCGCTCCTACAGGGAGGGTCACGTGAACACTCGTTGCTGTGCAGTGGCGTTGCTGTTGGCCTTGAGCGGATCGGCGTTCGCGGCAGACACCATCGTGCTGATTCCCAACCCCATCGGGATCTGGCTGATCACGTTCGGCATTGCGTTTCTGATCGCTGAGGCGGCCTTGCCCAATTACGGCGTGATCGGGTTGGGTGGGATTGTGATGTTCGTCATCGGTGCGGTGATCTTGAGCAATACCGAGTTGCCGGTCCCATTGATGATCGGCCTGGGCCTGATCAGTGCATTGTTGCTGATATTCCTGGTGATCCACGCCCTGAAAACCCGACCGCGTGAAACTGTCAGTGGCGATGCCGGGCTCGTGGGCAGCGTGGCTCCAGTAATGTCGCTGCAGCCCGGCAATGCCTGCAACGGCTGGGTGCACCTGCAAGGAGAACAGTGGCAAGTCCTCAGCGCCACGCCACTGAAAACCGGTCAACGGGTTCGGGTGGTGGCGCGCAAGGGATTACTGCTGCAAGTGGCCGCGGCTGACGCGGCGCCGGGTGGAGAATAACCATGGGTCTGCAACTGGGTTTTGCCGCGCTGCTGCTGTTGGTCATTGCGCTGGCGGGGTCGACTTTTCGCATCCTGCGTGAGTACGAGCGCGGGGTGGTGTTCCAGCTCGGCCGTTTCTGGCAAGTCAAAGGCCCCGGCCTGATCCTGCTGATTCCCGTGGTGCAGCAAATGGTTCGCGTCGATTTGCGCACCGTGGTGCTCGACGTGCCGCCGCAAGACGTGATCACCCGTGACAACGTCTCGGTCAAGGTCAACGCGGTGCTGTACTTCCGCGTCCTCGACCCGCAGAAGGCAATTATCCAGGTCGAAGATTTCCTCATGGCTACCAGTCAACTGGCCCAGACCACCTTGCGCGCAGTGCTCGGTAAACACGAACTCGATGAGCTACTGGCCGAGCGCGAACGGCTGAACATCGATATCCAGCAAGTGCTGGATGCCCAGACCGACGCCTGGGGCATCAAGGTCGCCAACGTCGAGATCAAACACGTGGACCTCAACGAATCGATGGTCCGCGCCATCGCCAAACAGGCTGAAGCCGAGCGGGAACGCCGAGCCAAAGTCATCCACGCCGAAGGTGAATTACAGGCCTCGGAAAAGCTCATGCAAGCCGCCGAAATGCTCGGCCGCCAGCCGGGCGCCATGCAGCTGCGCTACATGCAGACCCTGAGTTCGATTGCCGGGGACAAGAGTTCGACCATCGTCTTCCCGTTGCCGATCGAATTGCTCAAGGGCATGGCAGATCTGTCGCAGAAATCTTGAAGCTTTGATGACCTGTGGCGAGGGGGCTTGGCTTGGGTAAGACTGCGCACTCGCCGAGCCAGGTCAGCAAACGGTCGAGACAGGCATCGACCGACTGCACGCCGGTGTCGAGTATCAGCGCAGCGGCTGGCGGCGGTTCATAAGGCGCACAAACCCCGGTAAATCCTGGCAGATCACCGCGACGGGCGCGGGCGTAATGACCTTTGGGATCGCGCTGCTCACACACCGACAGGGAAGCGTTGCACCAGACCTCGCGGTAATCCTCGCCCAAACGCTTGGCGAACAGTTCACGCAACTCCAGCAACGGCGCGATCATCGCCAGAATCACCACCTGCCCGTTCTCCACCAGCAACGCCGCCAGCTCGCTGGCCCGGCGGATGTTTTCCTGGCGATCGCTGTCAGTAAAACCCAGGTCACGATTCAGCCCGATCCGCAGCCCATCACCGTCGAGCACGACACTCTGCACGCCGCGCTCGAACAATTGTGCGTGCAGTGCCTGGGCCAGGGTCGACTTGCCCGCCGCCGGCAAACCGGTCAACAGAATCGCCGTACCACGATGGCCGTTACGGGCTTCTCGCTGTGCGCGGCTGATGCTCGCCGTTGGCGCATGAAGGTTATTGAGTCTGGACATTAGCCACCGGCACCGTGATGTTGCCCGCCGCCCACGCCGCTTCGCGATTGGCCAATGCGGTGGCGATGGACTGGACTTCGGTGGACTGCACCTGATCCGGCAGCGGATCGAGCCCGGCACTGGCAAAGATCTGCCCGTAGGCATTGCGCAGGTCGGCGTACGACAGGTCGCGACGCAAATCGGCCTGCAAGGTGTTCAACTCGCCCTGAATCAAGTCCAGCTCGCCCAGCCCCGCCGCCTGATAGCGATTGCGCAACTGGCCGACAATCTGCCCGTCAATGTCCGACAGTTGCTGATTGGTCTTGAACTGCCGCAGCGCCTCGCGGTAGTTGGCGTTGGCCACATAGAGCTGCGCCAGCACCGCAATCGACATCGCCTGACGCCGCGCCGTGGCCACCTCTTCACCGGCCTTGGCGACGTTGATCGCTGCCGGTGCCGAGATCACGTTGAACAGGTTCCAGGTGACCTTCACGCCGTAGTCGGCCCAGCCCTGCTCCACCAGGAACGAGTTGCTGTCGTAATGCCCGCCGGCGGAAAATTCCAGCCCCGGCAGCAGGCGCAACATGGCTTTGCGGGTTTCGGCGGCGCTGATGCGAGCCTGGTAATCCTGCTCGCGCAGTTCCGGGCGGCTGGTCAGGGCTTCCTGCTCCAGGTGGGCGAGATCGACTTTCAGTTCGGGGATGACGTAGTCGTCCTGGGTAGCCAGCGTCAACTCGGTGCCCAGCGGCAGGTTGATCAGGGTCGCCAGTTCGGTTTTTGCCAGCGACAGCGCGCGGCGTTGTTCTTCCAACTGGCGTGTGGCTTCGATCAGCGAGCGTTGATAACCCAATGCCTGGATCGGATCGCCGATGCGCTGCTCGCTCATGCTCTGGCTGTTGCCGCGAGCGGTCTCGACCCGCGCCATGAGGCTGTCGATCTGTTTGAGCAAACGTTCGGCGGCCATGGCCCGCCAATACGCCGAGCGCACGTCCTGAACAATGGTGTTGATGACTTTGCGCCGACGCTCCTGAACGATCAGTCGCTGGTCGCCCTGTTGCTTGGCGCTGATGTAGCTGACGCCAAAATCCAGCACGTTCCAGACCATGGTCAGGTCGGCGACTTCACGGTCGCGGTCCTGTGAGGTCGATGGTTCCAGCGACTGGGTGCCGGTCCGCACGCTCTGGCTGCTGGAGGCGCTGACGTTGTTGCGGCCGACGTAGCCGGCGTCCAGCGCCATGCGCGGCAACATGTCGAAACTGGCCAGGTCGAGCTGACGCTTGGCCAGGGCCTCTTCCATGATCTTGAGCCGGCCTTCAAGGTTGTATTTCACCGCGCGGGCCATGGCCTGATGCAGGGTCAGCGGACCGCTGAGGGGTTCCTGGCCCTTGTACATGCCTTGCAGGTCGCTCTTGGCGCGCTGCTCGCTGACGCTGCGTTCGATCGGTTCACTTTTGACTGCACATCCACTTATAGCCAGCGCGAGCAAGCTCGCGACGAACAACTTCTGACTTCTCTTCATCCTTGACTGCCCCTGGGTGTCGCACCGTTTTAATTGTCGTGTCAGGCCTGCATTTCGCTGATGCCGGCCTGTTTCAAAGCAGCGGCCAGGTCGTTGACCTGCCGTTGCTCGGTGTCTTTGAGCTGCTGCAATTGCTGAACGAGACTGGGCGCGCCAAACACGCCGCGCAGGCCTTGGGAAACATCACTGGCCTTGATCGAATGACTGCCGAATGAGTTCAGCGAATCACGCTCGTTGCCGACGTCCTGATTGAACAGACTCGACAACGTGCTGGTGCTGAATACCCCGCCATCACCGCCGCCGAAACCGAGGAAGCCGTGGCCTGCACCATCACCGCCGCTGTCACTGCTACTGAACACTTGCGCGATAAAGCTCTGCGCCAGCGCGCCGTTGTTCATGAAAATGTCGCCCAGCGGCCGAATGCCGTTGCCGATGACCCGGTCTTCGAACAACGGCGCAAAGGTCAGCGGTGAACCGAGATCTCCGGTGGGAGGGATGAAGACGATCGGTTGCAGCGGCACGTTGGGTTGATCGGTCACGGTCACCGGGTCGCTGCTGAGGAATTGCGGGGCCGGAGTCACCGACACGATGCCTATCGCGTAATTGTTGGAGACCGACACGCTGTCACCCGCGTTACCGGCCAGGTCGGTGACGTTGCTGGTGTCGAGGGCGATGAAGTTGCTCGGGTCGCTGACATTGGCAGCGGGCGTGAAGGTGGCGGTCCAGGTCTTGCCGCCGTCGCTGCTGCTCAGGCCGGTCAAATCCCCGTTGGTCACGCTCAAATCCGACAGGTCGAAATTGCTCACCGCTTCGCTGAAGGTGAACGTGACCACGGTGCTCTGTCCGGCGCTCATGTTCGGGTTGGCGACCACAATGCTCACCGTAGGCCGGGTCGCGTCCAGTGCGTAGTTGTTGGAAATGGCGATGCTCGCGCCGACGTTGCCGGCGGCGTCCTGCACGGTACCGGTGTCGAGCACAATCAGGTTGGTCGTGTCGTTCATGCCGGCGGTCGGTGTCAGGGTCGCGGTCCAGGTGACGCCGCCATCGCTGCTGTTCAGGTTCGACAGCACACCGTTGGCCACGCTGATGTCCGACAGGTCGAAGCCGCTCACTGCTTCGCTGAAGGTGATCGTCACCGTGGTGGTGTCACCGATGCCCAGGCGATTGTCGGCAACCACGATGGTGGCGCTCGGCAGCGCGGTGTCGATGGCGAAGTTGTTGGAGTTGGTGGTGCCGGTGCCGGCGTTGCCCGAGGCATTTTGCACACCGCTGTTGTCCAGTGTGATCAGGTTACTGGTGTCGGTGATGCTCGCCGTCGGAGTGAACGTCGCCGTCCAGGTGATGCCGCCATCGCTCGACGAGACGCTGCTCAGCGTGCCATTTGCAATCGTCAGGTCGGCGTTGGAGAAGCCGCTCACCGCTTCGCTGAAGGTGATCGTGACCAGTGACGTTTCACCCGCTTTCAGCGCCGTGTCGGCGACCACGATGGTGGCTGTCGGCAGCACGGTGTCGATCGTAAAGTTCGCCGAGTTGGTGGTTCCACTGCCCGTGTTTCCGGCAATGTCGGCCACCCCGGTGTTGTTCAGGGTGATGAGGTTGCTGGTGTCCTTGATGCCGGACGTCGGTGTGAAGGTGGCGGTCCAGGTGATGCCGCCATCGCTGCTACTCACCGCACTCAACGTGCCATTGGGGACACTCAGGTCACTGTTGTCGAAACCGGTCACAGCCTCGCTGAAGGTGATGGTCACCAGCGAGGTTTCACCCGCGCTGAGGGTGCTGTCGGCGACCACGATCGTAGCGGTTGGGCGTTGGCTGTCGATCGCGTAATTGTTGGAATCGGTGGTGCCGCTGCCGGTATTGCCGGCCCCATCGACCACACCGGTGTTGTCCAGGGTAATCAGGTTGGTCGAGTCAGTGATGCTCGCCGTCGGCGTCAGGGTTGCGGTGTAGGTGATGTTATCGCTGGTGCTGAGATTGCTCAGCGTGCCGTTGCTCACCGTCAGGTCGGCGATGGTGAATCCTGTCACCGACTCGCTGAAAGTGATGGTCACCACCGATGTCTGGCCCACCGCGAGCGCCGAATCCGCGACCACGATGGTTGCCGTTGGCCGCACGGTGTCGATGGCGTAGTTGTTGGAGTTGGTGGTGCCGGTGCCGGCGTTGCCCGAGGCGTTTTGTACTCCGCTGTTGTCCAGGGTGATCAGGTTGGTCGCATCAGTGGTGCTGGCGGACGGCGTGAACGTGGCGGTCCAGGTGATGCCGCCGTCGCTGCTGCTCACCGCGCTCAAGGTGCCGTTGGCAATCGTCAGGTCGGCGTTGCTGAAACCGGTCACTGCCTCGGAGAAGGTGATGGTGACCAAGGACGTTTCGCCGATGTTCAGCGCGTTGTCGGCGACGACAATGGTGGCCGTCGGCGCCACGGTATCAATCGTGTAGTTGCCGGAGTTGGTGGTGCCGCTGCCGGTATTGCCGGCCACATCGGTCACACCGGTGTTGTTGAGGGTGATGACGTTGCTCGCGTCGTTCACCCCCGCCGTGGGCGTGAAGGTCGCGGTCCAGGTGATGCCGCCGTCGCTGCTGCTCACCGCCGTCAGCGTGCCGTTGGCGATGGCCAGGTCGGCGTTGGTGAAACCGCTGACCGCTTCGCTGAAGGTGATCGTCACCAGTGAGGTTTCGCCGGCACTCAGGGTCGGGTCGGCCAGGACGATGGTGGCGGTAGGCCGGACCGTGTCGATGGCGTAGTTGTTGGAGTCGGTGGTGCCGCTGCCCGCGTTGCCCGACAGGTCGCTGATGCCGGTGTTGTCCAGGGTGATCAGGTTGGTCGTGTCGTTGATGCTGGCGCTCGGGGTAAACGTTGCGGTCCAGGTGATGCCGCCATCGCTGCTGCTCACGGCGCTCAACGTGCCGTTGGCAATCGTCAGGTCCGCGTTGGTGAAACCGCTGACCGCTTCGCTGAAGGTGATGGTCACCAGCGAGGTTTCGCCGATTCTCAGCGCAGTGTCCGCGACAACGACGGTTGCCGTCGGGCGCACGGTATCGATGGCGTAGTTGTTCGAATTGCTGGTGCCGCTGCCCACGTTGCCGCTGTTGGCCGATTGCACGCCGCTGTTATCCAGGATGATCAGGTTGGTCGCATCGGTGGTGCTCGCGGACGGCGTGAACGTGGCGGTCCAGGTGACGCCGCCATCGCTGCTGCTCACCGCGCTCAAGGTGCCGTTGGCAATCGTCAGGTCGGCGTTGCTGAAACCGGTCACTGCCTCGGAGAAGGTGATGGTGACCAAGGACGTTTCGCCGATGTTCAGCGCGTTGTCGGCGACGACAATGGTGGCCGTCGGCGCCACGGTATCAATCGTGTAGTTGCCGGAGTTGGTGGTGCCGCTGCCGGTATTGCCGGCCACATCGGTCACACCGGTATTGTTGAGGGTGATGACGTTGCTCGCGTCATTCACCCCCGCCGTTGGCGTGAAAGTCGCGGTCCAGGTGATACCGCCGTCGCTGCTGCTCACCGCCGTCAGCGTACCGTTGGCGATGGTCAGGTCGGCGTTGGTGAAACCGCTCACTGCCTCGGAGAAGGTGATCGTCACCAGCGACGTTTCACCTGCTGTCAGTGAAGTATCGGCCAGCACAATCGTGGCAGTCGGGCGCACGGTGTCGATGGCGTAGTTGTTCGAATCGGTGGTGCCGCTGCCCGTGTTGCCCGACAGGTCGCTGACACCCGTATTGTTCAGGGTGATCAGGTTGGTCGTGTCGTTGATGCTGGCGCTCGGGGTAAACGTTGCCGTCCAGGTGATGCCGCCATCGCTGCTGCTCACCGCCGTCAGCGTGCCGTTGGCAATCGCCAGGTCCGCATTGGTGAAACCGCTGACCGCTTCGCTGAAGGTGATGGTCACCAGCGAGGTTTCGCCGATTCTCAGCGCAGTGTCCGCGACAACGACGGTTGCCGTTGGGCGCACGGTATCAATGGCGTAGTTGTTCGAATCGGTGGTGCCGCTGCCGGCGTTGCCCTGCAGGTCACTGACACCCGTATTGTCCAGAGTGATCAGGTTGGTCGTGTCAGTAATGCTGCCGGTTGGCGTAAAGGTCGCCGTCCACGTGATGCCGCCGTCGCTGCTGCTCACGGCGGTCAGCGTACCGTTGGCGAGGGTCAGGTCCGCATTGCTGAAACCGGTCACGGCCTCGGCGAAGGTGATGGTTACCAGCGAGGTTTCACCGATTTTCAGCGCGTTGTCGGCCACCACGATGGTCGCGGTCGGACGGAGCGTATCGATCCCATAGTTGTTGGAATCGGTGGTGCCGCTGCCCGTGTTGCCGGAAAGGTCGCTCACTCCGGTGTTGTTCAGGGTGATCAGGTTGGTCGTGTCGTTGACGCTCGTGTTCGGGGTGAATGTGGCGGTCCAGGTGATGCCGCCGTCGCTGCTGCTCACCGCCGTCAGCGTGCCGTTGGCAATCGTCAGGTCCGCATTGGTGAAACCGCTGACCGCTTCACTGAAAGTGATGGTCACCAGCGAGGTATCGCCGATTTTCAGCGCCGTGTCCGTTACCACGATGGTTGCGGTTGGCCGCACGGTATCGATGGCGTAGTTGTTGGAATCGGTCGTGCCGCTACCGGCGTTGCCTGCCAGGTCGCTGACCCCGGTGTTGTCCAGGGTGATCAGGTTGGTCGCGTCAGTAATGCTGGCAGTCGGGGTGAAGGTCCCCGTCCAGGTGATGCCGCCATCGCTGCTGCTCACCGCACTCAGCGTGCCGTTGGCAATCGTCAGGTCGGCGTTGGTGAGACCGGTGACCGCTTCGTTGAAGGTGATGGTCACCAACGACGTTTCGCCGACCTTGAGGGCCGTGTCGGTGAATACGATGCTGGCGGTTGGCCGCGCCGTGTCGACGACGTAGTTGTTGGAGTTGGTGGTCCCGACGCCTGCAGTGCCCAGACCGTTGATTACCCCGGTGTTGTCGAGGGTGATGACGTTGGTCGTGTCCGAAATACTGGCGGTCGGCGTGAACGTTGCCGTCCAGGTGATACCGCCGTCGCTGCTGCTGACGGCACTCAAGGTGCCGTTGGCGAGGGTCAGGTCGGCATTGGTGAAACCGGTCACCGCTTCGGAGAAGGTGATCGTCACCAGGCTCGTTTCACCGATGCTCAACGTGGTATCGGCGACCACAATGGTTGCGGTCGGCGGCGGCGCATACGCGGTGTTGAGTATGCCGCCATCGTTGTAGATGGTCGCCACGGAGGTCGGCGAGGTGCCTGCTGCCCCACCGCCCTGCGCAGTGCCACCGGCACCACTGCCGGCGGCATTACCGGCCAGGGCCGCGAAGTTGGCGGCGGTGATCAGCAAAGTGCCTTTGTTCCAGATCGCGCCGACGCCTCGGCCGCCGATGCCGCCATTACTGGCATTGCTGCCTTGACCACCGCCACCGCCACCGCCCCCACCGGCGCCGATGTTGTTGCTGATGGTCGACGTACCGACGATGGTGATGGCGCCGCTGCTGGCGTTATAGATCCCGCCCACCGCGTTACCGCCCGCGCCACCGACCTTGTCCCAACCGGCGCCGCCACCACCGCCGCCAATGGAAATCGTGCCATTGGTGGCCGTCGCGCCGCTACCGCCGTTGCTGTAATAGGAAACGCCCACCCCGCCAGCCCCGCCCGTGCTGGTACCGCCGCGGCCGCCCATGTGGGTCGCGTC
>Ga0255338_1002406_pt1 | contig 27584 bp, 27 predicted proteins | sample MeOH1_35cm_T4_19_FD_203715 | JGI IMG/M metagenome (GOLD analysis project Ga0255338, IMG submission 203715) | Sandy soil microbial communities from University of British Columbia, Vancouver, Canada - MeOH1_35cm_T4_195 | ecosystem: Engineered > Artificial ecosystem > Sand microcosm > Unclassified ...
GTGTGCTCGATCTACCTGCGGCGCGCCAGCGGCGAGATGGAGCTGTTCGCCACCGAGGGCCTGGACGTCAGCGCCGTCCACGTGACCCGCATGAAGCCGGGCGAGGGCCTGGTGGGCGAGATCATCCGCTTGGGGCGGCCGCTGAACCTGGCCGACGCGCCCGAGCACCCGGCGTTCTCCTACCGGCCGGAAACCGGCGAAGACCCCTACCACGCGTTCCTGGGCGTGCCGCTGCTGCGCGGCGGCCGGGTGATCGGCGTGCTGGTGGTCCAGAACCGCACCGAGCGGGTCTATTCCGAGGACGAGGTCGAGGACATCCAGATCGTCGCCATGGTCCTGGCCGAGATGGTGGCCGGTGGCGGGCTGATCAGCGTGGGCGAGCTGGAGGGCGTGGAACTGGCGCCCCGCCGGCCCGAACGCATCAAGGGCACGAAATTCGCCGAGGGGCTGGCCTATGGCGTGGCGGTGCTTCACGAGCCGCCGGTGGCTTCGTCGCAACTGCTGTCCGACGACGTGGTGGCCGAGGAGGCGCGGCTGGCCGCGGCCTTGGAGGGCCTGAAGGCCCAGATCGACAAGATGCTGGAGGGCCAGCACGGCCTGGTCGACGCCTCGTACGACGTGCTCGACACCTATCGGATGTTCGCCCACGACCGGGGCTGGAACCGCAGCCTCGAGGACGCGGTGAAGAACGGCCTGACGGCCGAGGCGGCTGTGGAGCGGGTGCGCTCCGAGCACCGCGCGCGCCTGGGCCAGGCCCGCGACCCCTATCTGCGCGAGCGGCTGCACGACCTGGAAGACCTGAACGACCGCCTGCTGCGCCACCTTTCCGGCGACGGCAGCGTAGCGCGCGACCTGCCCGAGAACGCCATCCTGATCGCCCGGAACCTGGGGCCGGCCGACCTGCTGGAATACGACCGCACCAAGCTGCGCGGGCTGCTGCTGGAAGAAGGCTCGTCCGCCAGCCATGCCGCCATCGTGGCCCGCGCCCTGGACATCCCCTGCGTCGGCCGCCTGCAGGGGCTGCGCGACAAGGTGTCGGAAGGCGACCCGGTCATCGTCGACGCCGAGACGGGCGAGGCCTATCTGCGCCCCCGCCCCGACGTGGCCGTCGCGATCAAGGCGCGGATGGACGTGCGCCGGCAGCGGCAGGCCGAATTCGCCAAGCTGAAGGACACGCCCGCGTTCACCCGCGATGGCGTGAAGATCACCTTGCTGATGAACGCCGGCCTGGACGTCGACCTGGAGAGCCTGGCCGACACCGGCGCCGAGGGCATCGGGCTGTTCCGCACCGAATTCCAGTTCATGGTCTCGGAGGAGATGCCGCGGTTCAACGCCCAGACCGCGCTCTACTCGCGGGTGATGGACGCGGCGGGCGACCTGCCGGTGACCTTCCGCACCCTGGACCTCGGCGGCGACAAGGTGCTGCCGTACATGGAGGCCGAGCGCGAGGAGAACCCGGCCCTGGGCTGGCGGGCGATCCGCATGGGCCTGGACCGGCCGGCGCTGCTGCGCCTGCAGCTCAGGGCCCTGATCGCCGCGTCGCGCGGGCGGCCGCTGCGGATCATGTTCCCGCTGGTGGCCAGCGTGGACGAGTTCCGCGCCGGGCGCGCGCTGGTCGAGACCGAGGTCGCCTGGGCCCAGCGTCGCGGCCGCCCCGCCCCCGCGCGGCTGGACGTGGGGGCGATGATCGAGGCGCCGTCCCTGGTCTGGCACCTGGACGCTCTGCTGCCGATGACGGATTTCGTCAGCGTCGGCACCAACGACCTGCTGCAATATCTGTTCGCCGCCGACCGCGGAAACCCGCGGATGGCCGATCGCTACGACCCGCTGTCGCCGCCAGCGCTCCGGGCCCTGGAGGCGATCCAGCGCGCCTGCGCCGAGACCGGCACGCCGGTCAGCGTGTGCGGCGAGATGGCCGGGCGGCCGCTGGAGGCGTTCGCCCTGACCGCCCTGGGCTTCGAGCGGCTGTCGATGCCGCCGGCCGGCATCGGGCCGGTGAAGCAGATGGTGCTGTCCTGCGACCGGGAGGCGGCGCGGCGCGGGGTCTCCGCCCTGCTAAAATCCTCCGCTGGCTCCGTTCGGAACGAGATTGAAACCCTTGCGCGCAAAATCTCCCTCGCCGTCTGATACTCGCCCGAATCCCTAGAGACTATGAGCGGCGACGGCAGGAGCGCCCAAGACCCGCGTGTTACGCAAACGTACATCCAAGACGGGCGAACCCACCGGCCGTGATCGCATGCGGGCGATGCTGAACCTGCGCGCGGCGCCGGGGGCCTCGCCCGAGGCGGCCGCCGCCGAGCCGGAGGGCCCGCCGCCGCCCATCGATCCGCTGATGGCCTACGACACGCTGGGCGAGGCGCTGAAGGCCGTGCGCCACGACCTGGGGCTGACCCTGATCGACGTGGCGGAACGGACCCGGGTTCGGCGGAGCTACCTCGAGGCGATCGAGGAGATGCGGCTGGACGCCCTGCCCTCGCGGCCGTTCACGATCGGCTACATCCGCGCCTACGCCACCGCCCTCGGCGTCGATCCCGACCTGGCGATCGAGCGGTTCAAGAACGACGAGCCGGTGCTGGAGGAGGCCCTGCGCGCGCCGGTGGGCCTGGTCGACGAGAAGGACCCCCGCGTCGCCGCCTTCCTGATCGGCGCCCTGGTGATCATCGCCGCCATCGTGCTGTGGAACGTGGCCCAACGGGCGATGATGGCCGCCGCGCCGCCGCCGCCGCTCGCGCCCCAGGCCCAGACCGCCAAGGCGCTGGCCCAGATCAAGGGCGGGACCATGGAGCTGGGCTATCCCCTGCCGGCGCCGGTCGAATCCACCACCCCGCCGCCCTACGAGACGCCCGGCCTGGCCGCGGCGACCGGAGTCAGGCTCGACCCCAACGCGCCCGCCGCCGTGGCCGCGCCGCCGACCCGCGTGGGCGAGCCGCCGCCCGTCGATCTGGCCTCGCTGCCGACCGTCTTCATCCCCAAGGGTCGGATCTACGATTCCGGCAACCCGCGGCAGGTTTCCGTGGTCACGGTCCAGGCGATCAAGGCCGGCGCCCTGATCGTGCGCGGTCCGGACGGCTCGGTCTATTTCGCCCGTCAGCTGGCCAAGGGCGAGGCCTACCGCGTGCCGCAGCTTGCGGGTCTCACGCTGGACGTCTCGTCGCCCCAGGACTTCCAGGTCTTCGTGGCCGGGCAATCCAAGGGGGTGCTGCCCGCGCAGCAGGTGCTGGCCTCCAAGCTCGGCAGCACGCCCACCGCGCCGACGGCCCCGCGTCCGGCGGCGGTGACGCCCGCGGCGCCCACCGCCGCGCCGCCCCTGATCAGACCGCCTCCGCCGGCGCCGCCGGCTCAATAGGTTGGGTTTCCCCTCCGGACGGACTATTTTCGCAACGCCATGACCGCCGAAGCCCACACCAGCGTCCGCCCCTGGCGCGCCATCGACCGCCGCAAGAGCCGCAAGATCCGCGTCGGAAACGTCGAGGTGGGCGGCGATGCGCCGATCACCGTCCAGTCGATGACCAACACGCTGACGGCCGACGCCCAGGCGACCATCGCGCAGATCCGCGAGCTGGAGGAGGCTGGGGCCGATATCGTCCGCGTCTCGTGCCCGGACGAAGAGTCCACGGCGGCGTTCAGGGAGATCACCAAGGCGGCCAAGGTCCCGCTCGTGGCGGACATCCACTTCCACTACAAGCGCGGCATCGAGGCCGCCCAGGCGGGCGCCGCCTGCCTGCGCATCAATCCCGGCAACATCGGCAACGCGTCTCGGGTGCGCGACGTGATCCAGGCCGCCCGCGACCACGGCTGCTCGATGCGGATCGGCGTCAACGCCGGCTCACTGGAGCGCGACCTGCTGGAGCAGTACGGCGAGCCCTGTCCCGACGCGATGGTCGAGAGCGCGCTGCGCCACGCCCGCATCCTGCAGGATCACGACTTCCACGAGTTCAAGATCAGCGTGAAGGCGTCCGACCCCTTCATGACCGTCGCCGCCTACCAAAAGCTGGCCGAGGCCATCGACTGCCCCCTGCACCTGGGCGTCACCGAGGCCGGGGCGCTCAGGACCGGCACGGTGAAGTCCTCCATCGGCATCGGCTCGATGCTGTGGGCGGGGATCGGCGACACCATCCGGGTCAGTCTCGCCGCCGATCCGGTCGAGGAGATCAAGGTCGGCTTCGACATCCTGAAGTCGCTGGGCCTGCGGCACCGGGGCGTGAACATCATCGCCTGCCCGTCCTGCGCCCGGCAGGGATTCAACGTGATCAAGACGGTCGAGGCGCTTGAAGCGCGGCTGGCCCACATCTCCCAGCCCATGAGCTTGTCGATCATCGGCTGCGTCGTGAACGGGCCCGGCGAGGCGCTGATGACCGACCTGGGCTTCACCGGCGGCGGCAAGGGGGCGGGCATGGTCTATGTGGCCGGCAAGCCTGACCACAAGATGGACAACGACGGCATGGTCGACCACATCGTCCAGCTGGTCGAAGCTCGCGCCGCGGAGCTGCAGGCGGCGACGGTTCTGGAGGCGGCGGAGTAACAGGGCCGAAAGTGACGCCTGCGTCACTCTTGCGCCGCTCCCCCTTCCGGGCTTAGGTGACGATCCATTTCTTGGGAGGGACGAATGTCCGCGGACGGCAACTGGAAAGTCACCATCAACACGCCCATGGGCGCACGCACCATGGCGGTCTCGATCGTCACGGCGGGCGACACGTTCACCGGGAAGGTGGACTCGGAAATGGGCGCGCAGGAAGTCACCGGCAAGATCGACGGCGACACCCTGACCTGGAGCAGCGACATCACCAACCCGATGCCGATGAAGCTCGAGTTCTCGGCCAAGGTCGAAGGCGACAAGATGACCGGCAACTGCAAGCTGGGCATGTTCGGCAACGCCGCCCTGACCGGCGAACGCGCGTAAGCCATCCACGCCTCGCTGGCGTAGAAGGGGCCCCTGCCGGAAGCGGCAGGGGCCCTTTTCGTACTACTTGGGCGTCACCGCGTCGGCGGCCCGGTCGGCCGCGGCGCCGACGCTATCGGCCGCGGTGGAGGCGCTGTCCGCCACGGCGGAAGCCGTGCTGGTGACGGCCTGGGTGCGGATCGCGTCGTTGCGGTTCGACTGCAGCAGGAAGAAGGCGACGACCGCCACCATCGCCAGGACGGCGATCCCGACCAGCACGCCGCCGATGCCCGAGCCGCGGCCGCTGTCCACATAGGTCGTGCCGCCACGATCGCGCTCGACCACGCGTTCCGTGGTCAGGCCGTCGCTGCGTTCTGTCACGCGTTCGATCGCCATTTTGATATCTCCGTATGTCACCGGGGCCGTAAACACCCGGATCGGCGGAGCGTTCCTCAGCGCACAGCCATGGCTTCCCGGCCCGGAACCCGGGCGCGGCGCAGAGGCCGCACCACCGCCGAAGGCCTCGGCGCCGTCGCCATGGCGCCGGCGCAGGGCTGGTCGAACACGATGTCGCTCACGTGGATGAGCGGGGCCGCGCCGCCGCAGCGGTCCATGTCGTCCTGCAATTCCTCCATGTGCGGGAAGAAGGCCGCCTCGAAGGCTTCGCGCGAGGCGCAAATGAAGGTGCAGACCACTTCGTACAGCGCGTCCGGCCAAGGCGGCGCGGTGATGGCCCGATCCACCGTCAGGCGGACCGCCGCCGATCCCACGCGCTCCATCATCAGCGGCAGATGGTGGTTGAAGTAGTAGCCGTGGTCGAAGGCCGCGTCGGCGACCTTGGGATAGGAAATCGTCACTCTGATCATTGGCGCGCTCGCCCTCCGGATAGACTGGCGCATGCGCGCCCCTGCGTTTCCCGCCCGAGCTGGCCGCCCGGCAGGACGCGAAACCTCGCCGTAACCACCGCCCAAGTCCTGTTCAGGTTCTGAAATCTTCTGAAATCGCATGAGAGACCGCTCGCAGACTGGCTCTTGAGCCGGCGACCATCCTCCGGCACGACGAATGGCGATGAGCCGCCGATATCTGGTGAGCGGGCCTTTCCGGCTCGATCTGGTCGACGAACGCCTCACCCGCGATGGCGAAGCCGTGCCCCTCGGCAGCCGGCCCCTGGCGCTGCTGCGCGCCTTCATGGAGCGGCCCCAGACCCTGCTGACCAAGGACGAGCTCACCGCGCGCGTCTGGCCTGGCCTGGCGGTCAGCGAGTCGATCCTGACGACGGCGATCAAGGACCTGCGCCGCGCCCTGGGCGACGATGCGCGCCACCCGGTCATCATCGGCACGGTTCACGGCCGCGGCTACCGCTACATGCTGCCGGTGGAGGCCCAGGACGCGGGGTCACCCGGAACCTCGTCCGCGGGCCGTAAGCCCTCCCGGCGATGGATCGTCGGCGGGGCGCTGGCCGGCGTCACGGCCGCCTCGCTCCTGGGCGTGGCCGCGCTGCGCCGGCGCAAGCCCATCGCCGCCGGCGCGGAGAAGTCCGTGGCCGTGCTGCCGTTCACGGACCTGTCCCAGGGCGGCGACCAGGGCTGGTTCGCGGAGGGCCTGACGGAGGAGGTCATCAACGGCCTGGCTCGCACCAGCGACCTGCGGGTGACCTCGCAACAGGCCGCGACGCGCTTCCGCGAAGGCGCCCGCGATCCGCGCCAGGTGGCGCGCGAGATCGGGGTCGCGAACCTGCTGGAGGGCTCGGTGCGCCGGTCGGGCGACCGCGTGCGCGTGACGGTGAAGCTGGTGCGGGTCTCCGACGGCGCGCACGTCTGGACCCAGACCTATGACCGCCGCGGCCAGGACGTGATCTCGATCCAGGCGGACATCGCCTTCGACATCGCGCGCGCGCTCAAGACAGTGATCGAGCCGGCCAGGCTGCGCGCCATGGTCGAGGCGGGGACGCGGTCGGTAGACGCCTACGAGGCCCATCTACGCGGCCTGGCCCTGGAGCGGCGCGAAAGCGCGGATGGCGACGGACGGTTCCTGAGGGCGGCCGGAGAAGCCTATGAGCAGGCGCGCCGGCTGGACCCGCGGTTCGCCGCCGCCCACTGGCGGGCCGCACAGATCTGGTTCGGGAACAGCACCTCGATCAACCCCACCGGCTACCCCGAGATCGACCAGGCCCAGCGGTTGGCCGCCGCGCTCGAACGGCTGGACCAGGCGATCGCCAGCAGCCCCAGCGAGGTCGACCGGCTGAAGTATGCGTCCATGGCGGCCTGGATGCGGCTGCGCCTCCGGCCCGCCCAGCGCCTGATGGCCCGCTACCTGGAGGCCCGGCCGCGCGATCTCGACGCCTGGACGATGATGGCGGACCTGTCGGCCTATGCCGGGGAATGGGAGTGGTTCAAGCGGTCCAGCGAGCGCATCCACACGCTGTCGATGCTGGACGGCCTGCCCCGATCCCGCGCGCTGGCCGCGCCCTTCATGTACGAGGACTACGCGATGGCCTACCGGCGGGCGCAGCAGCATCTGGCCGGCCGACCCGGCGACGTGATGACCTATTATCAGGCGCACCGGGCCTACATCGGCGCGAACCGGATCGCCGAGGCCCGCGACCTGCTCAAGCGGATCTCGAACTCCCGCATCCCGGCGTCGAGCCGCCTGTTGGCGGAGCAGCGGCAGGCCTGCGCGGAGGGGCGCATAGCGGACGCCGCGGTCCTGCGCGCCAAGATCGACGCCACCGGCGAGTTCGGCGCGCGCTGGATCTCGATGCAGATGATGGGGGACGACGCGGGGGCGGAGGCCCTGCTCAAGCCCCTCGACACCCCGACCGGCCTGCCGACGCTGATGCAGTTCATGATCTATCCGAGCTTCGACGTGGCCGCGTACCCGACGCTGGCGACGCACCTCAAGCGCGAAGGCATCCTCACGCGGCGGCCGGTGCCCATCCCCTTCTCGTGCGTGTCCGTCCGATGACGTCGGCGCCGTTCCGGTTGATCCCTGCGGACGGATACGGCAGAGATACTTCACATATGAAGCAAATGGCCGGATCAGCGTGAACGGCGCGCCCAGACCCCTGACGCCACGGTTCCTGGTGAGCGGCCCGTTCCGGCTCGACACGGTGGACGAGAGCCTTTGGCGGCACGGCCAGCTTACCCCGCTGGGAAGCAAGGCCTTCGCCCTGCTGCGCGCTTTCATGCAGGCGCCGCAGACCCTGCTGACCAAGGACCAGCTCATCGACCGGGTCTGGGGCGACCGCGCCGTGAGCGAGTCCGTGCTCACGACGGCGATCAAGGACCTGCGCCGGGCCCTGGGCGACGACGCCCGCAACCCGACGATCATCCGCACCGTGCACGGCCAGGGCTACCGCTTTATGCTGCCCGTCGAGGCGGCGGACAACCCCGCCGCCTCCGTGCTGGCAAGGGTCTCGAGCGAAGCGGACGCTCGCTCGCCGTCCCGCCGCAGGATCTTGGCCGCCGGCCTCGCCGCCGTCGGCGTCACGGCCGCGGTCGGCGCCGGTCTGGTCGTCGCGAACCGGCGTCCGGCCACGGAGCCGGCGGAGAAGTCGCTGGCGGTGCTGCCGTTCAAGGACCTGTCCGAAGGCCGCGACCAGGCCTGGTTCGCCGACGGCCTCACCGAGGAGGTGCTGAACAGCCTGGCCCGCACGCCGGACCTGCGGGTAGTGTCGCGCGAGGCCTCGGCGCAGTTCCGCGGCAGCGACAGCGGCCTTCGCGAGATCGCCCGGCGGCTGTCGGTCGCCCACCTCCTGGAGGGCACCGTCCGTCGGGTCGGCGACCGGCTCCGCGTGGCGGTGGCTCTGATCCGCGCCGCCGACGAGTCGCACATCTGGTCGAAGGTCTATGACGAGCGGGGAGAGGACGTCATCTCCGTCCAGGAGAACATCGCCTTCGACATCGCCCGCGCACTGAAGACTGTCATGGAGCCCGCCAAGCTGCGGGCCATGGTGGAGGCGGGCACCCGGTCGGTCGACGCCTACGAGGCCTACCTGCAGGGACTGGCGCTGGAGCAGCAGAACCTGAGCCAGGGGGACGTCCGGTACGCACGAGCGGCGGCCGATGCGTTCGAACAGGCCCGCACGCTGGATCCGGGCTTCGCCGTGGCCCATTGGCGCGCCGCGCAGAGCTGGTACGGCAACACCACCCGCATCGATTCATCGGCCCGCGGTAATCTCAGCGACAGCGAACGCCGCCGTCAGTACCTGGAGCGCCTCGGCCGGGCCATCGCCACCAGCAAGGACGACGTGGAGCGGCTGAAATACACCTCCGCCGCCGCGGTCATCCAGCTGCGTCTCCGCGCCGCCCACCGCCTGCTGGCGAAGTACCTGGAGGCCCGCCCTCGCGACCTCGACGCCTGGGACGAGATGAGCGACATAGGCGGCTATGTGGGCGAAAGGGCCTGGGTGGCCAGGGCCGCCGAGCAGATCCACACCCAGTCCATGCGGGACGGCGCGCCGCTGTCTCGGGCGATAACCGCCTCCGTCTACGCCCAGGAGACCGAAGGCGCCGTGCGCCGAGCGAACGAACAGCTCGCGCTTCGGCCCGGCGAGGCCACGACGCAGTACCAGGCCCACCGCGCCTACCTGAACGCCGGGAAGGTCGCCGAAGCCCGGGCCATCCTGGAACGCATCAGCGCTTCCGGCATGAACCCCTGGTCGCGCCACCTGGCCGCCCTGCGGCAGGCCTGCGCCGAAGGCCGGGTGGACGACGCTCGCGCGCTGCGGGTCCGGATCGAGGGCAGCGGCCAGCTGTCGCCGCGTTGGCATGCGGCCCAGACGATGGGCGACAGCGCTGGAGCCGAGGCGCTGCTTCGCCCCTACGATCGGCCCGAGGGCCTGGCGACGCTCGTGCAGTTCATGGTCTATCCCAGCTTCGATCCCCGGCCCTACCCTAGCCTGATGGCCCTGCTCGCAAGAGAAGGCATCACGCGACCTCCAGCCACGCCACTCCCCTACGCCTGTAAGGCGCGCTAGCGACGGCGCGGCGGGACCACATCGGCGAAGTCGGGGAAGGCCTTCCACTTGGGTTCGACCGGTTCGGCGCCGGCCGCCGGCGCGTAGGGCGAGGCCTCTTCCATCGCCATTCGCGGGATGTAGCGCGGGCAGTTCGGGAAGATGTCGACCGGCGTCACCTTCACCAGCAGCTGGGCGCCGGGGACGCCCGCCATGGCCGGATCGTCGGCCACCACCTCGGCGCGGCCGTTCACCCGCAGCCGTCCGGCCTTCTCGCCCATGGCGATGAACAACAGGCCCACGTGCGGATTGGCGGCGATGTTGCCCAGGCTCTTGAACATGCCGTTGCCGTCGTAGTCGGGGAACACCAGCAGGTCCGGCGCGATCACCCGGGCGAACCCCGGGGGGCCGCCCTTGAACGAGCAGTCCGGCCGCCCCTCCGCGTCGGCGGTGGCCAGGAAGAAGAAGCTCATGCCCTGGATGAAGGCCGCATCGGCGTCGGTGAACCGGTCGTGGCGCAGCTTCTCGTCTAGCCGGTCGGCCAAGGCGCGGCTGCCGAAGGCGTCCTGCAGCGCCCGATTGCCTTCGTGGTACATGGCGATCCTCCCGCGCCAACCATAGCGCGGATTTGGCGCCGCGCCCGGCCTCGGCTACAGACAGCGCCCTTCGAAGGACTGAACCCGTGCGACTTCCCCAGGCCAGGCTCGACCAGGTGCTCGACCGCTTCCGCGAGATCGAGGCGCGCATGGGCGCGGCCACGGAGGGGCCCGAGATCGTCCGCCTGTCCAAGGAGCATGCCGAGCTGAAGCCGGTGGCCGACGCCGTCCAGGCGCTGGAGCGCGTCAAGGCCGAGGGGCCAGAACTGGAAGAGATGGCCGCGTCCGGCGACCCCGAGATGGCCCAGATGGCCCGGGACGAGCTGGAGGCGTTGAAGGACAAGCTGCCGGCGCTTGAGCACGAGGTCGCCCTTCTGCTCGCGCCGAAGGACCGGGACGAGAACGCGTCGGCCATCCTCGAAGTGCGCGCCGGCACGGGCGGCGACGAGGCCGCCCTGTTCGCCGGCGACCTCTTCCGCATGTACTCGCGCTACGCCCAGCTCCAGGGCTGGCGGGTCGAGATCGACTCGGTCACCGAGGGCGAGATGGGCGGCTACAAGGAAGTGGTCGCCGCCATCACCGGGGACGGCGTGTTCGGCCGGCTGAAGTTCGAAAGCGGCGTCCACCGGGTGCAGCGTGTGCCGGCCACGGAGGCCCAGGGCCGCATCCACACCTCGGCCGCCACGGTGGCGATCCTCCCCGAGCCCGAGGACGTGGAGATCGAGATCCGCGACCAGGACCTGCGCATCGACACCTATCGCTCGTCCGGCGCCGGCGGCCAGCACGTGAACAAGACCGACTCCGCCGTCCGCATCACCCACCTGCCCTCCGGTATCGTGGTGACCAGCTCGGAGAAGTCGCAGCACCAGAACCGGGCGCGGGCCATGAAGGCCCTGAAGGTCAAGCTGTACGACCAGCAGCGCGAGGCCCTGGACACCGCCCGCGCCGACGCCCGCAAGACCCAGGTGGGCTCCGGCGACCGGTCCGAGCGCATCCGCACCTACAACTTCCCGCAGGGCCGGGTGACCGACCACCGGATCAACCTAACCCTCTATAACCTGCCGAAGATCATGGAGGGCGAGGCCCTCGACGACGTGATCAACCCCCTGATCGCCGAGGACCAGGCCGCGCGGCTGGCGGCGCTGGAGGACGAGTTCGGCTAGAGCCGGGCGTCGTCGCCAGCGGATCCTCGGCGACCTTGGCGAGGGGCGGAACCTGCGGCTTGCCGGGCCGGCGCAGGCGGGCCGCCCGTTCGCGAATGCCGCTCAGCAGCATGCCGGCGCCCTTGCGGAAGCCCACGAACCGCAGGCCAACGGTGTCGGCCATGGCCGCGCCGCGCTCCCCCATGGGCTTGGGTGGTCCCGTGGTGGAATCCAGGGCGGTCTGATGCTCGATCTCCGCGTTCAGCTCGGCGCCGATCAGGACCACCATGACCGAGAACCAGATCCACAGCATGACGCCGATCACCGCGCCCAGGGAGCCGTAGGTCGCGTCCAGGCGGGCGACGTTGTTGAGGTACCAAGACACCCCGGCCGAGCCCGCCATCCACATGAAGGCCGCCGCGGCGCTGCCCGGGATGAGCCAACGCCACTGGGCGCGCGTGCGGCTGGGGCCATAGCGGTACGCGACACAGAAGGCCCCCGTGGCCACCAGGAACACCAGGGGCCAGCGGGCTGCGATGAGGAGCCAGTCGTTCAGCCCGACGGCCGCCAGCGCGATGGGCGCGGCGACCAGGATGCCGCTCACCGCCGAGAGGAACAGCAGCAGGGCGATGGTGAAGCCGTAGGTCAGCGCTGTGAGCGCGAAGAAGCTGCGCGTCTCGGACTCGTCGTAGGCGATGTTGAGGCCGTCGAAGAGCGACTTCATCCCGGCGCTGGCGCTCCAGATGGAGAACAGCAGGCTAATCACGAAGGCCACCGACAGTCCCGTCGCTTTGCCGGTGGCGAGCCGGAGCATCTGCTCCCCTAGGAGACGAACTGCCTCGGGCGGGAAGATCGAGGAGAGCTGAACCAGTTGCTCCTCCACCAGGCGCACGTCGGCGATCAGGCCGTAGAGCGAGACGAACACCCCCAGCGCCGGGAAGATCGCGAGCAAGGTGTAATAGGTGACGCTGCCAGCCACGACGGTCAGCCGATCGTGGCCGATCTCGCGTGCGGTGCGCCACAGGATGTCCTTCCAGCCGCGCCAGGGGATGCGATGCGGGGCCACGGCCACGCGCCCGCGCCGAGGTTCCTGGCGCTCGAAGTGTTCCGGCTCGGCGATGGTCTGGCGGCTGAGACCGGGCTGCGGCGGCGGCGGCGGCTCCGCAGGCTGTGGCGTCGGCGCAGGCCGTCCCCGACGCGCGTTCCACCAGGCCGCGCCCAGGGCGGCGGCCACGGCCCACGGCGCGAGCGACGCCACCGACGGGGCGGCCCGTCGGCGCGGCGGCTGCGGTGGATGGATGGCGGGCACGCGGCGCTCCCCTGCGACGCTTGGGCAAACCCTCAGCCGCGGCGCTCCGTTCCGCCCGACCTTGAGCATTGGCGGGCTTTCGGTCAGAAGCCGCCCATGAGCGGCCACGTCGCGGCGATCTATCGCCATCCTGTGAAGGGCTTCACGCCCGAACCCCTGACCCAGGTGGACCTCGCGCCCGGCGAGGGTTTCCCGCACGACCGCGTCTGGGCCGTCGAGAACGGGCCGTCCGGCTACGATCCCGAGGCGCCGGCCTTCACGCCCAAGCAGAAGTTCACCGTGCTGGCGGCGATCCCCAGGGTCGCGGCGGCGCGGACCCGTTACGATGAGGCCACCGGCGTGCTGAGCGCCGAGGCGCCCGGCGCGCCCGCCTTCGCCGGCCGGCTGGACGAGGCGCCGGCCCGGGAGGCCTTCGCAAAATGGTTGACCGCCTTCCTCGACCCCGACGATGTCCGCGGCCCGCTGAAGGTGGTGGACGCCCGCGGCGCCTTCCGCTTCACCGACCACCCGCTGGGGCAGGTCTCGGTGATCAACATGGCCAGCGTCCGCGACCTGTCGCAGAAGATGGGCGTCGAGCTGGACCCCTTGCGATTCCGCGGCAACTTCTACGTCGAGGGTTGGTCCGCCTGGGCCGAGAACGAATGGAGCGGGCGCGAGTTGATGGTCGGCTGGGCGCGGGCGAAGGTATTCAAGCCCATCGTCCGCTGCGCGGCCACCGAGGTTGACCCGGCCACGGCGGTGCGCGACCTCGGGGTGCTGAAGGCGCTGTTCGACAACTACGGCCACATGTTCTGCGGGATCTATATCCAGATGACTTCCTCCGGCCGCGTGGGCCTGGGCGACGCCGTGACGGCGCCGCAATGACCGTGAACCTCCTCAAGGCCTGGCAAGGGGCGAAGGCGCGCCTGCAGGCGGCCGGCGTCGGCGGGCCGGTGATCGACGCCCGCCTGCTGGTGGAAGCCGCGGCGGACGCCACACGCATGGACATCGTCACCGACCCGTATCGCGACCTGACGCCGGCGCAGGAGGCGACCCTGGAGGACTATCTGACCCGCCGCGAGAACCGCGAGCCGGTCAGCCACATCCTGGGCCGCAAGGGCTTCTGGAAGATCATGCTGGGCGTCACCAAGGACGTGCTGACGCCGCGGCCCGACACCGAGACCGTGGTGGAATATTCGCTGCGCGAGTTTCCCGAGCATGCGCCGTGGCGGATCCTGGACCTGGGCGTCGGGTCGGGCGCCATCCTGCTGGCCCTGCTGGCGGAACGGCCGGCGGCCAAGGGGCTGGGGGTCGACGTCTCGGAGGAGGCCCTGGCCGTGGCGCGCGACAACGCCGCCTCCCTGGGTCTGGCGAACCGTGTGGCCCTCCTACGCAGCGACTGGACCACCGGACTCGACGGGGACGAATTCGACCTCGTGGTCTCGAACCCGCCTTACATCGCCACCCACGTGATCGAGACCCTGGAGCCCGAGGTCCGCGACCACGAGCCGCGCCTGGCGCTGGAAGGCGGGGCCGACGGCCTGGACCACTATCGCATTCTCGCCCCGGAGATCCTGCGGGTGCTGAAGCCGGGCGGGCGCTTCGCCGTGGAGATCGGCTACGACCAGAAAGACGCCGTGGAGGCGCTCTTCAAGCAGGCCGGCGCGGTGTTCGTGGAGACCATCCGCGACCTCTCCGATCGCGACCGCGTGGTCGTCGGCGAGAAAAAGGCCTTGGAAACCACGGGCTGACTCGCTACATCAGATCACGTCTCCACCCAAATTCGTCGGTGTTGCAGGTAGATGCGTCCCCATGAAGGACGCCCGCCCGGCCCGACAAGGCGCGACGCTTCCATAGCCTCTCGCTGATGAGCTTCCGGGCGGAAGACGGGGAAAACACACGTCTTCACATGACTGACCGGGCTTAAGGCCCGACCACGCTGAAGGCCAAGGCGTCGATAGGGGCGCTAGGGAAAGACCGAACGGTTTCCGAATTATGAGAGATTTCAAGGGTATGAAGCGCCAACGCGGGCGCAATCGGGGCGGTGGCGGCTCCAGCGGCGGTGGCGGCGGCGGCAAGCCCCAACCGCACAACGCCAACCGCGCGTTCGATTCGAACGGCCCCGATGGCGTCAAGGTGCGCGGCAACGCCCAGCACGTTTTCGAGAAGTATCAGCAACTGGCCCGTGACGCGGGCTCAGCCGGGGACCGGGTCCTCGCCGAGAACTACCTCCAGCACGCCGAGCACTATTTCCGCCTGCTCAGGGCCCTGCAGCCCACCCGCCCCGCCAGCGAGATCATCGGCCGCGATCAGTTCGCGTCCGGCTACGACATCGATTTCGAGGACGAGACGGGCCGGGCCCAGTCGATCGCCGCGGACGAAGCCGCCGCGAACGCCGAGGCCAACGGCGAAGCCCGCGAGGCGCGCGAAGAGGGCGCGCAGAACAGCGACCAAAACCAGAATCAGAATCAGAACCGGCCCCGCGAGCGCGAATGGCAGGCTCGCGAGCGCGACGACCGTCCGCGCGACCGTGATCGTGGCCCCGACGGCCCCAACCGTGACCGCCCGCGCGACCGCGCCGAGTGGCAGCCTCGCGAGAACCGCGACCGCAACCGCGACCGGCCCCGGGACGACCGGCCCCGGGACGAGCGTCCTCGCGATGATCGCCCTCGGGACGAGCAGCCCCGTGAAGATCGGCCCCGCGACGACCGGCCGCCGCGTGACGACGCGCCCCGCGCCGAACCGCCCCGCGCCGAGGGCGAAGGCCGCCGCGAACGCCCCAGCCGCCAGGATCGCGACGAGCGTCCGCGCAGCCGGGACCGCGACGACCGTCCGGCCCGCGACCCGTTGGCCGTGGTCCAGCCGCAAGGCGATCCGGCGCCCGAGGAACGTGGCCACATGCTGCGCGACGCCGAGGGCGGCGCCAGCCATGCCCCGGCCTTCCTGCAGGCCGCCGCGCCCCGCCCGGTTCCTGCCGCCGACGCCGGCGAAGAAAAGCCCAAGGCCCGCCGCCGCCGCGCCCCGCGCAGCTTCGAGGGAGATGCGGCTCCGGCCGCGGCTGAGTCGTCGGAAGACTAGAATCATCCCTCCTCTTCAGGGGAGGGAACGACTCGCCGCAGGCGAGCGGGGTGGGGGTCCAGGGTTCAAGCTCGGAGCTTGATCGCGACTCCCCCACCCGGCTGGCGCTTCGCGCCATCCGCCCTCCCCTGAAGAGGAGGGCTGACCTCACTCCGACCGCTTCAGCAGGGCACCCAGCTCGTCCTTCCAGAGCGCGGCCCAGGTGTGCGTGCCGTGGCCGCGGGTCTTCTCGCTGGCCGGGATCAGCACGAACTTCGTGGTCTTGAGCCGCCTGGCCTCGCGCTCGGCTATGCCCAGCTCCGGCGGATTGATGAAATCGTCCGCCGAGTTCACCCAGGTCATGGGCGCCGTGATCTTCTCAAGGGCCGTCGACGGGTCGTAGGTCCGCGACGCGTCCAGCTGGTAGATCATGTCGTTGGCGTCCACCGGACCCATGCGGCGCGGCAGCTCGGTCGCCAGCCAGTCATCCACCGCCTGGCGGGTCGGCAGCTGGTTCTGCATCGGCAGCGGCGAGGCCCCCACCAGCATCAGCAGGCTCTGCGCCGTCCGCAGCCCTTGAACCGGCTGGGCCGAGTAGTCGCCGCCGCTGAACGCCGGATCGGCCCTCACGGCGTCGATCGCCATCTTGCGCCACAGCCGGTTGCGGCCCGCGATCTCCAACGGCAGGCAGGCCAGCGGCATCAGCGCCCGCGCCGCATCCGGCCACGCCTCGGCCCACATGAAGCCGTGCATGCAGCCCATGGACGTCCCCATCAGAAGGCGCAGCTTCTCGACCTTCAGTCCCTTGGTCACCAGCTCATGCTGGGCCTCGATCATGTCGGCGTAGTCGTACCTGGGAAACTTCTGGCGCAGGCCGTCCGAGGGCTTGGACGAGCCGCCGTGGCCGATGCCATCCGGCAGGATGATGTAGTGCTTCGCCGGGTCCAGCAGGCCGCCCGGCGCGAACAGCACGTCGGCGAACTGGGGCGAGAGGAACTGCCGCCCCGTGCCGCCGGTGCCGTGCAGGATGAGCACAGCGTTGGTCACCTTGCCGGCCGCGTCGGTCTTCGGGGCGCCCAGGGTGTGGTAGCGGATCCTCAGCTCCGGAAGGGTCTCGCCCGAGCGGAACCGGAAGTCCTTGATGACGTAGTCGTGGGCGCTTGGCTCGGGCGCCGCCATGGCCGCCGCGAAAGACCACAGCGCGGCGGCCGCCCCCAGCGCTAGCGCCCTGCCCCAGACGTTCCGCATGCCCAACGCTCCCCTGCCACTGGAGCGCACTCTAGGGCGCTCAGCCCTAGAACCGATACCCCACGCCCATCCGGAAGTTGCGGCCCGGCAGGGGCGCGAGCTCCTTCAGGAACGAGGCATGTTCGCGGGCTTCGGTGTCGGTGAGGTTGCGCCCCTCGACGAAGACCTTGAAGTCCTTGTCCTTCAGCGGACGCACCGTCAGCGACGCGTTGACGAAGGTGTAGCCGTCGGTGGGCAGCTCGAACTCCGTCACCCGATCCTGCTTGCCCAGGCGGCGCACTTCCAGCGCGCCGCTCCACCAGCCGCCGTCGAACACGCCACGGCCGGCGACCGACCAGGGCGGGATGCGGCCGGGCGGTCCGAGGTCGGTCTTGCCGCGGACATAGTCGGCCGTCCCTTCCAGGCGGAAGCTGCGCTCGCCGTCCTCCCAGACCTGGAAGGACCCGTCGATCTCGCCGCCGTAGAAGCTGGCGTCGGTCTGCTGGAAGCGGAAGATCTGCAGGCCGCTATCGGCGTCCTCCTGCCCCGTGGGGCGAAGGTCGATGAAGCCGTCGTAGCGCACGGCGAACAGGTGGGCGTCCACGTCCCAGCGCCCGCGGCTGATGTGGCCGGTCAGGTCCAGGGAATACGAGACCTCGCTGTCGAGCGTGGGGTCCCCCACCTCGAACGAACGCGTGGCCGGGTGGGGGCCGTTCGCGAACAGCTCTTCCTGCGCCGGCGCGCGTTCGGTTCGCGAGCCGCTCAGCGACAGGAACAGGCCTTCGGCCGGGCGGATGAAGGCGCCCAGCGACCCCGAGAAGACCGTGAAGTCGCGATCGCCGATCGTGCTGTCCAGTTCCTTCCGCTCCAGCCGCAGGCCGCCTTCCACGCCCCAGCTCTCGCGGTCGAAGCGTTGCAGGGTGAAGACGCCCGCCTCCTTGGTCACGGTCGGGGGCACGAAGGCCTCGTCGCCGATGGCTTCGAAGTCGCGCCGCAGCACCTGGACGCCGACCGCGCCCTGCCAGCCGTCGCGGTCCGGCTGCACCAGCTCCAGCCGCCCTTCCCAGCCATCGGACAGGAAGCGGGTGGCGGGCTCTCCGTTGTCCAGCTCGGTGTGGGTGTAGTCGGCGTAGCCTGCCGCGAAGCGGACGATCTCGAAGGGTCCCAGCGCGGCCCGGTATTCCCCGCGCAGGTCGTAGCGGGTCTGCTCCAGGTCGATGGTGACGACCTCTTCCTCCTCGGCCGGCGCACCGGGCGCCGGCTCCTCGTGGGCGTGACCGGGAACGCCGTAGTCGGTCTCGGTGCGCTTCACGGAAAAGCCGAGGTAGCCCTGGTCGCCCACGTACGAGAGGCCCGCGCCATAGGACGAGATATTGGCGAAGGTGTTCTCGACCTTGGAGTCGACCTTGCCCGGGAAGTCCTCACCGTCGGCCGCCAGCTGGCGCCGCGACTCCGGGAAGGTCGGCACGTCGTAGTCGTCGCTCTCGCGGCGCATGCCGTCGATGGCCACGATCCAGGACCCGACACCCACCTTGAACGCCGCGGCGGCCATGCGGCCATCATCGACCGTGGAGCCCGACGCCAGCAGCCGGCCCGTCACGCCGTCGACGCGCTTCGTCGGGATGCGATCGTCGATGATGTTGACCACCCCGCCGATGGCCGAGCCGCCGTAGGCCAGGGCGGACGGCCCCCGCAGCACCTCGATCCGCTCGGCCTCCTGCGGGTCCGTGGCGACGGCATGGTCCGGCGACAGCGCGCTGGCGTCCACCTGGCCAAGACCGTTGGAGAGCACCAGCACGCGCGGGCCCGAAAGCCCCCGGATCACCGGCCGGCTGGCGCCCGGCCCAAACGAGCTGGACCGCACGCCGGCGACCCCCGAAAGCACGTCGCCGATGCCCCCGGCCGGCGCCTGGTCGATGTCATCGCGCTTCAGGATGTCGACGCTGGTGGTGGCGGAATCGAGGGTGACGACATAGGGCGCGGCGGTCACCACCACCTCGCTGACCTCACGGCCGGCGGAGGGCGCCTGGGCGAAGGCGGGGCCAGCCAGGAGGGCGGACGCGCCGGCGGCGGCGAACAGGGAAACGCGGAACATGAACGGCCTTTTCGGAAAGTCGGGCTTGCGAAGCGGCGTCAGTGTTATGAAATAACATAACCACTCGTCAAGCGCGTTGCCGCGGGACGGTGAACTGGGTTAGCTGGAGGCCATGGCGGACGCCTGTCATCATCACGACGACCACGACCACCACGGGCTGCACGGCTCGTCGCTGGCCCACGCCCTGGCGGCGGCGGAGGACCGCTGCGCCCTGACACAGGACCGTCTGACCGCCCCGCGTCGCCGGGTCCTGGAGCTCCTGCTGGCGGCCGATGCGCCGCTGAAGGCCTACGACCTGATCGCAAAGTACGGCGAGAGCGGCGAACCGGCCAAGCCGCCGACCGTCTACCGGGCGCTGGAATTCCTGGAACGCCTGGGTTTCGCGCACCGGATCGAGAGCCTGAACGCCTACGTGCCCTGCCGCATCCAGGGTGGGCACGTGGCGGCCTTCCTGATCTGCGACTGCTGCGGCGAGGCGGCCGAGTTCGAGCCGGACTTCGGGCCCCAGATCGCCGCCGCCAGCGCCGCCGGCTACGAGGTGCGCCAGGTCACCCTGGAGGCCCGCGGCCTCTGCTCGGGTTGCCGGGAGCACTGAGCCCCCGGCGTTTCCCTAGTACCAGAACACGTTCCGGACGACCTGGACGATGCGGCCGCTGAACTCGTCGATCAGCAGGGCGTCGGGGCCGGAGCGCACCCAGTCAAACCCTGGCGGCGGCAGCGGCAGGTCGTACTGCCACGGGTCGACGATCCAGTAGCCCGGGCCGTACCAGCTGCGCGGATAGAAATCCCCGAAGCCCCAGCTGCGCAGGTAGAAGCCGCTCGGCGGACGCCAGGAGTAGCGGTAGCGCTGCGCGCTGAAATAGGACGACGGATAGCGGCCCCGCTCCCACCGGCGGTGGTCGCGGCGGTCGTTGTCGCCCCGACGATCCCAGTCGCGGCGGTCCCCATCCCGGCGACTGTTGTCGCCCCGACGGTCCCAGTCACGACGATCGTTGTCGCGGCGGCCATCGCCGCGGACGCCATCGCCCCGACGGTCGCCGTCGCCACGTCCGGCCCCGTCACGGCGCCCATCGCCGCGTTGTCCATCGTCGCGGCGGCGGTCGCCTCGCTGGGCGTCGCCCTGCTGGCCAAAGCGGCCATCGCCGCGGAACCGGGCGCGGTCGCCAGCCTGCGGGGCCTGGGCAGGCGCCTGGGCCTGGGGAGCCTGGGGCGCCTGCACGGCCTCGGCGGGGCGCGCGGGTCGGCCCTGGCTCCGGTCACGCTGTGGACTGTCGCCGTCCGTACCGTCGCGTTGCGGCCGGTCGCGCCGTTCCAAGCGCTCCTGCCGGTCGCCCCGATCCGCCCGGTCGCCGCGCTCCGCCCGTTGGGCCGCCGCCGGCGCCGCCTGAGCCAGGAACACGACGGCCAGGGCCGCCATCGCAATCTTCATCGCCGTCAATCCATGCTGGACCGCGGGAGGCGGTCCGATAGTCCCTTGGATATGATCATGCGCAGCGCCCGCGTGAACCGCGCTTGAACGGCCATGCCGCGCGCGGGTAGTCAGGACCAGCGATGGAGGAGTTCCGCTTGGCCGCGACGCCCTACGACATCCTGGGGTTCTGGCAGCACGCCGGCGCCAAGCAGTGGTACGCCGCGAACCCGCGCTTCGACGCGGCGATCCGCCTGAAGTTCGAGCCCGTGCATCACGCCGCGGCCCGGGGCGAATACGACAAGTGGGCCGAGACGCCCGAGGGGGCGTTGGCCCTGCTGATCCTGCTCGATCAGTTTCCGCGCAACCTGTTCCGCAAGTCCGGCCACGCGTTCGCCACCGATCCCAAGGCCCGCGCGATCGCGCGTCAGGCGGCCGAGCGCGGCTGGCACCTGGAGGTCGAGCCCGAGATGCGGCAGTTCATGATCCTGCCGTTCGAGCACTCAGAGGACATCGCCGACCAGGACTACGGCCTGATCCTGGCCGAGGAGATCGGAGATCCGGAGGTGCTTAAGTGGATGCACATCCACCGGGACATCATCGTCCGCTTCGGCCGCTTCCCGCACCGCAACCCGGCGCTCGGCCGCACCACCACCGACGAGGAGCAGGCGTTCCTCGACGACGGCGGCTTCAGCGGCTGAAGACTCTAGTCGGGCTTGGCTTCGGACTTGAGGTCCTTCTCGGCCTTGTCGTCGCCCTTGGAGGCGGTCGTCACGCAGACCTTGCGCGGCATGCGCGAGCCGCTGGGCGTGGCCGTGTAGCAGGTCTTCTTCGGTCCATTGGCCTCGGCCGACTTGGCGGGCTTGGCTTCGGTCGTCGCGGCCGCCTGGGTGGTCTCGGGCGCTGCGAACATGACCAGGGCCGCGAAAGCGGAAATCAGCATGCGGGCATCCATCTTGCGTAAGAACTGTAGCAGGCCCCTTAACGGCCGTTAACGCATTGGCCAAGCCCGGAATCTGCAAACGGTCATCCCCAGACGATACGTCTGCTTGTGGATGAGGCTGTATCGACACGAATCGCCGATTTCCGAATCACCTCGCTCGGGCGACCCTCCGTCCAAGATGAACGCCCATGTCGCCATCGCCGCGCCGTACCAGGCCGACCCGGACCATCCGGAGCGGCAGTACCTCGACCTGCTCGCCGACATCCTGGCGAACGGGGTTGAGCGCGGCGACCGCACGGGCACCGGCACCCTGGGCGTGTTCGGCCGCCAGATGCGGTTCGACCTGGCCAGGGGCTTCCCGCTCCTCACCACCAAGAAGCTGCACCGCAAGTCGATCATCCTGGAGCTGCTCTGGTTCCTGCGTGGCGACACCAACGTCCGCTGGCTGCAGGAACGCGGCGTCAGCATCTGGAACGAATGGGCCGACGCCGAGGGCGAGTTGGGCCCGGTCTATGGCAAACAGTGGCGCTCGTGGACCGCGCCCGACGGCCGGGTGATCGACCAGATCGTCAACCTCGTCGATGGGCTGAAGACCAATCCCAACAGCCGCCGCCACATCGTCTCAGCCTGGAATCCCGCCGAGGTGGAGGACATGGCGCTGCCGCCGTGCCACTGCCTGTTCCAGTTCTTCGTGGCGGATGGGAAGCTGAGCTGCCAGCTCTACCAGCGCTCGGCCGACGTGTTCCTGGGGGTTCCGTTCAACATCGCCAGCTACGCCCTGCTGACCCTGATGGTGGCCAAGGTCTGCGGCCTGGAGCCCGGCGAGTTCGTCCACACCCTGGGCGACGCGCACCTCTATCTGAACCACCTCGACCAGGCGCGGTTGCAACTGTCACGAGACCCGCTTCCCCTTCCGGTGATGCACATCGCCGACAAGACCGACCTGTTCGCCTTCGAATTCGAGGACTTCAAGCTCGAGGGCTACGCCCCGCACCCGGCCATCGCGGCCCCGATCGCGGTCTAGCGATGAAGCCGCCGCTGACGCTCACGGAAGTCACCGAGTCGGCCGCGCAGATTTCGGACATCTACGCCGGCAAGTACGCCATCGCCCGCGACGACGACTGGTACTTGCTGAAGCTCCAGGAGGAGTTGGGCGAGCTGGCCCAGGCGCACCTGCGGCTGTCCAGCCGCGGCCGGGGCGAGGCCTGCGAGCACGACCGCGCGGACGAGGCCGCCGACGTGCTCTGCATGCTGCTCCTCTACTGCCGCCGCTTCGGCATCGATCCGGACGCCGCCATCCGCCGCAAGTGGCTCCAGTGGCTGGAGCCTGCGGCTTAGCCCCCTACTTCCGCACGAAGGCGCAAAGCTTCGCCCCGTCCGGATCGCGGACGTAGGCCGCGTAGAACACCGGATCCATCCCTTCGCGAACGCCCGGCGGCCCCTCGCACATGCCACCGTTCGCCAGGGCCGCGGCGTGGAAGGCGTCGACGGCGGGGCGGTCCCGGGCCCGGAACGCCAGCATGGTCCCGTTGCCGCCGGTGGCCTCGCCCTGGTCGAAGGGCCGGGTCAGGAAGAACGGCGCGGGATCGCCCTCACGCGCATAGCCGGTCCAGGTGGGGCTGGTGGTGGTGCGTCGACCGTCCAGCGGCGCGAAGACGGCGTCGTAGAACCGGATCGCCCGGTCCATGTCGTTCACGCCGACGGTCGAATAGGCGATCATTCCGGCCCGCTCCCGATCCAGGTCGCCCGGACAATGGCGGGCGGGACGCCTTCGCGCTAGAGCACCTCCATGTCCCAGGTCATCCTCGCCGCCGGTCCTATCGCGCGCGCCCGCAACGGCGTCATCGGCCGTGAGGGCGAGCTGCCTTGGCGCCTGAAGTCCGATCTGGCGATCTTCCGCGCCACGACCATGGGCAAGCCGGTGATCATGGGCCGCAAGACCTGGGAGAGCCTGCCGAAAAAGCCGCTCGTCGGCCGGATGAACATCGTGCTGAGCCGCGACGGCTCCTTCGAGCCGCACGGCGCCGTGGTCTGCGAGGAGTTCAGCGAAGCGGTCTCGATCGCCAAGGAGCAGGCGGAGGAGGACGGCGTGGGCGAGGTCTGCGTGATCGGCGGGGCGTCGCTGTTCGAACTGGCCCTGCCCAAGGCGCGGCGCCTCTATCTCACGGAGGTGGACGCCGAGGTCGAGGGCGACGTGGTCCTCTCCCCCATCGACGAGAGCCGCTGGACCGAGGTCCGCTCCGAGCGTCACGAGGCCTCGGACGTGGACGAATACGCCTTCACCGTAAGGGTGCTGGAACGGCGTTAGAGGTGACGCGGCGTCATCGCTGGCGCGCCCTCCAAGCCACGCTATGGTCGCTCCAACAAAGAACGGGACGGGAGCGCGCGCCATGGATATCGATCTGATCTGCGAGGGGCTGGAGTTTCCGGAGGGCCCGATCGCCATGGCCGACGGCTCGGTGATCCTGACCGAGATCAAGGGCCAGCGGTTGACCCGCGTGAAGCCGGACGGGACGAAGGAACTGGTTGTCGAGACCGGCGGCGGCCCGAACGGCGCGGCCATCGGCCCGGACGGCGCCATCTGGATCACCAACAACGGCGGCAGTTTCGAGTGGCTGGACACCGGCGGCCTGACCATCCCCGGCCCGACCCCGCCCTCGCACACGGGCGGCATGATCCAGCGCTACGATCTGAAGAGCGGCAAGCTGACGACGGTCTATGACAGCTGCGACGGCAAGCGCCTGGTCGGACCCAACGACCTTGTCTTCGACAAGTCGGGCGGCCTCTGGTTCACCGACCACGGCTGTTCGACGCCCGAGGGCCGCAAGAATGGCGCGGTCTACTATGCCCGGCCCGACGGCAGCCACATCAGCCAGCAGCGCGGCCACCTGATCTCGCCCAACGGCATCGGCCTCTCGCCGGACGAGACGGTGGTCTATGTCGCCGACACCATGCTGGGCCGCCTGTGGGGCTTCGACATCGCCGAAACCGGGGTTCTGGCGCCGGGCCAGGGCTTCGCCCCTGGCCGGGTGATCTGCAACCTACCGGACTACCAGCTGCTGGACAGCCTGGCGGTCGAGGCCGGCGGCAAGGTCTGCGTGGCGACGATCATCAACGGCGGGATCACCGCCTTCGACCCGAACGGGACCACCGAACACTATCCCGTGCCCGATCTGGTCGTGACCAACATCTGCTTCGGCGGCGCGGATATGCGCACCGCCTGGATCACCGCTTCGGCGACTGGAAAGCTATATCAGGCGAAGTGGCGGCGTCCCGGGCTGAAGCTGAACTTCAACGCTTGAGGCGCTCGTGGAGACAGTCATCGTCGGCGCCGTCCTGGTCGTTCTGATCTTCGGCGCAACCGTCCTGGCGACACGGTCAAGACGCCGTCGCGGCGAAGCCGGCGACGGCGCCTATACTGACGAGAACCATCATCGCTCTAGCTACGACGGCGACAGTGGTGGTGGCGACGGCGGCGGCGACTAGTACAGCTTCGCCATCACGCTGCGGTCGAATGGCGACAGTTCGGCGTGGCGGCCTTCGCGGATCTTCACGACCCACTCGGGGTCCTGCAGCAGGGCGCGGCCGACGGCGACCATGTCGAAGTCGCCGCGGTCCAGCATCTGCTCCAGGCGTTCGATTGAAGCGGGCTCGGACTTCTCGCCGGCGAAGCCCGCGATGAATTCGCCTGAGAGGCCGACCGAGCCCACGGTGATCGTCGGCACGCCGGTGACCTTCTTGGCCCAGCCGGCGAAGTTGAGGTCGGAGCCCTCGAACTCCGGCTCCCAGAACCGCCGCTGCGAGCAGTGCAGCACGTCGGCGCCGGCCTCGACCAGGGCGCCCAGCCAGGCTTCGAGAGCCTTCGGCGTCTGGGCCAGCTTCACCTCGTAGTCCTGCTGCTTCCACTGGCTGATGCGGATGATCACCGGATAGTCCGGCCCCACGGCCTTGCGCACGGCCTTCAGGATATCGGCGGCGAAGCGGGCGCGGCCGGGCAGGTCCTTGGCGCCATAGGCGTCCTCGCGGACGTTCGTCCCCTCCCAGAAGAACTGGTCGATCAGGTAGCCGTGGGCGCCGTGCAACTCGATGGCGTCGAAGCCCAGGGCCTTGGCGTTGGCGGCGGCTTCAGCGAAGGCGCGGATGGCGTCGGCCACCTCGGCGTCGGTCATCGGCTGGCCGAATTGCTTCTCGGGCCGCGAGAGGCCCGAGGGGCTGTCGTAGGGGCCGGGCGGGGTCCAGTCCTCGCTGCGGGTCTTCACCGCGCCCACGTGCCAGAGCTGCGGCGCGATCAGGCCGTCGGCCTTGTGGACCTCGTCGGCCACCTTGCCCCAGGCGGCCAGTTCCTTGTCGCCGTGGAAGCGGGGGATGTTCGGGTCATTCAGGGAGGCCGGGCGATCGACGCCCGTGCCCTCGGTGACGATCAGGCCCACCTGGTTCTCGGCGCGGCGGCGGTAGTAGGCCGCGACCTCGTCCGTCGCCACGCCGCCCGGCGAGAACGACCGGGTCATAGGCGCCATGACGATGCGGTTGGGGAGCGTCAGCCCCTTGAAGGTGAAGGGCGTGAACAGAACGTCGGAAGCCATGCGATCCCCGGTGAAAGCGAGTTCAAACGCTTGTTTAGCCGAACCCGCGGGGGGCGCCATGGAGAAAAGCTGTGGCGGCTCCGCCCTGCGCTATCGCCCCGGCCCCAGCAGGGCCTCGCGCCGGGCCAGGCTGTCAGCCGGCCATTCCTTCTGCATGTCGTAGTAGATCTCGTAGGATCTCGCGTCCTCGGGCAGGCGGACCCACGGCAGCTTCGACCGCGTGAAGATGTGCACGTCCGGCGGCAGGGCGGCGCGGTCGTCCAAGGTGGTGGCGCGCAGGAAGCTCATCACCTTGCGGTCGCCGTAGTCGGACCAGATCGTCGTCCCGCACCCGGTGCAGCGGTAGACGAGGTGCGGCCGGCCAGAATCGGTGGGCATGGCGGTGGGTGCGATGTCGCCCGACAGCACCTCGATCCGGTCGGTCTCGATCAGGGCGTTGATCACGAAGGCGCTGCCCACCTGCCGCTGGCAATCGCTGCAGTGGCAGCAGTGGACGAACATCGGCCCCGACTTCAGCCGGTAGCGCACCGCGCCGCACGCACATCCGCCTTCAAGCCCGCTCATCTTTCCTCCAAGATCGGCCCCGCGCATTTTTCAGGTTTGAAAAGTTGACGCCAGCGTCACCTTTCTTGACTCGCCGGCCGGCCCGGATCATCGTTCGCCTGAACGAATGCGGGCGCTGCAGACCCGTAACCTGGAGGTAACTCATGGACGACGCTTCGATCGACGTGAAACGCGCGGCGCGCGATGCGGCCTATGCGATGCCCCTGGAGCAGATCAATCCGGGCGACAACGAGCTGTTCCGCACCGACACCCACTGGCCCTACTTCGAGCGCCTGCGGAAGGAAGACCCGGTCCACTGGTCGGTCTCTCCCGAGGAGGACGTCGGCGGCTATTGGTCGATCACCAAGTACAACGACATCATGGCCGTGGACACGAACCACAAGGTGTTCTCGTCCGAGCCGACCATCGTGCTGCCCGATCCGGCCGAAGACTTCACGCTGCCGATGTTCATCGCGATGGACCAGCCGAAGCACGACGTGCAGCGCAAGACGGTGAGCCCCGTCGTCGCGCCGCCGAACCTGGCGGCCATGGAGCCCATCATCCGCGAGCGGGCGGCCAAGATTCTCGACAGCCTGCCGATCGGCGAACAGTTCGACTGGGTGGACAAGGTCTCCATCGAGCTGACGACCATGACGCTCGCCACCCTGTTCGACTTCCCCTGGGAAGACCGCCGCAAGCTGACCCGCTGGTCCGACGTGGCCACCGCGGCCCCGGACAGCGGCCTCTTCAAGGGCACGACCCCCGACGAGATCGAGATGGAGCGCCGCGGCGAGCTGTTCGAGTGCGTCGACTACTTCATGCGGCTGTGGAACGAGCGGGTGAACGCGCCGCCGAAGGGCGACCTG